>Ga0189286_100003_pt1 | contig 323232 bp, 330 predicted proteins | sample UW69minimetaG_FD_130330 | JGI IMG/M metagenome (GOLD analysis project Ga0189286, IMG submission 130330) | Marine microbial communities from the Costa Rica Dome - UW69 mini metaG | ecosystem: Environmental > Aquatic > Marine > Oceanic > Photic zone | place: Costa Rica: the Eastern Pacific... | reverse complement strand
TTCGGCAGGTTGAAGGATTGGCGGCGTGTCGCAACTCGATACGACAGATGCCCGAAGGTCTTCCTGTCCGCCATCGCCCTCGCAGCTCTCGTTATTTACTGGCTATGAGTCCTGACCCTAGCAATGGGGAGGTCTTGCAAATCGCGCATTGTATTGATCTGAAACCTGTCAACTTGATTGCGTCTACCCTCGAGTGCCTTCGCTGCGAAGCGAGTGTCTTTTCGAATGTCAAAAGACATTGTGACCTCATCCCACTTTCTGCGTCCGCTTAGTTGGGCTATACTGCCCCAAATCGGGAACAATACTTTGAAGTCCTTTTTTTGCGTGGAGTCCAGTTCGCGTGCAATATCCTTGCAGTAATTGATAAACGACGGCTCCGACAAATTTTGCTCTGCGTGCATCGCTTTTTTAATAACTTTGCGTACGAAAGCATCGGTTTTGCCTTCAATTTCGATCGCAGTTCTTAAATAACTCTCGTATTCGTCTAATGAGCCGAAACCTTGCATGCTTATTGTGCCATCAGGATTTAGGTGTCGAATCCGGGACATTCGGCGTAGCATCAGTTCAATGTCAAAATTTCTTCTTTTACCGACTTTCATGGTTCTCTCAATTCGTCTCCCAATTCGATACTTGTTGGTACTTCAATAGATTGGCGCTCATCAACTCTTCGTTCTGAAGGTCAAGGGAAACGCTAAGCCGCATTGACACGGCCGCACCACCGGAGGATGTCTTGGGCATCTCAAATCAAGGAGCCTGCCCATGTCTGTTCTTCACATGTCTACCGGATCGCCGTTTGAAGAAAAAATCGGGTATTCCCGCGCGGTTGTGGCCGATGGTTGGGTCTTTGTGGCGGGCACCACAGGCTATGACTACGAGACCATGACCATGCCTGAGGACGTGGCGGATCAGTGTCGCAATACGCTCAACACCATTGGCAAGGCACTAACGGAAGCGGGCAGTTCGCTCGATGATGTGGTGCGGGTGAATTACATTCTGCCCAATGGTGACGACTTTGAGAAATGCTGGCCGGTGACCAGTGAGGTGTTTGCCAAAGCCAAGCCGGCGGCGACGATGATTATTGCCAATCTGATGGAAGAGGCGATGAAGATCGAGATCGAAGTCACCGCGCGGGTGTCCACGTCTTAACCTGGAGAAAGCTCCGGCCAGGGCTTGACGCCATTGTCAGCTGTGCCCAAATACACGCTATGGTTTATCGATGGACTTCCGTGATTGGGGCAGCTTTGCTGGGGATTTGGCCGCATTGGGGCATGGCGCAGGACGCCTCCGCGTCTGATGTGTTTGCGCGAACGGCGCGGGCGGCCCCAAAGCAAGCGTTTGGGGCCGCCTACGCGTTTGACAATGACAGGCCGACCGTGATGGTTGCAGGGCCGCGCAGTCGAAACGGTGGCGGCGCAGTGACGCCAGATGCACCGTTTCATATTGGCTCCATCAGCAAGAGTTTCACGGCCGCGTTGCTAATGCAGTTGGCGCAAGAGGGGCGTGTGTCGCTTTCTGCGCCCATTGGCACGTATCTGACCGGGCCCAAGTATCCATTGCATCCGACATGGGCGGCGCTGACGCTGGAGCAGTTGTTGAGCCACACGGCGGGCCTGAAGGCCAATGCCTCCATGCGCGAAATGATGCAGCGCCATGCCGAGACCCCGTCTGCGGGTCGGCTGCGGGTCTTGTCGGCGCTGTGGCAAGACCCGGTGCCACATCGGGCTGGCAAGATGCGGTATTCAAATCTGGGTTATGTGCTGGCCGGGTTGGTTGCCGAAGAGGTCACGGGGCAGGCCTGGGAAGACCAAATTCAAGCGCGCTTTGGCCGCAAACTGGGCTTGCGCTCGCTGGGCTTTGGGGCGCCGGATTCGGCAAACGCACCTTTGGGGCATGTTGGGCTTATGGGGGTGAAAAAACCGCTGGCACCTGAGGCACGCGAGGCAGACAATCTGGCCTGGATGGGGCCAGCGGGCACAATCCACCTTAACATGGCGGATTTGGCGCGGTGGGGGCAGGTCCACTTGCAGGCGTGCAAGGGGCAAGCGCCGCAGTTTCTGAGCGTCTCCAACTGTCAAAGGCTCTGGGCGCCAGTGTCAAAGAGGTACGGGTTGGGTTGGATTGTTGAACAGCCGAACGGGCTGGTTCCAAAACGGTGGCACAATGGGTCCAATAATCGGTGGTTTGCGGTCCTTTCAGTCTATCCCAAGCACAATCTTGTGGTCGCGACGGCGTCAAATCATGCCACTGGCCAACGTGTCACCAAGCTGGAGAATAAACTGGCGCGTGCCTTGGTCGCAGCACCACGCTAGCGCTTGTGTCCGGCAAGGGGCTCGCGCATACCTGCGGTTGACTTTGCGACAGGAGAGCGGGCCTCATGACGTCCCATATTGCCACCGACCGTGCGGCCAATCGGCTGGGCGCTGTGTTCATGGTTGCGGCCATGGCGGGGTTTGCCGTAGAGGATGCCTTCCTCAAGGCGGCGGCGCAGAGCTTGCCAATTGCGCAGGTGATGGTTCTGTTTGGGGCCGGGGGCGCGATGGTGTTTGCGCTGTGGCTGCGGGCCAAATCGCAGCCCTTGGCACCTAAAGAGGTGGTGTCGCGCCCGATGCAGGTGCGGGTGGTGTTCGAGATTGTTGGGCGGCTGTTTTTCACGCAGTCACTGGCACTTACGCCATTAAGTTCGACTACGGTGATCTTGCAGGCCACACCATTGGTGGTGGTGGCTTTTGCCGCGCTGGTGCTGGGTGAGCAGGTCGGCTGGCGGCGTTGGTTGGCGATTGTGTTTGGTCTGGCGGGCGTGGTGTTGATTGTGCGACCCGGAGGGGACAGCTTTAGCTGGCTGTCGCTCTTGGCTGTGGCCGGGATGCTGGGTTTTGCCGGGAGAGACCTGGCCAGCCGGGCGGCGCCTGCGAGTCTGAGCACAGCGGTGTTGGGCCTCTACGGGTTTCTGGCGATTGTGGTGGCGGGCGCGGCCTATGGCATGATCTGGGAGCAGGTGCCGTTTCACACACCGCCGCCAATGGCGCTGTTGTCTGTGGTGGGGGCGGTGGCCTGTGGCGTGTTTGCCTATAGCGCGTTGATGCGGGCGATGCGCACGGGAGAGGTCTCGGCGGTGACGCCGTTCCGCTACTCGCGTCTGCTGTTTGGCGTGGCGCTGGGCGTGGTGATGTTTGGCGAGCGGTTGGACAGCTATATGCTGATCGGCAGCGCGTTGATTGTGCTTTCAGGCTTGGTGATCATGTGGCGCAGCCGTCCTGCGGCTTCGTAGATCTCTGGATGGTTGACCCTTGGGCGGTCTTGTCCTAGCGTCCGGCGCAGGGCTGGCGCGGCCCGCTGTCCGCACGCGATTTTCGCGAAGGTGAACGCGCCCCATGAGACCGCCAAACTTTTGTCTGAGGCGCATCAAGAGGCAACGCGGAAGCTGACATTGGATGGGCTGACAGCAAAAGGACAGGCGCAATGCGCGATTTTCGTGATGCCAAATCGATGGCAAAATCCCTAAGAACAGCTTTGGCAGAGTCGGGTGTGGAGGTGTCCCACTCTCGGGCACTGGAGTTGGTGGCAAAGCAATTTGATCTGCCGGACTGGAATGTTCTGGCGGCCAAGATCGCTGAGGCAGATGCCGCAGTGCACATCCGGCCGGCCATTCCCATCATTCGCAGTTTTGATGAGGACAAGGCGCGCGAGTTTTACATCGATTACCTGGGGTTCACACTTGATTGGGAGCATCGGCACGAGGAGGGGTTGCCACTGTATATGCAGGTGTCGCGCAGCGACTGCCTGTTGCACATCAGCGGGCATCACAATGATGCGACACCCGGGGGGCGTAGCTTTGTGCCGATGCACCGGATTGAAAACTTCCACAAAGAGTTACAGAGCCGGGACTATCCCAATCTGAACCCGGGGCTGGAGAGTATGCCTTGGGGGGCGCAGGTGACAGTATCTGACCCGTTTGGCAACAAATTGACCTTCTGTGAGCAACGCTCAAGCAACGGCTGATTGTGACTTCTTCAGTGGCGACAACCTCGCACCTGCGCGGTTCCGCCACTGGACCTTTGCAGACAAATAGTCCATATGAGGGAAGAATTTGCGGAGATACCTATGGGCATTCTGAGCACGATCAACAACGTTTTGACCTGGTGGAACGGCGGCACGCTGAACACCAAGCTGTTTACAGCGCGCAAAGGCGTAAAAATGGGCGAAGACGAGCAAGGCAACGTCTACTATCGCACCGAAAATGATTCCAAGCGCTGGGTGATTTTCAACGGCGAAGTGGAAGCGAGCCGCGTTAGTGCTGATTGGCATGGTTGGTTGCACCGGACCTTTGACGAGGTGCCAAGCCAGAAACCGCTCAAGCACAAAGAGTGGGAAATTCCGCATCAGGAAAACGTGACCGGGACCGCGCTGGCCTATGCGCCTGCGGGCACCATTCGCGCGCAGGGTAAGGCGCCGGTGGAACGGTCCGACTATGAGGCATGGAGCCCCGAGTAAGTTTTATGTCCGCCGTACGTACAGAGACATTTGTCGGTGCCGCCGTGGTGGCTTTGGCTGCTGGCTTCATGCTTTACAGCGCGCAGTTTGCCTCGGTGGGGCAGAGCGGTGGCGGTTATGGGCTCAACGCGTCCTTCCGTTCAATTGAGGGCGTGAGCGTGGGCACGGATGTGCGGCTGGCCGGTGTGAAGATTGGCACCGTGACCGACATTCAGCTCGATCCGCAGACCTTCCGTGCATTGACCACCTTTAATGTGCTGGATGGTATCGCGTTGCCGGATGACAGCGCCGTGGTGATTTCGTCTGAAGGCCTGTTGGGTGGGAATTTTGTGGAAATTCTGCCGGGTGGCTCGCCGTTTAATTTTGAAGCCGGAGACGAGATCGAGGACACACAAAGTTCCGTGAGCCTGATTTCGCTGCTTCTTAAGTTTGTGAGCGGTGGTGACGATGACTAAGTGGGCAACCTTGGCTGCGGCAACACTACTGCCGGTGATGGCACAGGCGCAGGACATCCAGATCGAGATGCTGGAGATCGAGCCGCTCAAATATGAGACGCTGGATATCCCGCTGGGCGATGTCAAAAGCGAGAGCGTGGTGGCCGCTACGGTGGGCAAGGGCGCGTTGCTGCGGGGGCTGGATAAGCTGACCGGGCAGGTGGCGGACTTTGAGCTGGATAACGGCTACTCGGTGAACTTTGGCACGCTGCGCGTGGATATGGCGCAATGCCGTCACCCCAGCGAAAACCCAAATGGCGACGCTTTTGCCTTTATCTCGGTTTATGAGGATCAGGGCTCGGGTGCCAATGTGTTCCAGGGCTGGATGGTGGCGTCCTCGCCTGCGCTTAGCGCACTGGATCACGCCCGCTATGACGTTTGGGTTTTGCGCTGCACCGGCCTGGCTCAGGCGGACGCAGAGAGCACCTCTGAGGGTGACGGCAACGAGTGAGCCGTGATGTCGGCGTCATGCCGCAGCGCCCATGTCAGCATCTTGTGATAGTCCGCTCGGGGGATTTCGATCGCCCCCAATGAGATCAGGTGATCGGTCACAAACTGTGTGTCAAACAGCGTGAAGCCGCAGCGGCGCAGGTGTTCGATCAGATAGGCCAGGGCAATTTTAGAGGCGTCGGTTCTGCGCGAGAACATACTCTCGCCAAAGAAGGCCCCACCAAGGGTTACGCCGTAGACGCCACCAACCAATTCATCGCGATCCCAGACCTCCAATGAGTGGGCCTCTCCGCGTGCGTGCAGCGCCATGTAGAGGGCATGAATCTGGGCGTTGATCCAGGTCTCTTCACGATCGGCACAGCCTTCCAGCACGCCTTCGAAGTCCGCGTTGAGCGAGACTGTGTAGCCGCCACGTCGGATGCGTTTGGCGAGGCTGCGGGAGATGTGGAAACTGTCGAGAGGGAAGATGCCGCGGCGGATCGGATCCACCCAAAAGATGTCCGGGTCGTCGCGGTTTTCGGACATGGGGAATACTCCCATGCCGTAGGCGCGCATCAAAAGGTCCGGTGTGACCTCACTCATGATGCGCGCCCAAGCAGGATTAGCCCTCAGCCATGTTGGCTTCGAGCCATTTCTCCAACCAGTGAATGTTGTATTCGCCGGTGTGGATGTCTTTTTCCTGAAGCAGGGCGTGGAACAGCGGCGTCGTGGTGTCGATGCCGTCGATGATGAGTTCTCCCAAGGCCCGGTCCAGACGCGCCAGCGCCTCGGCCCGGTCACGTCCATGTACAATCAGCTTGCCAATCAAGCTGTCGTAGTAGGGCGGGATATTGTAGCCGTCATAGAGCGCAGAATCCATGCGCACGCCAAGGCCACCGGGCGCATGATACGCGGTGATCTTGCCGGGACGCGGGGCGAACTCTGGCAGTTTCTCAGCGTTGATCCGGACCTCAATGGCGTGGCCATTGATTTCCAGCTCGTCTTGCTCAAAGGACATGTCCAGACCGGCTGCAACGCGGATTTGCTCGCGCACGAGGTCGACACCAAAGATGCCTTCGGTCACCGGGTGTTCCACCTGAAGGCGGGTGTTCATTTCGATGAAATAGAACTCGCCGTTTTCATAGAGAAACTCGATGGTGCCCGCACCGATGTAGTTGATTTTGGCAACCGCATCCGCACAGACCTTACCGATCTTGGCACGTTCTTCCGGAGTGATGGAGGGGCCGGGGGCCTCTTCAAAGACCTTTTGGTGACGCCGCTGCAGGGAGCAATCACGCTCGCCAAGATGCACCGCTTTGCCTTTGCCGTCACCGAAGACCTGAATCTCGATGTGGCGCGGTGTGGTGAGGTACTTCTCGATGTAGACCTCATCGTTGCCAAAGGCAGCTTTGCCTTCCGCACGGGCGGTCATAAACGCGCTTTCCATATCGGCAGCCGTCTGGGCCACTTTCATGCCGCGACCACCACCACCGGCGGTGGCTTTGATGATCACCGGATAGCCCATCTCTTCACCGAGCTTCTTGGCGGTTGCAAGATCAGGCACGCCACCATCAGAACCCGGCACGCAGGGCACGCCCAGTTTGATCATGGTGTCTTTGGCGGTGATTTTATCGCCCATGATGCGGATGTGCTCCGCAGTTGGGCCGATGAAGGTCAGGCCGTGGTCTTCGATGATCTGCACGAAGTTGGCGTTTTCGCTGAGGAAGCCATAGCCCGGGTGGATCGCTTGCGCGCCGGTGACTTCGCAGGCGGCGATGATGGCCGCCATGTTCAGGTAGCTGTCGGTGCCGGGCGCCGGGCCGATGCAGATGGCCTCATCCGCCATGCGCACGTGCATCGCGTCGGCATCTGCAGTGGAGTGCACCGCAACCGATTTGATGCCCATTTCGCGGCACGCACGGATCACGCGCAGGGCGATCTCTCCGCGGTTTGCGATCAGGATTTTGTCAAACATGAGAACGCCTTATTCGATGATCGCCAGCGGTGCGCCATATTCCACGGTGTCGCCGTCGCCCACCAGAATACGCTTCACAGTGCCGGATTTTGGCGCCGGGATGTGGTTCATGGTTTTCATGGCTTCCACGATCAGCAGGGTGTCGCCCTCAGAGACGGTCTGACCCACAGTGGCGAATGGTACGGCGCCTGGCTCTGGTGCGAGATACACGGTGCCAACCATTGGCGAGGTCACTGCGCCTGGGTGGCTGGCAGGATCGTCCTCAGAAGCGGCCGGTGCGGCTGCAGGCGCTGCGGCTGGTGCGGCGGCGGCAGGTACTGGCGCGGCGGCTGGGGCTGCTACGGCCACAGGTGCGGCGGCAACTACTTGCGTCTGGCGGCTGACCCGGACGTTCAGGCTGTCGTCTTCGCCATACTCGCGCATCACTTCCAGTTCGGTCAGGTCGTTTTCGCGCAGCAGCTCTGCCAAAGCAGAAATAAAGGCCACATCAGAGTCGTGATTTTTTTTGCTCATTTTCCGTTTCTATCCCCTACGCGCTTAAGCGCTGTTGAGTCTTATTGGTTTCCCCTGCGGCGCTTATAGAGAAAAAGCTGCCCCTAGGAAAGCTGAACTGGGGTTCAGATGGGGGGAAATGGGCGGAGTTTCTAGCCCTAAATGGGGCTTAGAGCGGCATTCCAGAGAGTTTGGCCACCAATTCCGCCAATTTGCGGGCATTGAACTTGCGCAAAAGGCGGGCGCGGTATTCTTCGACCGTGCGATAGGACAGGTCCAGCTCCAGCCCGATCTCTTTGGAAGTCATGCCGCGACAGGTCAGAATGGCGACCTGGCGTTCGCGCTGGGTGAGCTCCACAACGGGGCGGTCCTCCGACAGGTCTGCAAAGGACCAAACGCTTTTGTAGAAAGGGTTTTCCGGCGACGTGGATTGTCCCCGGACGCGGCACCAGAAGAGGGTTTTGTCCATGCGCTGCATCACCCGTTCGTCGCTATAGCGACCGGTGTTGCCCATGGTGGTGTAGACCTTTTCTCCAAGTTTCTGGAAGTCTTCATCAGAGGCGTAGAAGTCGGCGATGGAGCGGTTGGCACAGTCTTCTGGGGGGATGCCAAACATCTCGCCAAAGCGCAGGTTCACCCGCTGGATGATGCGGTTTTCCAGAATGCAGAGCCCGACAGGGGCGTGATCAAAGGCGAGGGCGTTTAGTTCCATCGGGCAGTGATGGCACAGGTGCGCGCAAAGGGGAAGGGGCGGAGGCAAAGGGCGCCTATGACGTCGAGGCGGTCGGAGGTGTTTCAGTGACAATCCTCAATTCAGGGTTGCCCAGTGGGGATGGGCTGCGATCTAAGGTGGTGATTGACGTATTTGGAATGATTGATTGTGTGAAAAGGACGGTGACCGGTGACATTGCTTGTTTTGATAGGTCCACCTGCGGTGGGGAAGATGACGGTTGGTCAGGCGCTTGAGGCGCGCTTGGGGTACAAGTTGTTCCACAACCACGTCAGCATCGACATGGTGGCGCCGTACTTCAGCTTATGCGACGGCGGAAGGCCGAGCCTTGGTGCATAGACTTCGGGAGGCGTTTTTTGACGCTTTTGCGGCGGACGCCGACGGCGGTTACATCTTCACCTTTGTGTGCGCGTTCAACGATCCTGAAGATCAAGCCTACATCGCCGCAATGGACCGCCAGTTTTCTGCTCAGGGGCATGAGGTGTATTGGGTCGAGTTGGAGGCGACGTTTGAGACCCGCCTGGCGCGCAACGTCACGGAAAACAGACTGGCGCATAAGTCGTCCAAGAGAGACCTAGTGAGGTCCGAGAATGATTTGCGTGAGTCTGAGGTGGCGGATCGGATGAACTCTCAGGAGGGCGAGATGGCGTTTGAAAACTACCTACGAGTGGACAGCACCGCGCTTTCGGCTGATGAGGTAGCGGACCGTATCTGCGATGCGTTTGGGCTGAGGGGGTAGCTGAGTCGACCCGGTCGGAGGTAAACGGCGCACCTATTCAGCGCGCCGTTTTGTGGTGGTTTGGTGGAGTTACAGACCGGAATTGAAGCGGTTGCGGGCGGCGCGGCCTGCGTCGGAGTTTTCAAAACAGACCAGCAGGTTGTGGTTGGCCAATGGGGTTTCGTGGAACACCAGTGCGTCGGCGTGTTTGGCCAGGCGCGGCTCGGTGGCGAGCATATGTTCAAACACGTTGCGGTCAATCACAGCGGCGTCCATGCGGCCGGCGGCGACTTTTTCCACGTTGGAGGCATCGGTTGGGCCTGCGTCCACTTTCAGCGAGCCGTCGGCAACCATGGCGTCAAAGCGGGCTTCGTTGATGTAGCCTTCGACCACGCCAATGCGGTAGTTGCCGAGATCGTCGTGAGAGGACCAGCTAAATGCGTTGTCTTTGCGGTGGATGAAGCCCACCGGGGAGGTGCCAAATGGCGCGGAATAGACACAGCGGTCGCCGCCTTTTTCGGCGTCGGCACCGGCGTCATAGTATTCCGGGTAGAGGCCCAGGTAGTTTGGATCTTTGGCGGCAAGGTTCACGGCACGGTTCCATGGGAAGACCTCGGCCACAACCTCGTCGCCTGCGGCAGCGAAGGCGGCGGTGACCGCTTCCGTCGATGTGCCGGAGCCGTCAGCGTTCACATATGGGGGCCATTCCAGCGTGGTCAGTTTGACAGTTTCGGCCGAAGCTGTGGTGGCGAGGGACGCAAGGGCGGCAGCAAAAAGCGTGGATTTTTGCATGGTGACTCCAGAAATTGAATGAGCATTTAAGTTCCGGCGTCACCTGAGCACGAGAGTGCTAAAACGCCGTTACCTTTTGGGTGAGACAAGGACTGGTGGTTTTACGGGATTGCAGTGCAGGTGGTCTTGCGGCTTGCTGAGGTGGGGAGAGGGAGGATCGCTATGAATATTGCGACATGGTTGGTGCGCACGGCGCAGCGCGCGTCGGAGCGGGAGGCGATCTTTGAGGGGCAGCGCTGCGTCGAGAGCTATGGCGGGTTTCTAAGCCGCGCGCTGGGTATGGCGCAGTGGCTGGACGCGCAGGGCGTGCGAGCTGGTGATCGGGTTGCGGTGTTTATGAAAAACTGCCCTGAGTATCTGATCGCGCTGTATGGCATTTGGGCTGCCGGGGCGGTGGCGGTGCCGATCAACGCCAAGCTGCATGCGAAAGAGGCGGCGTGGATTTTGCAGGATGCGAAGGCACAGCTGTGCTTTGTGTCTGCACGTTTTGAGACAGAGCTCTCAGAGGTCTGTGATGTGACTTGCGAGTTGGTGCCGGCGGTTCGCGTTGAGGGTGGAGCGATTGTGGCCCGAGACCCGGGCGACCTCTGTTGGTTGTTTTATACGTCCGGCACAACTGGACGGCCTAAAGGCGTGATGATCACCCATCGCATGATTGTCGCCATGGCGATGAGCTATTTTGCCGATGTGGATCAGGTGACCGCGGAGGACACAGCGCTTTATGCCGCGCCAATGAGCCATGGGGCCGGGCTCTACAACGTGATGCATGTGCTGAAAGGCGCGCGGCATGTGGTGCCGGAAAGTGGCGGCTTTGACGAGGTGGAGATTTTTAATCTCGCCGCGCATTTTCGGCGGGTACATATGTTTGCCGCGCCTACCATGGTGAAACGCATGACGCAGGTCGCCAAGGCAATGGGCGCCGATGGCGCTGGACTACGCACCGTCGTTTATGGTGGCGGCCCGATGTATGTGGAGGACATCCGGGAGGCCGTGGATCATTTTGGGCCGGTCTTTGCGCAGATCTACGGACAGGGCGAATGTCCGATGTGCATCACCGCGCTGACCAAAGACGAAGTGGCGCAGGGCGATGAAGCTGTGTTGGCTTCGGTTGGTCGGGCGCAATCTGTGGTGGAGCTGGCGATTGGTGGGCCGGAAGGGCTATTGCCAGTGGGCGAAGTTGGAGAAATCCTAGCGCGTGGGGACGCGGTGATGCCGGGGTATTGGCGCAATGCGGCGGCGTCAGAGGCGGCGTTGAAAGACGGGTGGCTGCACACCGGCGACATGGGGGCGTTGGACGGCGCGGGGTATCTGACGCTGAAGGACCGTTCTAAAGATCTGATCATTTCCGGTGGGACCAATATCTATCCGCGTGAGGTGGAAGAGGTGCTGCTGACGCATCCGTCTGTGGTGGAGGTGTCCGTGGTGGGCAGGCCGCACCCAGAGTGGGGCGAGGATGTTGTGGCCTTTGTGGTCTGTGACGGTCCGCTGGATGTGGCGGCGTTGGAGGCGCATTGCCTGACGGAGATGGCGCGGTTCAAGCGGCCGAAGGACTATGTGCAGGTAGAGCACTTGCCCAAGAACAACTATGGGAAGGTGTTGAAGACGGAATTGCGGGGGATGTTGGGGTAAGGTCTTGCGAGTTTTCACAAAGTGGCAAAGTGCGCAAAAGGTTTGTGAGCGCTTCCAAATACAATTGATGTCTTTGGAAGCAAGGCCTCCGAGCTAAGTTCGCAAGTGACATTCTCGATACCGAAAATGTTAGAAGGTACGTTTCGCTAGGGTGCGAAGACTACAGCTTTTAAGTGTCTCTTTTTCTCATTTTGTATCCTTTTGACTTTAAAAGGGACGTCTCAATTCGGCCCCGATGTTGCCAATATTCGATGTGATGAAAGGCAGGAAGTGAACTTCCAGAAACAGCTTTTCTCCAGGAGAAAATCGACATGCTGAGTTTATTTGGTCGCCTGTTTGGGCGGCAAGCCGAGCCAAAGGTTCCGCACGACGGCTCAGGCGTTTCGCAAGAGTCTTTCAACAGAGGAGAAACAGTGTTGTCAAATACTGGATAGAGCGACGCGGCGAAGCATCTTGATATACGTGACGTTGCCGCGGTTCCCTGGAACAGTTGTTATTCAGAAGGTGAGTTCGTTGGGCCCCCGTCAAACGCCGAGTGTGTTCCCTTGGACAAAATGATCGCGTTTTTGGAAATCAACCGGGATCAGTCGCTTTGGCTGTCCGTGGTTTTAGAGATGAACCACGATTCTGGCGCAACCCATGACATTTATGACTGGATTCTCAACCAACCAGATTGCGATGCACAGGTGGCAAATTGGGCATATTCGCTGCTGGAAGGCCCTTATTTTTGTGGAAAAGACAAAGGGGATAAATTTGCAGAGAATTCAGGCGCCTTGAGGCCCCTAAGAACAATCGCGCAACGTGATGCAGCGGGGCAGCACTTTGTGGTTGGGTTGATGCACATAAAGGCGAACAATGACCCGCTTTTTCGGCTGGACACAATGTTGCTCCGGTCACAGCAATCTTTGGATGAACTGGCGGAAGATCAAGAACCGCTAGTGGCCATTCCAAAGACACTGCTAGCATCCTTTGATAATGGGACCGACCCGGTTGCCAGTTATTATGTTCACGAATGCGGTGTCGCCGTGGTGCCAAAGGGCCATGAAGTCGCCATCCTGTAGCGTGTCGCATTTCCTGGTGGCCAATGGACTATTGCTCGCGTGGAGTTGCTCCGTGCCTTTCCAATGCAAAGCCCCGCCAATTCTGGCGGGGCTTTGCATTTTTTCGCTGTATCGCGCTTAGTTGACGATGGTCGCCTCGGTGGCGGCGCGCAGCTCGTCCTCGCTCACGCCATCAGCGCATTCGACGATTTTCAACCCGCCTTCGACCACGTCTAGCACACCCAGGTTGGTGATGATGCGGTCAACAACGCCTTTGCCGGTCAGGGGCAGGGTGCACTCTTTCAGCACTTTGGAGACGCCGTGTTTGTTGGCGTGATCCATCACAACCACCACGCGGCCGACACCGGCCACCAGATCCATCGCGCCGCCCATGCCTTTGACAAGCTTGCCGGGGATCATCCAGTTGGCCAGATCGCCATTCTCGGCCACTTCCATGGCGCCCAAGATGGCCATGGCAATTTTGCCGCCGCGGATCATCGCGAAAGACTGTGCAGAGTCAAAATACGCGGTCTGTGGCAGCTCGGTGATGGTTTGCTTGCCGGCGTTGATCAGGTCAGCGTCTTCCTCACCTTCGATGGGGAAAGGCCCCATGCCCAGCATGCCGTTTTCCGATTGCAGCGTGACTTCGACGCCTTCAGGGATGTGGTTGGAGACCAGCGTCGGGATGCCGATGCCGAGGTTCACATACCAGCCGTCTTGCAGTTCCTGTGCGGCGCGTGCCGCCATTTGATTGCGATCCCAAGCCATGATTATGCCTCCTCACGCGGGCGCACGGTGCGCTGTTCGATACGTTTTTCGTGCTCGCCTTGAATGATGCGGTGTACGTAGATGCCTGGCAGGTGGATGCTGTCCGGGTCAAGTGAGCCGGTGGGCACGATTTCTTCAACTTCCACGATACAAATCTTGCCGCAGGTGGCGGCAGGGGCGTTGAAGTTGCGGGCGGTTTTGCGGAAGACGAGGTTGCCGGTTTCATCCGCCTTCCAAGCCTTCACAATGGCCAGATCGGCAAAGATGCCTTCTTCCATGATGTAGTCTTCCATCGCGCCGTCAGGGCCGGTGGGGAACTGCTTTTCCATTTTGCCTTCGGCAATCACGGTACCGACGCCGGTTTTGGTGAAGAAGCCCGGGATGCCCGCGCCGCCAGCGCGCATGCGCTCGGCCAGGGTGCCCTGAGGGTTGAATTCCAGCTCCAGCTCACCGGAGAGGTACTGGCGCATGAATTCTGCGTTTTCGCCCACATAGGAGCTGATCATCTTTTTGACTTGTTTGGTCTGCAACAGGATGCCGATGCCGAAGTCATCGACGCCCGCGTTGTTGGAGGCAAACGTCAGGTCCTTGACGCCGCTGTCTTTGATTGCGTCGAGCAGAAGCTCGGGAATGCCGCAGAGGCCAAAGCCGCCTGAGGCAATGAACATGCCGTCGCTCAGAACGCCGTCCAGCGCCTCGGCGGCATTTGCATATACCTTTTTCATGGATGTCTCCCCTTATCCGGAAATTGGGGAGAGTAGTGACGGCGGGGCAGGGATGAGTCAACGCCAGCAGGGGGTGTCCGGTATTACTACGGGCGTTTGTGGGTAGTGGGGCGGGCGCAGTGGGGCGCCCGCGAAAATACTTGTGTGTCAGACCGGCAGAGCATCGGCGCTGTATTGCGCGGCAAAGGCGGTGCTGGGCGGGATCGGGGTGATCACATCGATCAGCACGCCGTTGGGGTCGCGCAATATGAAGTGGCGCTGGCCGAAGTCCTCATCGATCAGCGGTTTGACCACTTCGAGGCCACGTTTAGTCAGGCGTTCGTATTCCGCCGCGGCGTCTTCTACCTCGAAATTGAGCAACATGCCGGTGGTGAGACCACGTCCAACGTCAGGGATGGTTTCGTGGGTGCTGTCCAGAATGGCGAGGTTCACAGACGGATCAGCGTTGCTTTGCAAATGAACATACCAATCGGAGGTGAAGGCTTGGGAAAAGCCAAAATGGGTTTCGTAAAAGGCTGCGGTGCCCGCGACATCGTTGGTTTGCAGGACGGGGTAAAACTGGGTGGGTTTCATTGTCAGCGATTCCTTGGTAAAAACATACAGTGTGTATGTAGTAAACAAACAGGCTGTATGTATGCAAGAAAAATCAACCCGGACTCCCAATGCCGAAAGGCGGGCGCAGATGCGTGCGCGTTTGATCGAAGCCGCCCGTGCGGTGTTTGTGGAAAAGGGATACGCAGAGGCCAGCACGCCGGAGATTGTACGCGCGGCAGGCGCAACACGCGGGGCGCTGTACCATCATTTTGAGGACAAACAGGCCTTGTTTCGGGCTGTCGTGGAAGCCGAAGCGCAGGCGGTTACCGAAGCCATTGAGACGGCCAGCACCACGGTGGGCACTCAGGATGCGCTTGCAGAGGGCAGTCGTGCGTTTTTTGTTGCCATGAGCGACGCGGCACGGGCGCAGTTGTTGCTTGTCGATGGGCCTGCGGTGCTCGGTGCGGCGGAGATGGATCAGATAGACGCAGGCGGTGGGCGGCAATCGCTCTTGTTGGGTCTAAAGGCCGCGCATCCCGATCTCGATGAAGAGACGCTTGCCGCAATGGCGGTGGTGCTGTCCGCAGCGTTTGATCGTGCGGCACTGGAGGTTGCGCAAGCTGGTGCGGCCCCAACTGTGTTCGAAGGCGTTCTCAATCGGCTGATGGGGGCGGCGTTCGCCCCCAAATAGGGCAGGGTGCTTGGCGCGAAAAAAAGGCCCCGTAGCGGGGCCTTTTTCATTTCTTGGCAGCCGCTTTCTTGGCGGGTGCCTTTTTCTTTGCGGCTGGTTTTTTCTTGGCCGCGGCTTTCTTTTTGGTGGGCTTTTTGCCGGCTTTTTCGGTGATCCACTCCATGGCCTGTTCCATGGTCACGTCTTTCACGTCGATCTCTTTCGGGATCGTGGCGTTGACTTTTTCCCATTTCACATAGGGGCCATAGCGGCCGTCCATGATGTTGACCGGACCACCGGCATCGGGGTGCTCGCCCAGTTCACGCAAGGCCTTGGCGGCGGCGCGGCGGCCGCGCCCCGGGTTGTTGCGCTTCTCGGTGATCATCTCCATGGCGCGGTTCATGCCGATCTCAAACACGTCGAGCGTTTCTTTGAGGTTGGCGTAGACCGGTTTTTCCTCATCGGGCAACTGGTGCATGATGTAGGGGCCAAAACGGCCCAGGTTGGAGGCAATCACGCCACCGTCCGGGTGCATGCCAATCTCGCGCGGCAAGGTCAGCAGCGTGACAGCCTGTTCCAGGGTGACCTCGTTTGGACCCCAACCGGGCAGGAACTCTTTGCCTTGTTTTGGCAAGCTGGACCGCGGTGGCTTTTTGTTTTCCGGTGTGGCTTCGCCGCGTTGCACGTAGGGGCCAAAGCGACCGGATTTCAGGTGGATTTCGTCGCCAGCGTCTTCACCCAGCACCTTTTCGTAACCTTCCGCGCCTTCGCCGGAGATCGGGCGGGTGTAGTTGCACTCGGGGTAGTTGCCACAGCCGACAAAACCGCCGGTGCGGGAGGTTTTCAGGTGCAGCTGGCCTGCGCCACATTTGGGGCAGACGCGCGGATCGGTGCCGTCTTCACGCGGCGGATACAATTGAGGCGCCAGGGCGTCGTCGAGGATGTCGAGCACCTCGGAAATGCGCAGGTCGCTGGTTTCGGCAATCGCGGCGTGGAAGTCTTTCCAGAAGCGCGACAGCACGTTTTTGTAGTTGCGGTCGCCTGCCGAGACATCATCAAGCTCTTCTTCGAGGTTGGCGGTGAATTCATAGCCAACGTATTTGCGGAAGAAGTTCACCAGGAAGATCGTCACGATCCGGCCCTTATCCTCTGGGAAGAGGCGGTTTTTCTCTTTGCGGACGTAGTCGCGGTCTTGGATGGTGGTGATCACCGACGCATAGGTGGAGGGGCGGCCGATGCCGAGCTCTTCCATCTTTTTCACCAGCGTCGCCTCGGTGTAGCGGGGCGGTGGCTGGGTGAAATGCTGCTCCGGGGAGACGGCGTTTTTGGCGATGTTCTCGCCTTGCATGATCTGTGGCAGACGCTTGCCGTCGTCATCATCGACAACCTGATCGTCGCGGCCTTCTTCATAGACGCGCATGAAGCCGTCAAACAGCACGACCTGACCGGTGGCGCGCAGCTCGATTTGCTTGTCTGCCGAGGCGATGTCGACGGTGGTGCGCTCCATGCGCGCGCCTTCCATTTGACATGCTAGGGTGCGTTTCCAGATCAGGTCGTAGAGCTTGCGCTGGTCGTCCTCAGAAACCTTCAAGTCAGACGGTTTGCGCATCATATCCGTGGGGCGGATACATTCGTGGGCCTCTTGGGCGTTTTTGGCTTTGTTCTTATAAATCCGTGGTTTGGCAGGTACGTAATCCTTGCCGTAGAGCGCCTCGATGGCGTCGCGTGCACCGTCAACAGCTTCCGGCGCCATGTCGATGCCATCGGTCCGCATATAGGTGATGTAGCCGGCCTCATAGAGACGCTGCGCGGTGCTCATGCAGTGTTTCGCGCCCATGCCAAATTTGCGGCTGGCTTCCTGCTGCAGAGTTGAGGTCATAAAGGGCGCCGACGGATTGCGGGAAGCGGGTTTGGCCTCCACGCGTGCCACAGAGAGGTCACGGCTCTGGATCGCCTGTACCGCCAGTTCGGCGGCGGTGGAGTTTTCCAGCGCATATTTGTCGAGCTTCTCGCCGCCCAGCACGGTGAGGCGGGCCTCAAACTGTTGGTTGCGCGGTGTAGAAAGCTGGGCCTTCACGGACCAGTATTCGCGGGCTTTGAACGCCTCGATCTCCATCTCACGCTCGACGATCAGGCGCAGGCAGACCGACTGTACGCGGCCTGCAGAGCGCGCGCCGGGCAGTTTGCGCCACAGCACGGGAGAGAGGTTGAAGCCCACGAGATAATCCAGTGCGCGGCGAGCCAGATAAGCGTCCACCAGCGGTTGATACACCTGGCGTGGGTTTTGCATGGCCTCGGTGATGGCGGATTTGGTGATCGCGTTGAACACCACGCGGGACACGTTGGTGTCTTTCTTGATGGCGCGGCGCTTGCGCAGGGCTTCCTCGAGGTGCCAGCTGATCGCTTCGCCTTCGCGATCGGGGTCGGTTGCGAGGATCAGTTCGTTGTCGTTTTTCAGAGCGTCGGCGATGGCTTTGACATGGGGGCGCGAGTTGTTGGCGATCTCCCAGAGCATGTCAAAATCGTTGTCCGGATCCACCGAGCCGTTTTTGGCGGGCAGGTCGCGGATGTGGCCGTAGGAGGCTAATACTGTGTAGTCCGAGCCAAGGTATTTATTAATAGTTTTGGCTTTGGCTGGGGATTCTACGACAACTACTGGCATTCATTTTCCTCTCGACTCGGCGCGAGCCTTATGGCGGCGCAAAATGTGGGGCGAAAGGGGGGATTGTCAATGCATAGCGGATTTTCGCGTGTAAGACTGCGCGGCATAAAGGGAGAATTTAACGAATGAAGCAATTGATTTTGGCAGGTGTTTTGATGGTTACGGCAGCTGGCGGTGCTTTGGCGCAGAGCTGGAAAGAGCCGGCGCGGGGCACGCAGGTGCGCAAAGATATGATGAGCGCGATCCGTCCAATCGCGGAGTGGCGGCTGGGCGCGCCGGTGCAATTTGTGGTCAAGGATCTGCGGGTGGCTGGTGATGTGGGGTATGGCCGGCTCTATGCGCAGCGTCCGGGTGGCGGGAAGATCGATCTGAACGCCACGCCGATTTCGCGGCGCATGGGCGGGGACTACTTTGAAGAGTGGGAAGAGCCCTATATCGATGTGATGTACCAGAAGTCTGGCAATGTTTGGGTGGCGGTGGAGTATACGCTGTAGTCGAGCGAGGCCTGGTGGGCGTCGCCGGAGTATTGCGCGGCTTATGGTCCGGTGCTGACGGAGTGGTGTCGCTAAAATGCGCATCATTTAGGTTTTGGAGAGCAGCCCGCCGGCCAGACGGGTGATCTTGCCGTGCATCTCCAGATCCAGCAGCGCCGGTGTGACCTCTGACGGCGAGAGCACCATGTCACGCACCAGTTGGTCTTCGCTGATCGGCGAAGGGCCTAGGCGTTGCAGGATTTCGCTGTGCAGCGCGGCGGTGTCGCGCAGGCTGCGATCCGGGCGGTTGGACGGTGGGGCTTATGGGATGTCCGGTTGTTTGGGCGCACGTAGGGGCAAGGTGTTCAACACCTCGAGCACGTCTTCTGCGCCGCGCACCAGGGTGGCACCGTCGCGGATCAGGATGTTGGCGCCGGAGGCGCGGGCGTCAAACGGGTGTCCGGGCACAGCCAGCACGTCGCGACCCTGATCCAGCGCGATGCGCGCGGTGAGCAAGCTGCCGGATTTGGCGGCGGCTTCGACCACCACCACAGCCCGCACAAGGCCGGAGATGATCCGATTGCGGGCCGGGAAGTGGCGGGCGCGGGGTTCCATGTCTGGACGCTGCTCAGAAAGGCAAAGGCCTTGGACAGCGATCTGTTCCGCGAGGTTGATGTTCTTGGACGGGTAAGGCCGGTTCAGGCCGCCTGCGTAGACAGCGATGGTGCCGGTGTCCAAAGAGGCTTCATGGGCCGTTGCGTCAATGCCGCGGGCGAGGCCGGAGACCACCGTGAGGCCAGCGTCGCCGAGGTCTGCGGCCAAACGTTTGGACATGCGCAGGCCCAAAGAGGACGCGTTGCGGGCACCGATGATGGCGACAGTTGGGTGAGACAGGAGGGAAGGGTTTCCGAGACACCAGAGCATTGGCGGTGCGTCCGGGATTTCCTTCAGCAGCGCGGGGTAGTCGGCGTCCTCAAAGAAAAGCGGCCGCGCTCCAAGAGCACGGCCGTCATTCAGTTCGCGTTTTGCGTCGTCGATTGATGTTGGGGTGTACCGGGGCACGCCAGCAGTTCTTGCTATGTCGGGTAGGGCGTTTAGGGCCGCCTCTGCCGATCCATGCTCCCGCATCAATCTATGATATGTAGTTGCCCCGACACGTCGGGATCGCAAGAGGCGAAGCCGCGATAATCGCGTTTCCTCCGTGGTGGGTGGGATTTGGGGGTGAGTGGAAGAAATTCGATCTTCGGTCATCCGCAACTCCGCCTGCTTGCAAGACTAGGTTTAGGCTTGCAGTGTTTAACAGCGCGTAAACCAAACAGGAAAAAATTGAGTTTTGACCAAATAAAACGAATTCCCCTCACATTTTAGACAGTCATCGCTTAGGTGGCCGCGCCACCAACCGTCAAACCGTCCATCAAAACAGTGGGTTGGCCTACGCCAACCGGCACCCATTGACCGGCCTTGCCGCAGTTCCCCATGCCCGGATCAAGCGCCATATCGTTACCCAGACCTTTAATTTGGGTCATGGCGGTGGCGCCGTCTCCTATTAATGTAGCACCTTTTACGGGAGCGCCAACTTTACCGTTCTCCACACGGTAGGCTTCGGTGCAGGAGAAAACAAACTTGCCGTTGGTGATGTCGACCTGACCGCCGCCAAAGCCGACGGCGTAGATACCGTCTTTCAGAGACGCCACCAGATCCGCGGGATCGGCGTTGCCGCCTTCCATGTAGGTGTTGGTCATGCGCGGCATGGGCGCGTGGGCATAGCTTTCGCGGCGGCCATTTCCGGTGGGGGTGACGCCCATCAGGCGGGCGTTTTGGCGATCTTGCATATAGCCCACCAGAATGCCGTCTTCGATCAGGGTGGTTTTGCCCGACGGTGTGCCCTCGTCATCAACTGTGATGGAGCCGCGGCGATCCGGTATTGTGCCGTCGTCAACTACAGTCACACCTTTAGAGGCGACCTGCTTGCCAATCATGCCAGCGAATTTGGAGCTGCCTTTGCGGTTGAAGTCGCCTTCTAACCCGTGACCCACGGCCTCATGCAGCAAAATGCCGGGCCAGCCTGGGCCAAGCACCACTTCCATCGGACCCGCCGGGGCAGGGACCGCCGCGAGGTTCACCGTGGCGATGCGCAGCGCCTCGCGGGTTTTGGCCTGCCAATCGGTTGGATCAAGCAAGCCGTCCAGACCCACGCGGCCGCCGCCGCCAGCGGATCCGCTTTCACGGCGGCCGTTTTCTTCGACGATTACGGACACGTTCACACGGGTCATCGGGCGGGTGTCGGTGATGACCTGACCATCCGGGCGCAGGATCACCACCTCTTGGTGTGAGGCCGCCAAGGTGGCGGAAACCTGCACCACGCGGGGATCAAGGTCGCGGGCAAAGGTGTCGATGTCGCGCAGGGTTTCGATCTTCACCGGGAAGTCGATGCCGCCAATGGGATCGGCATCAGTATAGAGCTTGCGGTTGGTGGGCGTCGGGCCGTCCGCCAGAGTGCCACCGCCGTTGCCCACGGCCAGCCGCGCGGTGTCAACGGCGCGTTTGATGGCGGCTTCGCTGATCTCGGAGGAATGGGCATAGCCAGCCACCTCGCCATTCACTGCGCGCAGTCCGAATCCTTCGGCAGCGTCATAGCTTGCGGTCTTGATCCGACCGTCATCAAACACCAAAGCTTCCGAACTGCGGCGCTCAAAAAACAGCTCGCCATCATCTGCTCCCGCAGTCGCAGCGCGCAAATGCCGCAGGGCGGTGCCCTCATCTATTGCATTTTCAAAGGGTTGGAAGCGGGTTTGGGTCATGTGCTGTCAGCCTCTATATTTGATCTAAATCAAAAAAGCGTCCGTTTGACGCAAGCTTCGATCTTTATCTACGGGAGAGAATATGGTTTTTAGGCGCGAAACAACAGCGGGATTCCGCCGGAAGGCAAGAGGGATTCTGTGAAACCGACAAGAACAACACCGCAACCGATCAGGGTGACACATGCGAATTCTCTCGACATTCCTGGGCCTTATGGCAGCAACAACCGCGGCGCCCGCATTTGCGCAGACCGCCGAAACCATTGGTAAACCTGAGCCCAAGGGCCTTGGCTTTCAGCCGGCGGCCACTGAACTGGCCCGCCAGATTCACTCACTGGACGGTCTGATCCTGACCATCATCACAATCATCACCGTATTTGTGACTGCGTTGTTGATCTACTGCATAGCGCGCTACAACCGTCGTGCCAACCCAACGCCGGGTACGTTCACCCACAACACGCCTTTGGAAATCGCGTGGACCCTGGGCCCAATCCTGATTCTGGTCCTGATCGGGTCCTTCTCTCTGCCGGTGTTGTTCAACCAGCAGGAAATCCCGGAAGGTGAAGTGCACATCAAAGTGACCGGCTACCAGTGGTACTGGGGCTATGAGTACACCGACCACGAGTTCGCTTTCGACAGCTTCATGCTGCCAAAAGAAGAGCTGGCGGCCAACGGTTACAACGAAGACGAATACCTTCTCGCGACCGACACCAAAGTGGTTGTGCCAATTGGTAAAACCGTTGTCATGGACGTGACCGGCGCGGACGTGATCCACAGCTGGACCATCCCGTCCTTCGGTGTGAAGCAGGACGCCGTGCCTGGCCGTATCGCACAGCTCTGGTTCAAAGCGGAAAAAGAGGGCATCTACTTTGGTCAGTGTTCTGAACTCTGCGGCAAGGACCACGCCTACATGCCAATCACCGTTCAAGTGGTGTCCCAAGAGGCCTATGACGAATGGCTGAAAGGCGCGATCGAAGAGTATGCGGGTGACATGTCCACCCTGCCAGCGATCGAAGTGGCTTCGGCTGACTAATCTTACCATCGGCGGGGCCTGTCTCCGCCGGTTGTGACGCGCAAGGCGGGCTATGGTGTCCGCCTTTCACACACAGGACAGAGCATGAGCGACGCAAGCATCAATACGCAAGCCAGAGCCAGCCATGGTGACGCAGAGTTTGGCGACTACTTCGCCCTTCTGAAACCACGGGTGATGTCGTTGGTGGTATTTACAGCCGCCGTTGGCCTACTGGCCGCGCCGGGCTCGGTGCATCCGTTTGTGGCATTTTGCTCCATTCTGTTTATCGCTGTAGGCGGTGGCGCCTCTGGTGCGCTGAACATGTGGTATGACGCGGACATCGACCGTTTGATGACCCGCACACAGAAGCGCCCGATTCCTGCTGGTAAAGTGACTGAGGGCGAGGCGTTGGCCGTTGGCGTGGCGCTGTCGGGTTTTGCGGTGGTGATGTTAGGGCTGGCGGCCAACTGGGTCGCGGCGGCGCTGCTGGCCTTTACGATTTTCTTCTACGTGGTGATCTACACCATGTGGCTCAAACGCTGGACCCCGCAGAACATCGTGATTGGTGGCGCGGCAGGGGCCTTCCCTCCGATGATCGGCTGGGCGGTTGTGACCGGCGGCATTTCGATTGAAAGCGTGCTGATGTTCACGCTGACCTTTATGTGGACCCCTCCGCATTTCTGGGCGCTGTGTCTGTTCATGAAGTCCGACTACAAAGACGCGGGCGTGCCAATGTTGCACGTGACCCATGGGCGTCGCGTGACCCGCAACCACATCCTAGTTTACACACTACTGCTCGCCGTTGTGGCGATTGGCATGGCCTTCACCGATGTGGGCGGCCCGATTTACCTGACCACCGCCTTGATCCTGAACGGCCTGTTTGTGGCCGGTGCGATTTCGATCTGGCGTCGTGACGAAGAGATTTCCGAAGCCGACGGCTACAAGCGCGAGAAAGCGTTCTTTGGTCTGTCGTTGATTTACCTGTTCCTGCATTTTGGTGCGATTTTGGTAGAGGCCACGTTGGCCCCTTATGGCATCGGAGGATGGTAAGCAGATGAGCTTTCGCGAGGAACACGAACTGCACAAGCGCCGGTTTGGTCGCAACCTTGGGGTTGCGCTGGTGCTGGTGAGCTTCATTGTCATCGTTTTTGGCCTGACCGTGGTGAAAGTCACCCGCGGCGACTATGAGCCTGAAAACGCCAGTATTCAGCGGGGGCAGTGATGGCGATGGATCCGAAAAAAAAGACGTTGGTTCAAACCGTGGGCGTGGTTGTGACCATGGGCGCGCTGGCCTGGGCGTCTGTGCCGTTTTACGATTGGTTCTGCCGTGTGACTGGCTTTGGTGGGGTGACCAATACTGCCGAGGCGGGCAGCGATGTGATCCTAGACAAGACCATCAAGGTTCGCTTTGACGCCTCGATCGAGCGCGATATGGCGTGGGAATTCAAACCCATGCAGCGCGAGATGGAAGTGCGTATCGGTGAGACCGGTCTGGCCTTCTATGAGACTTACAACCCAACCGACCGCCCGATTGCAGGCACCGCGAGCTATAACGTGGCGCCGTATGACGCGGGTGGGTTCTTCACCAAGATCGACTGCTTCTGCTTTGAAGAGCAGGTGCTGCAACCCGGTGAGCGGGTGACGATGCCGGTGAGTTTTTACGTGGATCCGGAAATCGTGGATGACCGGGACGCGAAATATATCAAGGTGATCACATTGGGATACACCTTCTATGAAACAGACTTGCCCGAAGAGCTGGCGTCCTTGACGACAGCGGGTGAGAAAAAGCAAAACTAATAGGCAAGCCTTCCAACGAGGGAAACTGAGAAAATGGCGCACGTAAAAGATCACGATTATCATATTTTGAACCCCTCATGGTGGCCGTTCCTGGGCGCCGTTGGTGGTTTCATCATGCTGTTTGGCGCAGTGTTGTGGATGCACGACAGTGGACCTTGGGTGTTCCTGATCGGCCTTGTGGCGGTTCTGTACGTCATGTTCGGTTGGTGGGCTGACGTGATTGCGGAAAGCAAAGTGGGCGACCACACACCGGTTGTTCAGATTGGCCTGCGTTACGGCTTCATCCTGTTCATCATGTCCGAAGTTATGTTCTTCGCGGCGTGGTTCTGGACCTTCTTCAAGCACCGCATGTACCCAATGGACCCAGGTGGGAACAGCCCAGCTGTGGACGGCCCTTGGCCACCAGCGGGCATCGAAACCTTTGATCCTTGGCACCTGCCGCTGATCAACACGCTGATCCTGCTGTGCTCCGGCTGTGCGGCGACCTGGGCGCACCACGCGCTGGCACATGAAGACAACCGCAAGGACATGAAAAACGGTCTGATCATCGCGGTTGCTTTGGGTGTGATTTTCACCTTCTTTCAGGCCTATGAGTACAGCCACGCGGCGTTCAGCTTCTCCGGCAACATCTATGGCGCGTCTTTCTTCATGGCGACCGGTTTCCACGGTTTCCACGTTGTGATCGGCACGATCTTCTTGTTTGTTTGCCTGCTGCGTCTGAACGCGGGTCACTTCACCAAAGAAAAGCACGTCGGTTTTGAGGCGGCTGCCTGGTACTGGCACTTTGTGGATGTGGTCTGGCTGTTCCTGTTTGCCGCCGTGTACATCTGGGGCCAATAAGGCGACCTGCTAAAGGTTGATCCTTGAGAGCGGATACGATTAAAGCAAAGCGCGGCAGGTTCTGCCGCGCTTTTTCTTTCTGAGAAGGATCGCTGTCTTGCGTCGACTGTTCTGGCCGTTGTTCTTTGGCATTTTGGGCACGGTGGTGCTGGTGTCGCTGGGCACATGGCAAGTGCAGCGCATGGCATGGAAAGCCGACGTGATTGCAGAGATCAATGCGCGGATTGCAAGTGATCCTGTGGCGCTACCGGACCCCATTGATTTGGAGCGGGACAAATACCTTCCGGTGGCTGTGACTGGCACCATCACCGAAGAGGAAATCCACCTGTTGGCCAGTACGCGGGACGCCGGGGCTGTCTATCGCCTGGTTTCGGCGTTTGAGACCGAAGGTGGCCGTCGGATCATGATTGATCGCGGCTGGATCAAGACCGCGGACAAAGATGCTTCACGCCCGGCACATGCTGTGGATGTGATTGGCAACCTGCATTGGCCAGACGAGCGCGACAGCTTCACGCCAGCCAATGATGTGGACAGCAACATCTGGTTTGCCCGCGATGTGGATCAGATGGCCGAGGTTCTGAACACCGAGCCGGTGCTGCTGATTGTGCGGCAAGACAGCGACAAGGGGGCGATAGCCACGCCATTGCCGGTGGACACTGCCGCTTTGCCCAACAATCACCTTGAATATGTCCTGACATGGTACGGACTGGCAATTGTCTGGGTGGCGATGACCCTGTATTACCTGCGCCGGATGCGCAAAACCAAAAAGGCCTGAGAGACGTGAAATATATTTCGACCCGTGGAAACGCCCCGGAGCTGAGCTTTGAAGAGGCCATGCTGACCGGTCTCGCACGTGACGGTGGGCTGTATGTGCCAGAGAGCATTCCGACGCTGTCCGCGGATGAGATCGCAGGTCTGGCGGGCAAGTCATATGAAGAGGCAGCGTTTGTCGTGATGCGTCCGTTTGTGGGCGATGCCTTCACCGATGAGGAGTTCAAAGGCATCATTGCCCGGGCTTATGCGAGCTTCCGCCATGACGCGCGAGCGCCTTTGGTGCAGCTTGCGCCAAATCACTACCTGATGGAGCTGTTCCACGGCCCGACGCTGGCGTTTAAAGATTTTGCGATGCAGCTGATTGGTCAGCTGTTCCAGTTCTCGCTGGCGCGCCGCAAAGAGCGTGTGACCATCGTGGGCGCGACCTCAGGGGATACAGGGTCGGCGGCGATTGAAGCTTTCCGGGGCTTGGACAATGTGGATGTGTTCATCCTGTTCCCGCATGGCCGTGTGTCCGACATTCAGCGCAAGCAGATGACCACGCCGGATGACGCCAACGTGCATGCGCTGGCGCTGGACGGCGACTTCGACGACTGTCAGGCCAAGCTCAAAGACATGTTCAACGACTTTGAGTTCCGCGATGGCGTGAAACTGGCGGGCGTGAACTCGATCAACTGGGCGCGGGTGCTGGCGCAGGTGGTATATTACTTCACCTCTGCCGTCAGCCTTGGCGCGCCGCATCGCAAGGTGAGCTTCACCGTGCCAACCGGCAACTTCGGTGACATTTTTGCGGGCTACATCGCCAAGAAAATGGGGCTGCCGATTGAGCGTCTGGTGATTGCGACCAACCAAAACGACATCCTGCACCGCACCATGGAGACCGGGGCCTACACCAAAGAGGGTGTGACGCCGTCGATCAGCCCATCCATGGACATTCAAGTCAGCTCCAACTTCGAACGCGCGTTGTTTGATGCCTATGGCCGCGATGGCGGAGCTGTGGCGCAGTTGATGGAAGAGCTGAAAGACGGCTCCTTTGTGATCTCCCAAGGCGCAATGGAAACCCTGCGGGAGCATTTTGACAGCGGCCGTGCCTCAGAAGAGGAAACTAAGTCCACCATCGCCAGCGCATTTACCGCAACCTCAGAAGTGCTTTGCCCGCACTCGGCGGTTGGCGTAAAGGTCGCGGGTGCCTATCTGGGCGAGGTGCCTATGGTCACTTTGGCCACGGCGCACCCGGCGAAGTTCCCGGATGCGGTGGAAGCTGCGATGGGGGCACGTCCGGCACTGCTGCCGCATATGGCGGATATGATGGACAAAGACGAACGCGTGACCCGTGTTCCCAATGATCTGGGAGCGCTGGAAGCGCTCATCAAGGAACGGATTGCACAACGTTGACAGTCAAGCTGCACACACTCGCGAACGGGTTTCAAATCGCAACAGAACACATGCCGGGGCTGGAAAGCGCCAGCATCGGCATTTGGGTGAGCGCTGGTGGCCGCCATGAACGCGCGCCGCAAAATGGCATTGCGCATTTTCTGGAGCATATGGCCTTCAAAGGCACTCAGCGTCGGACCGCGCTGGAGATTGCCGAGACCATCGAAGATGTGGGCGGCTATATCAACGCCTACACCAGTCGCGAGGTTACGGCCTATTACGCGCGGGTTTTGAAGAACGACGTGGCGCTGGCCATGGACGTGGTTGGCGACATTGTGCTGAACCCGATCTTTGATCCAAACGAGATCGAAGTTGAGCGCGGCGTGATCCTTCAAGAGATCGGCCAGGCGCTGGATACGCCGGATGATGTGGTCTTTGATTGGCTACAAGAGCGGGCGTACCCAGATCAGCCAATGGGCCGGACCATTCTGGGCGAGGGCGACCACGTGCGCCGTTTTGGCCGAGAAGACCTCTCGGCCTTTGTGACCGAGCATTACCGTCCCGAGCGGATGATCTTGGCGGCGGCGGGCGCGGTGGATCACGACGCGATCGTGCGCATGGCCGAGGAGATGTTTGGACATCTGGAACGCGGCCCATCCATCGAACTGGTCCCTGCGCGCTTTGTCGGCGGCGAGTACCGCACCGAAAAGGCTCTGGAACAGGCGCATTTTGCGATTGGCTTTGAAAGCCCGGATTATTGCAGCGCCGACATCTACACGGCGCAGATCTATTCCAGCGCTTTGGGCGGCGGCATGTCGAGCCGTCTGTTCCAGGAAGTGCGCGAGAAGCGAGGCCTGTGCTACGCGATTTTTGCGCAAACCGGAGCTTATGCCGACACGGGCATGACCACGATTTATGCGGGCACCTCTGGGGAGCAGATTGCCGAATTGGCTGAGATCACCATTGATGAGCTCAAACGCGCGGCGGAGGATATGAACTCTGTCGAGATCGCGCGGGCGCGCACACAGATGAAAGCGGGCTTACTGATGGGGCTGGAAAGCCCGTCGAGCCGCGCGGAGCGTTTGGCGCGCATGCTGGCGATCTGGGGTCAAATCCCAACGCTGCCAGAAACCGTGGAGCGGATTGATGCGGTGAGCGATGCGGATGTGCGCCGCTTTGCCGAGCAGATGGCCTCCAAAGCCCGCAGCGCCATGGCGCTCTATGGGCCGGTGTCGGCTGCGCCTGCGCTGGAAGCGTTGGAAGAGAGGCGCGCCGCCTAATGCTGCTGACGCGTCGCAGGGTCCGGATCGAAACCGAGCGCATGACCTTGCGCCCGCCGATCCATGCGGATTTTCGCGAATGGGCGGAGCTGCGCTCCGCTAGTGCGGATTTCCTCATTCCCTGGGAACCGGTTTGGGCCAGTAGCCATCTAAGCCGCAAAAGCTTCACAAACCGCGTTTACTGGGCGCAGCGCTCGATCAGCAATGACAGCGCTGTGCCGCTGTTCATGTTCCGCCGCGAGGATGACAGGCTGGTTGGCGCAATCACACTCGACAATATCCGTAGGGGACCGGCGCAAGCGGGTACGCTTGGCTACTGGGTGGGACAGCCCTTTGCGCGACAGGGCTTTATGGCCGAGGCGATTGAGGCGGTGGTGCACCATGCTTTCACGCGGCTGGACCTGAGCCGCATTGAGGCAGCCTGTTTGCCGGAGAATGTGGCGAGCCGCGGCGTGCTCGAGAAATCTGGGTTCAAATACGAAGGCGTGGCGCAGAGCTATTTGCAGATCAACGGCCGCTGGCGCACCCATGTGTTGTACGCGTCTTTGCGGCATGACCGGCGTGGGCGCACGTTGGCAGGGCAAGTGTAGGGGGCTTTGCCCCAGCCTCAGCAGTGCTGAGGCTTCCCCGAGATATTTGTGGAAAGAAGAAGCCCAAGAAACCGTGAACGCCAATTAGGAGGATTTCTGCTAGGCTGTCTGAAACAGGGAGGAATGCGGAATGCGGTTTCTGGTTATTCTGGGACTGATGTGGGCTACGGCGGCACATGCGCAGGATCGGCGTCCCAGCCATTGTATCGCTTTGGCGCAGGCGCCGGGCATTGAGTATTTGCACAAGGCGTCTTTTCGCGAGCCGGTGGAAAAGCACGTGGTGCGGATCAGCTATATCAGCCACGCATCTTTCCTGATCCAGAGCCATGACGGCATTGATGTGGTCACCGACTATACCGGGTTTCTTGGGGCAACGACGCTTGTGCCGGATGTGGTCACGATGAACCACGCGCATTCGACCCATTGGACCGCCAATCCCGATCCGGCGATCCCCAACGTCTTGCCGGGCTGGGGGGAGTATGGGGTGGGTATTGAGCACCACCTGGATTTGGGCTCGATGCTGATCCGCAATGTCTCCACGGACATTCGCAGTTTTGGCGGGGTGGAGGAAAAGGGCAATTCGATCTTTGTCTTTGAGGTTGCGGGCCTGTGTATCGGTCATTTGGGACATTTGCATCACGAACCCAATGACGCGCAATATGCCGCCCTTGGTCGATTGGATGTGGTGATGGCGGCAGTGGATGGGGGCATGAGCTTGGATGTGCCAACCTTGATGCGGGTGCTCAAGCGGCTCAAGGCGCAGGTGGTGATCCCGATGCATTGGTTTGAGGAATGGACCTTGAGCGCGTTTCTGACCGGCATGTCGGACGAGTATCTGATCGAGAACGAAGGGCGCTCTAGTCTGACCGTCAGCCTACGGGACTTGCCGGATCGGCCCACCATTAAAGTGCTCGCGCCGCGCTATCTGCAAGACCCGTAAGGGATTTTGCGTGGACCTTGCCGTTGGGGCAGCGTAGATCAGGGGCATGAGTTTACATGATGTCTCCCCCGATTTTGTCCAATCCCTGTCCGAACAGCTGCCGGAAGGCACCTTGCGTAGTCCGGAGCCGCGATACTTGGAAGAGCCTCGTGGGCGGTCCTTTGGCAACGGCGGCGTGGTGGCTTTGCCACGGTCGGTCGAAGAGGTCGCAACCGTTGTAAAGGCCTGCAACGCGGCCAGCGTGCCGGTGGTGCCTTATGGCGGGGGAACTGGGCTGGTCGGTGGGCAGATTGTGGAGAATGGCGCCAAGCCGGTGATCCTGTCCCTGGAGCGCATGAACAAGGTGCGCGACGTGCGCCCTTTGGAAAACGTGATGATTGCGGAAGCAGGGGTGATCCTACAGGATGTGCAGGCGGCGGCCGAGGCGGCGGATCGGTTGTTTCCCCTGTCGCTTGGGGCGGAAGGCACAGCGCGGATTGGCGGCAATCTGGCGACCAATGCTGGCGGCGTGAACGTTCTGCGCTATGGCAATGCGCGGGACCTGTGCTTGGGGCTGGAGGCGGTGCTGCCTACGGGCGAGATCTGGCACGGGCTGACTCGGCTGCGCAAAGACAACACCGGCTATGACCTGCGCAACCTTCTGGTCGGAGCAGAGGGCACCTTGGGCGTGATCACGGCGGCGACGCTGAAGCTGTTTGCGCGGCCAAAATCGGTGGCCACGGCGATCATGGTGGTGACCGACCCGACAGCTGCCCTGCGCCTGTTGGCCATGGCGCGGGACATCGCAGGGGAATCCGTTTCGGCGTTTGAGTTGATGCATCAGAACGGTATGGATTTTGTGGCCGAAACCTTGCCGGATGTGCGCCTGCCGTTTGAGGCTGCGCCAGAGTGGTCGGTGCTGATCGAGGTGGGCACCGGATCGGGAGCGGAGGGGCTGCTTGAAGGCCTGTTTGGTGAAGCGCTGGAAGAGGACTTAGTAGAGGACGGGCTGATTGCACAGAGTGCGCGCCAGCGGGACGACTTCTGGAACCTTCGTGGGCATATTCCGGTGGCCAATAAGGCGATTGGCTCGGTGGCGAGCCATGACATTTCCCTACCGCTGGAATCGCTGCCCGAGTTTATCACAGAGATGAGTGCTAAAATTGCCGCGCAATGTCCGCTGCGCATCAACTGTTTCGGGCATCTTGGCGATGGCAACCTGCACTACAACCTGTTCCCGCCCAAAGGCGGCGATCGGCATGACTATGACGGTATTCGCCACGATCTGAGCGCGCAGATTTACGACCTTGTGCATCAGTACGGAGGCTCGTTCAGTGCCGAACATGGTGTTGGGCGGCTAAAGGTGGGTGATTTGGAAACATACGCGGACCCGACGCGGTTGGCGGCGATGCGCGCCATCAAGGCGGCGCTGGACCCGAACGGGATCATGAACCCGGGCGCGGTGCTCGCACCCTAGGTCTTCTCATTCCGCAAGTATCCTGGGGAGTCGCCAAAGGCGACGGGGCAAAGCCCCTCTTACAGGCCCTCGAATTCGCAGAGCACGGAGACATCCATGCCCATGGCCTCAAGCTTCTTGCGGCCGCCAAGCTCCGGCAGATCGATGATGAAGGCGCAGCTGATGATCTCGCCGCCGAGGCGTTCGATCAGCTTGATGCCGGCTTCGGCGGTACCGCCGGTGGCCAGAAGGTCATCGACCACAAGGATTTGCTCGCCGGGCTGGATGGCGTCGTCGTGGATTTCGACAATCGCTTCGCCGTACTCCAGCTTGTAGTCTTGCGAGATGGTGGTGCCGGGCAATTTGCCTTTTTTGCGGATGGGCACAAAGCCAACGCTCAACTGATGGGCAATCGCGCCGCCCAAGATAAAGCCGCGCGCCTCAAGCCCAACCACCTTGTCGATGCGCGTGCCTGCGTAGGGGTGCAGCATTTGATCAATCGCCATGCGGAACCCGCGTGGGTCGGCAAACAAGGTGGTGACATCGCGGAACATGATGCCTTCGTGCGGGAAATCGACAATGGTGCGGATGTAGTCTTTGACGTCGGCGCTTTTGGGCATCTTTGGTTCCGGGGTTAAATTTCAGACGCAGCAGGTTTGGCGGATGCAGGCGCGGCGCGCAAGGGCGGAGTTTGTCGCGGTGGAGAGAGTTTGCTCTGGACGGAGGGCGCATCCCCTCTGTAAGCAGATTTGGGGCAGGGATGCAGCTTGGGTGGGTGTCACATGGGATCTAAAGACGCGGCGCAGCCGGACAAAGCCACAGGCAAGTCAAAGCCTAAGGGCAAGTCCAAGGTCAAAGTGAAGTCCAAAGCCAAGAAAGACAGTCAGTTGATCCTGCGGCTCGACAAAAAAGAGCGCGATGCGTTTGTTGATCTGTGCAAGGACATGGACACCAGCGCTGCCCGCGAAATTCGCGGTTTCATTCGCAAGTTTATAAAGAAAAACAAACGTTAGGCGGCACGTTTCAAGGTTGCCGTGAGCACCCCCATGCCCATCAACGTGATGCCTCCGACGCGAGTAAGACCGCGCATCACGGACGGTTTCTCGATACGACTGCGCAGACGATCGGCCAAAAGCGCATAGGTCAGCGCATTTAGCGCGGCGAGGGTGACAAAGGTGCTGATGAGGATGGCAAACTGCGGCAGCATGGCGGCGGTTGGGTCGATGAACTGCGGCACAAAGGCGATAAAAAAGCCGATGCTTTTGGGGTTCAGCGCGGTGACGGTGGCGGCATGGCCAAAGACGCCGCGCGCGGGCAGATCTGCGGATTTGCTGATGTCCCCCAAATGCGCCTGACCGGCACTACGCAGCATTTTGTAGCCAAGCCACAAGAGATAGACCGCTCCAACCCATTTGAGCACCATAAAGGCGGTGGCGGAGGCCAGCACGATGGCGCCCAAGCCCATCAGAGAGGCGGTCATGGCAACCAGATCGCCCAGGGCCACACCGGCAGCGGTGGCGACGGCGACTTTGCGGCCTTGGGTGAGCGCGTAGCTCAGCACCAACAGGATGGTGGGGCCGGGGATCAGCAAGAGCGCGGTGGAAGCGGCGACAAAGGTCAGCCAGAGATCGAGGGACATAAGACAGGGCCTGCAGATGAATCAACAGGCCCTATCAAACAGATGAATTGAAATTTGGTCTAGCGGCAATTAGCCTGCGAGCACGCGACCGGCGACCGCATCCAGTTTGGCGATCATGGCCGGGTCACGTTTCTCGGGCGCCGTCATGATGGCGAACTCCAAGGCTTTGTCACAGCCGTGTTCGCAATCGGCACGTTCCGCTCCGAGGAGGGCAGGGAGACCGCGCACAAGGTTGCGGGCTTTCTCGGAATTTCCGGTCAATGTGGCAATGATTTCAGTCACATCCACTTCGCCATGATCGGGATGCCAGCTGTCGTAGTCCGTGACCATGGCGACGGAGGCGTAGCAGAGCTCGGCTTCACGGGCCAATTTGGCTTCGGGCATGTTGGTCATGCCAATCACATCCGCGCCCCAGCTCTCGCGGTACATTTTGCTTTCCGCCAAGGTGGAGAACTGCGGGCCTTCCATGGCCAGATAGGTCCCGCCTTTGTGCACCTTGATGCCAGCGTCTGTGGCGGCGGAGAAACAGGCGTCCGAGAGACGCGGGCAGGTTGGGTGCGCCACGCTGACGTGGGCGACAAGGCCTGGGCCGAAGAAGGATTTCTCGCGCGCGAAGGTGCGGTCAATGAATTGATCTACAATGACAAAATCGCCCGGTGCCATTTCCTCGCGGAAAGAGCCGGTGGCGGAGACAGAGATAACGTCCGTCACGCCAAGACGTTTCAACGCGTCGATGTTGGCGCGGTAGGGCACAGAGGTGGGCGTGTGTACGTGGCCGCGGCCGTGGCGTGGCAGGAAGGCCATTTTCACACCGTTCAGACGGCCTGTTAGGATTTCGTCAGACGGGGTGCCAAAGGGGCTTTCGACCGCCCGCCATGTGGCGTCTTCCAAACCGTCGATGTCATAGATGCCGGAGCCGCCAATCACGGCGATCATGGTTTCTTTGGTGGCCTCAGTCATGCCCGTCTCCCAGTGCTAATCGTTGGGCAAAGTTGTGCGCACAAGGGGCCGGAATTGCAAGGAAAAGCCGGGTCGCTAACGCGTCTGTAATGCGTCGGTATCGCGAAGGTGCAAATTTGGATGGCATCAGGGTTGGGACAAGCCGCGTTTTGCAAGTTGGGCACGGTAATCGGCGAAAGCGGCTTCAAAGCCGGTAAGCGGCCATGTCAGGTCTTGGGAGGCGCCATGGCGGTCGCGGAAGGTGAAGCGGAAGTCGCCTCCTGTGCGCATCTCCGCCAGCAAGGTTTCTGCGGCGTCGCCGTCGAAAGTGCATCCAGTGCCGGTCAGACAGCCGACCCGGTTTGTGTGCCAGACGGAGGTGCCATCGCGTTCGATGCGGAAGTTGCCGGGGGCGGTGAGGGTGCCGAGCTCCAGTTCGAACTCGATTTCAGGGCGGTCATCGTCGGATTGGGTCAGGAAGAAGAACTGCGGCAAAATTTGGTTGCGGTGAGAACACGTCCACGCGTCGGATGTAACAGCGTTGCGCCAACTTGCCGCTTTCGTCGCGCTCATCACACATCGTGTTCCAGATGTCATGGATTGCGTGGTGGCTAACGCGCCAATTGGAGGGGCGGTCGTTGCCTGCCTGATCCTGAGCGGCGAGGGGAGTGGCGGCCAGAGTGAGGGCAAAGAGCCAGCGCATGGGGGACTCCTGAAACGGTACGGGTTGGCGGCACTCTTCATTTCCGAAGCTTGGCTGTCCAATCACGTGGGATCAGCAATCTGTGAGGGAAAATGCCGAATTGGGCGGCAGCGGGGGGGCAGTGGCGCGGCGGAACGTGGTGCAAAAGCCTCTGACGGGGCGTCGGGCCGGTCGCCGCTATTGTTTGTTAAGGGTAAACCGGCTAGGGAGGCCGCAAAGCGAACACTCCCAGATTTACGCAGGTACACTCATGAGACGCGCGGCGTTGGCCATGCTGGCCAAGAATATTTCTCCTCCCAACCTTTCGATCATGCAGGACGAAGGGTTCACTCCGAACCGGATCAAGACCGAAGTGCTCTCCGGCCTGACCGTGGCGCTGGCGCTTGTACCAGAAGCTGTGGCCTTTGCCTTTGTGGCTGGGGTGCACCCGCTGGTGGGTCTTTATGCGGCATTTTTGGTCGGTCTGATCACCGCGTTGATCGGTGGCCGTCCGGGCATGATCTCTGGTGCCACCGGTGCGCTGGCGGTGGTGATGGTGGCTTTGGTGGCCGAGCATGGCGTGGAGTATCTGTTTGCGACTGTGATCCTGATGGGGATTTTGCAGATCATCGCGGGCGCGTTGCATTGGGGCAAATTCATTCGCCTTGTGCCGCATCCGGTGATGCTGGGCTTTGTGAACGGTCTGGCGATTGTGATTTTCCTCGCGCAGCTGACGCAGTTTAAGGACCCAGCCAACACCGATGCGTGGTTGGCTGGTCCGCAGATGGCGATGATGTTGGGACTTGTGGTTCTGACCATGGGCATCATCTGGGGGCTGCCAAAGCTGACCAAGGCCATTCCGGCGCCGCTGGCAGGCATCGGTATCACCGCGATCATTGTGATTGTGTTTGGCATCAACGTGCCAACCGTGGGCGATATGGCCTCCATCAAGGGCGGCCTGCCGAGCTTCCACATTCCGTTTGGCGAGGGTGAGGGGATCTACCCGCCTGCGCTGTTGGCGCCGTTTAACCTTGAGACGCTCTACATCATCCTGCCGTATGCGGTGATCCTGGCGGCGATTGGCCTGATTGAAAGCCTGCTGACGCTGAACCTTGTGGGTGAGATGACCGGCAAGCGTGGTGGCGCGTCGCAAGAATGTATTGCACAGGGCACGGCGAATGTTGTGACAGGCTTCTTTGGCGGCATGGGCGGATGTGCGATGATTGGTCAGTCAATGATCAACGTGAAATCCGGCGGTCGCACGCGGATCGCAGGGATTTGCGCGGCGCTGTTCCTGTTGGCGTTTATCGTTGTCGCAAGCCCATTGATCGAGCGTATCCCGCTGGCCGCGCTGGTGGGCGTGATGTTCATGGTGGTGATCGGCACCTTTGCCTGGAACAGCTTCCAGATTATGCGCCGTGTGCCACGGATGGACGCCTTTGTGATTGTGCTGGTGACGGTCGTGACCGTGCTCGAAGACCTCGCCGTGGCGGTGGTTGTCGGCGTGATCGTGAGCGCGCTGGCTTATAGCTGGCAGAACGCGCGGCGTATCCATGCCAACACCCGTGAGAGTGAGAGCGATCCGGGCGCGAAGGTTTATGAGATCGAAGGGCCACTGTTCTTTGGCTCTGCAGAAGGGTTCAGCGAGCTGTTCACTGTGGACGCCGATCCAGAGCACGTGATTGTGGACTTCGCCCGCTCGCGTGTGGTGGATCAGTCCGCGTTGCAGGCGATTGAAGCGGTGGCGGCGAAGTATGAGGCGGCAGGCAAGCAGGTTGTGCTGCGTCACCTGAGCCGGGATTGCCACGAGCTGCTGACCAAAGCGGGCAACCTGATGGTCGATAGCGACGATGACCCAGAATATCAGGTGGCTGTGGACTATCCGGTGAAAACCGGGGTGTTTGGCGGCGGTCACTGATCGCAGTACCCAACGACTAGGAAGAGGGCTGGCCGAGGAGCTGGCCCTTTTTTGTTGCCGTCTCTTGCCTCGGCGCAGCTGAGGCGCGCCCGACCCTCCCCACAGGAGGGCGCTTCGCACCCACCTAGGGTCAGGCGCGCCTCTTGTTTCTTGGCAGGAACAGGCGCAATAGGAATGGGATCACACCGGAGCAACTTTGATGACTTTTCTTGCCATTCTGATTGGGCTTTTGCCGTCGTTCCTGCTTGTTGGGCTGGGCGGGTTGCTGCGCAAGCGTTTGTCGGCCAATGCATGGCAAGGGTTGGACAAGCTCAACTTTGAGATCTTGTTTCCGGCGTTGCTGTTTGTGGCTGCAAGCCAGCGGCCTTTGGAAGTCGCTCAGGTGGTGGGCATTGCGCCATTGGTCTGGGCACTTCTGGCGGTGGGCTTGGTGGTGGGCTATGGCGCACGGCGGTTTGGGCCGGAGCGGTTTTTGGATTTTGCCGGGGCATGGCAGACGGCGTGGCGGTTCAACACCGCGCTGGCGTTTATTGCGATTGCCACCACGGAGAAGGCCGACGCGGCCGTGATGGCGGTGGCGATTGGCATGGCGGTGCCGATGGCCAATGTGTTTGCCGTGAGCGCGTTGAGCCGGGGCGGCAGTTTGGGACTGTGGGGCACGGTCAAGAAAGTGGCGCTTAATCCGTTTTTGATTGCGTCTTTGGGGGGCGTTCTGGTCGGGTTGGCGGGCTGGACGATCCCGTCACCTGTGTTGGCGCCTTTGGAGATGCTGGCCGCGGCGGCGATCCCGATCGCCTTGATCTCGGTGGGGGCGACGATGAACTGGGGCGCCTTGGCGCGCTTGGATGCGTTCAGCGGCATTATCTGCGCGACCAAGCTTTTGGTGATGCCGGTGGCGGCACTGGTGCTGGCATTGTTGTTGGGGCTTGAGAGCGGCGTCGCCGTGGTTTTGGTGATCTGGGCGGCGTTGCCAACCGCGAGCGCGGCGCATGTGTTGGCGTCCGGGTTTGGCGCGGATCGGGAGTTGTCCGCGACACTGGTGGCGCAGACAACGTTGTTGGGGGCGGTGAGCCTGCCGGTGTGGATCACGCTGGCAGAAGTGGTGTTCTAGACCGAGAAGAGCTGCGCCTGACCCTGGGTGGGGGCTAAAAGCGCCCTCCCATCAAACCAGAGGTTTGTCTCCGCCAAAACGGGAGGGTCGGGCGCAGCTCGGCTTTGCCGAGCAAAGAACTAGAGACTTTTTAGGGCAACGATATCCCCAGCCATGATGGCTGGGATCGCGCGCTCGATTTTGTCTTTGGGCCAATCCCACCAGGCGATGTCCAAGAGCGCCGCAATCGTTGCGTCCTCAAAGCGCTTTTTCACCACAGTTCCGGGATTGCCGGTGACGATGCCATAGGGGGGGACTGTGCCGCGCACCACCGCGCCGGCGCCGATGATGGCGCCGTGGCCGATTTGCGCGCCGGGCAGCACCATCGCGCCGTAGCCGAGCCACACATCATGCCCGATAATCGTGTCCCGCTTGTCCGGTTGGTAGTCGTCCGGCACGGTCTCGCCAAAGATCGGGAAGGGGTAACAGCTCAGCCCGTCCATGGCGTGGTTGGCTGACGACGTGATGAAGCGGACGCCATGGGCGATCTGGCAGAATTTGCCGATGTGCAGCGTGCCTTGGCTGAAGGGGTAGAGGTAGGGCACAAGGCGCTGTGCCCAATCCTCTGGAGGATCAAAGTCGGAGGCGTAGGTGTAGTCCCCAACTTTGATGTTGTCTTGGTCAATCACCGCAGACAGCAGCACGGAGCCCGCGTGTTTGCTGCCATCGGGTAGGGTGATCGGAAAGGCGGTTTTGGGATCGGGAAGGGGCATGGGGCCCTCCTTGTCAAATGTCCCTCGCGCCTGAGGCCCTTTGCTTATTGATCGGGGCGGGCGAGGGTGAAGGTGTTGTCGACCACCGCGTAGTCCTTGTAGCCGAGGCGGCTCAGAGGGCGGTAGGTGGTGACGTCAAAGATACCATCCACAATGCAGTTGTCGCGCAGGTGTACGCCTGTCACTTCGCCAATGGCCATGAAGTTGTTCTCTCCCAGGAGAGGCACAATCTGGGTCAGGCGGCATTCCAGCGAGGCGGGGGCACCGACAAGGCGCGGGCAGTCGATGGTGTCACATTGGGCGGCTTCCAGGCCTGCGGCCACAAACTCGTCCTCATCTTTGCCCAGTGGTCCGGACGAGATGTTCATCGCGTCACGAATGCTCTCTTCGACGATGTTCACACAGAACACGCCGGTAGCGCGGATGTTGGACAGGCTGTCCTTGCCCTCGGCCTGATCGTCTTTCTTGCCGGTGGAGGCAAACATCACCTGCGGGGGATTGTCCGCAAGGGCGTTGAAAAACGAATAAGGCGCGAGGTTGCGCACGCCGTTTTTGTCCTGGGTGGAGACCCAGGCGATGGGGCGCGGGCTGACAATGGCTTTGAACGGGTTGTGCGGCAGGCCGTGGCCGTCTTTGGGCTGATAGAACATCGGACTGACTCCATATTGGTTTGCAGGCAGTCGTAACGCCATGTTAGGGGCGAGGAAACCGCAAAATTTCAGACGGGCAAGAGGCGCGCAGGTGTTTACGCTGGCAGTGGAAACAAAGGACGACTGGTGGGAAGTTGAGGCGCTTTATGACCTGTGCTTTGCGCCGGGGCGTGAGGCCTTGTCGTCCTATCGTTTGCGGGATGGTGTGGACCCGGTGGCAGGGCTCTCTCTGACGGCGCGCGATGGCGAAGGCATTTTGGCTGGCGCGATCCGCTATTGGCCGGTGCGTATCGGGAATGTGCAAGCCTTGTTGCTGGGGCCGGTTGCCGTGCACCCGACGCATCAGGGCGAAGGGCTGGGCGGTTTGCTGATTGAGGACAGCTTGCAGCGTGCGCAGCCTTTGGGCTGGGAACGCGTGATGCTTGTGGGCGATGCGCCATATTATCGGCGGTTTGGGTTTGAGAAACTTGAAGGCGTGGTGATGCCGCCGCCGACCAATCCCGAGCGCCTGCTGGGCCGGGCGCTTGTGGAAGGCGCTTGGGACGGTGTTGTTGGGGATGTGGAGAGTGTGGGGTAGGTCGGCGATGTGGTGCAGGGGTCTGTTTCGTTTTCTCTCAAATTAGCTTTCAGAGTTGCATGCCAAAGCCAATAAATTGCAGCGGGCCGTTTGCGGAATAGGCCGAACGTTGCCATGGATGCAAGAAATACTAATTTCGCGATCCGATTAGAGAAAGTGTGTATGGTAACAAATGTTTCCAGGTTTGTTTTTCAAAGAGTTATCTATCTATGGATCAGTACCTAATTTATTTTGTGCCGTTCTTCGTGGTCGGCTTTGGCGTCATGCTTGCGCCGTTCATATCGTATGCATGGCCTGCGTGGTTAACCAGTTTTGTTGAGTTCTGCGCCGAAATGGCAAACGGTGTTTGGGTCGCCGGCACAGCTCTCGTCATTATGATGTCAATTGGCGTTCCGGAACCTGTATCGATTGTTGTTTCATGGCCAATTATGTTTTTGGCGGGGCGTTTTTTCGCACGGCTTAGCGATGACTGGGAGGCTAAAAGAAATGAAATTTGGCGTCAGGTTCGCGAGGAGCAAGAAAATTTCGACAAAGAAGAACGTTCGGAACCAAACTAAGCAGTTTAGTTATCTTGTTTGGCTGATTGGGGCGGCAACATTTGCTCCATCTTGCCGGCTAAGAACGCCCCACATTTCTTGACGCTTAGGAAAACTGTTTGAAGCGTAGTCCGACGTGTAAGTGTTTTTTTGTCTCGCGAAACTCAGTACCTATTAGGTATAGGTTTTTGTTCAACTTCAATCCATTTCAGCTAAGCGAATTTGGTCAAACTTTCCTTTTCCTTACACCGCAGGGGGGCCTTGAGTAGCACATCTGATTTGAACTGTTGAAACAGGGTGCAATTACCCTACCTTTTTACCCATGACCCAAATCGAGATTTTGCCGGACGTTCCGGAGCAAGACATTGATGTAAATTCCGAACTAGACGCGCTGGCCAAGCGCTATAGCGGAGCCAGTGGGCTGGGGATGAAAGTGCTTGGCGTGTTGGGCATGCCGGTGTCTGGCTTGCTCAAGAGCTTGCCAAATGAGGTGCAGGACGGACTGGGCGGGGCCACGGAGGTGGCTTTGATGCAGGCCGTCAAGTGGGCGGATGGCAGCCGGGGACTGGTCAAGGATCAGCCGGATTGGGTCAACGCCAGTGTCACAGCGGCGCTGGGCGCGGCTGGGGGCGCTGGGGGCGTGACGTCGTCGCTGGCGGAGCTGCCGATCACAGTGACGGTGCTGTTGCGCGCGATCCAAGGCGTGGCGGTGCAATATGGGTTCGACCCCAGCCATGAGAGCGTGCGGTTTGATTGTGTGCGGGTGCTGGCCGCAAATGGGCCGTTTGAGGAAGACCGTGGCGCGGATTTGGCGATGCTGGAGCAGCGGGCCGGATTGGCGATGGGTGGCACCAAATGGATCAGCACGGTGATTGTGCCCAAGCTGGCGCCGGTGCTGGGGCAGAAGCTGGCGGCGCAGATGGTGCCGGTGATTGGCGCGGCTGCGGGCGCGGCGACGAACTACGCCTACACCAGCTATTATCAAGACATCGCGCATGTGCATTTTGGCCTGCGCAAGCTGGCGGTGGAGGCAGACGTGTCACCTGAGGTTTTGGTAGACGGGATGCGCAAGCGGTTGGGGAAAGACTGAGCCTTTAGCCCGGGTCAAAGGCGCATCGCGCCGCCGGGCAGCGCCCGTCCGCCCCCATGGGCGGGCGCTTTTGTTTTCGTTTCAACAAATATATGCGGTCGAACTTGAGGGTACGCGACCGGAATTCTGACGAGGAACTGCGCCCACCCGCGGACGGGCGCTGCCCTCTCAACCGCTGTTGCGCAGGTATTCCATCACGTCGGGGCGCACGGATTGCTCGCCACGTTCGCGGGCGGCGTGGATCACGCGGCGGAGTGCTCCCAGATCGACCCGACGGATCAGGCTTTTGACCGGACCAATCGAGGCCGGTCGCATTGACAGGTTGCGCAGGCCCATGGCGGCGAGACAGACGGCTTCAATCGGGCGGCCTGCGTCTTCGCCGCAGAAACTGAGCGGTGTGCCGGTGTCGATGCAGCGGTTCACGATGCCTTCCAGGAAGGTCAGGAAGCTGACGTTGAGCGTGTCATAACGGCGGCGCACCCGTTCGTTTTCGCGGTCTGCGGCAAAGAAGAACTGTTTCAGGTCGTTGCCGCCAATGGAGAGGAAGTCGACTTCTTCGTAGAACTTTTTGGGGGCAAAGCCCAATGATGGGGTTTCCAGCATCGCGCCGACTTCGATCTCTGACGGCAGCGGGTGGCCAAGGATCACTTCACGTTCGATCGCCTTGTCCACTTCTGCGCGGGCCAGCGTGTATTCTTCATACTGCGCAATGAAAGGGAACATAATGGTCAGCGGGCGGCCGTTTGCGGCACGCAAGAGCGCTTGCAGCTGCATGCGCATCACGCCGGGTTTGTCCAAGGCCACGCGCACCGCGCGCCAGCCAAGCGCCGGGTTGGGCTCGTCTTGTGGAGCCATGTAGGGCAGGACTTTGTCCGAGCCGATGTCGAGCGTGCGGAAGACCACGCGTTTGCCGTCCGCGGCGTCCATCACGCGGGCGTACAGCTGCGCCAGTTCGGTGCGTTTGGGCATTTGATTGCGGATCAGGAATTGCAGCTCGGTGCGGAACAGGCCCACGCCCTCGGCGCCGGAGGATTGCAGCGACGGCAAGTCGGCCATCAGGCCCGCGTTCATGGTGAGATGCACCACCGCGCCGTCGCGGCTTTTGGCCTCTTTGTCGCGGATGCTGGCGTAGCGTTCCTGCGCCTTGGCAGCCATGGCGATTTTGTCGCGGAAGGCGGTCACCACTGTGTCGTCGGGGCGCAGGTGCACGATGCCTTGATCGCCGTCGACCATGATGTGGTCGCCGTTGAGCGCCTCGGTGGTGATTTTGTCGGCGTGGATCACCAAGGGGATTGCCAGCGCGCGGGCCACGATGGCGGCGTGGCTGCCGACAGAGCCTTCTTCAAGCACGATGCCTTTGAGCTTGCGGCCATATTCCAGCAACTCGCCGGGGCCGATGTTGCGGGCGATCAAAATGGGATCAGACGGCATGTCCGCGCCGGTCTCGCTGCCTTGGCCGGTCAGAATGCGCAGCAGGCGGTTGGAGAGATCGTCCAGATCGTGCAGGCGTTCGCGCAGGTACTGATCAGTGACCTGCTCCATGCGGGCGCGGGCGGTGGATTGTTCTTTTTCGACAGCCGCCTCTGCGGACAGGCCACGCGCGATGTCCTGCTCCATGCGCTTCATCCAGCCTTTGGAGTTGGCAAACATGCGGTAGGCTTCAAGCACTTCAAGCTGTTCTTTGTCGCCGCGTTTGGCGCCATCGAGCATCTTGTCAACGCCAACGCGCAGCTCTTCAACCGCTTCATTGAGCCGGGTGAGTTCCACGTCCGGATCGTCTGCCACCGGATTGGTGACCACAACGCGGGGCTCATGCAGCCAGACGTGGCCTTCGGAAGCGCCTTCCTGACCAGAGGTGCCGCGGAACAGCTCAGATTGCTGGTGCAAGGCGCTCATGGCGGCGCCTTCGCCAACAAAAGCCCCGAGTTCGGTCATTTCAGCGAGTACCATGGCGACCACTTCCAGCGCGTAGACTTCATCAGCGGAATACCCACGTTTGTCTTTGGATTGCACAACCAATACGCCGAGGTTGTCGCCAAGGCGCTGCACCGGCACGCCGCAGAAGCTGGAGTAAATCTCCTCGCCGGTTTCCGGCATATAGCGGAAGCCTTTGGCGCTAGGCGCGTCGTCGGTGTTCACCACTTTGGAGGTGCGGGCGACGCGGCCGACTAGGCCTTCACCGACACGCATGCGGGTCTGGTGGACCGCTTCTGCGTTCAGGCCTTCGGTGGCGCAGAGCTCTAGCGTGTCTTCATCGCGAAACAGGTAGATCGAGCACACTTCTGTGCCCATGGAGGTGGCAATCAGATGGGTGATTTTGTCAAGGCGCTCCTGACCGGCGCTGTCCTCGGCCAAGGCATCGCGCAGGCGCCCCAAAAGTTTGCGGCTCTCGGTTTCGGTTTTTTGCACCATGGTGAGGTGTGGTCCTTGTCACTACTCGGCGCCGAATAGATCACAACAATCGTGGAATCAAAACGGTTTATATGGCTGTCTGGGTCGCAATAATACGCCGCGTTGCAGCGATTTTTGTGAAGAAAATTCAAAAACTTGGACGAGCGTGTTGATTGACGGGGAAAAGCTTGCGCAGGGTGGCTTGCTGCGGTGTAGCAAAGCGTAGCATCGAATTGGGTGTTGTGCTGTAAAAAGTGGCGATATGCCGCAAATTCGCGCGGCTTGTGTCCTGAAAGAAAAACGCGCGACCCCTTGGGCCGCGCGTTGACATTTTGCAGCGCGGCTTACGCCGCTTTTTCCAGTTCAAAGGCGTCGTGCAGGGCCTGCACCGCCAGTTCCATGTATTTGCGGTCAATCAGCACGGAGATTTTGATCTCCGAGGTGGTGATGACTTTGATGTTCACGCCCTCGTCAGAGAGCACTTTAAACATCTTAGCCGCGACGCCGGATTGGGAGCGCATGCCGATGCCCACAACGGAAACTTTGGAAACGTCTTCGTCGATCACCAGTTCAGCAAAGTTCAGGCCGCCGGAGGTTTTGAGCTCGTCCAGCGCGGTTTCGGCGCGTTTCACCTGATCTGTCGGCAGGGAGTAGGTCATGTCTGTGCGGCCATCTTCAGAGATGTTCTGCACAATCATGTCGACGTTCACGCCTGCATCAGACAGGCAGCCAAAGATGATGGAGGCGATGCCCGGGCGGTCGGCCACGGACAGCAGGGTCATTTTGGCTTCGTCGCGGGAGTAGGCCACACCGGCCACAACATTGGATTCCATGATTTCCTCCTCATCGCAGACCAGCGTGCCGGCCTCGTCGGATTGTTCTTCAAAAGAGCTGAGCACGCGCAGTTTCACCTTGTAGCGCATGGCGAGCTCGACAGAGCGTGTTTGCAGGACCTTGGCACCCAGAGAGGCCAGTTCCAGCATTTCTTCAAAGGCGATTTTGTCCAGTTTGCGCGCCTTGGAGCAGATGCGCGGGTCGGTGGTGTAGACGCCGTCCACATCGGTGTAGATGTCGCAGCGTTCCGCATCAAAGGCAGCGGCAAAGGCCACCGCCGTGGTGTCAGAGCCGCCACGGCCCAGCGTGGTGATGCGGCCTTCCTCGGAAATACCCTGGAAGCCGGCAACCACGGCGACACGCATGCCTTCGCCAAATTTGGCGTTGATGTTGTCGGTCGGGATCTCTTCGATCCGGGCCTGGCTGTGCGCAGAAGAGGTTTTGAGCGGCACTTGCCAGCCCTGCCAGCTGCGTGCGGGCACATCCATTTCCTGCAGCGTCAGCGCCATCAGGCCGGCGGTGACGTTTTCGCCGGAGCTGACCACCGCGTCGTACTCGCGGGCATCATAAAGCGGCGAGGTTTCGTCCACATAGCCCACAAGTTTGTTGGTTTCACCGGACATGGCGGAGACAATGACAATCACGTCATAGCCTTTGGCCACCTCAACCCCGACGCGTTTGGCGGCGCGGCGGATGCGGTCCAGGTTGGCGACAGATGTGCCGCCGAATTTCATCACAAGTACGGGCATGGCGCGTCCTTAGTTCGTAAGTCGCAGGCGGTTTACGCGCTTGGGGCCGTCGAGGCAAGGCAGATTGGCGCGTCAGGGCGGCGCATGTGGTGAAAGCGCAAGGCTTGGCGGCAGGGGGAGAGGAGGGGCCAGCCCCTCCGGCACAGAAGATGCGCCTCCTCCCCAGGATATTTAGGGAATGAGAATGCGGGATCAGACCGGGTGCGCGCGGCCGTCCCAGGTTTCAAAGCAGCCGGTGGTTTCGAGGCTCAGGGCATGGAAGCGTTCGACCAAACCGGTTGCCGACTCCGCCACAGTGATGTCACCGCCTTCGCCACCCATATCGGTCTTCACCCAGCCGGGGTGATAGATGCCAACGGCAATGCCGATGTGTTTGAGGTCTTGTGCCAGGTTGAGGCCGAGGTTCAGGGCCGCCGCTTTGGAGGAGCGGTAGATGTAACCGCCACCGCCAATTTTGGTGGAGGAGCCCATTTGAGATGAGATGATTGCGATTTTGGGGTTTTGGGCCAGCTGCAGGTTGGGCAGCAGGTTTTGCACGGTCAGAAACACGCCAGTGACATTGGCGGCAAAGGTTTTGGCCCAGAGGTCTGGCGCATAGCCGTCTGCGAGGTTCTGGCCTTTGTCGAGAAACACACCGGCATTGCAGATCAGCAGATCAATCGGTTGGGTGTCCAAAGCCTGTGCCATGGCGCGTTGGCTGTCCGCATTGGTCACGTCCAGTTTTAGGCATTCGCCGCCCGCACGGCTGGTGCCGGTGACCTGGTGGCCCTGGGCGCGTAGGGTTTGATCGAGGGCCAGTCCAATGCCGCGGTTGGCGCCGGTGATGAGGACATGCATGGGGTGGCTCCTGTATGTGTGTGAGATCAGTTGGTTTTGCGACCGATGTTAAAGGGAAGTGGCGCAACGGGCACGCCGTCTTCGATCAGGGCTTTGGCCTCTTCAACCTTGGCTTCGCCATAGATCGGGCGTTCAGGGGCGTCACCGTCGTGCATGGCGCGGGCTTCGCTGGCGAAGTCTTTGCCAACATAGTCGGAATTGGCCTCGACATGGTGGCGCAGCTCTTTGAGGGCTTGTTCGGCTGGAGAGGCGGGTTGGCTTAGCGGGCCGGGGGCGCCTGCGGCTTCGGGTGCCGGAGCTGGCGTGGTTTCTTGCGGTTTGGCGGCAGCGGAACGGGCAGGGCGCACGCGTGGGGCCATCATCGCCTTCTGCACGTTGGTGTCGCCACAGACGGCGCAGGCCACCATGCCGGCGGCCTTGAGCTTGTCAAAGGCAGCGGCGGATTGGAACCAGCAGTCAAAGCGGTGGTCGTTGGCGCATTTCAGAGTGTAGTTGATCATTGTGCTGTGATGGTGCCCCTGTGCAGTGGCGCGAACATAGGCGTGGGGGCGGTTGGGATCAAGCGACGGGGGTTAGCCTTTGGGTGTGATCGCCGTCGGATCAAAGCTGCGCACCAGTTTGGCAAGCTCTGGGTGGGCGATGCGTTTGGCGGCCTTTTTTGGACGCAGCCATTTGCGGTCCCGTTGGCCTGTCTCTGGATAGATTCGTGCGAGCTTGTCCACTTCCAGAGGATATACCAGCACCCGAATGGTTTGGCCTCGCTTTGGGCCACGGGTTTTGCGGTAGCGGTAGGTGCCCAGGCAATGTTTGCGCGCGCGGCCTAGAATGCCCGCTTCTTCCCAGGCTTCCTGCGCGGCGGTTTTGTGGGGTTTCAGGTCCGCCATTGGCCAGCCCTTGGGCAGCAACCACTGACGCGTGCCGCGTGAAGTGATCAGCAGGACTTCGGTTTTTCCCTTTTGGATACGGTACGGCAAAGCGGCAAACTGGATGTGTTTGCCGCGTTTCTGTGCCTTGCGGATCATGCTGGCCGTGGCGGTTGGGTCAAGCAGGCCCATGTTCTCTCCAAAAGTCCGGTGTTCGGGTAGCCGCACCCTAGAAGCCATGCCGGGGCAGGCCAAGCGGTTAGAAGGGCTTCGTTTGACAGTGTTGCGAAGCGGTTTGGGATTTTGTGGGAAAGATATGGGAAGTCCCGCTGGGAATTTATGGGATCCGCATGGGAACGGCGGCGAGTTTGCGCCGAATCAGTTTCAGAACGGCGAAGATTTGCCCTTTTGATCGGGCCGTTATGGGGCGCCCTTGACCTTCTGTGGGAAAAAGTTGGGAAAACTTGGGAAAAAGTTTGTCACCTGGGGGTGTGCTTTATTTGGTGGTAGATTCTGGGTGATTATCCTAAATATGGTGTCATCACCCACAAAATTGCTCTCGAAATCTCGAGGTTTGGTGAGCTTGGGTCGCGCGTGAAGCATTTTTGTCCACAAATTTCTGTTGATTTCCATGAATTCCCATGGCATCCCTGTCTACACGATGAGGACGGGACAAAAAGAGAGGCGCTAAGACCTCCGATCCCAAGTCAGGTTTCATACAGGCACCCGCTTTCATCGAAAAAAAGAGATCCGGTGCGTGGGCGAGCAGAACATCCCCCCAGGTGGCACGCGCAACTGGACTACCCGCAGAAGCGGGACGAGGGCGGCGGATTGATCAGTGGCAGCAGATCAATCCGCCGTTTCGCTTCCAGCTCCGGGGAAGGCCGGGCAACAGGTTGAAAGGGCCATAGGCAGTGGCGCTCATGTTTCGCGGCGAAAGCCGTAACAAGGTGGACAGCAAGGGACGGATGTCGATTCCGGCCAAGTTCCGCCGTGTGCTTGAAGCAGGCGACCCTGAGTGGAAAAGTGGCGAAAACCCCAACCTGGTGATTGTCTACGGCGGCAAGACACGCGAATTTCTGGAATGTTTCACGGTTGAGGCGATGGATGATGTGGTGAGCCGCATCATGAAAATGCCCCGTGGCAGCAAAAAGCGTCTAGCGCTAAGCAAATTGTACCTCACCCAATCGTTGGAAGTGTCGGTGGATGAAACCGGCCGTTTGGTGTTGCCCAAAGAGCAGCGCGACAAGATTGGGTTGGAAGGCATGGCGTTCTTCGCCGGTAAGGGCGACACGTTTGAGATCTGGAACCCAGAGACATATGACGCCACCCAGGAAGAGGCGCTGGAGGCGGATGAGGATTTTGATCCGGATGCCGATCCGTCGATCTACCTTGATGGCGACGAGGATTTCTAACCATGGCGACGACTGACGAACCCGCCGCCAAACGTCCTCACATTCCTGTCCTGCTTGCGCCGCTTCTGCGCGCAGTGGCGCCGGTGTCTGGGCGGTGGCTGGATGGCACCTTTGGCGCCGGGGGCTATACCCGTGGGCTGATCGAAGCCGGGGCCAGCAAAGTGTATGGCGTGGATCGCGATCCACTGGCGTTTGACATGGCGGCCCCTTGGGTGGGCGACTATGGCGATCAAATTGAGCTGGTTGCCGGTGTGTTTTCCAAGATGGACGAATATGCGCAGGATCTGGACGGTGTGGTGCTCGACCTTGGGGTCAGCTCCATGCAGCTTGATTTGGCGGAGCGTGGCTTTTCTTTCATGAAAGACGGCCCGCTGGACATGCGCATGAGCCAGGAAGGGCCCTCTGCGGCGGATCTGGTGAATGAGGCCGATGAAGCCGATTTGGCCGACATTATCTATCAATACGGTGAAGAGCGGGCGAGCCGGCGCATTGCCAAGGCGATTGTGCGCGAACGTAATGCAGATCCTATCACCACAACCTTGCGGTTGGCGGAGATTGTGGAGGGCTGTTTGCCATGGCCAAAACCTGGGCAGAGCCATCCGGCAACGCGCAGTTTTCAGGCGCTGCGGATTGCGGTGAATGACGAATATGACGAGCTGTTTCGTGGGTTGATGGCGGCGGAGCGGGCGTTGAAACCGGGTGGATTGCTGGCGGTGGTGACCTTCCATTCAGTGGAAGACCGTATGGTCAAACGGTTCCTGCAGAGCCGTGCCGGGAAAACCGGCAATGTGAACCGATATGCGCCCGAGACCGAACAGGAAAAGCCGGCGTTTGAGTTGATCACGCGCAAGGCGGTTGGGCCAGATCCAGACGAGTTGGAAGGCAACCCGCGGGCACGCTCGGCCAAGTTGCGCGTGGCGCGACGCACCGATGCACCGTCCGGTGAGATTGCCGGAAAAGCCATTGGAATGCCGACACTTGGAGGGCGTAAGTGATGCGGATGGTGGTGTTTGTCCTGGCCGCAGGGATGGTGATTGGGCTCTCGGTTTGGGCCTATCAAGAGAACTATCGCACTCAGGCAATGATTGGCGAAACCGAGCGTTTGCAGCGCGAGATTGGCGAGGCGCGGGCGCGTTTGGCTGTGTTGAAGGCGGAGTGGGCCTACCTCAACCGTCCGGACCGGCTGCGCGATTTGACAGAAATCAATTACAATGACATGCAGCTTTTGCCGCTGCGCCCGGATCAGTTTGGCCGGATCGAGCAGGTGGCGTTTCCGTCCAATGACGCGCCGATCACCTTTGAGAATGCGGTGGAAGTCTCCTCTGAGGAGGCCAAGCCATGATCCGCAAGCCGCTGCGCCCTTTGGCGTCGATCCTGCATGCGCGCAGCGCCGGGGAAAACCCGGATCAGATTGAGCGCGCCAACCTGCGCGAACGGCATGAAGAGATGCGCAACAAGGGGCGTGCGCGGGCCGAGGGGCGGTTGCTCATTATGGGCGCGCTGTTTGCCGGCGCGTTTTTGACAGTTGGCGCACGGATGGCCGTGGTCAGCATGTCCGAGGCAACCGAGCCGCGCACCAGCTATGCCGGCAGCCGCATTCAGGCCGAGCGCGCGGATATTGTGGATCGAAAGGGCCGCATTCTGGCGACCAACCTGGAAACGCACTCCATCTATGCCCATCCGCATGAGATGATTGACCCGGCCTTTGCGGCGCAAAAGCTGGCGGAGATCTTCCCGGATCTGGTTGCTGAGAAGCTCGAGCGCAGGTTCAAAGACGGGCGCAAGTTCTACTGGGTGAAGAAAAAAATCTCCCCTGAGCAAAAGCAGGCGGTGCATGACATTGGTGAGCCGGGCCTGTTGTTTGGGCGTCGTGAAATGCGGCTGTATCCGAACGGTCGCTTGGCGGCGCATATTCTGGGCGGGGCGTCCTTTGGCGAGGAAGACGTGCATGACGCCGAGCTTGTTGGGGTGGCAGGCGTGGAGAAATTTTTCGACGATGCGCTGCGCGATCCGGCCAATGGCGACAAAGCGCTGACGCTGTCCATCGACCTGACTGTGCAAACTGCGGCGGAGCGGGTGCTTTGGGGCGGTATGAAGCTGATGAACGCCAAAGGCGCGAGCTCGGTATTGATGGATGCGCACACCGGCGAGATTGTCTCGATGGTGAGCCTGCCGGACTTTGATCCGAACAACCGACCAAACCCACCGGTTCAGGGGCAGGCGGCGGACAGTCCGTTGTTCAACCGTGCGGTTCAGGGCCTTTATGAGCTGGGCTCGACCTTTAAGATTTTCACGGCGGCGCAGTCGATGGAGCTTGGGTTGGCGAACCCCGAGACCAAGATCAACACCGCTGGGCCGTTGCGCTGGGGCAAGTTCAAGATCCGCGATTTCCGCAACTACGGCGCGCAACTTACCGTCACCAAGGTGATCGTGAAGTCGTCTAACATCGGCACCGCACGGATGGCGCAGGTGATTGGCGCGGCGCGGCAACAAGACTTCCTTAAGCAGCTTGGCTTCTTTGATCCAACTCCGGTGGAACTGGTTGAGGCCAAAGGGGCGCAGCCTCTGTTGCCTAAAAACTGGTCCGAACTCTCGACCATGACCATTTCTTACGGTCACGGCATGTCCGCCAGCCCGTTGCATTTGGCGGCAGGCTATGCGGCGATTGCCAATGGCGGCACCAAGGTGGTGCCAACCATCCTGAAGCAGGATGCGGTGGTGAAAGGTGAGCGCGTGATGAGCGTGGCGAGTGCCGAAGCCTCGCGTCTGATGCTACGCAAGGTTGTGAGCGAAGGCACGGCGTCTTTTGGTGAAGTTCCGGGCTACGCTGTGGGTGGCAAAACTGGCACCGCAGACAAGCCACTGGAGAGCGGGCGCGGGTATTATGAGGACAAGGTGATTGCCACTTTTGCCGCCATGTTCCCGGCGCATGATCCGAAATATGTGCTGATCTTGAGCTTGGATGAGCCTGTAGAAACTTCCGGTGATGAACCGCGACGGACGGCGGGTTGGACCGCGGTGCCGGTGGCGGCAGAGATGATCACACGCGTGGCGCCGCTTTTGGGGCTGCGTCCCGAGGTTGAGCCTGCGCCTTTGGCTGATATAACGCTGACATCAAACTAAGCCAAATAAGGGCATTCACAGATGGCAGCAGGCACAAAACAGCTTTCAGAATTGGGTCTGACAGCCATGGGTGGGCTGAACCCGGCGATCACCGGATTGGCGGTGGACAGCCGTGAGGTGAAAGAGGGGTTTCTCTTTGCTGCTTTGCCGGGCACGCGGGTGCATGGCGGTACGTTTATCCAGTTTGCCCTGCGCATGGGCGCGGCGGCGATCCTAACCGATGCGGCGGGTGCCAAAATTGCCGAACAGGAGTTGGCGGCGAGTGATGCGGCGCTGGTGATTGCCGAAGATCCGCGGCAGGCGCTGGCCTATACGGCGGCGCTCTATTTTGGCAAGCAGCCCGGGATCATGGCGGCGGTTACGGGTACGAATGGCAAGACCTCGGTCGCGACGTTCCTGCGTATGATTTGGCAGGAGCTTGGGCTTGAGGCGGTGAACCTGGGCACCACGGGCGTCGAAGGTGATTTCACCGCCCCGCTCAATCACACCACACCGGAGCCGATCACGTTGCACCGTACTTTGGCCGCTGCAGCAGAGGCTGGCATTGGCTTTGCGGCGATGGAGGCGAGCTCGCATGGGTTGGCGCAGTGCCGTCTGGACGGGGTGCAGCTTAAGGCGGCGGGGTTCACCAACTTCACGCAAGATCACCTCGATTATCATGAGACGTTTGATGAGTACTTCAACGCCAAAGCGGGGCTGTTTGGCCGGGTGTTGCCCGACGATGGCACAGCGGTGATCAATGTCGATGATCCGCGCGGTCTGGATATGGCGATCATTGCCGGGGGGCGTGGACAAGGTGTGATCACCGTAGGTAAGTCTGAGGCGGACATCGCGCTGATGGCGCAGCGTTTTGACACTACCGGGCAGGACATTCGGTTTACGTTCCGGGGCAAGGCTTATCAGCAACGATTGAACCTGCTGGGCGGGTTTCAGGCGGAGAACGTGTTGTTGGCCTCAGGACTGGCGATTGCCTGTGGCGCAGAGCCGGAGCGGGTGTTTGAGGTTTTGCATGAGCTAAAAGGCGTGCGCGGGCGGATGCAACTGGCGGCCACACGGGAAAACGGTGCGGCAGTGTTTGTGGACTACGCCCATACGCCGGATGCGGTGGCGACCGCGCTTCAGGCCATGCGCCCGCATGTGATGGGGCGGTTGATTGTGATTGTTGGCGCGGGTGGCGATCGCGACGCGGCCAAGCGGCCGTTGATGGGGCAGGCCGCGGCGGAAAACGCCGATGTGGCCTATGTCACTGATGACAACCCACGCACCGAAGATCCGGCAACGATCCGGGCGGCCGTGATGGAAGGCGCGCCGGAGGCCACCGAGGTGGACGACCGCGCCAAAGCCATTTTGCTGGCGGTGGATGCGTTGGGGCCGGGGGATACGTTGTTGATCGCGGGCAAAGGTCATGAAACCGGCCAGATTGTCGGCGACGATGTATTGCCGTTTGATGATTGTGAGCAGGCTAGCGTGGCTGTGGCCGCACTGGACGGGGGGATCGCATGAGCTTGTGGACATCTGAGGCTGCCGCCAAAGCGACCGGCGGACAAGTCACCACTGCGTGGGAATGCAATGGTGTTTCGATTGACACACGCACCATCGCGCAGGGCGACTTGTTTGTGGCGCTGACGGCGGCGCGGGATGGGCACGAGTTTGTGGCGCAGGCGCTGGAAAAAGGCGCGGCGGCTGCCTTGGTGAGCCGGGTGCCGGAGGGCGTGTCGCCTGATGCGCCGCTGTTGATTGTGGATGATGTGCTTGAGGGGCTGGAGGCGCTGGGGAAAGCCGGGCGCTCGCGCACCGACGCGCGGGTTGTGGCGGTGACAGGCTCAGTTGGCAAAACCTCAACCAAAGAAATGCTGCGCGCCATCTTGGGCGGGCAGGGCCGGACCCATGCCTCTGTCGCGAGCTATAACAACCATTGGGGCGTGCCGCTGACCCTCGCGCGAATGCCGCAGGACACCGAGTTTGCGGTGATCGAAATTGGCATGAACCACCCCGGTGAGATTTCGCCGCTGGCCAAGATGGCGCGGCCCCATGTGGCCTTGGTGACCACGGTGGCAGCGGTGCATTTGGAAGCCTTTGACAATGTGGAAGGCATCGCGCGGGAAAAGGCGGCGGTGTTTGACGGGTTGGAGCCGGGTGGCATTGCGATTGTGAACGCCGATATCGAGACAGCAGATGTGTTGTGCAGCCATGCGCAGAGCCTCTCGGCTGAGTTTCAGGAGTTTGGCGAAAGTGCCAAAGACTGGCGGTTAGGTGAAGTTAAGCTGACCGGCAATGTCACTGTGGCGCGCGCCATTCACGGCGGCGATTTGGCAATGTTCAAGGTGCAAAGCGCCGGACGGCATTTCGCTATGAACGGGCTTGGCGCATTGGCTTCCGCCGAGGCTTTGGGCGCAGACTTGGCGCTGTCGGTGGCTGCTTTGGGACGCTGGACGCCTTTTGTCGGCCGGGGCGCGCGGGAAACGATTTATCTCGATCCGGTAGAAACCGAACGCACGTTGGAGCTGATTGACGAGGCTTATAATGCCAACCCGACCAGCCTTGGGGCGGCGTTGGAGGTGCTCGCGGCGGCGGTACCCACCAATGGCGTGGGACGCATCGGCAAGGGGCGGCGCATCGCCTTTGTTGGCGACATGAAAGAGCTTGGCCCACAAGAGATCGAGATGCATGCGGATTTGGCGAGACACCCGGCGATGAAAGACATCGATGTGGTGCATTGCGTGGGCCCGCTGATGCAGCATTTGCACGCGGCCTTGCCGGAAGAAAAACAAGGGCAATGGGTAGCCACCAGCGCCGATCTGGTGCCGGATGCGCGTAGGCTGGTAGATGCGGGCGACGTGGTCATGGCCAAGGGCAGCCTGTCAATGGCGCTGTCCAAGGTGGTTGACGCCATCCGCAAACTGGGCCATCCCGCCCCGCAATCCAAGAACGAGGACGCGTAATGTTTTATTGGCTGACCAGTCTGTCAGACGGCGGTGATTTTTTTAACCTGTTTCGCTACATCACCTTCCGGGCAGGTGGCGCATTTATGACCGCGCTGATCTTTGGCTTTTTATTTGGCAAGCCCCTGATCAATGTGCTGCGCCGCAAGCAGGGCAAAGGCCAGCCGATCCGCGATGACGGTCCTGAGGGGCATTTTGCCAAGGCGGGCACGCCCACTATGGGGGGCTTGCTAATCGTGGGGGCTTTGGTGACCTCTACCTTGCTTTGGGCGCGTTGGGACAACGGTTTTGTCTGGCTGGTGCTGTTTGTGACGCTGGCTTATGGGCTGATCGGTTTTGCCGACGACTACGCCAAGGTTTCCAAGCAAAACACCAAAGGCGTGTCGAGCAAAGTGCGCCTGCTGCTGGGCTTTGTGATTGCCGGTGTGGCCGGGGTCTGGGCGACCTATTTGCAGCCGGAAGCGCTGCAATTGCAGCTTGCTGTGCCGGTCTTCAAAGAAGTTCTGATCAACCTCAGCTGGGCCTATATTCCATTTGCCATGTTTGTGGTGGTCGGCGCGGCCAATGCGGTGAACCTGACTGATGGCCTAGATGGTCTCGCGATCATGCCAGTGATGATTGCCGCCGGTGCGTTGGGGGTGATTGCCTATGCCGTTGGGCGGGTCGACTTCACCCAATATCTGGACGTGCACTACGTGCCGGGCACCGGCGAAATCCTGATCTTTGTCGCAGGTTTGATCGGCGGCGGGCTGGGCTTCCTCTGGTATAATGCGCCGCCAGCTGCGGTATTCATGGGCGACACCGGCTCCTTGGCGCTTGGTGGTGCTTTGGGGGCGATTGCAGTGTCCACGAAACACGAACTGGTGCTGGGCATCATTGGCGGCTTGTTTGTGGTCGAAGCGCTCAGCGTGATCATTCAGGTGCTCTATTTCAAACGCACGGGCAAGCGCGTGTTCCTGATGGCGCCGATCCATCACCACTATGAGAAAAAAGGCTGGTCTGAGCCGCAGATTGTGATCCGGTTTTGGATTGTCGCGGTGATCCTGGCGATGATTGGTCTGGCCACGTTGAAACTGCGCTAATCCAAATCCGAACACCAGACAGAGGGCGCCTTGTGCGCCCTTTTTGTGTCTGTCTATTCACAGTCTCTAAAGATGCCCGCCGGAGGTGTCCCCAAGCTGCCACTTGTGCCGCCGCTTGCGGAAAGGCACTGTGCGGCCAAGACGATTTTGGGGGTATCACATGATTCCAGTGCAGGGATTTGACGGCGCAAAGGTGGCTGTTTTGGGCTTGGGTCGATCAGGCCTTGCCACAGCGCGGGCGTTGCGTGCGGGTGGTGCGGAAGCGATTTGCTGGGATGACAACCCTACGGCTCGGGAAACGGCGGAAGGCGAAGGGTTTACCTGCCATGATTTGTCTCGTCAGGGCGCGTTTGAGGATATTGCCAGCTTGATCGTATCCCCCGGCATCCCGCATCTCTACCCAGAACCGAACCCGGTGGTGGCCGCGGCTTTGGATGCGGGCGTGCCGGTGGACAATGATATCGGCCTGTTCTTCCGCAGCTTTGCCACGCGGCAATGGGATAGTTTTGAGATCACGCCCAAGGTGGTGACGGTGACCGGGTCCAATGGGAAATCCACCACGTCTGCGTTGATCCACCATGTGTTAAGCGAGGCGGGACGGCGGACGCAGCTTGCTGGTAATATTGGTCGCGGTGTGTTGGATATTGATCCGGCGGAAGATGGCGATGTGGTGGTGTTGGAGCTGTCGAGCTATCAGACCGATCTGGCGAGGAGCCTGACGCCGGATGTGGCGGTCTTCACCAATCTCAGTCCGGACCACCTCGATCGGCATGCCGGGATGGGCGGCTATTTTGCCGCCAAGCGCCGCCTGTTTGCCGAAGGTGGCCCGGACCGCGCCATCGTCGGCGTGGACGAGATTGAGGGCAAATATCTGGCGGGGCAGCTGTCTGAAGGGCCCGCCGATGATCGGGTGATGCGGATTTCCACCGAGCGTAAGCTGACCGGGGCGGGCTGGAATGTCTTTGCCCGCAAGGGCTACTTAAGTGAGTACCGCAAAGGCCGTCAGGCCGGGTCGATTGATCTGCGCAATATCAAAGGCTTGCCGGGTACGCACAACCACCAGAATGCCTGCGCCGCCTATGCGGTGTGCCGGGCATTGGGGGTGGCCCCGCGCGTGATCGAAGCCGGATTTACCTCCTTTGGCGGTCTTCCCCATCGCAGCCAGATCATCGCGGAGCAGGACGGTGTGACCTATGTGAACGACAGCAAGGCGACAAACGTCGATGCTGCCAAGAAAGCGCTGTCCGCCTTCAAAAACATCCGCTGGATTTGTGGCGGGCTGGAGAAAGAGGGCGGTCTGGGCGATTTGGTTGAGAGTGCCGGTGGCGTGAAGAAGGCTTATGTGATTGGGCGCGAGGCGGCCAGCTTTGCCATGCAACTCAAAGGCATTGAGGCGGAGGTGTGCACCGATATGGCGACGGCTGTGGCCAAAGCTACGGCGGAGGCAGAGGCGGGCGATACGGTGTTGTTGGCGCCTGCAGCCGCGAGTTTTGACCAATACAACAGCTTTGAGAAACGCGGCGAGGATTTTGCCAAATGTGTCGAGCAGGCGCTCTCCTGAAGGAGGGCGCTGCCACGGCTTTTTGAGCAGGTTTGATCAACATCAAAGTGGGCGGAAATTGGCCTGTCTATCCTGAAATCACGCAAGGAAATGAAGAGCTTGTTCCTTGTAAATCACGCAGACGATCATAGGTCTGTAGTGTAACGATGAAAGGATCTGACGATGCAAATTCAGGTGAATACCGACAACTTCATTCATGGTGACGAGCGTGTGATCGAGGTGGCTGAACTGGCCGTTTCCAACGATCTGGAACACATGAGCGACCGTCTCACCCGAGTGGAAGTGCACCTGAAAGATCAGAACGCGGACAAGCACGGACCGGATCATATTTTGTGCACCATGGAGGCGCGGCCACGCGGCAAAGGCCCGCTGTCTGCGCACCATGAGGCCGCGGATATACAGGCCGCGCTGAAAGGAGCCGCGAAAAAGCTGCGCACTCGCCTGACCAGCGAGTTTGGCAAGGCGGACAAGCACCACTGAGCCGAGGTTTAACCTCAAAAGCTAAGAGTTACATGGCGTCGCCGGACTGTGGCGACGCCATTTTTGTGCTACGCTGCTTCTGAACTACGGGGGAAGGGACTGTGCATTTTGATTTAGCACATACGCTCATCATTGTTGTGGCGCTGGTCGTGACCAAGCTTTTTTTGATTGTCACAGGGCTTGTTTCGGAAGAAGAATGAAAACAGGTCAGTTGGAAGATGATCCTCGCCTATTTTGTCGTCATTCTATTTGTGAACGCTGTGTGGGAGCACTGACTAATCAAGGCAGTCCCACTTACTTCAGTTTTGCTGAGATTGCTTGTCCTGCGGCCCATCCTGAGGACCAGGCCCATTGGAAGTTGAAGCCGCCAAGCCAACCGGTGACATCGGCAGCTTCGCCGATCACATAGAGGCCGGGCACGGTTTTGGCTTCCATGGTTTTGGAGGATAGACCGTCCGTGTCGATGCCGCCCAGGGTGACTTCAGCGGTGCGGTAGCCTTCGGTGCCGGTGGGCACCATTTCCCAGTTTTGTAAGCTGTCACAGAGGGATCGCAGCGCCACGTCGGACTGATCCGCAAGATTGCCGGAGAGGTCCATTTCGCTTGTCAGATGCTCAACCAACCGGCCCGGCAGCAAAGTGGCCAGCTCGGTGGTGAGATTGCGGCGGCCTTGCGCTTGGCGGCGGTTGCGCAGCTCCTCAAACGGATCGCTGTCCGGGAAGAGGTTGATGTGGATTGGATGACTTTCCCGCCAGTAGGAGCTGATTTGCAGCATGGCAGGGCCGGAGAGGCCGCGATGGGTGAACAGCATGGCCTCATCAAAGGCAGTGCCGTTGGCTGTGGCACGCACCGGATGCGCGACGCCGGAGATGGCTTTGAAGCGGCCATCGGAGAAGGTGAAAGGCACCAGTCCCGCACGGGTGTCGGTGACCTTGAGGACAAACTGGCGCGCGATGTCATAGGCCAGACCCGTGGCGCCCATCTTGGGAATAGACTTGCCGCCGGTCGCCAGCACGAGGTTCTTGCACGATAGCATTTCGCGACGACCGGATTTTTCTATTTCGACGGTGAAACCTGCGCCGTCATGCCCAACGGCAATGATCGTAGTTTCCAGCCACAGCTCCGCCCCGGCTTGCGCCATTTCAGACCGCAACATTGCGATAATGTCTTTAGCGGAGGTGTCGCAAAACAGCTGACCAAGAGTTTTCTCATGGTAGGCGATGCCGTGGCGCGCCACCATGTCGATAAAGTCCCACTGGGTGTAGCGGCTGAGGGCGGATTTGCAGAAATGCGGATTGCCCGACAGGAAGTTCTCGGGGCCCGCGTACATGTTGGTGAAGTTGCAGCGTCCGCCGCCGGAAATTCGGATTTTCTCGCCCGGCGCTTTGGCGTGGTCGAGCACCAATGTGCGCCCGCCGGTTTGCGTTGCGCACATCATGCCAGCGGCGCCAGCGCCCAAAATGATGGTGTCCCAAGTCATAGGCGCGGGGTGCCTGATACGGCTGCGTCCGTCAAGAGGTGAGGGGCAGGGCGGTTGGCTTTGGAATGCTGCGTCGGGCGTGCATCTTATTTGGATTTTGCATCCACAAAAGCTGGAAGAGAGGGCGGCAATCCACTACGCTGTGGCCCATGAGACGCGACAGCACACTTCTTTGCCATCAGTCTACGGCGCAGTAATGACTATTGAAGTCTTGCTGCCGGAACTGCGGGCCTATGCCATGTCTCTTGCCAAAAACCGGCATGATTCCGAGGATCTGGTGCAGGACGCTGTCGAGCGTGCGTTGCGGTCAGATAACAGTCCCAAGTTGGTGAAAGAACTGCGGCCATGGCTGTTCCGCATCATTCGCAACCTGCATGTGGATGAGGCACGAAAAAATCGGGTGCGGACGGAATATTCCAATGCGCAGAGCCGTTTATCTATTGATCTAACGCAAAGCCAGGATCACGCGGATGGCGTAGCTGTACGGATGACATTTGCAACTTTGCCCGCGTCGATGCGGGAGGTCTTGTTCCTTGTGGATGTCATGGGCATGAAGTACGCCGAAGCTGCGGAGATTATGGATGTGCCACATGGCACGGTGATGAGCCGGGTGAGCCGGGCGCGGCGCGCGCTGATCAAAGCAATGGAAGCCGGCCCTGACGGGGCTGATGGGGATACCAAAAGATGACCGAGCTGAGCGACAGCGATTGGGATCTGGTCAACGCCTATGCGGATGACGAACTGTCCGCCTCTGACCAGCAGGCGTTTGAAGCGCGCTTGAGCGTTGAGCCCGCCTTGCAGGCGGCGTTGCAACAGGTGCGCATGGTGTCCGGCGCCTTGGCGCAGATGCGGCCGGATATGGCCCCTCTTGAGGCGGCTCCGGCACAGCCAGCCAACCGCAACTGGCGGCCGTTGGCGGCCTGTGCGTCTATTGCCGCGGCTGCGGTAATTGCGGCGGGTGTGTTCTGGATTTCGTCCAAGGCGTCGCATGCACCATTGGCGTTACATCAGGCGTTTCTGGACACCCCTTATGCGTTGCCAACCGGCGGAGAGGTGCGGCCGGTTGAGATGCAGGCGGACGCTTTGGCGCCGGAGTTGGCGCTGGCCAATCTCTATCTGGTGGATCGGGTGGCTTTGTCCGGTGATCGCAGTGCGGCCCACTATAAGGGGCGCAACAATTGTCGTTTGACGTTGATCTCCGGCCCAGATCTGGCTGGCGAAGATGTGCCGGACGGGATGCGCGCGGCGCAGTGGGAAAACGGCGGACGTGACTTTGTGGTGATGGCCTCGGGCATGGATCAGCGTCGTTTCAACGCGATTGCAGAGTTTTTGCGGCAAGCGACCCATGCGCCGACACAGCCCAATACGGTTTTGGCGATGAAACAGGCCACGGACGCGGCCGCGCCCTGTCAACAGGTCTAAAAATACAGACCCTCCACCATTCAAATCTGCGTTTCGCGGCGAATGGTGAAGGGGCTTTGGCATCTGGGGTTAGCTTTTGCCCGGGAAGTTGGGGCGGTCTTCGCCGTAGTGCTCGCTGAGATAGTCCAGAATGATGGTCAAGTCCGGCTCTTCGATTTCGCTCATGCCCTGATCTTCGACCATCCATTCAAACAGTTCGATCCAGCCGTCGCGGGTCAGGCCTTGCTGGGCGACAATCATCTCTGAGTGGCAAGCAGAGCAGGCGTAATAGGTTTCTTCCACGCCCGGCGCGTCAAACAGGATGCCATATTCATACTCGTCTTCCTCCGCTTCTGCTGCGGCGGGCGCGGCTGCGGCGTCAAAGCTCAGCGGTGCATCGCTGTTCTGGTTGAGGAAGGCGATGAGGTTGGCGCGGTGGGTGGCCTTTTTCATGCCTGCAAAGGACATTTTGGTGCCTTTGACCAGCGCTTTGGGCTTGGTAAGGAAGGCATCCAGCTGCTCCACAGACCATGTGCCACCAAGGGCGACAAGTGCCTTGGAGTATTTGTAGCCGTCCACGCCCGCGACTGGTGCGCCGACGATGCCATAGAGGTTGGGGCCGGTCTTTTTCTTGCCGCCCTTTTCGGCCGTGTGGCAGGCCTTGCATTTCTTGAACGCCTTTTCCCCTTTGGCGATGTCTGCGGCGGGCAGCAGATCAGCGACGGTTTCGGCGGTGGACATGGCTGGCAGAGCAATCGTGAGGCACAAGCCCAGAGTTGCCCCGATGGCGGGGATACGCATGAAGGTCTCCTGAAGTCGATAGAGGTCGTGGTGCGGACGGCGCCTGCGCGCCGTCCGAAGTATGGGGTTAGCTGACGCGCAGACCAACCCGATGCATGGTGTTGTTGAGGTAGCCTTTGGGGTTCCAGTCGATGGCAAACGGCTGCATCTCGCCGTTGCTGTCGGTGGCACGGGCCCACACCTCATAATAGCCAGCTTGAGCGAAAGACACGTTGGCGCGCCAGTTCTGCCAGGCGCCGGAGTTCACCGGTGCATCCAGCTCGGCGGTTTGCCAGGTGGTGCCAAAGTCGGTGGAGATTTCCAGTTTCTCAACCGTGCGGTCGCCGGACCAGGCGTGACCGCGCACTTCGGTTTCCATGCCCACGTCCGCGCCGTTGGCCGGGAAAGTCACCAGCGATTTCACCGGCATGCGCTCGATGATCACGAAGTCCTCGGTTGCCACTTTTTCGCCCGGCGCAACCGGACGGTTTGGCACGCGGTAGGCTTTTCCGGTCATTTTTGGGCCGTCATGCACAACGTCGCGCAGCTCGATGCGGGTCAGCCATTTCTGTGCTGTGGAGGCAGGCCAGCCCGGCACAACCAGACGCAGCGGGGCGCCGTTCAGCGGGTGCAGAGGGGCACCGTTCATTTCAAAGGCAATCAGCACCTCTTCGGTCATCGCCTTGGCAATCGGCATACCGCGCGAGATTGGCAGTTTCTCGGGGTCGCCGGACAGGTGGGTGTCGGCGCCATAGTGGGCGGTGTAGACCACATTGGACTGCACGCCTGCCGCTTCCAGAACGTCTTTCAGACGCACACCGGTCCATTCAGAACAGCCCACGGCGCCGTAGGTCCATTGGTTGCCTTTGGCAGGCGGGTTGAAGAAGCCACGGCCGTTGCCGCCACATTCCAGCGTCAGGGCGCGGGTGACCACTTCGAATTTGGATTTCAGGTCGTCAATGGTCAGGGTCATCGGGGTGTCAACAAAACCGTCGATGGTCAGTTCCCAACCCGCGGGATCGGTGTTCTCAGGCGGAATGCCGTTGTTGCGCACAAAGTGGCGGGAGGTTGGGGTGATGGCGTCATCCAGCAGTTCTGGTGGGGTTTCCGCGTTCACCGGGCGGTCGTTCAGCAAGGTCAGGCCGTCTTTGCCAACCAGAACATCCTCAGACGCCATGGCCGCAGGCACAAAGCCAATTGGCATGTTGCGGTGGAACGGGATCGAGGTGCCCACCATGGCCGCCATGGTGGCAAGGCCGGTGCGTTTCAGAAAGCCGCGGCGGTCCGGGTTTGGCACGCGGCCAAAGAACTCGCGGTCTGCCTTTTCCGGATCAGCCGCAAAAAAGCTGTTTACATCCTTGGTCTTATCGTTGTCGGCCATATTGTCCTCCCATGGCGTCGTGCTGTTGGACGCAGCCCCCGGAAGAGGGGTTGCAAGAAAGAAACGGATGGGTGCGACAATTTATTCCTATGAAGGTCACTTTTTTGACAGGGAGTTGAGGTTGGGCGTGAAGTTGCCGCTGGGGGTTCTCTTTACTTTCCATAAAAGGGTTTGGGTGTTAGTGTTTGTCCACAGACCCGGCAAACGGGCGTTTTGAGGCAGAGATCGGCGGTTCCCGATGACAGAGATGGTGTATGGCGCGTTGCCTTCGCAGGCGCGTGAGCCCGTGCTCCCCAAGTGGTGGCAAACCTTAGACAAATGGACCATGGCGTCCATTGTGATGTTGTTTTTGATTGGCTTGATGCTGGGCATGGCAGCGAGCCCGCCCTTGGCGGCCAAAAACGGTTTTGCGCCGTTTCACTATGTGCAGAAGCAGGTGATTTTTGGCGGCGCGGCTTTGGTGGCCATGGTCATCACTTCGATGATGTCGCCCCAGTTGGTGCGCCGCTTGGCGGTGATGGGCTTCGTCGTGACGATGATCGCGGTTGCCTTGCTGCCGATCTTTGGTACCGACTTTGGCAAAGGCGCAACGCGCTGGTACTCGCTTGGGTTTGCCTCGCTGCAACCCTCTGAGTTTCTCAAGCCGGGGTTTGTGGTGGTCTCGGCGTGGTTGATGGCGGCCAATGAGGAAATCAACGGCCCGCCCGGTCGGCGTTGGTCGTTCCTGTTGATGATGACCATTGTGTTCATGCTGGCGATGCAGCCGGATTTTGGTCAGGCCTGTCTGATCCTTTTTGGCTGGGGCGTGATGTATTTTGTGTCTGGCGCGCCAATGCTTTTGATTGGCGGGATTTGCCTGTCGCTGCTGCCGATTGCCAATTTTGCCTATAACAACTCCGAGCACTTTGCGCGGCGGATTGATGGTTTCCTGGATCGCTCGCTCGATCCAACCACCCAGATTGGCTACGCCACCGAGGCGATCCGCGAAGGCGGGTTCTTTGGCGTTGGCGTGGGCGAAGGGCAAGTGAAGTGGTCGCTGCCGGACGCGCACACGGATTTCATCATTTCGGTGGCGGCAGAGGAGTACGGCCTCGTGCTCGTTTTCGCCATCATGATCCTCTATGCGACCATCGTTTTGCGCTCCTATTTCCGACTCATGCGTGAGCGGGACCCGTTCATTCGGCTGGCTGGCACCGGCCTTGTGGCGATCTTCGGCGTACAAGCGCTGGTCAACATGGGGGTCGCTGTGCGGCTACTGCCTTCTAAAGGCATGACTTTGCCATTTGTCAGCTACGGCGGCTCGTCCCTGATCGCAGGGGGGATTGCAGTTGGCATGATTTTGGCGTTTACCCGCAGCCGCCCACAGGGCGAAATCAGTGATATTTTACGGGGTCAAACCCGGTAACAGGTGGGTGCGATGAGCAAACAGCCTCTTTTAGTGATCGCTGCCGGGGGGACCGGTGGCCATATGTTTCCTGCGCAGGCTTTGGCCGAAGTCATGCTGCGTAAAGGCTGGCGGGTGAAGCTCTTCACCGATGCGCGGGGTGCACGCTATACCGGTGGGTTTCCGCACACGGTTGAGATCGAAGAGATGAGCTCGGCGACCTTTGCCCGCGGCGGCGCGGTGGACAAGCTGGCGGTGCCGTTCAAGATCTTGGGCGGCGTGCTCGGCGCGGTGTCCAAGATGCGCAAGGACCGGCCAGATGTGGTTGTTGGCTTTGGCGGCTATCCCACGATTCCTGCGATGGGCGCGGCGTGGTTGATGAAGCTGCCACGCATGATCCATGAGCAGAACGGCATTTTGGGCCGCGTCAATCAGGTCTTTGCCAAAAAGGTGGATGTGGTGGCTTGTGGCACATGGCCGACGACTTTGCCTGACGGCGTTGAAGGCACGCCGGTTGGCAACCCGGTGCGCAAAGCTGTGATGGATCGTGCGGGGGCAGGGTATATTGCACCGGGCGATTATCCGATGTCGCTATTGGTGATCGGCGGCTCCCAAGGCGCACGGATTTTGAGCGATGTGGTGCCAAGCGCGATTGCGCATCTGCCACCAGAGATTTTGAGAAACCTGCGGGTGAGCCATCAGGCGCGCGGCGAAGACCATGAGCGGGTGACGGCGTTTTACAATGAGCACGGCATTGCCGCTGATGTGCAGCCGTTCTTTCAAGACGTGCCGTCGCGTATGAGCGAGGCGCAGCTGGTGATTTCCCGCTCTGGCGCGAGTTCTGTGGCCGACATCAGCATCATTGGACGCCCGTCTATTTTGGTGCCTTTTGCCGCGGCGGCGGGCGATCACCAAACCGCCAATGCGCGCGGCTTGGCGGAAGCGGGCGGGGCGATTGTGATCCCGGAAAGCCTGCTGACCCAAGAGACATTGACTGAAAACATCACAACCATCCTGTCCAATGCGGCCGGGGCCACCCAGATGGCCACCGCAGCCTTGTCGGCGGGCAAGCCGGACGCGACCGAGAGCCTTCTGGCGCTGGTCGAAGATTTGGCCAAGAAGGACCAATAAAATGAATGCAGCAACCAAACTTCCCGGTGACGTGGGCGCCATCCATTTTGTGGGCATTGGCGGGATTGGCATGTCTGGCATCGCAGAGGTGCTGCTCAACCACGGCTATACGGTGCAGGGGTCAGATCTGAAGTCGACCAAGATCACCCAGCGTTTGGCAGGCATGGGCGCGACCATTTTTGAGGGTCAGCGTGCAGAGAACCTCACAAATGCCGAAGTGGTGGTGATTTCCTCCGCGATCAAACCGGGCAATCCGGAGCTAGACGAGGCCCGCCTAAAAGGTCTGCCAGTCGTGCGCCGCGCAGAGATGTTGGCGGAGCTGATGCGTCTGAAGTCCAACATCGCGGTGGCCGGTACGCATGGCAAAACCACCACAACCACCATGGTGGCAGCGCTGCTTGATCATGGCAAATTTGACCCGACAGTGATCAATGGTGGTATTATCCACGCCTATGGCTCCAACGCGCGCGTGGGTGAGGGCGAGTGGATGGTTGTGGAAGCGGATGAAAGCGACGGCACGTTTAACCGCCTGCCCGCGACCATTGCGATTGTGACCAATATCGACCCAGAGCACATGGAGCACTGGGGCACCGAAGAGGCGCTGCATCAGGGTTTCTATGATTTTGTGTCCAACATTCCATTTTATGGTCTCGCTGTTTGCTGCACCGATGATCCGGATGTGCAGACTTTGGTGGGTAAGATCACCGACCGCCGTGTGGTGACCTTTGGTTTCAACGCGCAAGCGGATGTGCGGGCGGTGAACTTGACCTACAAGGCAGGCGTGGCGCATTTTGACATTCAGCTGCAGGGCGAAGAGGCAGTGATTGAAGGTTGTACCTTGCCGATGCCTGGCGATCATAACGTGTCCAATGCTTTGTCCGCGGTGGCGATTGCGCGACATCTGGGCATGAAACTTGACGAAATCCGCACCGCGCTGGCGGCCTTTGGCGGGGTGAACCGCCGCTTTACCAAGGTGGGTGAAGTCATGGGCAGCGTGCCGGTGATAGACGATTACGGCCATCACCCGGTGGAGATTGCCGCCGTGTTGAAAGCCGCGCGTCAGGCGTTGGGCGACAGCGGCGGGCGGGTGATAGCTGTGCATCAGCCACATCGCTTCTCGCGTTTGCATTCGCTGTTTGAGGACTTCTGCACCTGCTTCAATGAAGCGGATGTTGTGGGCATTGCAGACGTCTTTGCTGCTGGCGAGGCTCCGATTGAAGGCGCCAGCCGTGACGACTTGATCAACGGGTTGGTTGCGCATGGGCATCGTCATGCGGTGGCGATTGGCGAAGAAGCGGATTTGGTGGATTTGGTCAAAGAGACCGCGAAGCCTGGCGACATTGTCGTCTGTCTTGGTGCCGGTTCGATCAGCGCCTGGGCTAATGCCTTGCCAAGGCATCTGGGGTAAGTCCTTGTCAAATGTGTCGCGCGCGGTAGGCTGCGCACGAGTGACCTAGACCGGATATTTGACGTGAGCCTTTCTTTGATCCTTGCCTGCCTTTGGGTGCTGGCTTCCGCGCTGGTGGCGGCCTTGCCGATGCGCAAGCAGTATGTACCGGGCGTGGCTTTGCTGATCGCTGCGCCGGTGCTGATTGGTGTGATCTTTTATGAGCATGGCGCTTTGCTGGGGTTTGCGGCGCTGTTTGGCTTTGTGTCGATGTTCCGCCGTCCGCTTCTGTATTTTGGCCGCAAGGCTCTTGGCTTGCCTGCGGAGCGCCATGAACCGGAGGGCGATGCATGACCATTTCGATCACAGCAGCTTTTGTCTGGCTCATCGTGGCCAACTTGCGGGCCATGTTCCCGTCCAAGGATCACCACTGGAAATTTGCCTATGTGATGATCGCGATTGGTATTCCGATCCTGATTGGCGTGGCGGTCCAGAACAGCATTTGGCTGGCGCTGGTGTTGTTAGGCATGGGGGCGTGGATCATGCGTTGGCCGGTGATCTACCTGTGGCGCTGGATCAAACGTGTGAGTGGTATGGAGACCCCAAGTGATCCTTGATTTCACCCTCGCGTTGAATGCGTTGATCTGGTTTGCGACGCTGATCTTGCCACTTTATGGGCTGATCACAGGCTACAAGCTGCGGCGCGATCTGATGATGCGGGCCAGTCTGTTGATTGTGTGTTTGGTGGTGGCGCTGCTCACGTTGGAAGTGACGTTGACTGTCTTTGCCACGGGCGCGGATCGTGAAGAGCTGACTGTCCTACAAGGCTATCGCTCATGGCTGCTCTTTGGCACATCCGGCAGCTTGGCGTTGGGCTGGGCGCTGTTTGTTTCGGGCAAAGCGCTGCGCGCGCGCCGTTAGAAATAGGGAAACGCTTGCCGCCTGACTCCGGCTTCGGTATCGGTGCGCAACAGGCATTTTGACTTCAAGGAAATACCATGACCACATTGCCCACCCCACGTGGAAAGCTGACAGAAGGCAAAGAGCTGTCGGGATTGACCTGGCTGCGCGTGGGTGGTCCGGCAGATTATTTGTTCCAGCCAGCGGATGTGGACGATTTGGCCTTGTTCCTGAAGGCCTTGCCCAAAGATGTGGCCGTGTTCCCCATGGGGGTTGGCTCCAACTTGATCGTGCGCGATGGCGGCTTGCGGGCCGTGGTGATCCGTATGGGGCGTGGGTTCAATCATATCGAGATTGACGGCAATCGGGTGCGGGCCGGTGTGGCGGCGTTGGATGCGCATGTGGCACGTAAGGCGGCGCAAGCGGGTGTGGATTTGACCTTTTTGCGGACCATTCCGGGCGCCATCGGAGGTGCGGTGCGGATGAACGCAGGCTGCTATGGCAGCTACACCGCAGATGTGTTTGTCGAGGCCACGGCAGTGACGCGGGCAGGGGAAATTGTGACGCTCACAGCCGAGGACTTGAAATTCAAGTACCGGCAGACGGATCTGCCTGATGGCTGGGTCATTGTGGAAGCGGTTTTGGAAGGTCCATCCGGGGATCCTGACGCACTGGCAAAGCGCATGGAAGACCAGCTTGCCAAACGCGACGCCACGCAGCCAACCAAAGACCGCAGTGCGGGCAGCACCTTCCGCAATCCGGCCGGGTTTTCCTCCACTGGCAAGGCGGATGACGTGCATGATCTAAAGGCCTGGAAGGTGATTGACGACGCAGGCATGCGCGGTGCCCGCGTTGGTGGTGCGCAGATGAGCGAGATGCACTCCAACTTCATGATCAACACTGGTGACGCAACTGCCGCAGATTTGGAAAATCTTGGCGAGGAAGTCCGAAAAAGGGTTTTCCAAAACAGCGGAATAGACCTACAGTGGGAAATCATGCGCGTCGGCGAACCGGCGGCGGATTGATGCCTCAGTTTGGACCCGTTAAGCGGTCATTAACCAAGAACTGAGATCACTAATAAAACAAGGGCGCAAAGCCCGACTTCAGGGTCAAAGACCCAATTGAGCGCAGGGCCATGTGCCCACCCCGAGCAGGCATTCCGTGCCTGATGTATAAAAGAGCAGTCCAACGTGGCTGTGATAAATGAGTCCAAAAGGGCTCGCATAAGAACAGGGCCAAAAAGGGTCCGGGACATTGAGGCACAGTGGGACTGTCAGAGCAGACACACCCCAAGGTGGCAGTATTGATGGGCGGCCCCTCCGCAGAACGAGAGGTGTCACTGTCAACTGGGCGTGGATGCGCCGCTGCCCTTCGGGACGCAGGATTGGACGTTGTTGAGGTCGATGCAGGCCCTGATGTGGTTGCGCGTCTTCAAGAAATTGCCCCGGATGTGGTCTTTAACGCCTTGCACGGTCGCTGGGGGGAAGATGGTTGTGTGCAGGGTATTTTGGAATGGCTACGTATTCCCTACACGCATTCCGGCGTTTTGGCCTCTGCACTTGCAATGGACAAGCAGCGGTCCAAAGAGGTGTTCAAACAGGCTGGCTTGCCTGTTGTGGAGAGCGTGATTGCCGACAAGGCTGAGGTGTCCAAGCGCCATGTGATGGAGCCGCCTTATGTGGTGAAACCCAATAACGAGGGCAGCTCCGTTGGCATCTATATTGTCAACGAGGGTGCCAACACACCGCCGCAATTGGCGGAGACCATGCCGGATGAGGTGATGGTCGAAACCTTTGCGCCGGGGCGTGAAATGACCACCACCGTGATGGGGGATCGCGCGCTTGGCGTGACCGACATCATCACCGACGGCTGGTATGACTATGAGGCCAAATACGCCGAAGGTGGCTCCCGTCACGAGGTGCCGGCCAATATTCCGCAAGAGATTTATGACGCCTGCATGGACTACGCCGTGCGCGCGCATCAGGCTTTGGGCTGTCGCGGCGTGTCGCGCACCGATTTCCGCTGGGATGAGAGCCGCGGCTTGGACGGTCTGATCATTCTGGAAGTGAACACCCAGCCGGGAATGACACCCACGTCGCTGAGCCCAGAGCAGGCCGAGTTGATCGGGATGTCCTTCTCTGACTTCTGTGCCTGGATGGTGGAGGACGCCTCATGCGATCGTTGACGGCAGGTCGCCGCGATAACGCGCCGTCCCGGTGGGCCTACCGGTTTGAACGGTTGATGCTGACACCGCTGTTCCGCTTGTTTCTGCGGGTGGTGGTGCCGTTTGTGGTTGTGGCTGGTGCCGCAACGGTTTGGCTGTCTGATGCGGATCGGCGCGAAAGTTTGAACCTGGCGGTGAACGATTTGCGCCGCGAGATTGCCACCCGGCCAGAGTTTATGGTGTCCGCGATGACAGTGGATGGTGCGTCCCAGGGCACCTCTGAGGATATTCGCGACCTTCTCTCATTGAGCTTCCCGACAAGTTCCTTTGATCTGGACCTGCCAGCGATCCGTGAGCGTGTCGAAGAATTGCCTGCGATTGCCAGCGTGGCCGTGCGTGTGCGCCCGGGCGGTATTCTGGAACTCAACGTGGCCGAGCGTACGCCGGTTGTGGTGTGGCGCACCCATGAAGGGCTGACGCTGGTCGATCCGGAAGGCAATGTCACTGGCCCGGCCATTTCGCGCGCGGCCCATGCGCAGATGCCATTGATCGCGGGCGAGGGAGCAGAGCATCACGTGCAAGAAGCCCTGCGCCTGTTCTCAGCGGCGGCGCCTTTGGCGGACCGGGTGATTGGTCTGGTGCGTGTGGGCGAGCGGCGCTGGGATTTGGTGCTGGATCGCGGGCAACGGATCAAGCTGCCGGAGCAAAGCGCTGTCGAGGCACTGGACCGGGTGGTCGCGCTGAACCACGCCGAAGAGCTTTTGGAGCGGGACATCAAAGTGGTCGATATGCGTTTGGCGCATCGGCCCACGGTACAACTAACAGAACAGGCCGTAGATGCCTGGTGGCAAGCCAGCCAGATGACGACAGGGACAGTGGGACAATGACAGAGCTTTATCAGAGCCAGCGCGCCATGCGCGCGATGCGCAAAACGGCGATGCAGCGCGGTGTGATTGCGGTTTTGGACGTGGGGACGTCCAAGATTGCCTGTCTGGTCTTGCGGTTTGACGGCACCGACCGGCTGGCGAGTGTCGAAGGTATCGGCTCCATGGCGGGGCAGACCGGCTATCGTGTGATTGGCGCCAACACCATTATGTCCCGTGGTGTGAAATTTGGCGAAATTGACACCATGCAGGAAACCGAGCGTGCCATTCGCACCGTGGTGCAAGCCGCTCAAAAAATGGCCAAGATCCGGGTGGATCATGTGATTGCCTGTTTCGCCGGTGCAGAGCCGCGTTCCTATGGGTTGGATGGCCAAATTGATCTGGAAGGCCACACCGTTGACGATCAAGACGTGGCACGGGTGCTGGCAGCTTGTGATGTGCCGGACTATGGCGCGGACCGCGAGGTGCTGCATGCGCAGCCGGTGAATTTTGCGCTGGACCATCGCTCTGGTTTGGGTGATCCGCGTGGGCAGGTTGGGCAGACTCTGACAACCGATATGCACATGCTGACCGTAGACAAGGCGGCGGTGCAGAACCTTGTGCATTGTATCCGACGCTGTGACTTGGAGCTCGCAGGCATCGCGTCTTCGGCCTATGTCTCTGGAATGTCGGCATTGGTGGAAGACGAGCAAGAGCTTGGCGCGGCCTGTATTGACATGGGCGGCGGGGCAACCAGCCTGTCGATCTTTATGAAGAAACACATGATCTTTGCCGACACCGTGCGCATGGGCGGCGATCACGTGACCGGTGACATTTCGATGGGCCTGCAGGTGCCCACGGCGACGGCGGAGCGCATTAAGACTTTCTACGGCGGCGTTGTTGCTACAGGCATGGATGATCGCGACATGATCGAGCTGTCTGGGGACACCGGCGACTGGGAGCATGACCGCCGCACGGTGAGCCGGGCGGAACTGATTGGCATCATGCGTCCCCGCGTAGAGGAAATCTTGGAAGAAGTGCGCGCGCGGCTGGATGCGGCGGGCTTTGAGCATCTGCCAAGCCAGCAAATTGTTTTGACCGGCGGCGGCAGTCAAATTCCGGGGCTGGACGGTTTGGCCTCGAAGATCCTTGGGCAACAAGTGCGCCTTGGCCGCCCGATGCGGGTGCATGGACTGCCTCAGGCAGCCACCGGGCCGGGCTTTGCCGCGACCGTGGGCATGTGCCTCTACGCAACACATCCGCAGGACGAATGGTGGGACTTCGACTTGCCGGTGGATCGCTACAACACGCGGCCGTTTGGGAAGGCCGTGCGGTGGTTCAAAGAGAATTGGTGAGAAAGGGGACGCATACGCGTTTTTGGGGGTGACCTCTGATTAAGCCTTGGTTAAGCTCTGGATAACCGCGATCAAAACGCGGGTCCGGAGCGCCGAGCAGTGGTCTCCAAACATAAACATAGCAAACTCCTGCGGCGCCATTTGTGCCCTGGGTGGCTGTTTAGTGTTGTGTGACACTTGTCTTGCCCCGCAAAATCTGGCGGTTTCGGCAAGATGCCGCTAGTTTTCACATTTTTACCCCATATTTTGTGGCGAAATGCGCTTTTTGGGATGACGATTCTGGAAAGCCTGTTTAATAATGGTCCTGAGTAGGCAGAAAATAGCCCGCTGTGGCGGGTAAACAACAGGCGGACAGTTCTATGACATTGAATCTGACGATGCCCGACGAGGGTGATCTGAAGCCCCGCATCACCGTGTTTGGTGTTGGCGGTGCTGGTGGCAACGCGGTCAACAACATGATCGACAAAGAGCTTGAAGGCGTGGAGTTCGTGGTTGCGAACACCGACGCGCAGGCTCTTCAGCAGAGCAAATCTGATAGCCGCGTGCAACTGGGCGTGAAGGTCACCGAAGGTCTGGGCGCTGGGGCGCGCGCAACCGTTGGTGCAGCCGCTGCCGAAGAAAGCATCGAGCAGATCGTGGATCATCTCGCTGGCGCGCACATGTGCTTCATCACCGCCGGTATGGGTGGTGGCACCGGTACCGGCGCCGCGCCAATCATCGCGCAGGCAGCGCGTGAGTTGGGCGTGCTGACCGTTGGTGTTGTGACCAAGCCGTTCCAATTCGAAGGCGCCAAGCGTATGCGCCAGGCGGAAGAAGGCGTGGAGCAACTGCAGAAGATGGTCGATACGCTGATCATCATTCCAAACCAGAACCTGTTCCGCCTTGCAAACGAGAAAACCACCTTTACCGAAGCCTTCTCCATGGCAGACGACGTTTTGTATCAGGGCGTAAAAGGTGTGACGGATCTGATGGTGCGTCCGGGCCTGATCAACCTCGACTTCGCAGACGTACGGGCTGTGATGGACGAGATGGGCAAAGCGATGATGGGCACCGGCGAAGCCGACGGTGAAGATCGCGCGATCCAGGCGGCAGAGAAGGCGATTGCCAACCCGCTGCTGGACGAGATCTCCCTGCGTGGTGCCAAAGGCGTTCTGATCAACATCACCGGCGGTCACGACCTGACCCTGTTCGAACTGGACGAGGCGGCCAACCGTATTCGTGAAGAAGTCGACGCGGACGCCAACATCATCGTGGGTTCCACCATGGACGAAACGCTGGACGGCGGGATGCGTGTGTCCGTTGTGGCGACAGGTATCGATGCGGCGGAAACCACCTCCGCAATGCCTTTGCCGCGCCGCTCCATGCGTGAACCTCTGACCACCACGCCAACCATTGAAACCGCACAGCAGACCCCTGTTGTAGAACAGGCGGCTCCGGCTCCTGCGGTTGAGGCGGCGCCGGAAGTGGCAGCATCCGAGCCGTCTCTGTTTGCGCAGATGGACACCCAGCAGGCCGCGGCCCAGGAGCAGATGGAAGACATCTTCGAAGAGGAAGCGCCAGCTGTTGCAGCTGCACCAGCCGCGCCAACTTTTGACGCCGCGTCTGCCGGTGCCGATGTGCCGCCACCTGCATATCAGCCAACTCCGGCACAGGCAGTGCAGCCTGAGATGTTCGAAGAAGAGCCTCAGGGCTTTGTGGCCCCTCAGCGTCCAGCACCAGGCACGCCGACGCCGCAGCTGATGCAGCGTCTGCAAGCCGCGGTGGAAAAGGCGCCAGCCGCTCCGGCCCGTCCGGCAGCCCCTGTGCCTGAGCCACGTGCGGAAGAGCGTCCTCGCTTTGGCATCAACTCGCTGATCAACAAGATGACCGGCCACGGTGCAGAGCAAGGTGCCGCGCCAGCAGCACAACCTGTGCGTCAGCAGCCGGCGGTTCAAAGCCACGAGCCAGCCGAGCAGATTGATGAAGATCAGGAGCGGATTGAAATCCCAGCCTTCCTGCGCCGTCAAGCGAACTGACTTATTTGTGAAATACCTGTGAAGAAGCCGCCCAGTGGGGCGGCCTTTTTATATTATAAAACAGAGGAATACCCCCGTGTGCGCGGTGTTTTGCCGATTTGTTACAGTGATGTTTCATACCGTTACAAAGCTTTATTTGAGGTGACGGGGCAAAGCGCCTACCTCACTATTGCGGCCAATGGGGTGTGCCGCGTCACTTTGGGGACACCAGTGCAAGCAACGCTTAAGACACCAGTTCATTTTCAGGGCACAGGCCTTCATTCGGGCGCAACTGTGCACCTGACCGTACGGCCAGCCTCCACCGATTATGGAATCTGGTTCAAGCGCACCGACGTTTTGTTGGGCGATGCCATGATCCCGGCCCGTTGGGATGTGGTCGAGCAAACCGCGCTTTGCACCCGCATCAAAAACGAGGCTGGTGTCAGTGTTTCCACTATCGAGCATCTGATGGCGGCTCTTGCCGGCTGTGGCATCCACAATGCTTTGATCGAGATTGATGCGCCGGAAGCGCCAATTCTGGACGGCAGCTCCGCAGACTTTGTGCATGGTTTCCTTAAGGCAGGCATCGTGAAGCAGGGCGCGCCGGTCTGGGCGATCGAAGTTTTGAAGCCCGTCTCTGTAACACGCGGTGAGGCCACTGCGACGCTTGTGCCTGCGGATGAAATGCGCATCGATTTCCACATCGATTTTGTCGACGAGGCGATTGGTCAGCAGACCAAAGAGCTTAACCTCGCCAACGGCAGCTTCATTCGTGAGCTGTGCAACAGCCGGACCTTCTGCCGTCAGGCGGATGTGGAGGCGATGCAGGCCAATGGTCTGGCGCTTGGCGGCGATCCCACCGAAAACGCGGTGGTGTTCAACGGTGCCGATGTTCAGGCCAAAGGTGGTCTGCGCCATGCGGATGAGCCCGTGCGCCACAAAATGCTGGACGCGATGGGCGATCTCTATCTCGCCGGTGCGCCACTGCTGGCGCATTATCAAGGCCACCGCGCCGGTCACGCGCTGACAAACGCCCTGCTGCGCGAGCTTTTCTCTCACCCTGACAATTGGCGTTTGGTGGAATGTGATGCTGCGCAGGCAGCACGTCTGCCCGGCGCTGGTGTACATATGGGCGAATTTCCAGCCGTTGCCTAAACCCGGATCGTAACAAATCCGTCCAAAGGCGTTTTGCCCCGCAAAATTCTATGCTAACAGCGTGTGAAAGAGGGGGCGACCCCCGCAGGGAGCAGAAGGTAAGCACTATGTCAGGCATCGGAGCGCGCACCCGCCTTTTTGGTTCGGTTCTGGCTTTGGCCTTTGTCGTGGCTTGTTCCGACAACAGCACCAGCGACGCCCGCCGTGGTTTGGTCGATATGGAGCAGTTCACGCCCGAGCAGATTTTCGAACGCGGCGAGTTCGAAATGGCGCGGAACCGGGGCACCGATGCCGCTTTCTTCTTCTCCGAAATTGAACGGCTTTATCCCTATAGTGAATTGGCCAAGCGTTCCTTGGTGATGCAGGCCTTTGCTTATCATTCTGACGGGGCCTATCCCGAGGCGCGGGCGGCTGCACAGCGTTATATTGATTTTTACCCCGCGGATGATGATGCGGCGTATGCCCAGTATCTGCTGGCGCTCACCTACTACGACCAAATTGACGAAGTCGGCCGGGACCAGGGGCTGACCTTCCAGGCGCTGCAAGAGTTGCGCAAGGTGATCGAGATCTATCCGGAGAGCGAATACGCGCGCTCGGCTTTGTTGAAGTTTGATCTGGCCTTTGACCATCTGGCGTCCAAGGAAATGGAAATCGGCCGCTATTACCTGCGCCGCGATCACTTTGGCGCGGCCATCAAACGCTTCCGCGTTGTGGTGGAGGACTTTCAGACTACAACACACACGCCTGAGGCTTTGCACCGCCTTGTCGAGGCGTATCTGTCGCTTGGCCTCTATGCGGAGGCGCAGACTGCGGCGGCGATTCTGGGGCACAACTTCCAGTCCACAGAGTGGTATCAGGACAGCTACGCCCTGCTGCGTGAGAATGGCCTGGAGGCCAAAGCGGAAGGCAGCAGCTGGCTCAACCAAGTCTATCGCCAGACCCTGCAAGGCAGATGGCTGTAACAGGGGGCAGGGGATGCCCTGTGGTGTGAGGCTGAATGCTGCGCTCGCTTGAAATCCGTGACATGCTGATCATCGACCGGCTGGACCTTGCGTTTCAGCCGGGTTTGAACGTGCTGACAGGGGAGACCGGCGCAGGGAAATCGATCCTTTTGGATAGCCTTGGCTTTGTGTTGGGCTGGCGCGGTCGTGCGGAGCTGGTGCGGTCTGGCGCTGATCAGGGGGAGGTTGTGGCCGAGTTCGATCTGCCAGACGGCCATCCTGCATACGCCATTCTCGAAGACGCAGGGCTGCCGGGCGGCGATGAATTGATTCTGCGGCGCATCAATCGCAGTGACGGGCGCAAAACTGCCTGGGTCAATGACCGGCGGGTATCGGGCGAAGTGTTGCGGCGGTTGTCAGAGACGTTGCTAGAATTGCATGGGCAGCATGATGACCGGGGTCTGCTAGATCCAAAAGGGCACCGCGAGGTGCTGGACCTGTTCGCCAACACGGACAAGCTGCGGGGCAAGACCCGCAAAACCTGGTCTGAGGCGTCCGCAGCCCGCAAGGCGCTGACGGCGGCGCAGGTTGCGCTGGAAGAGGCCAAGGCCGAAGAAGACTTTTTGCGCCATGCGGTCCAGGAGCTGGACAAGCTCGATCCGCAGCCTGGTGAGGAAGCCGAACTCGATACCCGCCGCCGCATGATGCAGAACGCCGAAAAAGTGCGTGAGGATGTGAGTCGCGCTCACGCCGCTTTGGGCAACGGTGGTGCGGAAAGCGCGATGGGCGACGCGATGCGTTGGCTGGGCGATGCCGCGTCAGAAACGGGCGAAACTTTGGAAGCCCCCGTTGCAGCGCTGGAGCGGGCCATGAATGAGTTGGCTGAGGCTGTAGATGGCGTGGAACGTTGTCTGGAAGCATTGGATTTCAATCCACATGAACTCGAAGAACTGGAAGAGCGACTGTTTGCCATTCGCGGACTGGCCCGCAAATACAATGTGCTGCCCGATGATTTGGGCGGCTATGCGGAGGAATTGCGCACGCGGCTGGCCGCTCTGGATGCAGGAGAGGGCGATCTCGCCGCGCTGACAGCGGAATTGAAAGACGCCGAGGCCGCGTATGATGTGGCGGCGGATGCGCTTACAGCGGCCCGCAGTAAGGCCGCGAGCAAGCTGGACAAGGCTGTGATGGGCGAGCTGGCCCCGTTGAAGATGGAGCGGGCCGTGTTCACCACGAAGGTGGCGCCGGGCGATGCAGGGCCGGAAGGCCGCGACGCGGTGGAATTTGTTGTGGCCACCAATCCAGGCGCGCCAGCAGGGCCACTGGCCAAGATTGCGTCGGGCGGCGAATTGAGCCGTTTCCTGTTGGCGCTGAAAGTCTGTCTGACCAATGACGGCAGCGGCATGACGCTGATCTTTGACGAGATTGATCGTGGAGTAGGCGGGGCAACCGCCGATGCGGTGGGCCGCCGGTTGAAAGCGCTGGCCGAAGGGGGACAGGTCTTGGTTGTGACTCACTCGCCGCAGGTAGCCGCGCTAGGGGCCCATCATTGGCAGGTGGCGAAGTCGGTCAAAAATGGCCAGACCCTGAGCCGAGTTGTGCCTCTGGATGATGGCGAGCGGGTGGATGAAGTGGCGCGGATGATTTCTGGTGACACAATCACGCCCGAGGCGCGCGCAGCCGCAAAGGCGCTTTTGGTCTAGATTCGGCCTTTGGCTCGGAAAACTCACGCACAATCAGGCACTTTGGCGTGAAACCCTCCGCTTACCTCTTTGCGTTACAAGAGATTTCTGACTAGATCAGACGTAACCCTTTACGACCCTCCCACCTGGAGATTTTGCAGCACTATGGCGAAGTCGGTAGGCTCCTTTCTCGCGGAAAGCGCCCAAGAGGCGGCAGACACCTGTCGCGGCGGCTGGAAGGTATTGGTCAACAAAGGCCCCAGCCAGTTTCAGTTCTGGATCATCGCCCTCTGCATCGGGATTGCGGCGGGCTTTGCCGCGCTGTTGTTCCGCAAAGGCATCCACTGGCTGCAATCCACGCTGTATGGGGCTGAGGACCTCACCCGACTTCATACGTTTGCAAATACGCTGCCCTGGTACTGGTTGGTGATCATACCCACCATCGGCGGGCTGGTTGTGGGCATCATTCTCAACAAATTCACTCCGGACGGGCGCGTACGCTCTGTGGCGGATGTGATCGAGGGCGCCGCGCTGCACGAAGGGCGGGTGGAACGCAAAGCCGGCATCGCCTCGGCTTTTGCCAGCCTGATCACTCTGTCTTCTGGCGGCTCGACGGGCCGAGAAGGGCCGGTGGTGCATATCGCTGGCATGATAGCCACCTGGGTCAGCGTGCGTATCAATGCGGACGGAATAACGGGGCGGGACCTGTTGGGCTGCGCCGTGGCGGCCGCCGTGTCTGCCAGCTTCAATGCGCCCATCGCAGGCGCACTTTTTGCGCTGGAAGTGGTATTGCGCCACTTTGCGGTGCATGCCTTCGCGCCAATTGTGATTGCGTCTGTGGCAGGTACGGTGATCAACCGTCTTGAGTTTGGCGATGTGACCGAGTTCACTTTGAACACAGGAACCGCGCTGCAATTCTATCAAGAGCTACCAGCTTTCTTGATCCTCGGTGGACTCTGCGGTCTGGTGGCCGTGGCACTGATGTGGACGATTTTCTGGGCCGACGACATGGCCAGCCATTTGCAGGAAGACCTGCGCATTCCGCGCTGGCTGCGTCCGGCGATTTCTGGCGCTTTGCTGGGCATTCTGGCAATCTGGTTCCCGCACATCATTGGGGTGGGCTATGAGACTACTTCTGCGGCGCTGACCGGAAATCTGTTGTTGCATGAGGCGGTGGTGTTTGCGGTGCTGAAGGTGATTGCGGTGTCGATCACAATGGCAGGACGCATGGGTGGCGGGGTGTTTTCTCCGTCGCTGATGGTCGGCGCGCTGACTGGCTTGGCATTTGGTATGGTCGCCACCGCGATTTTCCCGGATGTGTCCGGCACCACCACGCTTTACGCGCTTGCGGGGCTCGGCGCCGTTGCGGCCGCTGTGTTGGGCGCGCCGATCTCAACCACGCTGATTGTGTTTGAAATGACCGGTGACTGGCAGACTGGTCTGGCGGTGATGGTCGCAGTGTCGATTTCCACCGCGCTGAGTTCGCGGCTGGTGGATGGCTCGTTCTTCCTGACTCAGCTGGAGCGGCGCAATGTGCATATTGCGGCCGGGCCACAGGCCTATTTGCTGGCGATGTGTGGGGTGGCCAAAGTGATGCGCGCCAAAGATGCGCAGAATGCAGCCCCAGAGGAGCGCTGTTGGGAGATGGTGTCTGAAGGGCTTTATGTCGATGGCACCGCCACATTGGAAAGCGCGATGCCGATCTTTGAAAAGACGGGTGAGCTGTTCTTGCCAGTGGTCACGCTGGGCGGGGAAGATGCGCCGCCCGAGTTGCTTGGCGCCGTGTTCCAGGTGGACGCGCTACGGGCTTACAATAAGGCGCTAGCGGCCACAGCAGCTGAAGAGCATTCCTAAGACTTATGAGCCGTAGGCAATCACGCTGTTCGCGTCCATTTTATAGGTCACATCCACGTCTGCTTCGCCATCGACCATGTAAAGCGAATGGCTGTCAAACTCACTGCGGAGCTCGCCGCTAATCCAGACGGGGGTGAACAGGCTTTCGGTGGGGTATCCCGCTGGATAGCGCACGTAGACGATCTGATTGGCTGGCGGTGGCGGCGTGTGAATGCACGCGCCGACGGTGGGCACCAGCAGAAACTCCACCGCGAGATTGCCGTCCAGCTCCAGTGGCAGCAGATAGCCCGGCATGCGCACGGTTTGACCCACTACGGAAGTGTTGGGCATAAGGGACTCGTTTTCGAGTTTGGTCATTGTCCGGATCCGTTCCGCGAGCAGAAAATCCGCATCAATGCCTTCTTTGGATAGGTCTTTTCGGAGATCGGCGACTTCAACCTTTGCTTCGGCGTCTTTCTCCGTCTCGACCAAGTAGTCCAGCCTTAGAATGCGCGCGAGGGTTTGCATCTGTTGATCTGTCAGGTTTTCGAACGGGTTCTCAAACACGGATGTGGGCGCAGCGAGCTCTTCCCAGCCAATTTCCTTGGCCTGATCCGCGAAACCTACGGAGGCCATCAGGGTGAGGGCTGCAGAGAGCAAGAGCGCTTTCATAAATAGGTCTCCGTTAGAGGGTGGCGTTGCGCCAATTGAACGGCTTAGAGCCGGGTGGTCAAGCCGTCCGCCAGGGTCATGCGATACACACGCCATGCTGGCAGCAAGCTGGCCAATCCACCAAAACACAAGACTGTGAGCAGCAAGATGATTTCGCGGCTTGTGAGGATGTGGCCGCCGAGCGTGACGCCAAATCGGGCGGACAGCAGCGGCTCTGCTAGCAGGCTGGCGCTCCAGAAGACTGCCAGGCCCAGCAGAATACCAGCACCAGTGACCAGCAGGGCTTCAAGGATGATCATCAGGACCACGTCCCGAGGCGCCGCTCCAACAGAGCGCAGAATGGCAAATTCGCGGCGGCGGGCTTCCAGCGCGGCGGACAACATCACCACCATTCCAATCATGCTGGCGGTCATGACCGCCACGGACATCAGGCGCAGGGCGTTTTCGGCAGTGCCGGTGATCGACCAGAGCTGTAGCAACGCGACGTTGGGCATCACAGCGGCCAGGGGTTCTGCCTTGTAGGTCGCAACAGCCCGCTGAACGCCAAGCACGGCGGTGCGGTTGCTGAGGCCGATATAGATGGCGTTGATCTGGTCAGGCAAAAGGCCATCATGTTTTTGCTCGTCGTGGTGATCCGTTTCAGCGAGGGTGGCAAAAGGGTCAGCTGAGCGTGGTGCATTCTCGGCGTGAAGCGCATCAAATCCCCCAAGCGAGATAAACACCATGCGATCTACTGCGGTGTTGGTGCGAGCGAGGACGCCGGTGATTTGAAACGGCGCTTCGTCATGCACCTCTAGGGCCACGGCGCCTGCACCATGGGCATTGACGATTTCCGTGCCCACATCATAGCCCAGCCGCTCTGCCACCTCGGCGCCAATCACTGCGCCTTGTGCGTCGTTGAAGGCATCGCCCCTGATAAAGGTGAGCGCCTGCCCCCGGCTGTGTTTGAAATGTTCAAAGTATGCCGCAGAGGTGCCAATGACCGGAAAGCCCTGATGGTTGTCCCCCTGCATCAACGGCACCGCCCAGGCCACGCCTGGCATCTCTTCCAGCAGCTCCAGCACCTCGCCGGACATGCCTGCGCCGGTAGACCCGACGCCAAAAACGGTGGCCAGCAGGATCTGAACGTCATTGCCGCGTGGCGCGACGATCAGGTCGATACCGGAGGCGGAGTTGGCAAAAGACGTGCGCGCAGAGTCGCGCAGCCGTTCGACACTGAGGATCAGGGCGACACTCAACGCAATGGCAAAGACGGTGAGCGCGGCGACAAAGAGGCGGTTCCACAGGCTGTGTAACACCAGCGTCATTCGGCTGCTCCCGCTTGGGTCAGATCCGCGATGTGGATCACCCGATCAAAGTGATGATCCAGACCGCTGTCATGGCTGACCATCAACAAGGCCGCGCCGCTCTCTTGGGCTTGCTGGCTGAGCATTTGCATGAAGGTTTCTTTAGTCTCCGGATCCAGTGCGGAGGTCGGTTCGTCGGCGAGGATCACTTCTGGCGCGCCAATCAAGGCACGCGCTGCCGCGACCCGTTGTTGCTGCCCAACGCTGAGCGCGCTGGCTTGAGACGCGCCAAGCGTGTCTGGATCAAGCCCCAAAGCCGCCATCAAACGCTGCGCTTCCTTGTCCAAAGAACCAGTCACACGCCCTCGGCGGCGCTTGGAGAAGCGGCAAGGCAAAAGGATGTTGTCCACGGCGCTTAGCCATGGCACGAGGTTGAACACCTGAAAAATCAGGCCCATGTGGTCGGCCCGAAACCGATCGCGTTTGCTGGCGGGCAGGGCACCGACGTCCTGACCTGCCACAGAAACCGCACCCACCGGAATATCGATCACGCCGGAAATGGCTGCTAAAAGCGTGGACTTGCCGGACCCGCTGGGGCCGCACAGCATCACCCGTTCGCCAGCCGCCACATTGAGAGACGCATTTTGCAGCACTGCAGCGCGGCTGCCCGGCCAAACAAAGGAAAAATCGGAAACAGAAATCTGCGACATAGACGCACTGTTGGGGGAAAGCGCGCCGGTGTCCAGCGCGCACTTTTCCGTTGTTTATAAGCGCTCTACCGCCACCAGGTCGCTGGTGTAAAACGCCAGGTGATCCTTGATGCGTTCCACGGTCTCAACCGGCGCTTCATAGCTCCAGGCTGCGTCAGAGATGGTCTGGCTTTTTGTCACAATCGAGAAGTGGTTGGCATCGCCTTTGTGCGGGCAATAGGTGGTCTTTTCGCTTGGGTCCAAAAACGCCATGGCAATGTCAGAACGCGGGAAATAGATCACCGGCTTCAGGTCGCCTTCGCTCAATTCCAGTGCGTTGCTGCTTTCGCCCAGGATGGCGCCACCGGCACGGACAACCCAATTGCCTTCAGCTTTGCGGATTGTGATGTTTGTCATGTGGTATCCCTCCTGTTTCGCGCCCAAATAAAGTTGTGTTGTAACAGTACGATGTCACGTTGTGGAATGTGACAGCGCGGCGCAGGCCGCATCCAACCACATTTGTTGCTTCGGTGCGAGTCGTGGTGACAGCACTTGACGGCACGTCGCGTGATAGCTGTTGAGCCAATCCAGCTCTGCATCACTGAGCAGGTCGACAACCACCATGTCGCGGTCAATCGGTGCAAAGGTCAGGTTGCGGAACTGCAGCATCTCGCGGTGATCGTCCCCCCCGGGCAGGGCGAGGGCCTCTTCGACCACAATCAGGTTCTCGATACGGATGCCGAACGCGCCAGGGCGATAATACCCCGGTTCATTGGAGAGGATCATGCCAACCTCAAGCGGGGTGTCGCTGACCCGGCTCAGACGCTGCGGCCCTTCGTGCACACAGAGGTAGGCGCCAACGCCATGGCCCAGCCCGTGGTCAAAGTCCTGCCCGGCCATCCAAAGCGGCAAACGGCCAATGGCTTCGATGTGGCTGCCTGCAACCCCTTTGGGGAAGCGCATGCGCGACACCGCAATCATGCCTTGCAACACACGGGTGAAGGCCACTTTGGCGTCTTCGCTCACCTCACCAATGGGCAAAGTGCGGGTGATGTCGGTGGTGCCATCGGCATATTGCCTGCCGCTGTCCAGCACCATCAGATCACCGTTTTGCAGGAGACGGTTGGTCTCTTCGGTGACGCGGTAGTGCATGATCGCGCCGTTGGGGCCAGCACCCGCGATGGTGTCAAAACTGATTTCCAACAGTGCATTTGTGGCGCGGCGGTATTCTTCCAGCTTTGTCACCACGTCGATTTCTGTGAGCGTGGTCTTATTCTGTGCGTCAAACCAGCTTAGGAAATTCACCACTGCCGCGCCGTCCCGCAGATGGGCTTCGGCCATGCCGGCAATTTCAGACGCGTTTTTACGCGCCTTGGGCATGACGCAAGGGTCTTGACCATAGGAAATCTCCGCATCGCTTTGAGACACAGCGGCTTGCACGGCGATTGGCGCGCTGCCCTTGTCGAGGCGCACGGTGCCGGAGAGCTGCGCGAGGAATGGGATAAAGGCGTCAGGCGCGTGCACGCGGACCGCGTCGCCAAGATGGTCGCGTACCTCAGTGAGTTTCTGCTCGGCCATAAACAGATCAACGGTGGCGTCGGAACTCAGCACGGCAAACCCATGGGCCAGCGGATTGCGGGGAATATCTGCGCCGCGAATGTTCAAAAGCCAAGCAATGCTGTCAGGCAGGGTGATCACCGCGGCCGTCTCACCCTGGGCATTCAGGTCGGCAGCCAGTCGCGCACGTTTGTCACCGTGGGATTCTCCGGCCACTTTGGTGGGGTGGCTTTTGACCGGTGCCATGGGCGCGTCGGGTTGATCCTCCCAAATGGCGTCAATGGGATTGTTCACCGGGACAAAGGTGATCATGTGGTCTTCGGTGGCCTTATGCAGCGCCTCCAGTTGGCCCACTGTATAGAGCCAGGGATCAAAGCCGACATGGCCGGTGCCCAGGTTTTCCACGATCCACGGCCCGGGCAGGACCTCGGGCCAATCGACTGGGGTGTAGCACTCCGCTACCTGCTCCTTCACCTGCGTGCGGTAACGTCCGTCGACAAACACACCCGCGATGTCCTTGAGCACAACGCAAAATCCAGCGGAGCCGGTGAACCCGGTCAGCCACGCCAGCCGGTCATCCCGCGCCGCAACATATTCGCCTTGGTGCGCATCGGCGCGCGGCACCAGAAACCCGTCCAGGCCACCTGTGTCCATTTGCGCCCGCAGCGCTTTGAGGCGGGCAGGGCCCTGTTCCGGGCGGGCGGTGACGGCAAAATCCTGAAACATGGCTCGGCTCCTTGGCACAAATGAATAGGCGTTCAGTGATACGCACTGCGCCGCCAATGGCAAGTGGGTTGCTGAGGGCGCAGAAAAGAAGAGGGGGCCAGCCCCCTCGCGGACGCTCACCCCCGGGATATTTTGCAAATGAGAAGGAAGGCTTAGCCTACTTTCCGCATGCCCATCACGCGCGCACGGGCGCGTGGATCGTTGTCAAACAAGGCGGCAAGTTGCTCGGTCATGGCGCCTGCGAGCTGCTCCACATCGGTGATGGTGACCGCGCGGTCATAATAGCGCGTTACATCGTGGCCGATACCAATTGCCAAAAGCTCCACCAGTTTGCGTTTCTCCACCATGGCGATCACGTCGCGCAGGTGTTTTTCCAAATAATTGGCGGGGTTCACCGAGAGCGTGCTGTCATCCACCGGGGCGCCGTCAGAAATCACCATCAGGATTTTACGCTGTTCTGGGCGCATCAGCATACGGCGGTGGGCCCATTCCAGCGCCTCGCCGTCGATGTTTTCCTTCAGCAGCCCTTCCTTCATCATCAGGCCGAGGTTTGGCCGTACACGGCGCCAAGGGGCGTCCGCCTGTTTGTAGATGATGTGGCGCAGGTCATTGAGGCGGCCTGGCTGTTGTGGGCGGCCATCGTTGAGCCATTTTTCACGGGCCAAACCGCCTTTCCACGCGCGGGTGGTGAAGCCGAGGATCTCCACCTTCACGTTGCAGCGCTCCAGCGTGCGCGCCAGAACGTCGGCACAGATGGCCGCAATGGAAATCGGGCGGCCACGCATGGAGCCGGAGTTGTCCAAGAGCAGCGTCACCACCGTGTCGCGGAACTCGGTGTCATGCTCCATCTTGAAGCTGAGCGGCGTGGTCGGGTTGGCCACAACCCGTGCCAAACGCCCAGCGTCCAGCGTGCCTTCTTCGAGATCAAACTCCCAGCTGCGGTTCTGTTGCGCCTGAAGGCGGCGTTGCAGGCGGTTGGCCAGACGGCTCACCGCGCCTTTGAGTGGCTCCAGCTGTTGGTCCAGGTAGGCGCGCAGGCGTTCCAGCTCGACCGGCTCGGCCAGTTCTTCGGCGGCGATCTCTTCGTCATGGGTGGTGTCAAACACCACATAGTCCGGGTCTGCCTCAGAAATTGGTGGTGGGGGAGGTGGATCGAGCGGCGCTTCACCGTCCGGCAGCTCTGCCTCATCGGACATCTCGTCCTCAGCCATGTCATCCATGGTGACCTGCGCCTCAGACATGTCCTGTTGCTCTTCCTGAGATTGCTCAGGGCTGGCCTCAGTGTCTTCCTCGTCGCTGTCATCCTGACCCTGGCTATCAGGATCTTCCTGCTCTTCTGCCTGTTCTTCGGCTTCGTCGTCCTGATCGTCGATATCATCCGGGTCATCGCCCAGTTGATCGCCGTAGCCGAGGTCTTCGATGATCTGGCGGGCAAATTTTGCAAAGGCCTGTTGGTCGGACAGCAGCTCTTGCAGGTCGTCCAAGTGCTTGCCTGCGCTCTGCTCGATGTAGCCGCGCCACAGGTTCATCACATTGGCCGCCGCTGGCGGCAGGTCGCGCCCGGTGGCCAGATGGCGGATCAGATAGCCTGCCGCCACGGGCAAAGGCGCCTGTTCGGTGGAGGTCATGTCGCCATAGCCACGGCCAGCGGCCTCCTGGCTGATCTTCATATCGATGTTGGTGGCGGTGCCGGGCATGTCGCGTGCGCCCATGGCCTCGCAGCGGGCGGTTTCCATCGCCTCATAAAGATCACGCGCAATGCCTTGGCCGGGCGCATAGCGCATGTGGGTGGCGTCGTCGTGATACTTGCGCTGCAGTGCCAACGCATCGGCGGTGCCACGGGCCAATAGGACCTCATCGCGGGTCATGCGGCGGCTGACCTGTGGCAAGCGGATGCTGTCGCCGGACATGCCAGAGGGATCAACCGTGTAGGACACCGACAGTTCCGGATCGTCGGCCATGACTTTGGTGGCCTCAGCCAGGGCCTTTTTGAACGGATCAGCGGGGTTGTCGCTTGGTTTTTTCATGATCGCACCCAGTCCATAGAATGAGTTTCCCGCTCAGTGCGGTCTTTGTCCAGCCTTCCTTATTGAGAGGGCGGTGCCCGACCGCGGGCGGAAAACGAAGTGTCCGTCCATGGTGGCGGTCGGGCACTGTCCGGCATTGCCGCCGGACAAGGCTGTTCTTTAGCCCAGGCTCACGCTGGCCGCGCTTTCGGGCAGCTCTTCGTCAAAGCAGCGCTGATAGAACTCGGCAACGGTCTGGCGCTCCAGTTCGTCACATTTGTTTAGGAAACTCAGGCGGAAGGCATAACCAACGTTGCGGAAGATTTCCGAGTTGGCAGCCCAGTTGATCACGGTCCGCGGGCTCATCACGGTGGACAGATCGCCGTTCATAAACGCGGTCCGGGTCAGGTCCGCCACGGTCACCATCTGGCTTACAATCTTGCGGCCTTCGGCGGTGTTGTAGTGTGGTGCCTTGGACAGGATGATCGCGGCTTCGGCATCGTGGCTGAGGTAGTTCAGCGTGGACACCAGCGACCAGCGGTCCATCTGGGCTTGGTTGATCTGTTGTGTGCCGTGGTAGAGGCCAGTGGTGTCGCCCAGACCGACGGTGTTTGCGGTGGCAAACAGACGGAAATAGGGGTTTGGCGTGATCACTTCGTTCTGATCCAGCAGGGTCAGCTTGCCGTCATGTTCCAGAACACGCTGGATCACAAACATCACGTCCGCACGACCGGCATCATATTCATCAAACACAATCGCGGTTGGGTTGCGCAGCGCCCAAGGCAGGATGCCTTCGTGGAACTCTGTAACCTGCTTGCCGTCGCGCAGTTTGATGGCGTCTTTACCAATCAGATCGATCCGGCTGATGTGACTGTCGAGGTTCACACGCACACAGGGCCAGTTCAGGCGGGCCGCTACCTGTTCGATGTGGGTCGATTTACCGGTGCCGTGGTAACCTTGAATCATCACACGTCGGTTGTGGCCAAAACCGGCCAGGATCGCCAGCGTGGTTTCCGGGTCGAACTTGTAGGTCGGGTCGATCTCAGGCACGCGGTCGGTGCGCTCTTCAAAACCCTTGATTTTCATGTCGCTGTCGATGCCAAACACATCGCGCAGATCAATGTCTTCGGTGGGCTTCGCGTTGCTTTCCATCATGCCGTCGGCCATGTCGTATGTCCTTCTCCCGGCCACCCAAAAACGGCGGCCCAAATCTACCGGCCTTTGGTGCATCAAATCCCACAGGATCACAAGCGAAACTCTGCAAAATACGTGGCGTTGTCATGAAACTCACAGTCCTTTGCTGAGCTGTTAATTGCCTAAACGCAGATTGATGCGCAAATCTACGACCAAAGGAGGACGTAGAATGGACCGACGTCATTTCATTTCCGCCGCAGGGGCCACCGCACTCGTGGCCATGGCTCTGCCACGAGCGACATTGGCAAAAGAGTTTGAAGTCACCCGTACGGATGCGGAATGGCGCGCCATGCTCACACCTGCGCAATACAAAGTAATGCGGCAGGAGGGCACAGAGCGGGCAGGCTCGTCGCCACTGGATAAGAACTACGAAAAGGGCACCTATCACTGTCGCGGCTGTGATCTGAGACTTTATAGTTCCAAACATAAATACGACAGCGGCACCGGATGGCCCAGTTTCTACAAGTCGCTCCCCAAAGCGATTGGAACCAAGCCGGACCGCAAGCTTCTCCGGGTCCGCACCGAATGCCACTGTCGCAGATGTGGGTCGCATCTGGGGCACATCTTTGATGATGGCCCGCGACCCACGGGGAAACGCCATTGCCTGAATGGCGTTTCGTTGGTGTTTGAAGCGAAATGAGACCGGGTGCGCCCACGCCTAGGTGGGGCATTACAGAAACGGCTGTAGACGCAGCCCGGTCTCTCATCCCGGAAGGACAATCATGGGTTGGAACAGGCCACTCACGCGGCCATGTCTTCCGGGGAATCCGAGAAGCGATAACCCAACCCATAAAGGGTTTCGATCGCGGTGAAGTTGGGCGCCACATCGCGCAGTTTGCGACGTATGCGTTTGATCTGGCTGTCGATGCTGCGGTCAGTGACAAACACGTCGCCGCCGTATGCGAGATCCAGAATATTGGCACGGCTCAAAACCTGACCGGGGCGTTGCGCGATGATCCACAGCACATTGAACTCGGTTGCGGTGAGGGCGACCTCTTTGCCATCCCAACGGGCCTCATGGCGCAGCCGGTCCAAACGCAACGCCCCGCGCTGGATCACCGTCACATCATCGGCATCGCGATGGTTGGGCGCCGCGCTGCGCAAGGCCGCCGCGATCCGCGCGCCAAACACCCGCATAGAAAACGGTTTGGCGAGATAGTCGTCCGCCCCCAGTCGCAGCATCATCGACTCTTCGGTGGCACTGGAAGTGGTGCTGAGCACAACCACAGGCACGCTGTAGGTGTTGGTGATCCGCTCGATGATGGCGAGCGCATCCATGGACCGCTGGCGCAATTCCATCACCACCAAATCAACGGACTGACGCGACAGCTCTGCCATGGCGGTGTCCGGTGACACATGACAGAGGCTTTCGTGCCCGTCATGCAACAAGACATCCTGCATGGCCGCCAGCAGATGACGGTCCGGATCAATCAGAAGGACTCTGGACATGGCCGCCCTCCGATCTGCGTGCGATTGCGGGTGAAAACATCCTGTTTGATCGCCACAGGTTCCGGGCGCCCGCGCTGTAGTAACCAAAGCAACGGGAACAAGGCACTAAGCATTAAAGCACTGAAAAACATGGCACCTCCCTTCTGAGATCTGATGTGAAAATCCGAAGAGAGCGTCTTGTCTCTTCGTTCATCACACATATGGGGGAGGATCAGGAGGATGCTTTGGGCAAAGTCGCCACTGTTTTGTCAAACCGTGCCAATCGTGGCCGTCTTGCCAAATTCCGCTCAGGCCAGCGATTGCCGCCGCTCGCCCGGTGATTGTCCGGTCCAGCGTTTGAAGGCCGAGGCAAAGGAGCTCACGTCGGAATAGCCCAGCAGAAAGGCAATCTCGCTCTGGCTCATCTCACTGTTTTTTAGATAGCGATCCGCCATGGCGCGGCGAAAGTTGGACAGCACGGTCTGATAGGTGGTGTTGGCGTCCCCTAAACGACGCGCAAGTGTGCGCGCGCTCATGCCCAGATCTCGGGCCACATCGGAGACGGAGGTCTGACCCGTCGCCATACGGTCCGCGATGGCTTTCTCCACCACCAACTCAATGTCGGGCCGGTTTTTCGGCCGCTGCGCCAGCACCAGATCGGCGTGGGCCTGCAGGATTTTGTGCAGGCCTTCATCAGACGTGCGCAGAGGGACATCAAGATCGGCCAAACGGTATTGCAGGCTGTTCCACTGTGCGCCAAAGGTGACCGGGCATCCCAGCAGCTTTTCCAACTCCGTGGCGTTGTGCTTGCGGCGATGTGTGAAGGTGATTTGCTTGGGCAACACCGTGCGGGGCAACAGCCTGTTGGTGCCGTTCAAAAACTGGCTGACCTGCGCCTCCACAAAGTGGCCCACCTCAATTTTCGCGGAGATGTCAAAGCGCCAGCGAAACGTGCCGTCTTGATCCAAAGTCGACACGTCCACTTCCATGGCGTTGGAGAAAACCTGGCCATAGCGGGCAAGGTTGGTGACAACACAGCGAATGTCCTTGGACGTACGCCCGAGGTAGCCTATCAGCCCGAGATTGGCAAAGCGCCGGGTTTGCCCCCAGCGGACGGCGACGAGGTCATCGCCGGTCAGCTTTTCCCCATTTTCGAGAACCTTCATCTGCCCTTCTAGGGAAATCAGATGATCGCCTTCTTTGAGGTCCGCGCGGGTCAGGCCGGTGCCTCGAAAAATCTCAGCCTCGGAAAACCCAAGGCTCATAAGATATTCGGAAAAATGACGACCCATCGCGGTCGCATGCTTTGGGGTGCTCTGCATCATGTGCTCACATCACCGTATTTGTCGCTCAAAATCAAGGCTGTGGCTGCGGCTTGACGACGGAGGCTAGTTTTCGTTAGAAAAGCTGCCTTGGTACCAAGGTAAGGGATTCGCGATGAAGAAAGTGGAACGCGTCCAAACCGGTCTGCGGCTGGAGAAGCAGTTGCTTAAGGTGATGAAAGCCTTGGCAGAACAACTGGACATGTCAGCGGCTGAGTTGGTTGAGGGTGTGATGTTGCACGCCTTGGAAGGCAAGACACCTTTTTCAGAGGCGACATTGGCGAAGGCCGCGATGCTGAAGGAGGTCTATGACCTGACCTTAACGGCAGAAGACGCTCACAAGCTGACAGAAGAAGGGGCAGACACATGACAGATTACAGAGCCGTCTTAGGGGCGTTGGATGCGGGCACATTAGCGCCGCAGGATTTTGATCACCGCGCCCATATTGCCGTGGCCTTTGAAGCGTTGCGCGCGGACGACTTTTTCACCGCCTCAAAGCGCATTGCCGATGGGCTCAAGCGGTTGACCGTCGCGGCAGGCGTGCCGGAGAAGTTTCATGCCACCATCACGCAAGCCTATATGTCGGCCATAGCGGAAGCTATGTATGCCACAACTGCAGAGGACGCTGAGGCGTTTCTGGCGCAGAACGCAGACCTCCTGGAAGGGACGTTCCTGAAAGAGTGTTATAGCGCGGCTTGCCTGTCCTCGGACTTGGCACGCAAGGTGGCTCTGTTGCCGGATCGCTTGGGCCGAGCGGCTTAAGCCTTGTCCAAAGCGTCCCGTACCGCGGCGGCGATCGTGGCGCGGGTATCTGCGTCCATGCCCTGCATGTCGACCACAAGGCTTTCGCCTTCCTCGCGGGCGGTGGCGGGCCGCCGCTTGGTCCCGTGGCGCAATACGCGGTAGGGGATGATCTCGCGGGAAATGCCTTTGAAGTGTTGCGGCGCCAAGGCTTCGGCGTTCACCAGATCTTTGGCATGGGCGTAGGTTTCGTAGCTCATGACAATGCCGCAGGGCTCCGCGATGCCTTCCAGCCGGGCCGCGAGGTTCGCTTCCGCCCCGATGATGGTGTAATCCATGCGGGTGTCGCTGCCAAAATTGCCAACGTTGCAATAGCCGGTGTTGATGCCCATGCGCGCGCGGAAGGGGTGCTCGATACCCCGCGCACGCCATTGCACTTCCAACTCGTCCAATCGGGTCTGCATCTCCAACGCCATGCGCACACAGGCACGGGCATCTTCGGTTACGCCGTGTGTGGTTGGATCGCCAATGAAAGCCACAATCGCATCGCCAATGAACTTGTCGATGGTGGCCCCGTGTTTTTGGGCTATGGCGCCCATCTCCGTGAAGTACTCGTTCAGCAGTTTGGTGAGTTCCTCCGGTTGCATCCGTTCCGTTGTGGCGGTGAAGTCTTTGATGTCGCTGAAGAACACGGTGAGCTTCTTGCGTTCGGTGCTGATGGACACATCCCGCTCTCCTTCAAAAATTGAGCGGTATACCTGTGGCTCCAGATATTTGGAGATCTTTAGCGATACATCGGCCAGGAAGGAGTTGTTCTCTGTCAGTTCATCATTGGCCGCTGCAAACTTCTCTGCCAATCGCAACTGGTGTTTGGCAAAGGCGATGCCAAAGGTGCCGGCGATCAAGAGATAGCTTAGCAGAAATTTGAAGGACGCGAGATCAAGTGTCAGCGGCTGGCGGACCTCGACAATTTGCAGCCCACGCACGTCGCCAACTTTCCAATCGGTTTTGACGCTGTCTGGATGGGTGTTGTGGCACGCTACACAGGTTTCCTGCATATACACCGGCGCGGCCAAGGTCATGCGGTGATCCAACAAACCGCCAGACTCGGCAATGATGTGATCCCGTGTTTCCTCCGGATCGGAAAACCGCGCCATCGCATTGATCTCAAAAGGTGACATCTCATGCGGCGCGCGCCCCTGAAACGGGTATTGCGAGACAAAGTGATAGTTCACGCCCGGTAGGATCTCGGAAAACCGCCCGGACAGTTCGATTGCTGCGGTGGCTGGGATCGGGAAAGCCCCGGGGATGTCGTGATAGTCATGCCGCGCTTCGGGCGCACCCTCGGCAGCTTGCACGCGCGCCACAACATTTTCCGCATAGTAGGAGCGCACATCATCCATCAGCTTGTTCAGGCTGGTGGCTTGTCGATGCAGGTTGTGGTGAGAGAGACTGTTGAGGTCAAGCCAAAGCGCCACCGGCAGCAGCAACAATGCGCCCGCCACCACGGTGTAGAGCCGTTTGGGGTGGGCTGTCAGATACTCAATCAGTTGCCGCATGATCTGCTCCCGCATTGCGCCTGCCTTCACATTTCAGTGATACCCAAGGGGTGTGCTAGCTCAAACGGCTTTTGCGGATTTTCCCGTCGCAAAGAAAAAGGCGCGACCCTTGGGTCACGCCTCACATCTTTTGCCACATTCAACTTACTTGAAGTTGCGGCTCTCTTTGATCTGGTCCCAGGCCCACATGACCTCTTGCAGCTGGTCTTCCTGGCTGCGGTCGCCGCCGTTCATATCCGGGTGCAGCACCTTGATGAGCTTTTTGTACGCCTTACGCACCTCGGCTTTGGTCCAGCTGTCTTTGGCTTCCAAAATTTCAATAGCGCGGCGTTCCGTGGGCGGCAGACGCTTGGCTGCACCGCCGTTTTTGCCCGGGTTCTGGGTGGCATTGCCGCCAAGCACCTGATGCGGATCCTCGATGCCCAGACGAGCCCAGGCACGGGCCTCCGGGTCGGTGAATTTGCGCGTTTCCCGCTCCCAGACCTTGTCCTTGGAGTTCTGCGCGTTCAGCTCAGCCTCGGTCTTGCCGTCAAAGAAGTTCCATTTCAGGTTATATTCGCGGATGTGCTCTTTGCAGAACCACTTGAACTCATCCAGCACATCCGGCGCACGAGGCGCACGGTAGGTCCCGGGCTCGTTGCAGCCCTCGTGTTCACACACGCGAGTGGAGGTCTCCGACGCTCCGGACATGCCGCGGCGTCCTCGCGGGTTTTTCTTCTTGGCCGATTTAATCGACATATCGAATCCGAAGGGATCAGATTTTGTCATACGCGCACCTATTCGACTCGGAGCGGAGAGTTTACCCTAACCGGCGTCAGATTGAAGAGGCTGGAGATAAAAATTATGAGCGTCGCGCAGGAAATTCACGACAAATTGTCCGCTGCCTTTTCACCCGTTGACCGGCAGGTTGTGGACGACAGCGCCAGCCATGCGGGTCATGCCGGTGCGCCCGCTGGCGGGGAAAGCCATTTCAACGTGCGCATCCGTGCGACGGCCTTTGCGGGCCAGAACCGTCTGGCGCGGCACCGCGCGGTGCATGCCGCGCTGGGCAAGGATTTGGTGGATCGCATTCACGCGCTGGCGCTGGACATCGACGCCGTCTAAAGCGCTTTACTCGGATTGTTCCAGCGTCTCCACGCGTTTTTTTAGCGCCACGTTCACGTCGTCCACAGTCTCACCCTCGTCGGGGTCTTTCTCTGCTGACGTTCCGGTCTTGTCTTCTTCCTTAAGCACCAGGCTGTCAGGCTTTGGCTCGGCAACAGGTTCAGAAGATGTAACGCGCGACATATCAGCATGCTCGGCTGTGCCAGGGGCCACGGCCTCTTCTTCCTCCTTCGGCGCAGGCAGCTCTGCTACCTTCGGTGCCTCAAGTGTTTCCGGCTGAAATGCAGCCACATCATCAACCTTTGCACGACGAAAAACCAGAACCGAGCGGTAGCTGGTGCTGGAGCCCGTCAGCCCGCTGCGTTCTTCATGCGGCAGCGTGTCTGCACGCAAATACTCCCAGCCTTCTGCGCCCAAGCGGTTCATCTCTATCTCCAGCGCATTGGCAAAGCGACCTTCTGGTGCCTTGATGCCCTTGGCTTTTTGCCCGCGCGTCGGGGCCGGGATTACTTTGTACTCATAGGTCATTTCAAAAAAATTCCGGTATGTAATCTCTGGCGGCGCTCAGCCGCGCAACTTTCGTGGCAGTTTGCGCAGGCGGTCGGGGTACTCCGGGACCACTGCGCTTTCTTTGAACATGGCCCAGCTGGGAAACTTGTCCTGTGGATCACGTTTTTTGGACATTTGCGTGCGCATCACCGGCTGGCCAAGCTCCTCGCCCAACGCGTCCACGCAAATCTGCACAAGCGGCCATTCCTCGTGATAGTCATGCCCGGCAATCATGCCGCCAACCTTCACCTTCTTGAGCCAGTCAAACATCGTCTTGCCACGCTCTTCGCCGGTGTGGGCGTAGCCGTCGATATAGACAAAATCGAAATACTCGTCGGGAAAGGCGTCCAGCGCATCCTCAAAGGTCATCCGCAACAGCCAGTATTTCTGCCCCATGCCGATGTTCTGAAGTGCTTTGATGTATTCTTTGGTGTCGTGGTGGTCGCCGTAGATATCGACGCCGTACAGCTCCTTAAACAGCCCGCCTTCCATCAGTCTTTTGGAATACCAGCCGCCGGCCACGCCAAGCTCGATGCCCACCAAGTCGTTGCGCTCCAGAAACTGCGGCAGTTCCTTGCGCTCTTGCATTATGTCGATCACGTCTACCATGTGGCGGGTACCGTTTCACGTGGCGGCGGTGCGGTCCAGCGGTTTGAAGGACCAAAGACGCGCTAGGCCGCCAATCGTGACACCGCTGCATCGCGTGTCACTTGTGTCGGATGCCCATTACGCGGCCAACCCGGTCCGGCCGGGGCAGGGTGCTGTGTAACTTTGACATCTTGGAAAACTGACCAAGGATTTCTTCCGGCATGGGGGCGATGCGCGGACCGCTTTGGTCAATGTGTAGCCCCACGCCTTCACCGGTTGCCGAAACCCATCCATCCGCGTGGATCAGCTCCTGATAAAAGTGAAAGCTCTTGGCGTCGTAATCCAGCAGTTGGAAGCTGGCTGTGACTTCGTCTCCCAAATGCAGCTCGCGCAGGTAGCAGAGGTGGAACTCGGCCGAAAAGGTCGTGTTGCCTGTCCGTGCGCGATACTCAGCCCCAAAGCCCAAGACTGCGCCCACTTGGTCGACTCCACGATCAAACAGCACATTGTAGTAGGCCATGTTTAGATGGCCGTTGAAATCCAACCACTGCTCTTCCACGGCCATTGGTTTGGATACAAATGGGGCGGTCATGGCAATCCTCCTGCTGCTGCGTTTTCTGTATGGCGGCGGCCGTAAAAAGGATCAACCTTTGAGGGTTCTGGTGACGTTGGGGTACTCGTTACCTAAGCGCTGTTCCGCACAAAGAGCCCGGGCAAATATCCCTTATTTTTAAGCAAAATCAGCAGGCTATTTCACAAAAGTCGACGCGCTTTCTTGGGGGCGAGTCAGGCAATGATTAAGGTTCACAACCTACCGTTTCCTTGAGTGTGGGCAACGGTGAGTGGAACAATGGACTGGCGCAAAAAACGTCTTTCGACGGCAATGATTTTGATTTCCGGCGTGGTGGCCGGCTGCGGTGGGGAAGACACACCTGCGGTGAAAGATACAGGCGGAAGCTCAGCAGATAGTTCTCTGCCGCAAACCGATAGTCAGGTGCTGTTGGCGTCCTTTCTGGACAGTCTCGACGGGGTCCGGGCACAGGCCAATCGTCTCTTGAGCGGGAATGTGCGGTATCAAGTGCAAAACGCGTCTGGTAGCCAGTTTGTGGACCGCAACAACAACCGCCGTTTTGACAGCAGTACAGACACGCGTCTGGAAGGTAACCCGATTGAACATTCCGGCATTCACTACGCACATGCTGCTGGTTTGACGGGCGAAGGGCAGATTATTGCCTTCTCCGATAGCGGGTTTCGCCCGGGGCATGAGGCTTTCTCCGGCAAAAATGTCACCACCGGGTCTGGCATGGCGCGCGATGACCACGGCACCTTTGTGGCCTCCATCGCAACCGGCATGTCTGATGACATGATTGGCGTAGCCCCAAATGCGGATGCCATTTTTGGCAGTTTTGACACCTATGCCCAGTTGGCGGAAACCGCCAATGCAGCGGCGCGGGCGGGGGCTGTGGCGCTAAACAACTCTTGGGGCTACTCGGGCATGACTGCGACGCGCTCCGACTACAATTCCATTTTTGGCTCCTCCTCTGGTCGCGACTACCTCGATGCGCTGCGCACCTATGCCGATGACGGCATTGTCGTTTTCTCCGTGTCCAACGACTACAACGCCTCAAATGTTGGGCTGATGGCCGGGTTGCCGGTTTTGGAACCGTCTCTGGAAAACAGCTGGCTGGCAGTTGTGAACGGCGTGCCCACTTTAAACGGTGATGACGTGGTGTCTGCGGAACGGGTGTCTGCGGGATGCGGTGAAGCTGCGGCCTGGTGCATTTCCGCAAATGGCAGCTGGACCGGTGCCACTGCCAGTTCCAACAGCAGCTACTCCTTTGGCACTGGCACGTCCTATGCGGCGCCCACGGTGTCCGGTGCGCTGGCGCTATTGGCGGAAGCTTTCCCGGACATGTCACATCAAGACCTGCGCATCCGTTTGCTGGCCTCGGCGGACAACGAGTTTAGCGGCTTTCGTGAGGATGGCACCGTAGAGCTGGTGCCAGGCTTTGAGCACGCCTACAGCGAAGAGTGGGGCCATGGGTTCCTGGATGTGGCGGCGGCGCTTTTGCCGATTGGCCGCACCACAGTGACCACCAGCAACGGCACCGTGGTCAACACCAACGAGCCGCTTGCGGTGGCCGGCGCCGCCAGTGGCGATGCCGTGGCGCGTTCTTTGCGCAACGTGAATGTGGTGGGCAAGGACACGCTGTCAGCTTCCTTTATGATCGACGCGTCGCAGATGGTGGCCCATCGCCAAGCGGCGCCGATGTTTGGCGCCCATGACGCAATCAACTTTGATCAGTACCGCGCGCCGGAGTTTGGTTCTGCGTCTTTCTTTGGCGCGCGAGCAGGTTTGCCCATGCAGCTTTTAGACAGCGAGTATGATCTGTCGATCTATCGCTCCCGCAGTGGGGGGGCGGATCGCTTTGGATTTGGCCTGCGCCGCAGTTTCGATCTCGGGGGCGCAAGTCTGCAAATTGGCGCTGGTCTTGGTGAAGATACGATGGATTTGTTGTCGGATTGGAATGGCGGCACGGACACGTCTTTGATGTCGCTGGACATGGCTTTATCCACCGACGTATCCGACAACGCACAGCTGAAGTTTGCTTTGGGCTATGCCTTTGGCCAAGAAGCGTCCGGATTGGGGCAGTCTGCAGATGTCTGGTTGAACGGCGGCGCCGTGACCTATGCGCACCAGCACGCCTTTGCCCACAACGACCAACTCAGCCTTTCGTTCTCCATGCCCGCAGCCGTGGCTTCGGGCACAACCTCGGTGGCCCTGCCTGTTGTGAACGCTGCTGGCGCGGTGGCGCACCAGAATGTTCCGATTGACCTTGCGCCTTCGGATCGGGAGATGCGTCTGACGCTGAGCTACGAGCGTCCGCTCACACGGCGCACCAATCTGGGGCTGTCTCTGGCACATGCTGTCAACCGCGGCCATATCCCGGGCGCCCGTGAAACGGCCGTGATGTTTGGTCTGCGGACACGGTTCTAAGCCAATTCGTTAACGTCAAAAACGTGTAACGCGCCGGTTTTTACACCGACGCGTTACAGCTGCGATACAGACGCAATACCGACGTGGCTTTTAGCCGTTCAACTTCTGCGCCACCAATTGGTTAACGGCTTTAGGATTGGCCTTGCCGCCGGTGGCTTTCATCACCTGACCCACAAACCAACCCGCCAATTTCGGGTTCTGTTTGGCCTTCTCAACCTGGGCCGGGTTCGCGGCAATGATCTCGTCCAGCGCAGCTTCAATCGCACCAGTGTCGGTCACCTGCTTGAGGCCTTTTTCTTCGACGATCTTGGCAGGATCGTCCTTGGTTTCGATATGAATCTCAAGCACTTCCTTGGCAATTTTGGTGCTTATCTCATCAGAGGCCACCATCGCGAGGATGGACGCGTTCGCCTCTGGTGCGACCAGATCCTGCGGCGCGGTTTCCGCCTTGTTGGCGCGGCCCAGAACTTCGTTGATCACCCAGTTGGCGGTTTTCTTGCCGTCGCCCTTGCCCACAGAGGCTTCAAAGTAGTTGGCCAGATCCACCTCGGCTGTCAGCACGGAGGCATCATACTCGGTCACGCCGTAGTCATTGATAAAGCGGTCTTTTTTCTCATCCGGCAGTTCCGGCAAACCCTTGGCAATGTCGTCAACCCAGCCTTGCTCGATCTCCAGCGGGAGCAGGTCAGGGCAGGGGAAATAGCGATAATCATGCGCTTCTTCTTTGGACCGCATGGAACGGGTTTCGTTCTTGTCCGGATCGTAGAGACGTGTCTCCTGATCAACTTCGCCACCGGCTTCGACAATCGCAATCTGGCGGCGGGCTTCGTATTCGATCGCCGCTTGGATGAAGCGCATGGAGTTCATGTTCTTGATTTCACAGCGGGTGCCGAGATGCGAGAAATCCTGTGTTTCCATATACTTCTCATAAGCACCAGGCTTGCAGATCGACACGTTCACGTCAGCCCGCAAGTTGCCGTTTTGCATGTTGCCGTCGCAGGTGCCAAGATAACGCAGGATCTGACGCATCTTGGTGACGTAAGCAGCAGCTTCTTCCGGACCACGGATGTCCGGGCGGCTAACGATTTCCATCAGCGCCACACCGGTCCGGTTCAGGTCGACAAACGACATGTTCGGGTCCATGTCGTGCACGGATTTGCCGGCGTCCTGCTCTAGGTGGATACGTTCGATGCGCACTTTGCGAGCCACACCCGGGCCCATGTCGACCAGAATTTCCCCTTCGCCCACAATGGGTTCGTAGAGCTGGGAGATCTGGTAGCCCTGCGGCAGATCCGGGTAGAAGTAGTTCTTGCGGTCAAACGCTGACTTCAGGTGAATCTCGGCTTTGAGGCCGAGGCCCGTACGCACAGCTTGCTCCACGCAATACTCGTTGATCACAGGCAACATGCCCGGCATCGCGCTGTCCACGAAGGCCACGTTGGAGTTTGGCTCCGCGCCAAACCGGGTAGAGGCGCCGGAGAACAGTTTGGCGTTGGATGACACCTGAGCATGCACCTCCATACCAATGACCAATTCCCAGTCATGTTTGGCGCCCGCAATCACTTTGGGCTTCGGGGTCTCATATGTCAGGTCGAGCATCGCTCACGCTCCTTGGATATCTGGCTGATCTGCGTTCTAGGCCAGCCAGATACAAGGAGCAAGAGGGCGGGTGCCTTATGGGTTGATTTGAGTGATGCCGTCTGGCGAGAAATGTACCGTTTGCCCAGCCTGTAGGCCTGCCATGAATGGCATGGCGACCGCTTGCAATGCCACATCACGGCCTTTGGCAGAGAGGCGCTCTTTGGAAATCACACGGGAGGTGTTTTCAAATCCAATCTCTGCGTGTCCCCAGATCAGCGGATGAATTTCGCGAAGGTGTTCACGCACAACCATGTCAAAACCAGCCCGCAAGGCGGGCGGCAAGTCTTCGCGTAGCCCATCCGTACCATATTGAGATCGGGCATGCTGCCAGCTGCGGTAAAGATGGGCGGCCATGAGGTTGGCCGAGTGCTGGTCGCCGCGACGGTCAAGCGCATCTGTAACCCCATCGATGAAGTATTCCACCTCCATCATTTCAAGCCCGTTGGGGTCAACCAACAGAGCGTCAAACCACACCCAGGCGTAGGCGCCTGCGCCCCAAATGTCATAGGTTTGTGCCGCAATTCTGCGGGCTTGCAGGTCGAGTTGTGAAAAATCCCCGTACCAGCGCGGCAGGAGGTAGTTGCCCAAGGCGCGCATGTGGCGGGGGTTTAGCGGGTCCAGCTGAATCAGCGATTCAAACTCGGCGCACAGAGTGTTGAGCGGCTGAGCCGATCCGGGCAGCAGCGCGCAGCGGGCGGCGGACAGGGCTGGGGAGAAATACTGTTTCGGGCAGTATTGTTTCAGAATGTCGGCGGCCCGATCAAAGTGAGCTTGGAAGGCGTCGCGATTCACGTCGCGTACATCATCCTTGGCAGCCGCGCCGCGCCAGGCCCAGCCGATGTCTATGTGCATATGTGCCACCACCAAAGCCATGGGGTAGCTCTTGGGGTAGTTTTCGAGGAGGCTTTCGAGCGCTTCGATTCCGGAAAAGAAATCAGCACCTTCCGCTGGGCGGCCATGTAACAAAGCATGTTCGGCCGCACGAACGACATCGGAGCGAGCGCCAAACAGCATGAGCTCCGCCAGCGGTGTTCCGGTGGCGGTCGTTGCGCGGTTTTGGTCGTGCGTACGGATTAATTCCTCAAGCTCATCCCAGCGTTCCTGACGGGCCAGGAACTGCCCGTGATCCCTGATATGTTCACTTTCGATTTGATCCGGCGTGGACGCGTTGATTGGGATTTCCAAGCGGCTAAGCAGGTCGCGGAACGTGTTTTTTCCGTCTTTGGCCAGATCGGACGCGGCCGGCTTGCGCGGTATCGTCATTGCTTGTCCAAAACGGCGCAAAGCCGGCGCTGCCAATGCTGACGCGGCCGACACACCTTGGGATTTGGCTCGATCTCTGGAAAACAGTTTCATCATAGCTCCGTTCCTGTCACCGAACGGACTATGGGCGTGTATTCAGGCCAAAAAAGGGCACCATGTTGAAATCATGCGGTCACGAGCTGCCCAATTGTTGTCAAATTCGTTACTCACATCAGGCGCAAGCGATCCCGTTTGACCGGTATGTCATGGCTCTCCAACGCGGCTTCAAAATCGGCACGCGGTGGCAAAACATCTTGAGGAATCCGTACCTTAGCCTCGTCATACATGATCAGGGTGATACGGAAGGCCACGCCCAAACGGGTTGCAACATGCACCGATTTGATTTGATGGAAGCCGAGCTCGGCCTCCTGGGTGGCGTTTTTCCAGCGGATGCCGTTTTCATCCAGCTCAAAAGTCGCAACCGGGTTGAAAGCCACATCGACAAGGGTGGGGATCACAAAGAACGAAAGCACCGCGACAATGCCCCAATGAATGCCGTAGCTTAGCAAACCAACTAGGCCAATGCTAACAAGGCAGAGCACGAGAATGCTGCGCGGATTGCGGCCGTAGTGGGCGTGTTTCAATGTATCCATGTTTACCGGCCTCCAGACACATCAAGCGTGCTGCCGGTTATGTAGCTGGCGTCTTCTGACAGCAGGAACAGGATGGCGCGGGCAATTTCCTCTGAGGTGCCAGGGCGTTGCATTGGAATCTTATGCGCCAGAAGTTTGGCGCGGTCTGGCGCGCCGCCTTTGGCGTGGATCTCTGTGTCAGTGATGCCGGGGCGCAGGCTGTTGACGCGAATGCCCTGCGCTGCGACCTCATCAGCCAGACCTTTGGTGAAGGTGTCGATGGCCGCTTTGGAGGCCGCGTAGTCGACATATTCATTGGCCGAGCCAGTGCGGGAGGCCACGGAGCTGACATTGACAATGGCGCCGCCGCCCTGCGCTTGCATACGGATCACCGCCTCCTTGGCGACCAGCATGGCACCGATCACGTTGACATCAAACATGCGCTTCAGGCGCGCGTGGGTAAATTCGGTGACAGGTGCGCCTTGGTCCACGATGCCGGCGTTGTTGGCCAGCGCATCCACGCGGCCGAAGCTTGCGTCGATGGCTTTGAACATGGCTTCGACTTGGTCGGGATCCGCCACGTCGGCTTGAAAGAGCTCTGCACGGACGCCCAATGCGCGTACGGTTTCCGCAACAGTTTCCGCGCCTTGCGTGTCGCTGCGGTAGTTCAGCGCGAGGTCATAACCCGCTTCGGTAGCCAATTTGGCAGTGGCCGCGCCAATGCCTGCGCTGGCGCCGGTGATCACTAGAACTTTGGACATTATGCCTCCAGAATGCGGGTCACCATTTCGGTGGTGTCGCGGCTCAAGCCATCCTGACCGGCGATGCGCTCAAGCTGTGCTTTCAAGAGCGCCTGCCGGTTGGCATCATAGCGTTTCCAGGTTTGGAAGGCGCTGCACATGCGCGCGGTGGTTTGCGGGTTCACAGGGTCCAACTTGATCAGCCAGTCCGCCAGCACTTCGTAGGCCGCGCCCGACTCGTGGTGGAAGCCTGCGTGATGGGCCGCCATGACACCCATAACAGCGCGGAAACGATTGGGGTTTTTCCAATCAAAGTCAGTATGTTGGGTGAGGGCGGTGACAGTTGTCGCAAGGTCTTCGGGGTTGGCAAACATCACCTGCATGGAGAACCATTTGTCGATCACCAGACGGTCGTCTTTCCATTGGTCATAGAAGGCTGCGACGGCGTTGTCCCCTTTGCCCGCATCCAGAAGCGCGCCGAAAGCCGCGAGTTGCAGAGTCATGTTGTCCGCGGATTTGTATTGTTTTTCAGCGGCTTCACCGCCGTCCAAACGGGTAAGTAGGGAGAGCGCAGCATTTGCTAGGCTGCGCTTGCCAGCGGGCTCTGCATCCGGCAAGAAGGGGCCAGCGACCTGATTGGCGGCGTAGATGTCTGGCAGTAGGTCGGCAAAGGCCTTTGCTTTGGCGTCACGGATAGATTCTGTGGCGGCGTGGATTGCGGCTGGGTCTGGTGTGTGGCCTTGCTTGTGTAGAATGCCTGCCAACTCGGACTGTGATGGTTGTCCAAGCATTAGGGCGCGGTAGGCCGGGTCAAGGCTGTCGTCGCGCAAAAGTGTTTTAAGGCCAGAGAGATAGTCTGGATTGGGTGCGGTCCCATCCACAATGGAGCCAATCAAGCTGTCGCGCGCGAGATCACGGCCTGCTTCCCAGCGGTTGAACGGATCGGTGTCATGCGCGAGAAGGAACGCGCGGCGGGCGTTGTCGATGTCTTGGGTTAACGTCACAGGCGCAGAAAAACCGCGCAAAACCGAGGGGATAGGGCGGGTGGCGAGACCCTTGAAGCTGAAACTCTGTTCCGCTTCGGTGAGTTCCAGGATCTTGGTGGGCAGGACTTCATCGCCATTGTCATTAAGCAGGCCCACGGCCACCGGGATGACCTGTGGGGATTTCACGTCCTGCCCCGGTGTTGGGGCGCTGGATTGGCTTAGTTGTAATGTGAATGTGTCGCCTTGGTACTCTTCGCGCACGGTGACTTCGGGTGTGCCGGATTGGGAGTACCACAGTTTGAACTGGGCGAGGTTGCGACCGGTGCTGTCCTCAAAGACTTTGATCCAGTCCTCAATTGTGCAGGCCTGACCATCGTGGCGCTCAAAATAGAGATCGAGTGCCTTGGCGTAGGCATCATCCCCCACCAGAGTTTTCAACATGCAAATGACTTCCGCGCCCTTTTCATAGACGGTGGCTGTGTAGAAGTTATTGATTTCCTGAAAGCTTTCGGGGCGAACCGGATGGGACAGCGGACCTTGGTCCTCAGGGAACTGGCGCGCGCGCAGGGCGAGCACGTCGTCAATGCGTTTGACCGGTTCGGAGCGCATATCGGCGGTGAACTGGGCGTCGCGGAAGACGGTCAGGCCTTCTTTTAGGCAGAGTTGGAACCAGTCGCGGCAGGTGATGCGGTTGCCGGTCCAGTTGTGGAAATACTCATGCGCAATGATGGCTTCGATGCGCTCAAAGTTGCCATCCGTTGCGGTTTCAGGCGAGGCAAGCACGCAGGAGCTGTTGAAGATGTTCAGCCCTTTGTTTTCCATCGCGCCCATGTTGAAATCATCCACGGCAACGATGTTGAACTCGTCAAGGTCATACTCGCGGCCGTAGACCTCTTCGTCCCATTTCATAGACTTTTTAAGGGCTTCCATGCCGAAAGCACATTTGTGTTCGTCCCCGGGACGGACGTAGATCGACAGGCGCACGTCTTTGCCGGACATGGTTTTGAACGTGTCTTCGTGGGCGATTAGGTCACCGGCCACAAGGGCAAAGAGGTAGGCCGGTTTGGGCCAGGGGTCGATCCAGACCGCGTAGTTGCTGGCCGGGGTGACGGTTTGATCGGTGCCGTATTCGTCGCCGTTGCCGTTAGAAAGCAGCTCTGGCGTGCTGTCGACATCGCCTTCGATGCGGACTGTGAAGGTGGCCATGACGTCCGGACGGTCCGGATAATAGGTGATTTTGCGGAAACCTTCGGCCTCACATTGGGTGCAATACATGCCGTTGGACATGTAGAGGCCTTCAAGCGCGGTGTTGGCCTGTGGGTTGATTTCGACCTCGGCTTCCCAAATGAAGGGGCCGTCGGGCACGTCGACTTCGATGCCGCCATCTACTGTGCGGGGCGCAACCTCAGCGCCGTCGATCTTGGCGCTGATCAGCTTAAGCTGTTCACCCTGCAGGAAAAAACGCTTGTCTGCGGCTTCAGGATTGGGGCGGAAGGCGATTTTGGAGAGCACCCGCGTTTTGGTCGGGTGCAGGCGAAATGTCAGTTCGACACCATCCACGATGAAGCCAAACGGGGTGTAATCTTTGAGATAGATCGTTTGTGGCGCGGCGTCTTTCATCACGGTCTCCATTGGTTGCTCATCTTGGTGTAGCTTTTCGGGCGGCACCCGCAAGGGGGTAGGCGATTTTTCACAAAATGGATGTGCAGTTTCGCAAATCTATGGAAAAAGTTGAAAATCCCTTTGGGAAAGGAAGGTAAGCGGTTTTATTGCCTATAGAAAACATGTGCACTAATTGAAACGCGACGCCAGAGATGAGGAAGTTTCACAATGACCAAGAGAATTGAGCAGCACGGGCTGCAGATTGCCGACGAACTCTATGATTTCATTGTGAGTAAGGCGCTTCCCGGGACTGGTGTGGATGCGGATGTGTTCTGGAAGGGCTTGAGTGTTCTGGCGCATGAGTTTGGGCCAACCAATCGTGCGTTGCTCGCAAAGCGGGAAGAGATTCAGCAGAAGATCGATGGCTGGCATTTGGCCCGCAAAGGTCAGGCGCATGATGCAGAGGCGTATAAAGCGTTTCTTGAGGAGATTGGCTATCTGGTGGCCGAGGGCGAAGACTTTGCGGTTGAGACGGCTAATGTTGATCCGGAGATCGCAGCGATTCCCGGTCCGCAATTGGTGGTCCCGATCACCAATGCGCGCTTTGCCTTGAATGCGGCCAATGCCCGGTGGGGCAGCCTTTATGACGCGCTTTATGGCACCGACGCGATGGGGGATCTGCCGTCTGGCAAGGGTTACGATTCGGCGCGTGGGGCACGTGTGATTGCCTGGGGACGGGACTTCCTGGACAAGACTCTGCCGCTGGCTGCTGGTAGCTGGGCAGACATTGACGGATTGTCGGTTGAAGGTGGGCAGCTTGTGCCTGCGCTACAGGCGGCGGAGGCCTTTGTCGGTCACGTGGGCGACGCCGCTGCGCCGTCGCGTATTTTGATGAAAAACAACGGCCTGCACGTGATTGTTGAAGTTGATCGCGCGGGTAATATCGGCGCATCCGACAAGGCGGGTATCAACGACATCACGCTCGAAAGCGCGCTCTCGACAATCATGGACTGCGAAGATTCCGTGGCCTGCGTGGACGCCGAAGACAAGGTTGTGGCCTACGGAAACTGGTTGGGTCTGATGCAGGGCAACCTGTCCGAAGAGGTTGCCAAAGGCGGCAAGACCTTCACGCGCGTTTTGAATGATGACGTTTCCTTTACCGGAGCGAACGGTGCAGAAACCACGCTGAAAGGTCGCTCGTTGATGTTGGTGCGCAACGTTGGCCATCTGATGACCAACCCGGCGGTTCTGGATCGGGACGGCAACGAGATTGGCGAAGGGCTGATGGATGCGCTCGTGACCGTGATGATCGCGATGCACGACCTGAAGCGGGAAAGCGGCAACTCGGTGCATGGCTCGGTCTACGTGGTGAAGCCGAAGATGCACGGGCCGGAAGAGGTGGCGTTCTCGGATGCGATCTTTGCCAAGGTTGAGGACATTCTGGGTCTGCCGCGCAACACGGTGAAGATGGGCATCATGGACGAGGAGCGCCGTACAAGCGCTAACCTCAAGGAATGTATCCGGGCCGCAAAAGGGCGTGTGGCGTTTATCAACACCGGGTTCCTGGACCGCACGGGGGACGAGATCCACACCTCTATGGAAGCGGGGGCTTTCCTGCGCAAAGGCGAGATGAAGACCACGCCGTGGATTCTGTCCTATGAGGATCGCAACGTCGACATCGGTCTGGCCTGTGGGCTTCAGGGCAAGGCGCAGATTGGCAAAGGCATGTGGGCTATGCCGGATCTGATGGGCGCGATGCTGGAGCAGAAGATTGGCCATCCCAAATCTGGCGCCAACTGTGCCTGGGTGCCATCGCCAACCGCAGCAACGTTGCACGCGACGCACTACCATGAGGTGGATGTTCTGGCGCGGCAGGAAGAGATCAAAGCGGGTGGCGTACGCGGGACGTTGGACGATTTGCTGACCGTGCCGGTGATGGATGGGCAGAACCTCCCGGACGAAGAAATTGCCGCCGAGGTTGAAAACAACGCGCAGGGCATTTTGGGCTATGTGGTGCGTTGGGTGGACCAAGGTGTGGGCTGCTCCAAAGTGCCGGACATCAATGATGTGGGCCTGATGGAAGACCGCGCGACCTGCCGGATTTCCAGCCAGGGTCTGGCCAACTGGCTGCACCAAGGTGTGGTGAGCGAAGAGCAGGTCATGGCGGCGATGCAGAAGATGGCGGCAGTGGTGGATCGCCAAAATGCCAATGATCCGCTTTATGCGCCGATGGCGCCGGGCTTTGACGGGATTGCTTTCCAGGCGGCCTGTGATCTGGTGTTCAAGGGCCGCATCCAGCCATCAGGCTATACCGAGCCAGTGCTGCATGCGCGGCGATTGGAGCTGAAGGCACAAGCCTAACAATCAATCAGGTCGGGGGATGCCCCGGCCTTTTTTCTTTGTCTTGAAGGATGTGAACGCTTCGGGGCTTTCTCATTTGGGATGCGCGTCCTATGGTTACCTGCGCAACAAGTCAAAGAGGCCAGCATGACGCGTCCTGTCGTCGGGATCATCGGCAACCAATATCTGATCAATGACCAATACCCGGCGCATGCCGGGGGGACCATGAATTCCGAAGCGGTTTCAGGGGTTTCCGGCTGTATGCCGTTGTTGATCCCGGCTGATCCGCGGTTTGTTTCTGTCGATGAGTTGTTGGAGAAATGTGACGGGTTTCTGCTGACCGGTGGGCGGCCGAATGTGCATCCTGAAGAATACGGCGAGGCGGCGACGGCGGCGCATGGGGAATTTGACCGGGCGCGGGATGCGATTGTGTTGCCGCTAGTGCGGGCCTGTGTGGAAAGCGGGCAGCCGTTTATGGGGATTTGTCGGGGATTTCAGGAGGTTAACGTTGCTATGGGCGGCAGTCTCTATCCGGAAATCCGCGACTTGCCGGGGCGGGACAATCACCGGATGCCACCGGATGGCACTTTGGAAGAGAAATTTGCGTTGCGCCATACGGTGGAGTTCAGCGAGAACGGTCCGTTCCATCATCTGTTTGGCAGTCAGAAAGTGATGACCAACACGCTGCATGGTCAAGGTATTAAACGCGCGGGAAGTCGTGTGGTTATAGATGGTTACGCGCCGGACGAGACACCGGAAGCGATCTATATCGAAGGCGCGTCAGGGTTCACCATGTCGGTGCAGTGGCATCCGGAATGGGATGCGGCCAATGATCCGGTGAGCCGTCCGCTGTTTGAAGCCTTTGGCGAAGCGGTGCGGGCCTGGGCAAGCGGGCAGGAAGCGCGGCCTGTGCTCAAGTCGGCCTAAAGGTTAACAGCCCAAACGGTGCTGATTTTCACGTCGGTATCCTGTCGGTATTACGACTGTTTCGCGACTGTCCATAAAAATGGAATATGTATTCGTTAACGCCGTATCTGCCGCGCGATGAGATGGCGAAAGGGCTTGGATCACCCAAAGCCCTTTGCCGTTTTTGGGCATTATGCGCTGTCTTGCATGTGCACCACGTCGCCCGTGTCACCGCGCGCCTTGCCCTCTTCGAGCGCTTTCACGGTGACAACGCCGGGCTTCTGGTTCTTGGTCCAGACCGTGGCGGCGGCAACGCGATCGCGATTGATCCGATCCGCGTATTTCTGTGCCACCTGATAAGTGTCAGACAGTAGACCCTCTGCCAAAGTGGTTGGATTGAGACCAAGCTTGAGGAAGCTGGCGTTTGACACGCGCAGGTCGTTTTCGGCGGCTTCTTTTCTGGGATTGTCCACCATAGCCACTTCGGCGCCGGTCAGGCGGGCAACCAAATCTGCAAGTTCGCGCACGCGGTGGGTCTCGGTCATCTGGTTGCGGATGACGGGGCGGTCGCCTTTTTCCGGTGGGTTGGAGATTGCCAGTTCGATGCAGCGCACGGTGTCGCGGATGTGGATGAAGGCGCGGGTCTGACCGCCGGTGCCGTGTACGGTGAGCGGGTAGCCAATGGCGGCCTGCATCAGAAAACGGTTGAGCACCGTGCCGTAATCGCCGTCATAGGCAAAGCGGTTGATCAGCCTTTCGTCGCGGCGGGTCTCGTCGGTTTGGGTGCCCCAGACAATGCCTTGGTGCAGATCGGTCACGCGGATGCCGTCGTTCTTGGCGTAGAACTGGAACATCAGCTGATCCATGGTTTTGGTCATGTGGTAGATGCTGCCCGGATTGGACGGGTAGAGGATTTCGCGGTTGTGAATGACGTTGTCATCGCCGCGCACCATGATTTGCTGGTATCCTTCGGGGATTTCCAAGCCCGCGCCGTCGTAGCCATACACGCCCATGGTACCGAGGTGTACAACATGGGCGTCCAGATCGAGCAACACTAGTGCGGCGAGAATGTTGTTGGTGGCATTGATGTTGTTGTCGACGGTGTAGCGCTTAGGGCAGGCGCCGCGCATGGAGTAGGGGGCAGCGCGCTGCTCGCCAAAATGCACAACCGCGTCTGGTCGCAACTCGCCCAGCAGAATGGCGAGGTCGTCAAACTCCTGTGCGACGTCCAGCTCGACAAACTTGATGGTTTTGCCGCTGACCTCTTTCCAGGCTTCAATGCGTTCTTGGGTGGATTTGATCGGCGTCAGGCTGACCACACCGAGGCGGTTGTCAATTTTCCGGCGCGAGAGGTTGTCGACGATGGTCACGTCATAGCCCTGTTCGCTGAGGTAGAGGGAGGTGGGCCAGCCGCAAAAGCCGTCGCCGCCAATAACCAGAACTTTGTTCATGCGCGTTCTCCAAATGCCAGCCGAGGGGGCTGGTGTTGCGTTCCTGAAATGCCCCTTGGAAGGGGATCAGGGCGCAGGGAACCTCACATGAGCCGTGAAATTGCCGATCATGGGTTTTGCTGGTTGGTCGCGCCCTGTGTCTTGTCCGTCGTGCAAACAGCCTATGGGCGCGAAAGTCGCGCCGTAAAGCTGTTTGTGATCTGGTTACGCAAAGCGCGGCTTGTCGGTTTATCTTCAGTGGAGAGGTGGCTTACACCTCGCCGCCAGAAATTTGCACCATTTGCCCCCGGATGGAGTCTGCCATGTCGGAGCAAAGGTAGAGCGCGGTGTGGGCGACTTCTTCGGGCTTGATCAGGCGGCCGTGAGGGTTCACGCCAACCATCATGTGGCGGGCCTCTTCCTCAGAGCAGCCGGTGCGGGCCATGATGCTTTCGATGTTCTGGTCGATGATCGGCGTTTCCACATAGGCCGGGCAGATCGAATTGAAGGTGATCGGTTTGGTGGCAAAGTCTGCCGCCAGCGATTTGATCATGCCATTCACAGCATGTTTGGAAGTGGAGTAGGCGGGGGCGCCTTTGAGGCCGCGCAGGCCAGCGATCGAGGAGACTACCATGACGCGGCCCCAATCGGTTTGGGTCATGGACTTCAGGCTTTCGCGGATGGTGAGGAACACGCCGTCGATGTTGATCGACATCATCTTGCGCCAGAATTCCATATCGGTTTTGTGCAGGGCGCGGCCTTCGGCTATGCCCGCGTTGGCGACACAGATCTGGATGGGACGACGGGCGGCCACAGCGGCGGCGACGCCATCAACAACAGAGGCTTCATCGGCAACATCCATGGCGAGGGGAAACAGACCATCGGTGGCAGCGTCTTCCAACACGTTCAGGCGGCGGCCAGTGATGGTGACTTGCGCGCCTTCGGCAGCCAGTGCCTTCGCGATGGCGAGGCCAATGCCGGTGCCACCGCCGGTGACCAATGCGTGTTTGCCCGATAGTGTCATGTCTCTCTCCCACTCCTGTTTCGGGATCACCTTAGCGCGCGAATAAGACTGGACAAGCGTTCTGGTTGTTTGCGCCGCAGGGTCACAAAAGATGGGCAGGTGGTCAAAATGACCGTGCCGCCATGCGGAAAATGCGCTCAAAATGGCATTTCGGGCAAAACTCCTGTCCTATTTTGGGCGCAACATGCGGCTTTCTGGCCCTTTTTGCCGCACGGCGTGTCTGGATCGTTGCAGTGTTTCAATGGATCGTTAAACCAAGGGGCATGATGCAACGCGGCACACTTTTAATACCAATTCTGGACCGGCGCGCGCGCCGGGGTTCTGGCGTGTCGTGCACCGGGGCGGGACAATGACGCTTTTGCGCTCGATTGATATCCCGCCGGTCTGGTTGCTGGCGGCGCTGGCTGCGGCTTGGGCGCAAGCGACCCATTGGTCGATGGGGTTAAGCTTTGGGCCGGTTTGGGCAGACCTGCTCGGCGGGCTGTTGGTTGGCGGCGGGGTGTTGCTGGCGGTTCTGGCGATTGTCGAGATGCGGCGGCATCAAACCACGATCCATCCGCATCAGGACAGTGCGCGGCTGGTGCAAAGTGGGATTTTCTCGCGCAGCCGCAATCCGATCTATGTCGGGGATGTGATGATCCTCGCGGGCTTTATTCTCTATTGGGACGCGGTGCTGGCCCTGCCTCTGGTGCCGGTGTTCCTGTGGATTTTGGAAAGGCGCTTTGTCATTCCAGAAGAAAATCGGCTGCGGAAGACATTTCGCATGGATTTTGCGCGCTATTGCGAGAAAGTGCGTAGGTGGGTGTGATGCCGTTGCGTCGCAGAAATACGGTAAGTTGCTTGTTTGCTTGTGCAGCAATTCAGGTGGCGTTAAAGCATTATGCAAGTGCAGCATGGTCTGCGTGAAACATTATTGCTCTGACTCTGAAGGGGGATAAGAAAGGTGAAAATAGGTACGCCAAAAGAGGTGTTTGGTGGTGAGAACCGGGTCGCGATGACACCGGACTCTGCCAAACAGCTCCAGAAGCTCGGCTACGAGTGCGCCATTGAAAGTGGTGCCGGTGCCGGTGCTGGGTTCTCAGATGCCTCTTATGAGGCTGCGGGTGTTGAGGTTATTAAGACCGCCGCGGCGCTCTGGAAAGAGGTTGATATTGTTGCGAAGGTGCGCCAGCCGGATGCGACTGAACTCAAGCGCCTGACCAAGGACAAGACGCTGATTTCCTTCTTCAACCCTGCGGGCAATGAAGAGGGTATGGAAGCGGCGAAGGCCAAAGGTGCCAACGTGATTGCCATGGAAATGGTGCCACGTATTTCGCGCGCGCAGAAAATGGACGCGCTGTCCTCCATGGCCAACATCGCCGGCTACCGAGCGGTGATTGAAGCGGGCAACAACTTTGGCCGGTTCTTCACTGGGCAGGTGACCGCTGCCGGTAAAGTGCCGCCTGCCAAAGTGCTGGTTGTCGGTGCTGGTGTGGCTGGTCTGGCTGCGATCGGGACCTCGACCTCGCTGGGTGCGATCACCCTGGCGTTTGACGTGCGTCCGGAAGTGGCCGAGCAGGTGGAGTCCATGGGCGCCGAGTTCGTCTATCTGGACTTTGAGGAAGAAGGCACCGACGGTGCGGCCACCGGCGGCTATGCCTCTGTACAGTCTGACGAATTCCGCGAAGCGCAGCTGGCGAAGTTCCGTGAACTGGCCCCAGAAGTGGACATCGTGATCACCACCGCGCTGATCCCGAACCGCGAAGCGCCGGAGCTTTGGACCAAAGACATGGTCGAAGCGATGAAGCCGGGCTCCGTGATTGTGGACCTCGCGGCGGAAAAAGGCGGCAACTGTAAGCTGACCGTGATGGACGAGAAGATTGTGACCGACAATGGCGTGACCATCATCGGCTACACCGACTTCCCCTCACGTATGGCGGCGCAGTCCTCCAGCCTCTACGCGACCAACATCCGTCACATGATGGCGGATCTGACCCCTGAGAAAGACGGTCAGATCAACCACGACATGGAAGATGACGTGATCCGCGGCGCGACCGTGACCTTTGAGGGTGACATCACCTTCCCGCCCCCCCCACCAAAGGTGCAGGCGATTGCCGCAAAGCCGAAAGAGGTGGTGCCGGAACTGACGCCGGAAGAGAAGAAAGCGGCCGAAATCGCGGCCTTCAAACAACAGACCAAACAGCAGGTTGGCCTGCTGGCCGGTGGCGGTGCATTGATCCTGCTTTTGGGCCTGGTGGCGCCGGCGAGCTTTATGCAGCACTTCATCGTGTTTGCGCTGGCCTGTTTTGTTGGCTTCCAGGTGATCTGGGGCGTGGCGCACTCGCTGCACACACCGCTGATGGCTGTGACCAACGCGATCTCCTCGATCATCATTTTGGGGGCTCTCATGCAGATTGGCTCTGGCAGCTTCCTTGTGATCCTGCTGGCGGCACTCTCTGTTTTCATGGCCGGGATCAACATCTTCGGCGGTTTCCTCGTGACACGGCGCATGCTCGCGATGTTCCAGAAGTCCTAAGGAGGTCGAGCGATGGAATACGGTTTTACGACCGCCGCTTACGTTGTTGCGGCAGTGCTCTTCATCCTCTCCTTGGGGGGATTGAGCAATCAGGAAAGCGCCAAGCGCGCGGTGTGGTACGGCATTTCCGGCATGGCGCTGGCGGTGTTTGCCACATTGATCGGCCCCGGTGCGGGTCTGTGGTGGCTGTCCATTCCGCTGATCGCGGCGGGTGGTGTGATTGGCTATCAGCTGGCGTCCAAGGTCGAGATGACCCAGATGCCGGAGCTGGTGGCAGGCATGCACGCGCTGGTTGGTCTGGCGGCGGTGTTTGTGGGCTTCAACGCGCATTTTGAGATCGGCAACGCGGCGGAAGCTGTGGCGGCGGGTCCGGACGCCGTGAAAGAGCTCGGCACCTTTGGCAAGCTGATTGCCAAGAAGACCTCGGTTGAGATCAGCATTCTGCTGGTGGAGCTGAGCCTGGGTGTCTGGATTGGTGCGGTGACCTTTACCGGCTCCGTGATTGCCTACGGCAAGCTGTCCGGCAAAGTGACCTCCAACGCCGAAAAACTGCCAGGCGGTCACCTGTTGAACGCTGGCGCGGCTGTGCTCTCGCTGGGCTGCCTGATCTGGTACCTGAACTCCGGCGGCTTCTTCCCGCTGTTTGTTCTGACCATTGCGGCGCTGTTCATTGGCTATCACCTGATCATGGGCATCGGTGGCGCGGACATGCCAGTGGTTGTCTCTATGCTGAACAGCTACTCCGGCTGGGCGGCAGCGGCGATTGGTTTCTCGCTGGGCAACGACTTGCTGATCGTTGTGGGGGCGCTTGTAGGTTCCTCTGGTGCGATTCTGTCCTACATCATGTGTAAGGCCATGAACCGCTCCTTTGTGTCGGTGATCCTGGGTGGCTTTGGTGGCGCCTCTGGTCCTGCGATGGAAGTCGAAGGGGAGCAGATCGCGATTGAGGCTGACGGTGTTGCTGCGGCGCTGGACGATGCGGACAGCGTTGTGATCATCCCAGGCTACGGCATGGCGGTGGCACAGGCCCAGCAGAACGTGGCGGAGCTGACCCGTCGTCTGCGCGCCAAAGGCAAGACCGTGCGTTTTGCGATCCACCCGGTTGCGGGCCGTCTGCCAGGGCACATGAACGTGCTCTTGGCCGAAGCCAAGGTGCCTTATGACATCGTGCTGGAGATGGACGAGATCAACGATGATTTCCCGGAAACGGATGTGGCCATCGTGATTGGTTCCAACGACATCGTGAACCCAGCCGCTCAAGAGGATCCAAACTCGCCGATCGCAGGCATGCCGGTACTGGAATGCTGGAAAGCCAAGCAGGTGTTTGTCTCTAAGCGTGGGCAAGGCACGGGCTATTCTGGCATCGAGAACCCGCTGTTCTTCAAAGAGAACACGCGCATGTTCTATGGGGACGCGAAGGCCAGCCTGGACAAACTGCTGACCATGATCGAGTGATCGATCTGCGATAAGATTAGGAAAGGGCGCTCTCAAACGGGGCGCCCTTTTGTTTTACGGTGGTGGTTGCGGCGCGAGCAGATGCCTAAGGCGGGGATATTGGGGGACCATGAATGCGAGATTGCGTGTTCCCACATTCATAGTCCCAAAAGTATCCCGGGGTGGGCACAGCTTGCTGTGGCAGGGGCAGCGCCCCTAAAGGCTCAAGCCCGCAGGCTTGAGCCATGCTTGCAGGATCAGGCGGTTTGCAGGCGGGCTTCCTGACGCAGCAGCGCAAAAGAGGCGCCCACGATCAGCGCGGCGCCGAGCCACAGGCTGCCAGGCGGAGCGTAGCCAAAGACCACCAGTCCAAGGCCGACGTTAAAAGGCAGTTTGAGGTGGTCAAAGGGCTGCAGGTAAGCTGCATCCGCAATGCTGTAGGCCCGCGCCAAAGCATATTGGGCGATGGCGGTGAGCAGACCTGCGCCAACCAGCAAGAGACCGGCTTTGTTGCCCTCAAAGCCAAGGCCTGCATCCAGCGCGAGGCCCGCGTTGATCGGGGTCAGCAGCATCAGTAGATAGAGCGTCAATGTGGCCGGGCTTTCAGTTGCGGTCATCTGTTTGGTCATCAGGCTGGTGAGGCCCCAGAAGATCGCGGCGCCCACCGGATAAAGCGCGTGGGGCGTGAAGGCATCCGACCAAGGGGCCAGGATGATCATGCCGCCGATGAAGCCAATCACAACCGCACCCCAGCGGTGGGCGGAGACCTGTTCGCCGAGCCAGAGGCTGGCCAGCACGGTGACAAAGAATGGCGACAGCATAATCAACGCAATGGCCTGCCAAATCGGCACATGGGCTAGGCCGGTGACCCAAAGCTGCACGCCAATCACGGCGCAGCCGACGCGCATGAGGTGTTTGGGCAGGGCTTTGGTGCGCAGGGCATCCGGGGTTTTGAAGATCATCCAGGGCACCAGCCAGAGCGTGGCAATCAGATATTGCCAGAAGGCGACGCGGGTGGGGGGCAGGCCCATTTTCATCGTGCCCCATTGCACGATGGTGTTGACCAGCGCGAACAGCAGCCCGGCAAAGATCATCAGGAATGCACCGGCGGTGGCCGGGCGGGTGGTTGCAAAAATGCGAGTCATGGCGTGTCCTTTCTTCTTCAGCGCATGACTCAAGGCAGACAGGACAAGCCGCGCAGTGCCGCGGGCGGCGCTGCTTGGTTTCTTCCCGCTCTCTTCCATCCGGACTGTGACCGTCGGCTCAGGAGTTGCACCTGATCTGCTGACACATCTTTGTTGGCTCCACAGCTTGGTCCGAAAACCGGTACCCACTTTTCGGGCCGTGGACGCATCCCAAAGATGCCGCTCGCGGGCTTACAGCAGAGCTGCTTACCGCCGGTGGGGAATTCCACCCCGCCCTGAGAACGTTACGGCCCTCAGATGGGCCGCAGCAGCAGGGATAGGCGGGCGCGGTGTGCACAGCAAGACAAAATTGAGAATGTGCATTTTGGGGCTTGAGCTGGAGCGCACTCCAGCTCGTAAGGTGAGCCGACTCATAGGAGCAGGAGAACAGATGCGGATTTCGGAGGTGGCCGCGGCCACGGGTCTGAGCGTGGACACGTTGCGGTTTTACGAGAAGATCGGCCTGATTGATCCGCCGCCACGCGATGGCGCGGGACGGCGGGTATATGACGACGCCGTTTTGGCTTGGATTCGATTCATAGGGCAGCTCAACGCGACGGGCATGAAGCAAGCGGATCGGGTGCGATATGCGCGCCTGAGGGCGGCTGGTGACAGCACGTTGCGCGCGCGGCGAGAGATGCTGGAGGCGCATCGCGAGGTGATGCGGGCGCAGATGGTGACGCTGCAGGAGATGCTGCAGCTCTTGGACCAGAAAGTGGATTTTTACAGAGAGTTGGAAGGACGGACAAAAAATGTCTAACGCATTGGAACGCGGACGCGCGGTTTTGGCGGATTTGAACCCCACCGTGGAAGGGGTTTTGGCGGAGCGCTATGACGGTTTGGTACCGGATATGGCGGAGAGCCTGGTCGAGTGGGCTTATGGACGGCATTACGCGCGCGGGAAGGTGGACCTGAAGACCCGGCAGTTGTGTACGGTGGCTGCATTGACAGCGCTGGGCGGGCAAACCACGCCGCAGTTGAAAATCAACATTGCCAACACACGGCAAGCCGGGGCCAGCCAAGAGGAGATTGCGGAAGTGATTTGGCAAATGGCGCTGTATGGCGGTTTGCCCGCTGCAATCAACGGCTTGAACGCGGCGCGGGAGGTTTTTGCGGAGGAGTAGGTCAAAAGGTTTGGCCTATTGTATGCGGCGGTATTCCGGCAAGTTGTTGAAAAATCACAAAAACATTTACTTTTGGGTGTGGCTGGGTAAGTTTGGCGCGATCAGGAGAAGAGCATGTCCGCCATTCAAGACCATCCGCTGCGCTACAAATTGGCCAATGAGCTGCACGCGCGTCCGTTCCCGACGTTGAGCGCGCCGTGTCGGGCGGTCTTCATTGCCTGGCGCATTCCGCCTGACCAGGTGGGATTGGACACGGCGGCGGAACTGGATCATCTGTTTGATTTGCTTGACCGCTATGGTGCGCCACATCCGCAACCGGGCGCAACGCATTTCACCTGCCAGATTGGGCGGGACACGTTGAAATGGGAGCAACATGCGGAGTTCGTGACCTACACGATGTTTTTGCCACAGGTGAGCACGCGGGCGTTTGATCCGGCGGATCTGGATGTGTTCCCGGAGGACTGGCTGGCGGCGGCACCGGGGCAGCGGGTGACTTCCGCGATGATCCGGGTTGAGAACATGCCCAGCGATGAGCAGATGATCTCGCAAATCTATGAGTGGTTCTTACCGGAGACCGTGGCGGCGAACTATGTGCTGGACCGCACTTGTGTGGTGGCCACGGATTTCCGTATTGCCGCCAACGGGCATCAGAATATGGCAGTGTTTGTTGCGCCGGAAACCGGGGCGCGGCGTGTGGGCCGTGTGGTGCAGCGGCTGTGTGAGATTGAGACCTACAAATGTATGTCAATGCTTGGGTATTTCCGAGTGAAGGCGATCTCGCGCGAGCTCGGGGGCTTGGAGACAGACGCGGGTCGGTTGATGGGGCATCTGCGCAGTGACCGGGATGATGCCGCGGAAACCTTACAGGCGCTATTGGAGTTGTCCGGAGATGTGGAGCGTCTGATTGCGGATACGTCTTTTCGGTTTGGGGCCACGGGGGCCTATGAGAAGATCGTGCAGCAGCGCATCAAGATTCTGCGCGAAGAGCGGTTTCACGGACGCCAGACATTTAGTGAGTTTATGACGCGGCGCTATGATCCGGCGATGCGCACAGTGAACCACAGCGAAAGCCGGTTGCAGTCTTTGGCGGAACGGGTCGGGCGCGCGGCGCAGCTGTTGCGAACCAAGGTAGAGGTGGCGCGGTCCGCCCAGAACCAGGCGCTCTTGGAGAGCATGGACCGGCGGGCGGATTTGGCGTTGCGCCTGCAGGAGACTGTTGAGGGGCTTTCGGTTGTGGCGATCAGCTACTACGCGGTCTCCTTGGCGGGGTATTTGGTCTATCCGCTGGCAACCCCATTGGGGGTGAGCAAAGGCATGGTTTTGGCGGCGCTGACACCGGTGGTGGTGTTGGGGGTCTGGGCCATGGTTCGGAGGATCAAGGCCAAGATGCACTGACACAAGTGATTTGGCTTTTTGTTGCGAATCAATGGCTTCTCTGCATCGCGGCAAGACGGGTGACACAGGGTCGTATCGACCTTAAGTGTAAGAATTTGCAGGTTTCACAAGCGGCTGTGCTGGAAAAATCGGGGAATTGAGCGGATTTCCACCAAGGGAGGCGGACAATTCGTTTCCGTTCTTCAAGTTTCTTCTTATAGTCAAGAAGATGCATGCGAAAAGACCTGCACGCCCTCAGGGAGATAGACACCGATGATCCGTTCGGAATTGATTCAGAAAATTGCAGACGAAAACCCACACCTCTACCAGCGCGATGTGGAGCGCATCGTGAATACGATCTTTGAAGAGATCACAGAAGCGATGAGCCGTGGCGACCGTGTTGAGTTGCGGGGGTTTGGCGCGTTCTCCGTCAAGCAGCGGGACGCCCGTGTTGGGCGCAACCCGCGCACAGGTGAATCGGTGGAAGTGGAAGAAAAGCATGTGCCGTTCTTCAAGACCGGCAAGCTTTTGCGGGATCGTTTGAACGGAAAGTAAGCTATGCGCTACATTCGCTATGCATTTCTCGGTAGCTTGGCTGTCGTGTTGATTGCGGTTGCTTTGGCAAACCGTGACATGGTCACTTTGACCTTGCTGCCCGCAGTGGCAGAAGAGTGGTTTGGGATCAACCACGCGGTACAAGTGCCGCTGTTTGCGGTGATCTTTGGCGCCATCGTGGTGGGCCTGATTGTGGGCTTTGTCTGGGAATGGCTGCGCGAGCACCGCCACCGGGCAGACAATACCAAGGCGCAGAAAGAGCTGCACAAAACGCGGCGTGAGGTGCGTCGTCTGAAAGGCCGCGAGGCGGAGAAGAAAGACGAGGTGTTGACGCTTTTGGACGAGGCAAGCTGAGCGCTTTGCTTTGACCGGAAGGTCGGATAGGTCCAGACCATGGATATTCGTGTCAAGATTTGCGGGCTAAAAGAGCCCGCGCATGTGGCTGCGGCGGCGGAAGCGGGCGCGGCCTATGTCGGCTTTGTCTTCTTTGAGAAGTCGCCGCGCAACGTCAGTATCGCGCAGGCGCGGGATTTGGCGGTCGAGGCCCCTATGGGCGTGGCTAAGGTTGCGCTGACCGTGAATGCGGATGATGCGTTTCTGGACAACCTGGTCGAGACTGTGCCGCTGGATATGTTGCAGCTGCATGGCAGTGAAAGCCCGGAGCGGGTGGCCGAAGTGCGCGCGCGTTTTGGGCTGCCGGTGATGAAAGCCATTGGCATTGCCGACGCCGAAGATGTGGCCAAAATCGACACCTATGGCTCGGTGGCGGATCAGTTGTTGGTGGATGCCAAGCCGCCCAAATACGCGGAGCTGCCGGGCGGCAATGGGTTGTCCTTTGATTGGCGTCTGGTGAACCGCAAATATTGGCCGCGTCCCTGGATGCTGGCGGGCGGATTGACCGCCGACAATGTGGCCGAGGCGGTCAAGATGACTGGTGCGCGGCAGTTGGACCTGTCCTCAGGTGTCGAAAGAGCGCCGGGGGTGAAGGACGTCGGCATGATCCGCACCTTTATGAAAGCGGTTCAGAACGCGCTGTGACGCGCGGCGCGGATCGCGCAACCAGAGTTTGAGAAAAGCAAAGCGCCGCAGTTGTCGGCGCTTTTTTAATGCGTGGGCCTTGGCTCGGAAGATCTCGCGTTCTTTGGCGTAGCTGGACAGCGGCTGTGGCTCTGATGGGCGGCTGGGGAGGAGATAGAAGTTCATCAAGAAAACCTCACATTGGGATTGGGCTTGACCACATTGCCGGTTTTGAGCTTCCACTATTAGAGTGCCTAAATGAGAGTTTAGTTTCAAAAATGGAACAATTGCCGCCGCTGGATGATTTGACCCTGTTTGTGGATGTGGCCCGGGAAGGGGGCTTGGCCGGGGCCGCGCGGCGCACGGGCGGCACCGTTCCGACGATCAGCCGAAAGATGACGGCTTTGGAGCGACAGCTGGGGCGCAAGCTGTTTGAACGCGGGCCGCGTGGCTATGCGTTGACCGCCGAAGGGCGCGCGGTTCTTGAGCAGCTGCAGGACCTTAAAGATATTCAGGCGCGGCTGACCCGCAGTCTGGGACAGCCGGATACGGTGCGGGTACGGGTAACGGCGGGGGCCTGGACGGCGTCTTATCTGGCGAAGCGGCTGGGGGAGGTGTGGTCTAAAGACGCCCCCTAGCGGTTGGAGTTTGTTGAAAGCACACGCATGTTGGATATTGCCCGGCGGGATGCGGACATCGGCATCCGCAGCCGGAGGCCGGATCAGCCGTGGTTGGCGGGACGGCGCACGTCCAAAGTCGAGTTCGCGATTTATGCAGCGTCAGACGAAGTGAGTGGATTTGTGGCTCTCAGTTCAGATGGGCCACTGACACCATCTGTGCGTTGGGTGCGGGAAAACCACGGCGATGAGATCATCACAACGGCCTGCGAAGAGGGCACGCTGGTGGATTTGGCGGTTTCTGGCGTGGGGCGCTTGGTGATGCCGACGTTTGTGGCAAATGGCATACCAGGGTTGACGCAAGGGGCGTCGGTGATTCCAGAGCTCTCCCATGATGAGTGGCTCGTGTGCCATCATGAGGCACGACATGATCCGCCTATTCGTGCGGCGTTGGAGGCAGTTGCGCGCCTGCTGTCCCAAAAAAGACTTCTGCAGGATAAGGTTGGATTTGGTCCGCTGGTTGATGCGAAACGTATACTCTTCGATTGGAGAGGGGCGGAATGTATCTAGTGGCGATTGGGGCTGCAAAGCTGCTTCATTGGTGGGACAATCCCAGGTTTGCATTGATCACCGCACTGTCGCTCAGACAGGCGCGGCGGGCACCGGGAAATTTGCGCGCATCCGTTTTTCCTCATGCGGGGCATTACTTCTCTCTTACCGTGTGGCAGCATCCAAGTGACATGCAGGCTTTTGCCTCATCGGGTGCCCACAGGTTCGCCTTAAAAATGGCAGATCGGTTGACTGAGACGTCCCGCTTTCATGTCTATGCCAGCCCCAAAATGCCTACTGTTTCCAACGCATTGGCTGCGTGGCATCAAGCGCTGCCTGATGAACTGGCCAGAACCTTGCGTGAGGCCCGGGTTTAGGGCGCAGATTTGGGTGGCAAAAACCACTGCGCACGCCTAAGAACAATTCAAACACCGTGGGAGAGACGCCTATGTCCAACGATCTTTTCAACAGCTTCATGACCGGTCCCGACGAAAATGGCCGGTTTGGCGATTTTGGTGGGCGGTTTGTCAGTGAAACGCTGATGCCGCTGATCCTTGATCTGGAAGCGGAATATGAAAAGGCCAAAGATGATCCGACCTTCTGGGCGGAGATGGACGATTTGTGGAAGCACTATGTGGGCCGTCCCAGCCCGCTTTATCATGCCGCGCGCATGACCGAAGAGCTGGGTGGTGCGAAGATTTACCTCAAGCGGGATGAGTTGAACCATACTGGTGCGCATAAGGTGAACAACGTGCTGGGCCAGATCATTCTGGCGCGGCGTATGGGCAAAACCCGCATCATTGCGGAAACCGGTGCAGGACAGCATGGTGTGGCCACAGCCACCGTCTGTGCGAAGTTTGGCCTCAAGTGTATCGTTTATATGGGCGCGCATGATGTGCAGCGTCAGGCACCAAATGTGTTCCGCATGCGCCTTTTGGGCGCGGAAGTGGTGCCGGTGACCTCTGGTCGTGGCACGCTGAAAGACGCGATGAACGATGCGCTGCGCGATTGGGTGACCAATGTGCATGACACGTTCTACTGCATCGGTACGGCGGCGGGCCCGCATCCGTATCCGGCGATGGTGCGTGATTTCCAGTCGATCATCGGCAAAGAGGTGCGCTGGCAGCTGGAAGAGCAAGAAGGAGAAGGTCGGCTGCCCGACACGGTGATTGCGGCGATTGGCGGTGGGTCCAATGCGATTGGTCTGTTCTACCCGTTCCTAGACGAGAAATCCGTCAACATCATTGGGGTTGAGGCAGGCGGCCGCGGAGTGAACGACAAGATGGAGCACTGCGCGTCCTTGTCCGGTGGTCGTCCGGGCGTGCTGCATGGCAACCGTACCTATCTGTTGCAGGATGACGATGGGCAGATCCTTGAGGGTTATTCCATCTCTGCTGGTCTCGATTATCCGGGCATTGGGCCGGAGCACAGCTGGCTGAATGACATTGGGCGCGCGCAATATGTGTCGATCACCGACAAAGAGGCGCTGGAAGCGTTCCAGTTCTCTTGCTCGATGGAAGGCATCATTCCGGCGCTGGAGCCAAGCCACGCGCTGGCGCATGTGATGAAGATCGCGCCGACTTTGCCGAAGGACCACATTCTGGTGATGAACATGTGTGGCCGTGGGGACAAAGACGTGCAGACCGTGGCGCGGCACTTGGGTTTTGACATGTCGGACACCGAAGGCCGCAGCGCGGACTAAAACGTCCGACATGTGGATTGATGAGAGCGCTCCAGCGGGGCGCTCTTTTTTTGTTGGGCTAGGGCACCTATACGAAAGTGCATCGGCGTGACCGGATGCACGGCGGTTTTTAGCGGGGAATTGGCCACCATGGAGAGAGACGGCGGCACGTGTCGCCAGATCAATTCGCCTTCCTATGAGAAAGGAAACTCCATGACACGTTTGAATAACGCAAATTCGCAGCCGTCGATGATGTCCAGAGCGAAGCAGCTGGCGCAGCGCATTGTCGCCTCGATGCAGGCGCAGGGGTATCTGAATATCGAGTACATTCTGACCGAGCGGCAGCTCAAAATTGTGGCCAGCAAGACCGATGGCAAGCCGCAGACAGCCTATGTCATGCTGCCCAGTTCGACGGTGCACTAGGTGGGGTATCAAGTTGGTGCATGACGAAGGAGGACATCATGCCGGTGAAGCGTCGTCCTAGATTGCGATCCACATTCGAGGACGTAGGCAAAGCGCAGCTGCCTATTGTGGTTGCGCGACCACACGGGCCTGAAGAGGTTGAGGTGGTCTATTCCGAGTATCGGGTGCGGCTGCGCGGGGGCGCGGCACTTGGTCAACAGGTTTTTGCGAAAACCGGGCTGGGCGAGGTTGCTGCGGATCAGGCGGAGAAGCCACCGGCCGCGATGCGGAACCGGCGGTTTGTGCTTTGAGAGGCCTCTAAACCTAAGTTTAGGGGCCTAAACGCTTGGCAGACGGGGGCTGATTTAAACTTCGAGGCAATGGAGCAGGCACAACACGGTTGGGATGCAGGACGGGCATCGCCGCAGGAGATCCTGTGGCCCCAACCGATAAAGGACATATGATGACCCGTCTGCTATTGACCTCCACCGCCGTTGCGCTTGGCCTGTCGACCACTGCATTTGCGGATTCCTTCAAAAGCCGCGTTGAACGCTCGTTTGAGCGCGCGGGCTACACCGATGTGATCGTGACCGTTGAGGACGGTGTGTTGACCGTGCGTTCCAACAAGGACGGCCTGTCAATTGAGAGCCTGTATAAGATCGCGGGCGAAGAGCTTCTGCGTCACGGCGTCTACGATGAAGAGGACGACGATGACGACGACGATGATGATGATGACGACGAGGATCACGACGACTAAGGCAGGGTTCTTGGTTTTGATTGCGGCGTGATTGTCTTGGGGCTTCGTGCTAGAGCTTGCGAAGACCCCTCACCGCAACCCACCGGCGCTGACTTTGGTCGGCGCCGGTATTTGTTGGATTAAACGTATGAAAAAAATGGTCAAAAAGATCCCCGTTCTTGCTGTGGCAAGCCTGTGCCTGGCGTCGCCTGTGCTTGCCGATGGACGGGTGGATGCCATCACGCGGCAGCTTGCCAATCAGGGCTTTGGGGAGATCAAAGTCTCGCGGACGTTTCTGGGGCGTGTGCGGGTGGAGGCGCTGCGTGAAGGGCGCGAGCGCGAGATTATCTTTAATCCACGCACGGGCGAAATCCTGAGGGACTATTGGGACGTGGATTCCGAGGGCAACGGGGGCTGGTTGCTGGGCACGGATGCGCGGCGCGAAGAAGAGCGCGACACGCGCAAACGGGACCGCCGCGAAGAGGACGACGATGACGATCGGGATGATGACGATCACGACGACGATCGGGATGATGATGACGATCACGACGACGATCATGATGATGACGACGATGATCACGATGACGATGAAGATCGCGACGATGACGACGATGATCGCGGCGACGATGATGATGACGACGACGATGATGATTGAAGGTAGCAGTGTGGCATTCGGTAAGGAGCAAACTGCGTGAACCGGCCGGTGCTGCTCTTTGCGCTGGTGGCGCTTCAGGGCGCCTGTGCGTTTTTCTTTGTTGCCGACATTACTTTGACCGTCATTGGGGCCCGGTCTGCGCCGATCAGTTGGCAGACGCGGGAGCTTTTGGAGGTTGGGGCTTCGCTGGGGCTTATTTTGGGCGTGGTCCTTGGCTGGCTGGCCTTGCGACGGACCTTGGCCCAAAAGGCACAGGCAGAAGAAAGCCTGCGCAGCGTGCAGAGTGCGTTTCGCGAGCATCTGGAGGCGACGTTTGAGGCCTGGGCGCTGACTCCGGCGGAGCGGGATGTGGCGCTGTTCACCATCAAAGGCATGTCAATTCAGGAGATCGCGGGGTTGCGCAACACGTCGGAGGGGACGGTGAAGGCGCAGAGCAATGCGATTTATCGGAAGTCCGGTGTGAGTGGACGGGCGCAGTTGCTCAGTCTGTTTCTGGATGACCTGTTGGCGGAGAATGCCGAGGACTAGGGGGGGGAGCGGGGCAGCGGCTGCCCCGCACTGTATTTTGTGGACGGCTTTAGCTTTCCTGAAGAATGGTCTCAAAACCTTCAAATTCCGGGTGACCCAGAATGGCGCCTTTGCTGCGGCTGTCGCCGGCATTGCGGTGGGACGCGCGGAACTGCTCGGATTTGGTCCAAGCCTCAAAATCCTCTTTGCTGTCCCAGAGCACGTGGCTGGAATAGAGGGTGTGGCCTTCGCGTTCAGGGCCTTTGAGCAGGCGGAATTCGCGGAAGCCTTTGAGCTCTTTCAGGCGGCTTTCGCGGCTGCGCCAAACGTCTTCGAAGTCAGCTTCGCGGCCTTCGGCAATTTTGAAACGGTTCATGGCGATGTAGCTCATGGTGTTACCTCTCTCGCGGGGAATTGGGTGGTGAGGGAGAGCTGGCTGACCGTGCGCTGGTTTGCTGGCAAATCCGAGGCATATGACGCCTGAACGCCAGGAAGGTCAACCGGTTTGGCTGATGCCGTGTTCCTGCAAAACTCGCAGTGGTACAATGTCGAGTGCGCGCAGGTGGGTGGCGGCCAAATTGACTTTTGGGGCGCAGCCCTCGTCATGCGCTTGCAGGAACCGGGCCGCACAGAGGCACCAGGAGTCGCCCGGTTTGAGGCCTGCAAAGTTGAACTCAGGACGTGGCGTAGAGAGGTCGTTGCCGACGTATTTGGAGTAGGCGAGAAACTCTGCCGTCATGACGGCGCAGACCGTGTGGCTGCCTTGATCTTCGGCGCAAGTGTTGCAGGCGCCGTCACGAAAAAATCCGGTCAGCGGATCGGTGGAGCAGGCGGCAAGCGTGTCGCCGAGTACGTTTACGGAAGCATCTTTTTCTACCATGTCAGTACCTTGGCACGGCTGGCGGCAGGCAGGCAACGTTCAAGCGCCTGTGACGGTGCGGAAAAACTTAAATGATCATTCAAGTTTTGATTGACGGGCGTGGTGCGCGTGGCAAAGCATGACGTTTATGAAACAGATTCTTGAACCCGCCCGCCAGATTGATGTGATCCATGAAACCGAGGTGTTGGTTGTCGGCTCCGGACCCGGTGGGTTGTCGGCTGCGCTGGCTGCTGCGCGGGCTGGCGTAGAGGTCACGCTGGTGGAGCGGTTTGGGTGTTTTGGCGGCAATATCACTGTGGTCGGCGTGGAGGGCATGCATTGGTATCGCCATGAGCAGACCGTGGAAAGCATGGGCATTCCCAAGGAGTTTGAGGACGCTGCCAAGGAAGCGGGCGCGGCGGTGCCTGAGAGTCAATCGCTGAGCTATGAGATCGACAGCGAGGGTTTCAAGCTGGTGGCGGATCAGATGGTCGAAAAGGCCGGTATTCACCCGATGCTGCACCGGGCTTTTGTGGCGCCGATCATGGAAGGCGATGAAATCAAGGGCATAATCACCGAGTCCAAAGCTGGGCGCGAGGCGATCCTGGCGAAAGTGGTGATAGATGCGACCGGGGATGCGGACATTGCACACCGGGCGGGGGCGCCGTGTCAGATGGCGCCGCGCGAGGATCTGATGGCGGCCTCGGTGATGTTCCATCTGGCCGGGGTGGACAAGACCGCGTTTATGGAGGGGATCAAAGCCGATCCACAGACCTATGCTGATTGGGGCGGTGGCGGGGAGTGGAATATTGAGACCTCCGGCAAAGAGGATGAGATGTTCTCGCCGTTTCTGCACAAGCCGTTTGCGCAGGCCATCAAGGCCGGGTTGATCCCGCCGCATCTGAACACCATCGCGGGCACCTGGGGCGCGATGCATGACAGCGGTGAGCTGACCTATATGAACCTCGTGCATCTGGCGGGGATTGACGGCACTGATCCGGACAGTCTCACTGCGGGGGAGATTGAGGGGCGCAAGCAGGCGATGCTGGCAATTGAGGCGCTCAAACGGTTCATGCCGGGCTGTGAGAACGCGCGATTGCGGAATTTTGGCATGAGCCTTGGTATTCGCGATACGCGCAAGGTGGACACGGTCTACAGCATGACCGAGGTGGATGTGCGCGAGCAGGGGCGGTTTGAGGACAGTATCGGGATTTTCCCTGAGTTTATAGATGGCTACGGCATTCTGATCTTGCCGACCACGGGGCGCTATTTTGAGGTGCCGTATCGCAATTTGCTGCCGCAGGGCGTGAAGAACCTGCTGGTGTCTGGCCGTGCCACAGCAGGGCATAAGGTGGCTCATGCGGCGACGCGCAACATGGCCTGCTGCGCGGTGATCGGTCAGGGGGCTGGCGTGGCGGCGGCGTTGAGTGTGCAGCAGGCGCGTGCGTTGGATGCGTTGAACATCACGGATATTCAGGCGGAATTGACCCGGCAGGGCGCGCGGGTGCATTGACCGCCGTTGACCTCACAGAGTGGCTGTGCCGGAGACCCAGAACTCGTTGCGGCGGGCGGTGACGCGCTCGGCCAGAAAGTCGACAAACAGGCGCACACGGGCGGTGTTGCGCAGGTCACGATGCAGGAGCAGCCAGATGCTGCGATAAGGCAGCGGTTTCTGAAACGGGGCGCGGATCAGGTCCGGGTGGCGGTCGCCTAGGTTACAGGCGAGATAGGCCATGCCGAGACCGAACGCTGCCAGAGTGATCAGGGGCACCAGTTCGGACACGCGGTGTTTGAGCGTGGCTTTGGGATAGTGGCTATCGCTGAGCCAACGGGCGGTTATGGCTTCTTCGGGCTCGTGCCAACCGATGAAATGCAGGCCTTCGCCCTGATTGTCCGTCACGCGTTCGGCGTATTGGCGGGAGCAGTAGGCTGCTTGAGACATCTGCACAAGTTTGCGCCCGACCACATCGTCGGTCACATCTGTTGCCACGCGCAGTGAGACATCCGCCTCGCGGCGGGTCAGGTCGCGGACGTCATTGGTGAAGTTGAGGTTCAGGGTGATGTCCGGGTAGCGGTTGGCAAAGGCGCTGAAATCCTCCATCAGGGACGTCATGGCCAAGCCGTGGGGCAGGGTGACGTAGACCGTGCCGGTGGGCTGTGTGTCCCGCCCGACAATCACACGCGAGGCGGCGGTCATTTCCTGTTCGACCCGTTCGGCGTGGGGCAGGAGGTCTTCGCCAACCTGGGTGAGCACAAGACCGGATTTGGAGCGGTCAAACAAGCGGCTGCCGACCCGCTCTTCCATCACAGCAATGCGGCGGGTCAGCGTGGTGTGATTGACCGTTATGCTATCAGCCCCGCCGCGCAGCGTGCCGGTGCGCGCAACGGCAAGGAAGTATTTGAGGTCATCCCAGTTGAGGGCGTGGCTTTCTTGTTTCGACATGGATCATGTGTTTCATTTTTGAACCTTTGTGTCCAGTTTTTCCCGGATACACGTCAAAAATGATCGTCGCTACCTTGGTGACACAGAGTGAAACGCACAGTCGGAACCAAGGAGCCTGTCTTATGAAACCTATTCAGTCCGTTATGATCACCGGCGCGAATGCCGGATTGGGCCGCGAGGCGGCGCGGCAGTTGGCGATGCGCAACGGGATCGAGAAAATCTACCTCGCCTGTCGCAACCAGGAAAAGGCCGATGCGGCGAAGGCCGCGCTTGAGGCGGAGACGGGCAAGCGCATTTTTGAAGTTGTTCTCATGGATGTGTCCAGTCCGATGTCGGTGCGGGCGGCCGTTGGCAAAATGGTCGCGCCTGTGGATGCGCTGATCCTCAATGCGGGTGGAACTGGTGGCAAAACTCCTCATGCGCTGACCCAAGTTGGGATGACCCATATTTTTGCGGCCAATGTGCTGGGGCATGTGGTGCTGGTGGATGAGCTTTTGGAACGGCAGTTGATCACCTCGACCGTGCTTTATGCTGGCTCTGAGGCGGCGCGGGGTATTCCCAAGATGGGCGTGGCCAAGCCGGATATGCGCACATCTTCGACCGAGGAGTTTGTCTCGATTGCGGATGGCAGCAAGTTTGGCCCCAAGGCCGATCCTTTGGACATCTATGGCACAATCAAGCTGACCGCCGCGATGTGGATGGGGGCGATGGCGCGGCAGCATCCGCACATTCGCTTTGTCACCATGAGCCCGGGCGGCACAACCGGCACCAACGGCATGGATGACCTGCCGTTTTTGAAAAAGGTGTTCTTCAAATATGTCGGTGGCACGCTGATGCCGTTGTTCGGGATGATGCACAGCGTTGAAACTGGCGCAAAGCGTTATGTCGACGGGCTGCTCAATGACCGGTTTGAAAGCGGGCATTTTTACGCCAGCCGCGAAGGCTCTCCGACCGGGCCAGTGGTGGATCAAGCCAAGATCGATGCTTCGCTCGCCAACACGCAATTCCAGGACAACGCCTTTCAGGCGGTGCGCCGGTTTGCGGCTTAATCCCTCTCAGATATCAAAGGAGACTTAAAATGGACGTTCTACTGCAAATTCTCGTGTTATGTTGTTGGGGCTGGGCACGATGTCGATGTTTGCCCCGCGCCGTATGTTGAAAAACTTTGCGCTGGAGCCCATCGGCGTTGCCGGGTTGAGCACGGTGCGCTCCGTGGTGGGCGGCCTGTTTCTGACCAGTGTACTGCTGCTAGGCTATGGGTTGGCGAGCGGACAGACGGAGGGCTTTCTGGTCGTTGCGTTGTTGATGGGCGTTGTCGCCGTGGGGCGCGTGGTGGGCCTGATCGCGGATGGCTTTGACAAGGCGGTGATCCCGCCGCTGATTGTCGAGCTGGTGATCATTGCGGTGTTGGTGTCTGCACATGGTCAGCCGGTGGTGTGATTGCCGGCGCCCCTCAAATGCAAAGGCCCGCCAGTGTGGCGGGCCTTTGCTGTTTCTGTTGGCTTCGCTAGCCGCCAGCCGTTTCGGCGATCTCGCGGAAGAGGGCGATGTTTCCGTCGGTCACGCCGCTTTCCTTGAATTTACGGTCGGCGGAGTTCACTGCGATCACCACGCCGTGGGGGCGGTTGATGTAGATGTATTGGCCGTAGACGCCGATGCCGAAGAATTCGCCGTCGCGCGGGTCTTTGGGCATCCACCATTGGTAGCCGTAGTGCAGATTGCCGTCTTTGGTGTTGGCGCTGGGCACCGTGGCGGCATCGAGCCAGTCGGCTGGGACCACTTGGGCGCCATTGTATGTGCCGTTCTGTAGGATCATCTGACCAAAGCGGGCGTAGTCGCGGGTGCGGATGTTCAGCCCCCCGAGCACAAAGGCCACGCCTTCGCCGTCGGTGACGTAGTAGGGGTCTTGTTCATAGCCGAGTTTGGAAATGATTTTCTCAGACAGCAGGTCGGGGATGGAGCGGCCGGTGGCGCCCCGGATGACCATACCCAACACATGGGTGTCGATGGAGACATATTGGAACTGTTTGCCGGGCTCCACAAAGGTTTCGGTGAGGCCCGCAGCAAAGCCGTCCATTGTGCCGCCCATGGCAAGAACCCGACCCATGCGGTTGATATCGCTGTTGAAATCCAAGTAGTTCTCGTCAAAGGTCACGCCAGAGGACATCTGCAGCACATTCAGTACGGTGGCGCCATCATAGGCGGTGCCTTTCAGAAGCGGGGCGTAGGTGGTGACCTGTTCGTTGATGTCGATCAGGCCTTCGGCGACAACAATACCCATCAGCGACGACAGGTAGGATTTGGCCACCGACCAACTGATCCGAAGGTCCTCGGGCGCGGTGTTCTGATAGTAGCTTTCGTGCACCTTTTGGCCGTCTTTGAGCACCACCATGCCGGTCACGGCGCGCTCTTTGGTCCAGCTGTCAAAGCCGGCGGGCATGGTCATGTCGGTGCCGTTGGGCAAAGCGCTGACTGCTGTGTCGCCTTTGGCAATCCCGGCGGAGAGGAAGAGCGTGTTCATGTTGGAGAAGTTGGAGACAATTTTCTCCGCTGAAAACAGCGAGTTCACCGCCAGCAGACGGGTGATTTCTTCGCGTTTGAGTGCATAGACGGTCAACGCGGCCAGGATCAGCATCAAAAGAATGCGGCCAAGCCATTTTCCAAAGGTGCGCATGTGTGGGGTCCCCTCCCTAATTTTGTTGGACGGAGTTGAGCATTAAGCGGCGGTGGGCGGCAACGGTGACGTTAGGGGAGTTTGGCGGGCGCTTGCCATTCCACCCAACGGCCGTGGAAGTCGGCGCGGCCCAGAGGGATCGTGTGATTGCCCGGCCAGAGGCGTAGGGTTAGCGCGGCGCCGTGGGGGATATCGTCCGCTTCATAAGACAGCCACGCCAAAGGGGCGTCTTCGGTGGCTTGCGCACCGGCGGCCTCCATCAAGGACGTGCCGTGGCTTTGGCGATCTTCCGGGAAGTATTGCCAAGCCACGGTGGAGTAGACCATGTGCAGCTCGCCCATGTTTGGTGCGGACAGGCGGCGCTCGAGCCAGGAGATGGCGTCGTCTTGGTCAAGTTCGGAAGAGTTCAGCGCGATCGCCGCTTGGGTGCGGTGCAGGCGTTCTTCCTGATCGGCCCAGAGATAGCTTTGCAGGCGCAGGGAGTCTTCAGCGTTGGCGCTGTTGAGCGGGTTGAGATCCACACCGCGGCGGTTGGAGATTGTGACGTTTGCTTGTGGAGGGAGCGGGCCGGTCCAATCGGGGGATAGGGCCACCGTGCTCTGGGGGCCGTAGCCGTCCCCTACATCGAGGTGGAACTGATCAAACATCAGGTTCAGACCGGCGGAGGCGCCGAGTTCGGAAAGTTTGATGGGCAGGGTGAACCGGTCCGCCAGCAGATGCGCTGTGGCGATGAGAACGGCGGAGCGGCGCACCTCGTTGGTTTGTGGCGCGTGGGTGATCCAGTCGGTGAGGAAGGTATCGTGGGTGCGCAGCGCGGACAGAACAGCGGTTTGCAGGTCCGCGTCATCGCTTTGGTTGGGCGGGTAGACGGCGGTGAGGTCCGCGTCTTTGCCTTGCAGAACCAGAGCGTGCAAGCCGCCCGCGATGCGCAGCGGCAGACTGTGGCCTTTTGGACAGATGTCGCCCTCAAACGTGGCACATTTGGCGGCGAGGGCCGTGTCCTGAGGCCAATGCGTCGCGAGCAGATGCAGCAGGCGGCCCATAAACGGGCTGTCGAGCGCTTCGCAGCTCTCGGCTTGCGACAAAAATGCAACCTGCAGGGCGCTCAAGAGAACTTATCCATGAGTTTTTGCAAGGGGCTGCGGCTGTCCTCGGTTGGAGCCGGCGCTGAAGAAGGTTTTGGTTTTGCCGTGTCAGCTTTGGGCTCTGGCTTGGCTTTGGCGTTTGGATTGGCCTTGCCGGTGGAGGGTCGTGGCGGGTTGAGGCGCATGGCGACCGCGTTGGAGAACTTGACGGTGTCGCCAGTTGCGAGATGGGCTGCGCCGTCGGAAATGCCGCGCAGCATGTCATCAAGCCAATCCTGATCCATCTTGTGAAAATCATGCAGCACGTAGCGGCTGACCAGACTTTTTTGCCCCGGGTGACCGATACCCATGCGCACACGACCGTAGGCCTCGCCGATGTGCTGATGGATTGAGCGCAGACCGTTGTGACCGGCGTGACCGCCACCTAGTTTGTATTTCAGCTTGCCGGGTTTCAGGTCCAACTCGTCATGAAACACCACCACATCGGCCGGGGTGAGTTTGTAAAAGCGCATGGCTTCGCCAACAGATTGACCCGACAGGTTCATGAAGGTCTCTGGCTTGAGCAAGAGCACCTTTTCGCTGCCCAAACGGCCCTCGGTGAGCGCGCCCTGAAATTTGCCTTTGAAGGGCGCAAAACCGTGATCGGAGGCAATCTGATCCATCGCCATAAAGCCGATGTTGTGGCGGTTCTGCGCGTATTTGGAGCCCGGATTGCCAAGGCCAACAATGAGTTTCATGAGGTCTGCTCGCGTAAGTTTCTGCGGCGCAATATAGCTTTGCCGCCGGGGAGAGGCAAATCACTCGGCTGGGGTGGCCTTATCGTCTTGGCAGCGGGAGAGGTGGTCTGTGTCGTGCAGCTTGAGCTTGCGGGAGGCGGTGAAATCCTGGCGCACGTGGTCCCACCAAGCGCCAAGATAGCTGCGCTCCGCCTCGGCGTGAAACACTTCCGGCGCGGTGCGGCGCAGAGTCGGCAGGCGGGTCCAAGGCACGTTAGGGAAGGAGTGGTGTTCGTTGTGGTAACCGGTGTTGAACAACAGCCAGTTGATAGGCCCGTAGGTGGAGCGCGTGGGGTTTACGTCGTCATCGCCGGGATGTTCGGTGAGTGATTGGCCGAGGTTGGTGACGCCGAGTTTGCCAAGGAAGAAGGAGAGCGACCAAAGGTGGTAGAGCAGGGCCCACGGACCCAGCATTACGAGCATTGTGATGTTGGAGAGCGCCGAGACCACGATGTAGGGGCGCATTTCGGAGGAGGTGGCTGAGGTGCCGGTGAAACGCGGTTGGGTGTCGCGCACGGGGCGGCCAGAGGCTTTGGCGTAGAGCGGTGGCAGGATTTTGTCGGCGATGAAGATGGAGCCAAGCGGTAGGGCGTGCAGGAATAGCGTCAGCGCGGTGAGCAGCTTTTGCAGCACGGGATGGGTGCGACCAATGGCAAATCGGGCTTGCAGGGCGCAGAGGTCTTCATGCTCATAGTCGTTGTCATAATCGCCAACAAACGGATGGTGGCTGGTGACGTGTTGGTGTTGGTATGTGAGCTGTTTGCCGTAGGAGGTCAGGATGAACTCCAACCCCAGGTCAAAGGCGAGCTTTGGCGCGGGGGCGCGGAACACCAGCTTATGGCAGGTTTCGTGAATGAGACTGGCCGCAGAGTGGTACACCAATTGGCCAACCAGAAACGCCATCAGGCCGATCACCCAGATCGGTTGACTGGATACGAGCCAGGCGATGCTCCAATGCACGGCAAGCAACACCGGCAGGGCCAAGGTTGTGAGCGGTTGTGTGCCGGACAGTGCCGCCAGCTCGGGATGTGCTGCAAGCGCTTCCTTGCGCATCTCGTTGTGACGGCGGGACTGGGGTGAAATGCCCTTCGGGCGCGTTGGCTGGGCTTGGGTGGTCATCGCAATAATAGGCTCACAAAAATCGATGCTTTACCCTGACGCGACCCAAAGGTGGGGTCAATGACAGGGCTTCATTTGGCTTCAAATATCCCGAGGTGGGCGCGTTGGAAGTGCGCCTGGGGGGCGCATCTGCCCAGCAGAGTCGTTGTGCGGATTTCCGCACAAGTCCCAAAGGCGCTGTGCGGGAAATCGCACGGGTGAAAGGTTTCCGCGCCGGATGGCCTACGAACTATCCGGTATAACCATCTGCAAAGAAACAAAATAACCGAGAACCAAGCGTAAAGGTAAAGAAACTGTTGAGCGGGCTTTCGCCGACAGTCACAGTTTTGTCATCGCACGCTTTAGGGGCGTGAGGAGGACATCGGACAAATTCTGGGAGGAAACCGATATGAAATTTTTGACAACTGCCGCCACCGCGCTGGCGCTGACTGTGACTGGTGCGAGCTTTGCCTCTGCCGCCTGTGACGACGGCGAGATCGTTGTGAAGTTCAGCCACGTGACCAACACCGACAAGCACCCAAAAGGGATTGCTGCGTCGTTGCTGGAAAAGCGCGTGAACGAAGAGATGAACGGCAAGATGTGCATGGAGGTTTTCCCGAACTCCACGCTCTATAACGACAACAAAGTTCTGGAAGCGATGCTGCAGGGCGACGTTCAACTGGCCGCGCCTTCGCTGTCCAAGTTTGAAAAGTTCACCAAGCAGTTCCGTCTGTTTGACCTGCCATTCATGTTCAAAGACGTGGCCGCTGTGGACGCATTCCAGGCGTCTGACAACGGTCAAGCGATGCTGGACAGCATGCAGCGCCGTGGCCTGCAGGGGCTGGGCTACTGGCACAACGGCATGAAGCAGATGTCTGCAAACGTGCCACTGAACGTGCCTTCTGATGCCAACGGCCTGAAGTTCCGCGTACAGTCTTCTGACGTGCTGGTTGCACAGATGGAAGCCATGGGTGGCTCCCCACAGAAGATGGCCTTCTCCGAAGTTTACGGCGCACTGCAGCAGGGCGTTGTGGACGGTCAGGAAAACACTTGGTCCAACATCTATGGCAAGAAGTTCTTCGAAGTGCAGGACGGTGTGACCGAAACCAACCACGGCATTCTGGACTATCTGGTTGTGGCTTCCGTGGACTGGCTCGACAGCCTGCCAGCGGACGTGCGTGAAGAATTCCTGACCATCTTCAACGAAGTGACCGCCACCCGGAACGCAGAATCCTATGCGGTGAACCAGGCGGCAAAACAGTCCATCATCGACGCCGGTGGCACCATCCGCACTCTGGACGCGGCACAGCGTGAAGAGTGGGTGAACACCATGAAGCCGGTGTGGGACAAGTTCTCCGACGATGTTGGTCAAGAGAACATCGATGCGGCACAGGCGATCAACGCCTCCATGTAAGTCTCTGACCTAACTTGAAATCACAGAGCGGGCGGGCCGCAAATGGCCCGCCCGTTTTGCCAACAAAAACACTCACGGGACGCGGGACAATGCAAACCAAGCATACCTTTGTGGACCGGATTGAAGAAACGCTGATCGCGTTTTTTCTGGGCATGATGACATTGATTACCTTTGCCAATGTGATTGCCCGGTTCGGTTTTAACTCCAACATTCTATGGGCCTTGGAAGCGACCGTCTTCCTGTTCGCCTGGCTGGTGCTTTTGGGCGCCTCTTATGCGGTCAAGAAACATGCGCATCTGGGCGTGGATGTGATCATCAATATGGTCAGCCCGGCTGTGGCGCGCATCATTGGCCTGATCGCAGCGGCTGCCTGTTTGGCCTATGCGGTGCTGATGCTGAAAGGCGCCTATGACTACTGGGCGGTCTTTGCCGACCTGCCGCCAACCTCCGGCCGCTGGTTCCCAACCGGCTTTGCCGAGAAGTTCCGCAGCCAGTCTTTTTATGAGGTGCAGGACGTGCCGATGATTGGCATGTTCCAGTTCCTTGAGGATCTGATCAACTACGGCGACGAGTACGAAAAGCTGCCCAAAGTGGTGCCCTATATCGTGCTGCCAATTGGCATGCTGTTGCTGACTTACCGCTTATTCCAAGCAACCATGCAGATTTTCCGCGGTCAGACCGACCGTCTGGTGGCGAGCCACGAGGTGGAAGACGAAATTGAAGAAGTGCGAGCACTTCAAGGGGAGCACGACTGATGGAAGTTGTTCTACTATTCTCCATGGTCATTGGCCTCCTGCTGATCGGTGTGCCGATCGCGGTGTCCCTTGGCCTCAGCTCGATCCTGTTCCTGCTGTTCTTCTCTGATGCCACATTGGCCTCTGTCGCAGGCACGCTGTTTGAAGCATTTGAAGGCCACTTCACCCTGTTGGCGATCCCGTTCTTCATTCTGGCCTCAAGCTTCATGACCACAGGTGGTGTGGCGCGGCGGATCATCCGCTTCTCCATCGCCTGTGTCGGCCATTTGCCGGGGGGGTTGGCGATCGCGGGCGTGTTTGCCTGTATGATGTTTGCGGCGCTTTCTGGCTCTTCGCCGGCGACGGTTGTGGCCATCGGCTCCATCGTGATCGCGGGGATGCGCCAGGTGGGCTACTCCAAGGAGTTTGCCGCAGGTGTGATCTGTAACGCGGGCACATTGGGCATTCTGATCCCGCCGTCCATCGTGATGGTGGTTTATGCGGCGGCTGTGGAAGTCTCTGTGGGCCGGATGTTTCTGGCGGGTGTGATCCCGGGTCTGATGGCGGGTCTGATGCTGATGATCACCATCTACGTGATGGCGAAGGTCAAGAACCTGCCAAAAGGCGATTGGCTGGGCTGGGGCGAAATCTTTGCCTCCGGTCGCGATGCAGCCTTTGGCCTGTTCCTGATCGTGATCATTCTGGGCGGCATCTATGGCGGTGTGTTCACGCCAACCGAGGCGGCAGCGGTTGCCGCGGTCTATGCCTTCCTGATTGCCTGCTTTGTCTACAAAGACATGGGACCCTTGGCGGCAGAGAACAACGGTGGCCAGAAGGTCTCCCTGTTCAAGAAGCCTTACGCGTTGCTCACGGCATTTGTGCACGGCGACACCAAGCACACGCTGTTTGAAGCGGGTAAGCTGACCATCACGTTGCTCTTCGTGATCGCCAACGCACTGATCCTGAAGCATGTTCTGACCGAGCAACAAGTGCCGCAGCAGATCGCTGGGGCGATGCTGGACGCGGGCTTTGGCCCGGTGATGTTCCTGATTGTGGTGAACGTGATCCTGCTGATTGGTGGTCAGTTCATGGAGCCATCCGGCCTTCTGGTGATTGTTGCGCCGCTGGTGTTCCCGATTGCGATTGAGCTGGGCATTGATCCAATCCACCTGGGCATCATCATGGTGGTGAACATGGAGATCGGGATGATCACGCCGCCCGTTGGTCTCAATCTGTTTGTGACTTCCGGCGTGGCAGGGATGCCGATGATGTCTGTTGTGCGGGCGGCGCTGCCGTTCCTTGCAGTACTCTTCGTCTTCCTGATTATGGTGACCTATATTCCGTGGATTTCGACATTCTTGCCGAACACCTTCATGGGCCCTGAGATCATCACCAAATAGGGCAGGTGAGTAAGCGGAGCGCGACCGCGCGCTTTGTTCAGATGAGATGAGAGGCGACGCTCCGCAAGTGGCGTCGTTTCTTTTTGCGGCTGTTGGAAAAGGAGGTTTGCTGAGAAGCGGTTCAGGGGCAGGTCTGCCCTGAACACGCCTTTTCGAGAGTGGTGTTTGAGTGGCCCGCGTCAAGGCCATGCCGCTGCGCGGGCGCTGACGCGCGCCTTGACCCGGTCCCCTCAAACGTTAGGCGCGGATAGCGACGTAGCCGCAGCTGGTGCGGCTGGGCGGGCCTTTGGAAAAGGGCACTGTTTGGATGTTGGTGAAGCCTGTGGTGGTCAGCATGCTGTGCACATCTGAGGGCGTGAAAGCTTTGTGACCCCAGCGCCAGCGCACCAGGGCGGTGCACCAATGCGGTTTGCTTACTGACAAGGCGATTTGCCCGCCTTTGCGAAGGCGGCTGGCAAACCAACTTAGGCCGTCCTGCGGTGTGTCGAGGTGCTCGACCACGTGGGCGGAGAGCAGCAGGTCGCAACTGTTTTCGGGGATGGCGGTGCTGCCAAGGATGTCTTGGTGAAAGACTGTGTTGGGAACCTGCGAAAGGTTGCTACGCGCTTGGCAGAGCATGTCTGCTGAGCTGTCCAGTAAGTGCAGGGCGCTGTGAGTCTGATTGTTTTTGAGCCAAGCTTGCGCCAGCGCCCCTGTGCCGCAGCCTGCATCCAGCACCGTTGGTGCGGGTCCGCTGGCGGGCAGGGCCGTCATGAGCTCATCATAGGCGGCAGGGTAGCCAAGGCGCGTGATGTCGCTGTGCCAGCGGTGGGAAAACTGGGCGTAGAGCGAAGAGAGCGGCACCTTGGCCATATGGTTAGGCCGCGTCGAGCGCGGTGATGATGGCGCCGAAGTCGCTGGCTTTCAGGCTGGCTCCACCCACCAGCGCGCCGTCCACGTTGGACACTGCGAAAATCTCCTCGGCGTTGGTGGGTTTCAAGGACCCGCCATAAAGCAGAGGCACAGTGCGGCCGACGCCTTCGCCAAACCGGCGTTCCAATCGCATGCGCATGAAGTCGTGTACTTCGCCGATTTGGCTCATGGTGGGGACCTTGCCGGTGCCAATGGCCCAGATCGGCTCATAGGCCACCACGAGGTTTTCGCCGGTGGCACCGTCGGGGATGGAACCTGCCAATTGGCCGCCAATGATGTCGAGCGTGTTGTCGGCTTCGCGCTCTGACAGGCTTTCGCCAACGCAGATCACTGTCACTAGGCCGGCGTCCCAGGCGGCTTTGGCTTTGTTGCGCACGTCTTCGTCGCGTTCGCCATGGTCTTCGCGGCGCTCAGAATGACCGAGGATGACATGGGAGGCGCCTGCGTCTTTCAGCATGTCTGCGGCAACATCGCCGGTGTGGGCACCACTGGCGTTGGCGTGGCAATCCTGACCGCCGACGGCGACAGAGCCCGCTACGTCTTTGGCGCGGGAGATCAGAGTGGCAGGGGGGCAGATCAGGATGTCGGTGCCGTCAGATGTGACCACCGAGGCCAAGGCCTCAAGCTCCGCCAATGCCGCGGCGGTGCCGTTCATTTTCCAATTGCCTGCTGCCAGCTTGCGTCGCATGACGTGCCCCTTTTTTTGAAATGACCTATTGCGCAAGTCATGCGGGGGCGGGCGGCCTAGGTCAAGGCCGTCAGGTCAGTTTTGGTGCGCCGTTGGCGGCAACTTGGTCCGCAAGCTCATCCATGTCTTTGAATTTGATGGATTCGCCACAGCCGCAGGCGTCGGACACATTGGGGTTGTTGAACTTGAAGCCGCTTTCCAGAAGCGAGATTTCATAGTCAATTTCCGTGCCAAACAGAAACATCTGTGCCATCGGCGCGATCATCACGACGGCGCCGTCTTTTTGGACAACTTCGTCATTTGGGTCGCGTTCGGTCACGTAGTCCATGGTGTATTCCATGCCTGCGCAGCCGCCTTTTTTCACGCCAATCCGCAGACCGGCGTGGCCTTCTTTGTCCATGAGCTTGGCGATCTGTTTGACCGCTGCTGGCGTCATGGTCACAGCTTGTTTTCCGGGAATGCCAAACATCGACTTTCCTTTCTAACGTCTTGAAACGTTACATAAAGCCCAGTTCAAGGCGGGCTTCGTCGCTCATCATTTCCATGCCCCACGGGGGCTCCCAGACCAAGGCGACTTCAACGGTACGAATACCGCCAACACCAGCCACGGCTTCTTGCACCCAGCCTGGCATTTCACCGGCGACAGGGCAACCCGGCGCAGTAAGGGTCATAATCACGTTTACGTCGTTCTCGTCATTGACCAGGATCGTGTAGATCAGACCCAAGTCGTAGATATTCACCGGGATTTCCGGATCATAAACGCTGCGACAGGCTTCGACGATCTGCTCATGCAGCGGGTGATCGACGCTGGAGGGTGTGATCAGCGGGGTGCCTTCGACGGGATCGGTGGTGGGATCGGGAGCCTGTGTCATGCTGAGTCCTGCAAAATTCCTGAGGTTTTCGTATAGGAAAACTTGCAAGCGGCGTCCAGAGGGGGAGGTGAGCGAAATTGGCGCATCGTTATAGCGTCGGTATCGCGGCTGTATTGCCGAGGTGGGAATTTGCGCAGGAGACGGGCTTGTTTCTGCCGCCAAAAGAAAACGGGGGCCGCAGGCCCCGCTTTAATAATTAGTCGTTGATGTCGTGGTTGAAGGTTTTGACTTGCCCCTTTGGGAGGGCAAAGAGCTTGCGCAGGACCAGCCAGGCCACAAGGCTGAGAGCGGCAAAGGCCAGCAGGATCATCGGGACCGACAGGAGTTGGATGGGACCCAGCAGGGCCAGGCCGACCACAGCAGCGCCGATGGCAAAGCCGAGGAAGATGAAACCGGGGGCCAGAACTTCTAGGATTGCCAGCACCAGAGCGGCGGCGAGCCAGACCCACCAAACTGTGAGAAGGTCTGTCATGGGTTATCCTTTCAGCAGTTTGAAGGCGTCGCCGAAGGCTTCCAGCGCAGCGGCGGGCAGGACAATGGTTTGCTTGCCATCGCCATTGCCAAGGGCGTTCAGCGATTCAACCTGTTTCAAAGCGACCTGATATTGCGCGGCTTCGATGCCGTTGTTTTTGATGGCTTCGGCCACCACGCCAGTGGCGTAAGCTTCGGCCTCGGCCTCGATGCGGCGGGCTTTGGCGGTTTGCTCTGCCGCATAAAGCTCGGCATCTGCTTGCAGCTCGACGGCGCGCTTTTGGCCTTCGGCCTCGGTCACCTGAGCGCGGCGGGCGCGTTCGGCGTTCAGTTGTTGCAGCATGGCGTCGCGGGTGGCCTGATCTAGGTTCACGTCGAGGATTTCGGCGCGGGTCACTTCTATGCCCCAGTCATCCACGGCGGTTTCCACCATGGCCTGAATGGAAGAGATCAAGCTGGCGCGGTTGGATTGCACCTCGTCGAGGTCCATTTTACCAATCTCGGCCCGTACGATACCAGCCACGGTGGTGGCAATGGCGCCGTCCACGTCACGGATGCGATACACGGTCTTTTCCGGCTCCAGGATGCGGTAGAAGACGGAGGTGTCGATTTGCACCAGCACGTTGTCTTTGGTGATCGCGTCCTGTGTGGCGTTGGGCAGTTGACGCTCCAGAATGGAGATTTGGTGGCGCACCACGTCCAGAAACGGCACAACAAAGTTGATGCCAGGCCCAAGCACCGAGTGCAGGCGGCCAAAGCGTTCCACCACGTGTTTTTCCGATTGCGGCACGATGCGCACGCCTTTCAGAACCACAACAATCAGGAACACTGCTGCCAGCAGGATCACGATGTTTTCAGATAGTAACGAGAAGATCAGGTCTTCGCTCATTATGCTCTCTCCCCAGAAAGTGTTTGTTATCTATGGGTTGGAATATGGTCACATTGGCGTGTTTTACAAGTTACTAGGTTCGGCGTAAGGAGGGGGAAATTTTGCGCAAACTCCCCGATGAAGGTCTCAGATGTCTGAAAAGTTTTCGTTTTCGTTGCATGCCACCGATGGCAAAGCCCGCACCGGGGTGATCAACACGCCACGGGGGGATATTCGCACGCCTGCGTTTATGCCGGTGGGGACAGCGGCGACCGTGAAGGCGATGATGCCGGAGAGCGTGCGGGCGACCGGGGCGGATATTTTGCTCGGGAACACGTACCACCTTATGTTGCGGCCTACGGCAGAGCGGATTGATCGGCTGGGCGGTTTGCACAAATTCATGAATTGGGAACGGCCCATTTTGACCGATAGCGGTGGGTTTCAGGTGATGAGCCTCGCGGATCTGCGCAAGCTGTCCGAGAAGGGCGTGACGTTTAAGAGCCACATCGACGGGTCCAAGCATTCGCTGACGCCGGAGCGGTCCATGGAGATCCAGAAGCTCTTGGGCAGTGACATTGTTATGTGTTTTGACGAATGTCCGGCGCTGCCGGCGGATCGGGACCGGATTGCAGAAAGCATGTGGCTGTCGATGCGCTGGGCGCAGCGGTCGCGCGATGCCTTTGGCGATCGGCCGGGGCATGCGCTGTTTGGCATTCAGCAGGGTGGGCTGGAGCAGGACTTCCGGGAGGAGAGTGCGGAGGCGCTCAAAGAGATTGGCTTTGATGGCTATGCCGTGGGTGGTCTCGCGGTTGGCGAAGGTCAGGAGAAGATGTTTGGCTGTCTGGACTATGCGCCAGACATGCTGCCGGTGGACAAGCCACGGTATCTGATGGGCGTGGGCAAGCCGGACGATATTGTCGGCGCGGTAAAGCGCGGCATCGATATGATGGATTGCGTGCTGCCAAGCCGGTCTGGAAGGACGGGGCAGGTGTTCACGCGCCGAGGTGTGGTGAACATCAAAAACGCGCGCCATGCGGATGATCCGCGACCTTTGGATGAGAGCTGCACCTGTCCGGCGTGTTCCAACTATTCGCGAGCGTATTTGCACCATGTGTTCCGCAGCAACGAGATGATCTCTGGCATGCTGCTGACCTGGCACAACCTGCACTATTTCCAGCAGATCATGCAGGAAATGCGCGATGCTATTGCGGCGGGCACGTTTGAGGCCTGGGAAAAAGAGTTCCATGCGATGCGGGCGCAGGGTGACATCGAACCGCTGTAAGGAGACTGGCGATGAAACGGTTTTTGATGGCGGCAGCCGTGGCAGCCTTGACGCCGGTTGCGGCAGCGGCGGATGGGTTTTGCGGGGTCAGTGATCCGGCGGTGGTTTATGAGCGCCTGGCGGGCAGTTGGGTGCGCGAGGGCAGCACGTCGGTGGAAGGCAGCACCACGTCCTTTGTGCGGCCCGCGCGGATGTTTGCCACGGAGATCGATGCTGAGGGGCAATTCTACTCCGGCTTTGTCGACAGCATCATGGGGGAAGAGGTGGCGCTGCGCTGGGCGGCGCCGAAGCCCTATGATGTCGACCGCGTGGACGACGTTCTGGACACTACAGAGCGCGCGGATTTGGCGGATGTGCTGAGTGACACGCAGTGCGGGCCGGAGGATTTGCCTCAGTTGCAGATCGAACTGCCGGAGTTTGAAGGCGGTGTGACGGTGTTTGGTACCATCACCCTGGTGCCGTATTTTGACGACCGGGTGCTGGAGATTTCAGAGTTCACACTCAAGAGCGACGAAACGGTGCTTTTTATGACTGAAACGGTTTTGTTGCGTCCCGCGGAGTGATCCGTAAGGTGAGCACGAGAGTCGGCGCGTGTATTTTCGCGCGTCGGTCGTGTCTACTATTTGAAGGACGAGATTGATGACGTGGATTGGAAACGGCCTGTGGGCCGGAGTTTTGGCTGGGCTGTTGGCAGCGCCGGCACTGGCAACCGAGTTTTGTGACCTGTCGGAGGGCGACACCGAGGCGTTGCTGGAAGATGCGATTGTGGGCACCTGGAAGGTGGAGAGCACAGCAGGCAAGGCGGTGATCAATGGCAAACCGATGTTCATTCCGCCGCGCAGCTTGTCAGATGCCAAAATCGACGCCGAAGGCATTGGCTGGCGCATCACCTCGACCGACATTGGTGGCGAATATCCCGTGACGCGTTATGTGGGCGAGAACTGGCGTTATGAGATCGCTAAGGACAGCCCGCTTGAGGACAGCGATATCCTGTCCATCCAGGAGATTTCGGTGCTGATCGGCTGTGACGTGCAGACGGTGCCGCGATTGCACGCCAGTGGCAGCTATCCGGAGAATGGCGGCACGGTGGATTTTGATCTGTTCCTGTTTGTGATCAGTGACGAACTGATGCAGGGGGTTACCGTGGGGCGGTTGAGTGGTCCGGCGACGGGCGCCGCAATCCGGCAGCTGGTGTTTTCCAAGTAAAACAACGGGTTTTGTCTGCGAGAGATCGGATTGCCGCGTCGATCTGATCTCTTTTGGTGTGTTGTGACGCTAAACTGATCCGTTTCGGCACCTGCGACCGGTGAGATTTTTTTGGCCCCAATCACCGTTTCCCGCCTTGTTCCTCACGTTCTGTAAAGGCATTGTGTGGTCCAACCAACAAAACGCCGTTGAAAGCGGGGATGAGGCTCCCCAAATCAATAAGCCGAGGAAACGGAAAGGGACCAGACGGTTGCCACAAATGGGACCAGTGTCGCTTTGCTAGAACAAGGAATACTCATGACTGAGCCCCTCAACACATCTTACCCCGTGCTGCCGCTGCGCGATATTGTGGTCTTCCCACATATGATCGTGCCGCTGTTTGTCGGCCGGGAAAAATCGGTCCGCGCGCTTGAAGAGGTGATGGCCGATGACAAGCAAATCCTGCTGTCGAGCCAGGTGGACCCGGCGGAGGACGATCCGGATATCGATGGCATCTACCGTACCGGCGTGCTGGCCAATGTGCTGCAGCTGCTGAAGCTGCCCGATGGCACCGTAAAAGTGCTGGTCGAAGGTCAGAGCCGTGTGACCATCACCGACTTCCTGGAAAACGACGACTTCTTTGAAGCGCGTGCCGAGCATCTGGACGAGATGCCGGGCGATGCCGCCACCATCGAAGCGCTGTTGCGCTCTGTTGGCGACGAGTTTGAGCGCTATGCCAAGATCAAAAAGAATATCCCTGAAGAGGCGCTGAGCGCGGTTGAGGAAGCCAGCGAGCCTGCGCGTCTGGCCGATCTTGTGGCTGGCCATCTGGGCATTGAAGTGAACGAGAAGCAGGAACTTCTGGAAACGCTGTCTGTGAGCGAGCGTCTGGAGAAGGTCTATGGCCTGATGCAGGGCGAGATGAGCGTGCTGAAGGTCGAGAAGAAGATCAAGACGCGCGTGAAATCGCAGATGGAGAAGACCCAGCGCGAGTACTATCTGAATGAGCAGATGAAGGCCATTCAGAAGGAGCTTGGCGACGGGGAAGAGGGCGAAGGCGAAATTGCCGAGCTTGAAGAGAAGATCTCCAAAACCAAGCTGTCCAAAGAAGCCAAAGATAAGGCTGAGGGTGAGCTGAAGAAGCTCAAGAACATGAGCCCGATGTCGGCGGAAGCCACCGTTGTGCGCAACTATCTGGATTGGATGCTGTCCATTCCATGGGGCAAGCGTGGCCGCGTGAAGAAAGATCTGGGCCGGGCGCAAGAGGTGCTGGATACAGATCACTATGGTCTGGAGAAGGTCAAAGAGCGCATTGTGGAGTACCTTGCGGTGCAGCAGCGCTCCTCCAAGCTGAAAGGCCCGATCCTGTGCCTTGTTGGCCCTCCGGGTGTGGGTAAAACCTCGCTCGGTAAATCCGTGGCGAAAGCGACCGGTCGTGAGTTCATCCGCATCAGCCTTGGTGGCGTGCGGGATGAAAGCGAAATCCGTGGCCACCGCCGGACGTACATTGGCTCCATGCCGGGTAAGATCATTCAGGCGCTGAAAAAGGCGAAGACCACCAACCCGCTTATCCTGCTCGATGAAATCGACAAGATGGGGCAGGACTTCCGGGGGGATCCCGCGTCTGCGATGCTTGAGGTGCTTGATCCGGAGCAGAACGGCACCTTTGTGGATCACTACCTTGAGGTGGAATACGATCTGTCCAACGTGATGTTCCTGACCACGGCGAACTCCTACAACATGCCGGGGCCATTGCTGGACCGGATGGAGATCATTTCGTTGGCGGGTTACACCGAGGACGAAAAGCGTGAGATTGCGCGTCAGCACCTGATCGACAAGCAGGTCAAGAACCACGGTCTGAAGAAAGGCGAGTTCGAAGTGTCGGACGAGGCCATTCAGGAAATTGTGCGGACATACACCCGTGAGGCGGGCGTGCGGAACCTGGAGCGTGAGCTGGCGAAGCTGACCCGGAAGGCGGTCACCAAGATTGTCAAAGGCGATGCGGAGACGGTGTCTGTGACCCCGGACAATCTGGATGATTTCCTGGGCGTGAAGAAGTTCCGCTATGGCTTGGCTGAGGACGAGAACCAGGTGGGTGTTGTCACCGGTCTGGCCTGGACCTCGGTTGGCGGTGATCTGTTGCACATCGAAGGTCTGAAGCTGCCGGGTAAAGGCCGCATGAAGACCACCGGTAAGCTGGGCGACGTGATGAAGGAGTCGATTGATGCGGCGTCTTCTTACGTGCGGTCTATTTCGCCTCAGATTGGCGTGAAGCCAACGGTCTTTGACAAGATCGACATCCACGTGCACGTGCCGGATGGCGCAACGCCAAAAGATGGTCCGTCGGCTGGTCTGGCGATGGTGACGTCGATTGTGTCGGTGCTGACCGGCATTCCGGTGCGCAAGGACATCGCGATGACCGGTGAGGTCTCCTTGCGGGGCAATGCGATGCCAATCGGCGGTTTGAAAGAGAAGCTGCTTGCGGCGCTGCGTGGTGGCATCAAGACGGTGCTGATCCCGCAGGAGAACGAGAAGGATCTGGCGGATATTCCGGACAACGTGAAAGACGGTCTGGAGATCATCGCGGTGAAGCACGTCTCTGAGGTGCTGAAACTGGCGCTGACCAAAGAGCCGGAAGCAATTGAGTGGGACGAAGCGGCGGAAGAAGCGGCTGCGGCGAAGCTCAAGAAAGAGGAAGCCGCCGGCGCGACAGCGCATTAAGCTCTTCAAGGCTTGAAAATAAAGGCGCGTCGAGGGTTCGGCGCGCCTTTTCTGTTTTGCAGCTTAGACCGGGGGGAGGTTTAGGGCGGCGCGGCCTTCGTTGGTTTTGAGGGAGAAATCCTGTCCAGCGTAGGTTCTTCCTTCAGGGCCGCAGAGAAAGGCGATGGCCTGTGCGACCCATTCGGTGGGGATGTGGGCGTCGGGTGACAGCTGGCTGACGGGGTTGATGTCGGAGGCGCGGATGGTGGCCATCATGTCGGTGGCGACAGTGCCGGGGCTGAGGCCGACAACAGTCACGCCTGCGTCGGCGTTTTCTTTGTGGGCGATGCCGGTGAGGCGCACCACGGCAGCCTTAGACGCGCAGTAGTGGGATCAGCCCTCGAGGAAGGAATTGGCCGCGCCAGACGAGATGTTGATGATGGTGCCCGCACCTTGCGCGCGCATGACGGGCAGGGCGTAGCGCAGACCGTGGTAGACGCCTTTGACGTTCACATCGAGGACCTTGGCCCATGCGGCGGGATCGCTGTCGGCCAAGGTGGTAATCGGATCGATCAGGCCGGCGTTGTTCACGAGGATGTCGAGGCTGCCGAAGGTGTCGGTGGCCATTTTGATCAGGGTGTCGACGGAGGCTGCATCGCTGACGTCGCAGACCTGCATTTGGGCAGAGCCACCATCGTCGAGGATATTTTGGGTAAGTTCAGACAGCGCGCTTTGAGAGCGGGCGGCGAGCACGACGTTGGCGCCAAGTTTGGCGAGGTGGCGGGCGGCGGCGGCGCCGATGCCGCGGCTGGCGCCGGTGATGATCGCGGTTTTTCCGGTGAGGTCAGTCATTGGGGTCTCCTTTTGTAACCTCCGAGGTAGGCCATGGGGGAAGTGCCAGAAAGCGCTAGATCGACATTAGTTTCATGCGTATTTTGCATGAATGGATATTCGAGATTTGGAATTGGCACTGCTGGTGCAGGCGCTGGGCAGCATTGCCGGGGCAGCGCGGGTGTTGAATTTGGATCCTTCATCGGTGTCACGTAGCCTCTCGGCTTTGGAAGCAGAGTTGGGCGTGCGGTTGTTTCACCGAACAACCCGGAAGCTGTCCTGAACGGAGGAAGGCGCGGCGTATTTGCAGCGGGTGGCACCGCTGGTGGAAGAGATGCAGGCGGCGGTACAGGCGGCCGTTGGCGCGCGGCAAGCGCCATCAGGCACGTTGCGGATGACGGCGTCAGTGACTTTTGCGTGTCAGAGGATTGTGCCAGTTCTGCCTGCGTTTTCAGAGCGATATCCGGAGATAGCCGTAGAGGTGATCAGCAGCGATGCCAATTTGGATTTGGTCGAGCAGGGGATTGAACTGGCGGTGCGGCTGGCCCCGGCGCCAAAAGGAGATTTGGTGTCCAGCAAGCTGATCGACACGCGGTATCATCTGGTGGCGAGCCCGGCGTATTTGACGCGCGTTGGCGGGTTGGAAACGCCCGGAGACCTGAGGGATCATGACTGTTTGCGATATGCGCTGCCGGGGATCGGGGATGTGTGGCGGTTTCGTGAGACGGATGGAGAACCGTTTGAGGTGCGCGTGGCCGGGCGGCACAAGTTTTCCAGTGCACTGGCGCTTCTGGAGGCTGCACGGGACGGGCTCGGCGTGGCGTTATTGGCGGATTGGCTGGTCGCGAAAGACTTGGCCGAAGGGCGGTTGCTGGAGCTGTGCCCAAAGTATCAGGGAATAGTGAGTGAATTTGAAACGGCGGCCTGGATGCTTTACCCAAACCGCCGATACTTGCCGCGCAAGACGCGGGTGATGATTGATTTTTTGCGTGAGTCGCTAGCGGGTTAGCCGGGCCAGAGGGCGGTGTCTGGGTGAAACTGCGACCAGGCGAACCAAAAGGCTTGGTGGCTGCCGAGGTCCGCGCCGTTCACGTCTACCGCACGAATGCCGCCTGCGTCGAGTTTGAGGCGGACGTTCTCATAGGCGATATCTTCGCCTTTGCGCAGGGCCACGAGGGCTTTGGTTCGTTGGAAGGCGACGGGTTGGCCGGAGGCGGTCAGGATACCGATGATGTCTTCGTTTACGGGCAGGCGGGGATCGACGTCACCCACAGGGAAAATTGGCCCGTTGGCGTCGCGACCGTTGCGGAAATCGGGATTACGGCCGAGGGCGAGGTATTCGGCCAGAACCGTGGTCTCGGGGTGGGCGGTTTTCCATGTGCCCCAGGCAGTTGTGACCACGGCGGCTTGCTCGAGTTTGATGCCTTTGTCTGCCAAGGGGCCGGTGACAGCGTGGCCAAGGAACGTATCGAAGACAGAATATGTGGTGAGGTCATACATGACCTTATTGGAGCGGCTAAGCAGACCGGAGGTGCGCAGGATAGGGCGGTCTACGCCAGCGGGCATTTGATCGGTGAAATAGGCTTGCGCGGCGCCGCAGAGGGTGCAGTAGGGGATGCCGAGGTCACGCCCGCCTAAGGTGTCGTTGACCATCTCGCGGACTTCCATGATTTGACGGGGGTAGGCGCGGTACTCGCCATTGACCTCAACGCCAAAGACAATGTCGTCATCCTTGAGCCACGTGGCGCTTGCGGCGTCGGTGACCTCGGGGTTGTCGGCGGCGGGGATGCAGTTGCAGGGATCATCCGTAGTGTCAAAGGCGCGGTCGTCGATCAGAACGCCGCCCCAAGAGACCAGCCGCCAATCGATGTCTCCGGGTACAAACAGTGGGTCCCATTCCGGAACGATGGCGGTGAAGATGGCGCGTTTGAAGCGTAGATAGTCGGGCGGTTCGGGGATGTCCCAGGCGATCAGGTGGTCGGTGACGATGCCCCAAGTGTTTTCGGTTGGAGTGTCGATCTCCAGCAAAGTGGCGGCGGCCTCGGAGAGGACGAAGTTCAACTGCGGCGAGGTCACAAATCGCATCAGATCGCTGATGATCCAGGCAAGGCGTGGGTCGCCTGACGCGGCAATTTCGTCGAGCGCAAGTGATTGATCACGTCCCCAAGTGCCTTGCTGCATACTCTCGACAAAGGCCATGTCGGCAGCAGTTTCGATTGCATCGGACAATTGGTCGGAGGGGACAGTGGGCGGCGTGCCAAATTGCGCGATCACGTAGTCGGGCAGGGACGGCGTTTCCTCTGCGAGGGCGGGCAGGGCAGTGGACAGCGCAAAGGCGCAGAGCAGGGCAGAGAGGCGGAGGGGCATGATCGGTCCTAGGCTCAAAGGGCTGGTGCTTCTTTGTGGACGAGGATGGAAGGCGCGCGCCAATCAACTTGGTTCAGGAGAAAGTGAGTTGATTGAAAGATTTGGAGCTGTTTGGACGCCCGCGCAAAAAAAATGGGGGGCCGTCGGGGTCCCCCAGTTTCGCCATTCAGGCTCACTCTATGTTACCGCTCGATGTTTTTTGCCTGCGGCCTGAATGTCGTCGGAGCGAGCGCACCCGCTCCGTGGAACGCCGCTGCCAGTGAGTAGGGACGGCAGCGGGTTATGTCGTCGGGGGCCGAGGCCCCCTACCCAGGTCCCCCCGGGATCTTGAGGCGCCGATCAGGAGCTTTTGCGCGCGGCAAAGAGCTGATGTTCGGCGTAGTCGTCGTTGGCCGCCTGCGGGGCAGGGGCATCTGCTTCGCCACGGACTTTGCGGGCCCAGTCGCCGCTGATACGGATGGTGCCCACCAGGGTGTCGGTGGTTGCGTGGCTTTGGTCTTCTTCAGACAGAAGGCTTCTGCGCTTCGTCACGGTTTTCTCCTTAGCTGCAGCCCGAGGTGGCGCCGCAGGTGTTGCATTTCATGCAGGTGCCGTTGCGCACCAGCGTGTAGTTGCCGCAATCGCCACAGGGGTCTCCTTCATACCCCTGCATCTTGGCCTTGGCCCGTTCATCCATCGGGGCCACAGTTGCCGTGACGGAGGCGCTTGTTGCCACGTCTGATACGGTCGCGCCAGCGGTTTCCGGCACCAAAGTGGCCAGATTTTTCACAGCGTTCGAGTTATCCACAGAAATGTTGCCACCGCCGTTCAGCACAACCAGTTCCTGAGGCAGGCGCTTGCGCAAATAGCCGGTGGAAGAGATCTGTTTCAGCACCTCAAGCGAGCGAGTCGCGGCGGTGTCAGACAGTTCGGACACGTTGGAAACGCCTTCTTCCTCGCCACGTCCAACATCGTCAAACGTGGTGCCTTCTGGCTTGATATGCGCAAGGTCGGTGCGGTCGAGGTAAGACACGGCCAATTCGCGGAAGATGTAATCGAGGATCGAGGTGGCGTTTTTGATGGAGTCGTTGCCCTGCACCATGCCCGCAGGCTCAAACTTGGTGAAGGTGAAGGCATCGACAAATTCTTCAAGCGGCACGCCGTATTGCAGGCCAACCGAGACGGCGATGGCGAAGTTGTTCATCATCGCGCGGAAGCCAGCGCCTTCCTTGTGCATGTCGATGAAGATTTCGCCCAAGGAGCCGTCAGAGTATTCGCCGGTGCGCAGATAGACCTTGTGGCCACCCACAACCGCTTTCTGGGTGTAGCCTTTGCGGCGTTCCGGCATTTTCTCGCGGCCACGGGCCACTTCTTTGACGACGATTTTCTCGACGATCTTTTCGGCCAGAACCTGTGCTTTTTCCTGCATGGAGCCGGATTCGAGCACTTCGGCAGCCTCGTCGTCATCCTCAACCAATGCAGCGGCCAGAGGTTGGGACAGTTTGGAGCCGTCACGATACAGCGCGTTGGCCTTGATGCCGAGGGACCAGGACAACTCATAGGCATTCTGGCAGTCCTCGATGGTGGCATCGTTTGGCATGTTGATCGTCTTGGAGATCGCGCCCGAGATGAAGGACTGCGCGGCGGCCATCATTGTGATGTGGCTGTCCACCGAGAGGTAGCGCTTGCCTTTTTTGCCGCATGGGTTGGCACAGTCAAAGATCGCGTAGTGCTCTTCTTTGAGGTGCGGGGCGCCTTCCAATGTCATGGTGCCGCAGACGTGGTCGTTGGCCAGATCGATGTCGGCTTTGGCGTATCCGAGGTGCGCAAGCAGTTCGAAGGACGGATCGTTGAGTTTGTCCGCCGGGATGCCGAGGACGTTGGTGCAGAACTCTTCGCCCAGCGTCCACTGGTTGAACACAAAGCGGATGTCGAAAGCGGAGCCAAGGGCGGCTTCGATTTTCTCGATCTCGTTGGTGGTGAAGCCGTGGCCGATCAACGAGGTGTGGTTGATGCCCGGGGCGTTGCCGATGGTGCCGTGGCCCACTGCGTAGGACACGATTTCTTCGATCTGCGCGGAGGAATAGCCGAGGCCTTCCAACGCCGCAGGCACGGAGCGGTTGATGATCTTGAAGTAGCCGCCGCCCGCGAGTTTCTTGAACTTCACCAGCGCAAAGTCAGGCTCGATGCCGGTGGTATCACAATCCATCACCAGACCGATGGTGCCGGTGGGGGCGATCACAGAGGTCTGGGCGTTGCGGTAGCCGTTTTTCTCACCCAGTTCGAGGGCTTCGTCCCAGGCGGAATTGGCCAGTGCGACCAGCACCTGATCGGGGCAGTTTTCGGTGTCCAACGGCACAGGTTTCACAGCGAGACCTTCGTAACCTGAGGTCAGGCCGTGGGCGGCGCGGCGGTGGTTGCGGATGACGCGCAGCATGTGCTCGCTGTTGCGGGCGTAGCCGTCAAAGGCGCCCAGTTCGCCGGCCATTTCGGCGGAAGTGGCATAGGCCACACCGGTCATCAGCGCGGTGAGGGCGCCGCCAAGGGCGCGGCCTTCGTCGCTGTCATAGCCGTAGCCCATGTTCATCAGCAGGCCACCGATGTTGGCGTAGCCAAGGCCAAGGGTGCGGAAGTCGTAGGACAGTTGAGCAATTTCCTTGGAGGGGAACTGCGCCATGGTCACGGAAATTTCCAGTGTCACGGTCCAGAGACGGGTGGCGTGCATGTAGTCGTCCGCCTGGAATACGCCGTCCTTGAGGAAGGACAGCAGGTTCATGGAGGCGAGGTTACAGGCCGTGTCATCCAGGAACATGTACTCGGAGCACGGGTTGGAGCCGCGGATTTCACCATCCTCAGGGCAGGTGTGCCAGGCGTTCACAGTGTCGTGGTACTGGATTCCGGGATCGGCACAGGCCCATGCGGCGTGGCCGACATCTTCCCAAAGCTTGCGGGCTTTGATGGTTTTGGCGACTTCGCCATCGGTGCGGCGGATCAGCTCCCAATCGTCGTCGTTTTCCACGGCCTTGAGGAAGGCGTCTGTGACGCGGATGGAGTTGTTGGAGTTCTGGCCAGATACAGATGCGTAGGCCTCAGAGTCCCAGTCGGTGTCGTAGGTCGGGAACTCGATACTGGCGTAGCCCTGCTTGGCGTAATCCAGCACGCGTTTGATGTAGGTCTCCGGGATCATCGACTTTTTGGCGTCGCGGATCGCGGATTTCAGGCCATCGTTGGTTTTGGCGTCATAGGCATCTGCCTCGGCACCGTCCCAAGCTTTGATGGCGTCAAAGATGCCGTTGAGCTTTTGCTCGTGCATTTTGGAGCCGGCCACAATGGAGGCCACCTTCTGCTCTTCTTTGACCTTCCAGTTGATGTATTCTTCGATGTCCGGGTGATCGGCGTCGACGATGACCATCTTGGCCGCGCGGCGGGTGGTGCCACCGGATTTGATCGCACCTGCGGCGCGGTCGCCAATTTTCAGGAAGCCCATCAGGCCGGAGGACTTGCCGCCGCCGGAGAGGGATTCGCCGTCTGCACGCAGGGATGAGAAATTGGTGCCGGTGCCCGAGCCGTATTTGAACAGGCGGGCTTCGCGGACCCAGAGGTCCATGATGCCGCCGTCACCCACCAGATCATCGGCCACGGACTGAATGAAGCAGGCGTGTGGCTGTGGGTGCTCGTAGGCGGACTTGGATTTGGTCAGCTTGCCGGTTTTGTAGTCGACGTAGTAGTGGCCCTGAGATGGACCATCGATGCCGTAAGCCCAGTGCAGGCCGGTGTTGAACCACTGTGGCGAGTTCGGCGCGGCGCGCTGGGTCGCGAGCATATAGCGCATTTCGTCAAAGTAGGCGCGGGCGTCGTCCTCGGTGGAGAAGTAGCCACCTTTCCAGCCCCAGTAGGTCCACGCCCCGGCAAGTCGGTCAAACACCTGCTTGGCGCTGGTTTCGCCGCCAATGGTGACGTCTTCGTTGGCAGGCACTGAGCGCCACAGGAATTCTGGAACGCCTTTTTCGCGCACTTTACGCAGTTTGGCGGGAACTCCGGCTTTGCGGAAATACTTTTGGGCGATTACATCGGAGGCCACCTGTGACCAGCTGGCCGGAACTTCGATGTCGTCGAGATGGAAGACGATGGTGCCGTCCGGGTTGCGAATTTCAGATTCGGTGGTGACGAAGTCCAGATCTGCGTAAGCGTCTTGTCCGGTCTTGGTGAAACGTCGTTGAATCTTCATGCCTGTCTTCGTCCCCAGTGCCAATGTGTCCCGTGGTGCACGTTCTGTGCGTTTAGTGACGCGGCCTTTGCGAACCCTTGGAGGCTAGGGCGGACCAACAGGCAAAGGGGGACCCGTGGGCAAAAGCCAGTGCTTTGCCGATACAACAGACCCAGATGGGCGTTTGTATGAGTTTGTCCCCGCTACCTCGGTCGCCACTATATCTAGTGGGCTTTCTTGGCTGCTGCTACAAACTGGCGTATCGCCCCCTAAAGGGTCAACGAATTTATTTACGAAAAATCAGGATTTTTCCTGTTGACGGAAAGTGGTCGGCGGCGACTCGCGCAGGGTCTCCGATTCCTCCACAGGGGCATTTAGATCCCGTTAATATTGGTTAATTCCGCTAAACGTTTGAAAAAAGGCGTTTCTGCTTTGGGGGGAGTGCAGGGGGAAGAGTTATCCACAATATGTAGGTTTGACGGCGGGTTTCTGTGGAAAATGTTGCGGGTGGCAGATGTGCATCTTTTGCAACGCCACGGGGCAAAAACAACAATGGGGCGAATCGCGCCAAACGATCGCCCCATTTCTGTGCGGAGGTTTCTGAACCGCCTGTTTAGGCGGCGGTGTTCTTATTGGCGGGCTTGCGCGTCGCGGCCTTTTTCTTCGGCGCATCCGCATTGGCGTCGATGAATTCGAGCACCAGGGGGCGGATGTTGTTGCGCCAGCTCTTGCCCGCAAAGATACCGTAGTGACCGGCGCCTGGCTCAACATGGCTTGCCTTTTTGCTGTCTGGCAGACCGGTGCAAAGGCCCAGCGCAGCGATGCACTGACCCGGCGCGGTGATGTCGTCTTTGGCGCCTTCCACGGTTTTCACAGCCACGGTGGTGATCTTGCCAATGTCGACTTTGCGGCCTGCGACCACAAATTCGTTGTTGGCGATCTCGCCGTTTTTGAACAGGCGGTCCACGGTGGAGAGGTAGAACTCGGCGGTCATGTCCATGACAGCGAGGTATTCGTCATAGAATCGGTTGTGGGCGTCGTGGTCGGACGCTTCGCCACGGGTCACGCGCATGATCTGATCCGCGAAAGCTTTGGAGTGACGCTCGCCATTCATTGACATGAAGGAAGAGAGCTGCAGTAGGCCGGGATAGACCATGCGGCCAACACCAGGGTATTTGAAGCCAACCCGTTGGATCATGGTTTCTTCCAGCTGGCCCATGGTCACGCGGTGGCCAAAGTCGGTGACTTCGGTGGCGGCAGCGTTTGGATCGATTGGGCCACCGATCAGGGTCAGAGAGCGGGGCTGCGCCGCTGGATCTTCTTCGGCGAGATAGGCGGTGGCCGCCAGAGTGAGCGGGGCAGGCTGGCACACGGCGATCACATGGGTGTCGGGGCCGAGCTCTTTCATAAAATCGACAAGGTAGAGGGTGTAATCCTCAACATCGAACTTGCCTTCGGACACAGGGATGTCGCGCGCGTTATGCCAATCGGTGATGTAGACTTCGCAATCGGCAATCAGGCTCTTCACGGTGGAGCGCAGGAGGGTGGCGTAGTGGCCGGACATCGGTGCCACCAGCATAACCTTGCGGCTCATCGGTTTGCGGCCGGACACCTCAAAATGGATCAGGTCGCCAAAGGGGCGTTCGATCACAGTATTGATGTTGACGATGTGGTCTTTGCCATCTTCGCAGGTGAAGCTGTCGATGCCCCAATCGGGTTTCACAATCATGCGCTGGAAGGCCCGTTCGGTGACTTCGCCCCAGGCGGCCATCCACTGCAAACCCGGGTTGGGGACCAATGCAAAGGCGGGGTATGACGCCATGGCGCTCGCTGTTGCGCCCAACCATTGGTTGGTGTTGCGCATGGTTTCCATCAGGTCATACGTGGCCATGTATCGCATGTGCTTCGTCCTATCGTTGGGCTATGCACCCTAGTAATTCCCCAGTAACATTGAGGGGGCGCTTGGTTAATGCTGCACAGCAGCGACATTAGGGCGAATAGGTTAATATGACAACAAATGAGACTGATACGGGCGAAAAAATGGAACGCCTGAACGCCAATTTGGCAAAAGTTGAAGCTCTGTCGCTGCGATTGACGGAAGTTTTGGGGCGCCATAAGCCATTGAGAGATGAGCTAAATTCCCCAGAGCCTGAAGTGTTCATGAATGCCGCCAATGCCTATTGGCAGGCAATGGTCGACAACCCGGGAAAGGTGATCGAAAGCCAGCTCGATCTGTGGAGCAAGTCGGTTAAATCTTTCGTGGACGCACAAAATTTAATGTTAAAGGGACAGTTTTCTGCACCGCAGGATGACACACCCACGGACCGGCGATTCTCTCATCCCATGTGGAAGTCGCACCCCTATTTTAATCTCCTGAAACAACAGTACATGCGCAATGCGGAGGCGATTAAGTCCGCCGTTGGCGAACTTGAGGGGCTCTCGTCGAAAGACAAACAACGCATCGAGTATTTCTCGAGCCAGATTGTCGATATGATGTCGCCAACCAATTTTCTGGGCACCAATCCGGAAGCTTTGGAGAAGGCGGTGGAGACCGAAGGGCAGTCGCTGATTGATGGTTTGCAGAACCTGATCTCGGATCTGGAAGCCAACAATGGCGAGATGCTGGTCAAGCTGGCGGATGAGGATGCGTTCGAGATTGGCCGCAACATCGCGACCGCTCCGGGCAAGGTGGTCTATCGCAACCGGATGTTTGAGCTGTTGCAGTTCACGCCGACCACCGAAACTGTGCATGAGATCCCGCTGATTATCTTCCCACCGTGGATCAACAAATACTACATTCTGGACCTGAAAGAGCAGAACAGCCTGATCCGTTGGTGCGTAGATCAGGGCCATACTGTCTTTGTGGTGAGCTGGGTGAACCCTGATCCGAGTTATGCGGATGTGGGGTTGGATGACTATATCGAGGAAGGGTTCCTTGAGGCGATTGCTCAGGTCAAAGACATCACCAAGCAGAAGCAGGTGAATGCGGTGGGCTATTGTATTGCCGGAACCACGCTGCATCTGACGTTGTCTTTGATGAAACAGCGTGGCGACACATCGGTGAAGTCGGCGACATTCTTTACAACGCTGACCGATTTCTCGGATCAGGGTGAGTTTACGCCGTTTTTGCAGGATGACTTCATCGACGGCATCGATGATGAGGTGAACGAGTTTGGCGTGCTGCGCTCTTTTATCATGCAGCGCACATTCAGCTTCCTGCGCTCCAATGACCTGATCTATGGGCCTGCGATCAAGAGCTACTTTATGGGCGAAGCGCCGCCGGCGTTTGATCTGCTGTATTGGAATGGCGATGGCTCTGGCCTGCCGGGCAAGATGGCGCATCAGTATTTGCGTGAGCTGTGTCAGGCCAACAAGTTTGTGGGCGAGGGGGTCGAACTGTGTGGCGCGACTCTGAAGATTACCGACGTGGACGTGCCGGTTTGTGCGGTGACCTGTGAAACAGATCACATCGCGCGCTGGAAGGATTGTTATCACGGGTTCAAGCAAAGCAAGAGCCGCTCCAAGACCTTTATTGTCTCCCAGTCTGGGCACATCGCCGGGATTGTGAACCCGCCGAGCAAGAAGAAGTATGGCCACTACACCAACACCGATGTCAAAGGTTCAGCGGATGAGTGGATGAATGGTGCGACCTTCCATGAGGGCTCCTGGTGGCCGCGGTGGGACACATGGTTGTCAAAAAAGTCAGGCAAAAAGATCGCAGCACGGCAGCATGGGGATGAGAAACATCCGACGCTTGGTGAGGCGCCCGGCAGTTATGTTCTGAAAAAAGCGTATAAATAACAGGGTGATGAAAGGTTTTTGCTGCAATGCGGCAAAAACATCTTGAAATGCTGCGTCGCAGAAAGCATATTGTTGCCAGAGACTAGAAGCACAGCCCAAACCCTCCTCAATTATCACGGGCTGTTATTTATTAAGGAACTGGATCAATGGCTAAAGCAGCACAGGACATGACCGCGATGTTTAAAGACGTACTGGGTGCCTTCCCGGTGGACACTACTGCATTTGAAGACACGTTCAAAAACTCCGCAGCTCTGAACGAGAAGCTGACCGCCGTTGCACTGGGTGCAGCTGAGAAATCTTCTGAGATCTCTACCAAGTGGACCAAAGACACTCTGTCCAAGCTGGGCGACATGTCCAAAGCCAAAGAAGAGCCAGCCGACTACGCCAAAGCGATGACTGACTTCGCGTCCGCTCAGGCTGAAGTTGCTGCTGAAAACATGGCAGCGTTCGCTGAAGTTGCGAAAAAAGTTCAGATGGAAACTGTTGAGCTGCTGATGTCCGCGGGCAAAGAAGCCACTGAAGAGGCAACCGCTGCTGTAAAAAAGGCCACCAACGATGTGACCGCGGCCGCGAAAAAAGCGACCTCCAAATAAAGAAACGTCGCAAATCGGCACCCAGCTTCCTCCCTTGGGGTGCAGATTGCGTGAGCGGGCATATTGCCCGCTCTTTCTTTTTGTGCTGCAGTCGCATAGGCTTTTCTGCAGCGCGCTAAAGTTTTTGGGGAGAATGACGTGGGCGAAGATAATAAACCACTGCTGATCAAACGATACGCCAGCCGGCGGCTCTACAACACAGAGACCAGTGACTATGTCACGTTGGACGATATTGCCGGATTTATTCGGTCCGGTCGGGAAGTCCAGATTGTCGATTTGAAGAGCGGGGATGATCTGACCCGTCAGTATCTGCTTCAAATCATTGCCGAACATGAAAGCCGGGGCGAAAACGTTCTGCCGGTGAATGTGCTCAACGATCTTGTGCGGGCCTATACCACGCAGGCGACCTCGATGGTGCCGCAGTTCTTGCAGACCTCCTTTGACATGCTGCGCGAAAGCCAGGAGAAGGTGATGGAGAGCATGGGCACGGGCATGTCGATGCCGGGCCTGGAAGCAATGCAAGCGCAGCAAGAAGCCTTCATGAAAGCGATGACTGGCGGCATGGCCTGGCCGGGCAGCTCGGCCCCTGCGCCGGAGAAGGCTGAGGCGGCGTCCGGGGAGGGCGAAGACCTCGATGACATCAAGAAACAGCTGGCAGAGTTGCAGGACAAACTGTCCAAGCTGAAGTAAGTTCACGCAGCGGATGTGATAGAATTGAAGTGGCGCATTTGGTGCGCCACTTTTGTTTAGGGCGTAGATATTGTGCCATACGCCCGAATTCCCTGTCTTTTGAGTGCTTTCGTGCTATGCTTGCCTTGTTGAGCAGACCAGTGAGGTAGAAAGCCATGGCTAAGGCTCCCGCATCGACGCGCAAACGTGCGTCCACGAGCAAGTCGCGTACACGTGCGACCACGTCCCGCAAAACCAGCACCAGCTTGAAAGAGATCTCTGAAGCGGTCGAGCCCACTCCAGTTGAGGCGCCTGAGGTGAAAACTGAGGGGGAAGAGGCCGCCGGTGTTGATGTGATGCGAAAGAAAGAGTTGATCGAGGCGGCTGTGGCCCGCGCCGGTGTGAAGAAGCGCGATGCGAAGCCTGCGATCGAGGCGGCGCTGGCGATTTTGGGTGAAACCCTGGTGGCCGGGCGCGGATTGAACATGCCGGGATTGGGCAAGGTGAAGGTGCAAAACAGCAAGGATCTGGAAGATGTGCAGGTGGTGAACCTGCGTTTGCGCCGGAAAATGACAGAAGTTGCAGAAAGTGACGAAGAGGGGCTTGCGGAGCCTGCGGAGTGAGGTTAGAAGCCGCGTAATCGGGTCGTTAGCTCAGTTGGTAGAGCGCTTCGTTTACACCGAAGATGTCGGGAGTTCGAGCCTCTCACGACCCACCATCATTTCAACGGGCGCTCCCTTAAGTGGTTGAGCGCCCGTTTCTCTTTTTGTGCCTTATCCATGCCCTGCGGAGAACCGGTGAGGCGAGATGCCATAGGCCTCGCGGAAGCGTTTGGAGAAGTTTCCAGCGGATTCATAGCCGCATGCGATGGCCACATCGACAACAGGCATGTCGGTCTCGGCCAGCAGTATGCGCGCGCGTTGCAGGCGTAGGTCTTGCAAGAAGCGTTTCGGGGTTGTGTTCAGGTGGGTTTTGAACAGGCGCTCCATCTGGCGGCGGGACACGCCGAGGCTGCGGGCCACCTGATCCAGGTCGATGGACTCTTCGAGGTTTTCCTCAAAGTGGGCGATGATCTTCACCAGCTTGTCGTTGCGGTTTCCGATCACAGCGGCGGTCGAGCTTTGCTGGCGGTCAGTTTCTGAGCGTTGGACCGTGTGCAGGCACATATTGAGCACTGCGCGGGCGAGGGGGGCACCGTGGCGGTCGTAGATTAGCTTCAGGAACAGATCCATCGCCGCGACGCCACCACCGCAGGTCATGATGCGGTCATCGATGACGTAGAGCTGCTCCAGCGGATCCAGTGTGGGGTATTGCTCGCGGAAGGGCGTGATGTTTTCCCAATGCAGAGTGAAGTCCTTGCCCTCGAGAATGCCTGCCTTGGCCAAGGTGAATGCGCCAGTACAGAGGCCGCCAACCCGGCGCCCCATGCGCCATTGGTGGCGAATCCAATCCGCCACTTTAGCGGTGGCTGCGCGCTCAGGTTCCACGCCGGAGCAGACAAAGACACAGGCGCTGGCCGGGGTGTCCCCCAATGGGGCATCGATGCCGATTTCGATGCCGTTGGAGCAGCGCACGTTTTCGCCGGTCTCTGACATGGTGGTCCAGGTATAGAGAATCTGTCCTGTGAGCTGATTTGCGATGCGCAGGGTTTCCACTGCGGAAGTGAAGGCCAGCATCGACAGGTTCGGTTGCAGCGCAAAGACAATGGGATCAGGGGTCTCGACCACATCAACAGCAACGTGGGCAACGCCTTTGGGCACAATTGGATCGGGCATGGGTGTTCGTTTCCCTTTTTTTGCGGCCACCCTATGAGGAAGTTGAGCAAGACGCAAAGAAAGTTCAAAAAGGGGGCTTGCAAGTCCCCGCGCCAAGGTCTAAATCCCCGCCTACCGGGTCGTTAGCTCAGTTGGTAGAGCGCTTCGTTTACACCGAAGATGTCGGGAGTTCGAGCCTCTCACGACCCACCATCTACCTCTTCTACCAGCGTTGAATCTCCGCCTGTCTTAAGGGTGTTGAGTGCGTTTTCGCTGTCAAATTTCTTTCGTGCAATGTGTCTGCGTTTGTGACTGCTAAGGCGCTTGGCAGAAGCAAAAAGGCGATCCCCGAAGGGACCGCCCGAAATTCCAGTCTGTGGCTGAAATTTAGCCAACAGTTGCCGGTGCGCAAACCAGAGCGCCGGTGTCTGTGGTCAGCAGGTCGTAGCCGGCCATGCAGCTTGCGTTGCCGCGCTTGTCAAAATCTGGCTGAGCGTAAACCGGAGTTGGCTCTTCTTGCTGAGAACACGCAGCAAGGGTGATACCGGCAACACACAGGGCAGCATAAAGTGGTTTCATCGGGTTATTCCTTCAAAAGCAATTGAATCGAGTAAGCGCATCTAATCACAAAAAATTCAGCGCGCAAAGCACTCTACGCGGGAGTCTGCCAAAGAAGAAACCCCTGTGGTTAAAGGCCCACAAATGGCTTCTGAAAATTTCTTCGATTTTCTCGCGGATATCCGCTTGACGCGCCCCAGCACTCGGCATAAACCACGCCACACGCTGAACGGCACACGCCAGACAGCAGGTAGTGAGCGGTTGTAGCTCAGTTGGTTAGAGTACCGGCCTGTCACGCCGGGGGTCGCGGGTTCGAGCCCCGTCAACCGCGCCACCACTACCAGCCCAGGTCCAGGGCCCTTCGGGAACGGACATGCCGAAAGGCGAAGATATATGCGCGGTTGTAGCTCAGTTGGTTAGAGTACCGGCCTGTCACGCCGGGGGTCGCGGGTTCGAGCCCCGTCAACCGCGCCACTTCTTCCTCCCCTCAAATTGGTGAAGTTGAATTGGTTTCTGCGCAGCATATCTTTGTGCCTTTTGTCGGCCTCAACGAAAAACGCGCCCCGAGAGGCGCGTTTTGTGAGTTTGAGTGTTCTCAAACAGTTAGGCTGAGAGCGCTGCCAGGATTCGCGCCCAGGAGCGAGTGCCTTTGTGGAAGCTCTCCACATTGTATTTCTCGTTTGGAGAGTGGATCTGATCGTCGTCACGACCAAAGCCGATCAGCATCGAATCCATGTTGAGCATCTTTTTGAAGAAGCCTGCGATTGGGATGGAACCGCCGCAGCCAACATAGGCGGCCGGACGGGGCCATTCATCGCTGAGCGCGACGCGGGCCTTTTCGAAGGCCGGGTCTTCGATGGACATTTGCGAGGCGGTGGAGCCTTTTTCGGAGCGGTATTCAACCGTGAAGCCTTCCGGCAGGCGGCTTTCCAGATGGGCGCGGAAGCTGTCGCGGATTTTGTCCGGGTCTTGCTGTCCAACGAGGCGGAAGGACAGTTTGGCAGAGGCTTGAGAGGGCAGCACGGTTTTGAAGCCGTCGCCGGTGTAGCCGCCCCAAATGCCGTTTACGTCGCAGGTTGGACGGGACCAGATTTGTTCCAGCGGGGTGCGGTCTTGCTCGCCCGCCGGGGATTTCAGGCCTACGTCGCCCAGGTAAGTGCCATGGTCGAAGTTCAAGCCCTGCCATTGGGATCGGATGTCATCGGGAAGTTCTGGAACATCATCATAGAAGCCGTCCAGCGTAACGGCACCGGTGTCGTCGTGCAGATCGGCAAGAATGCCGCTCAGCACGCGGATTGGGTTCATGGCGATACCGCCGTACATTCCGGAATGCAGGTCGCGGCTTGGGCCGGTGATTGTGAAATCTTCGGCCAGTAGGCCGCGCAGCATGGTGGTGATCGCAGGCACGGCGCTTTCAAACAGGCCGGTGTCGCAGATCAGGGCGATGTCACAGCTCAGCTCTTCGGCGTTTTCTTTCAGGAACGGCACAAGGCTTGGGGAGCCGGATTCTTCCTCGCCTTCAAACAGGAAGGTGATTTTGCAGGGTAGGGCGCCGTGTTCGGACTTCCAGGCGCGGCAAGCTTCGACAAAGGTCATCAACTGGCCCTTGTCATCAGAGGCGCCGCGGGCGCGGATCACCTGGCCGGCGTCGGTGTCTTCCAGCGCAGGATCAAACGGATCGCGGTCCCAAAGCTCCAGCGGGTCGACCGGTTGCACATCATAATGGCCGTAAAACAGTACGTGCGGGCCGGGTCCGTCGATGTGACCTACAACCATCGGGTGGCCGGTTGTCAGGCGTTTTTGTGCATCCACGCCAAGGCTTTGCAGGTCGTTCACCAACCAATCGGCGGCGGCATCGACATCTGCATCAAACGCAGGGTCGGTGGAGATGGACTTGATGCGGAGCAGATCAAACAGGCGGTCAATCGCCTCCGGCATATTCTGATCGATGCGGGCGAGAACGGGGTCAAGCGTCATGGGAGCCTCCTTCAGGTGCGACGATTTGCGGGGACCGTATCACCCCAAATCCGACTGTCCAGACTCGCGCTTTCACTCTTTGATCGATATCAATGTGCGAAAGATGTATCATTTGGTAGCAATTGCGGAAAGCGCGACAGAAGACTACAAGAGCGCCAATGCCCTGATGGGTGTTGCGACGCCAGGTCGCCCAGACCGGTAAGAAGGAAAGCCACTGTGGATTACACTGCAAAGCTAGATAACGCACTCAATCGTTTGCACGAAGAGGGACGCTATCGCACGTTCATCGATATTGAACGGCAGCAGGGCCATTTCCCACATGCCACATGGACACGCCCGGATGGCGAAGAACAGCCCATAACAGTGTGGTGCGGCAACGACTACCTCGGCATGGGCCAGCACCCTGTTGTGCTGGACGCGATGCATGAGGCTGTGGATGCGACCGGCGCAGGCTCGGGCGGGACTCGGAATATCTCTGGCACAACCGTCTATCACAAGCGCCTGGAAGCCGAGATTGCTGACCTGCACGGCAAAGAATCAGCCCTGCTTTTTACCAGCGCCTACATCGCAAATGATGCAACTTTAAGTACTTTGCCAAAACTCTTCCCTGGATTGATCATCTATTCGGACGAGTTGAACCACGCTTCGATGATTGAAGGCGTGCGCCGCAATGGGGGCGCAAAACGCATTTTCAAACACAATGATGTGGCGCATCTGCGCGAGCTTTTAGAGGCGGATGATCCGGCGGCGCCAAAGCTGATTGCCTTTGAATCGGTCTACTCGATGGACGGCGATTTTGGCCCCATCGAAGCCATTTGTGATCTGGCCGATGAGTTTGGTGCCTTGACCTATATCGATGAGGTGCACGCGGTTGGCATGTATGGCCCGCGTGGTGGCGGTATGACTGAGCGCGACACCCTTGCGCATCGTATCGACATCATCAACGGCACCCTCGCCAAAGCCTATGGCGTGATGGGGGGGTACATCGCGGCCTCTGAAAAAATGTGTGACGCCGTAAGGTCTTACGCCCCGGGCTTCATTTTCACGACGTCTTTGCCACCCGCTGTTGCAGCCGGTGCCGCGGCCTCTGTCGCGCACTTGAAAACCGACCAGGCGCTGCGTGAAAAACACCAAACACAGGCGCAGATTCTGAAGCTCCGCTTGAAAGGCTTGGGGCTGCCAATCATCGATCACGGTAGCCATATTGTGCCGGTGATTGTGGGCAATCCTGTGCACACCAAAGTGCTGTCTGATCACCTGTTGGAAGACTACGGCATCTATGTTCAGCCGATCAATTTCCCAACTGTGCCGCGCGGTACCGAGCGGCTTCGGTTCACGCCGTCGCCGGTGCATGGCCCGCAAGAAATTGATGCACTTGTAGGTGCAATGGACGCCCTCTGGAGCCACTGTGCGCTGAATCGTGCCGATTTGGCGGGATAAAATGAACTCTTAGTGTAGTACCCCTTGTTTGTGTTATATTCATACCCAACAAGGGGATCGGTTCGAATCGGGGACTTTCAGAACCGGCAGTGCAATAAGAGGCCAGTGGGATGATCGGGCGCAGATTCAAGCGCGATACCGAAATGGTAGACGAAGGCCCGAAAGGGTACGACGATTTTGACGTGCAACTTGGCGACATGATGCGCGGCGAACGAGCGACTATGGGGAAGTCGCTGCTGGATGTGCAACGGGAGCTGCGAATCCGAGCCAGCTACATTGCAGCCATCGAAAACTGCGATCCCTCTGCTTTTGAAACGCCAGGATTTATTGCCGGATATGTGCGCTCTTATGCACGATACCTGAATATGGATCCGGAAGTGGCGTTTGAGATTTTCTGCGCCGAGAGCGGGTTTTTCACGGCACATGGCATGTCTGCGGAGGCCTCTGGCACCCGTAAGACGGAGACCATTGCGCCGGCGATGACGGGCAATGATCCGTTCTCCTCGTCCAATACGCCGTTCACACCAGTGCAGGAATCGCTGCTGTCGCGTGTAGAGATGCGGGCGGTGGGGTCTTCCTTGGTGCTGGTGGCGCTGATTGCTGGTATTGGTTACGGCGGTTGGTCGGTTCTCAATGAAATTCAACGGGTTACATTGGCGCCGGTGGAGCAGTCTCCGGTTGTCCTGAGCGACCTGGACCCGCTGGATGGGGCCGGGCGCGCGCCTGTGTCTACCGATGCGGAGGGCGCGAGCACAGAGGTGGCGACGGCCGGGGCGGGCGTGTTTGCGCCGTCTGAGGCGCTGGATCGCTTGTATCGCCCGCAGGCGCTGGATGTGCCGGTGCTGGTGGCGCGCGATGCGCCGATTTCGCAGCTGAACCCAAACAACATCGGTGTGTTCACGCCGGAGATCCCTGCGGCTGTGGCGATGACTGCGCCGGTTGAGGACAAACTGCCTGTACCGAAGGTGGTTGAGGACGACGCACCGGAGCTGGTGCTGATGGCGGTGCGGCCTGCTTGGGTGCGGGTGCGTGCGGCGGATGGCTCTGTTTTGTTTGAGAAAATTCTCGATGCTGGGGAGGAATATGTTCTGCCCGCCACGGAAGAGCCGCCCACACTGCGCGCCGGTATGTCTGGTTCGGTGTATTTCAAAGTGAACGGCGAGCTTTATGGACCTGCGGGCGAAGGCACTGGCACGGTGCGCAACCTCACGCTGGCAACGGATTCGCTCAAGGAGAGCTTTGCGGTGGCGGATCTGAACGATGATCCAGAACTGGCAAAGATCGTGGCATTGGCGGCGGCGCAGAACGTGATTGTCGCGGACGAGTGATCCACGTTCCCTAACGACTCAAAGATTAACTGCCCTTCGGGGCCGTTTTTTTACGTCGGTATTCTGTCGGTATCGCGGCTGTATTGCGGAGGTGCCGATTTTCGAAACGGGCTGATTAAGCCAGCGTGCGCTGCGCAACGGGCGCCGGATGCAAAACACCGCAACGGTGGGCGCTGCGGTGTTAGACTGTTTGGTTGGCAGAAGGCTTAGCCGCGCTTGTCTTTCACAATCGCCTGCATGCCTTTGAGCGGCACGTAGCCGCGCACCATTTCGTCGTGGAAGACAAAGCTTGGCGTGCCGGTGATATTCAGGTCACGGGCGAGGGCGCGGGTGGTGGCGATTTCCTTTTCCACGTCCGGCGCGTCCATGTGATCCAGAATCATGTCAGTGTCAAAGCCAAGGCCTTTGGCCAGTTTGCGCAGGGACTTTTCGTTCACGTCGCCGCGCATCTTGATCAGCGTGTCAGCCGTCAGCTTGTAAGCTTCCGCACCCATCTTCTGTTTCACTGCAATGGCAAAGCGGGAGCTGAGATCGCTAGCCTCGCCGAGGATCGGGTATTCCTTCACGATGAAGCGGATGTTGCCGTCAGATTTGATCAACTCGGCGACCTCATCATGGGCTTTGCGGCAGTAGCCGCAGCGGTAGTCGACAAATTCCACGATGGTGATGTCGCCTTCCACATTGCCACCGACGTAGCTGTAGCCGTCGTCAAACAGGCGGTCGGCGTTGGCGGTTACCAGATCAAAGTCTGCGGTGGCTTGAGCGGCGGCACTGCGCTCTTCCAGAACAGCCACGGCTTCCATGATGACTTCGGGGTTCTCCAACAGGTAGGCGCGGACTTCGGCGCGGAAGGCCTCGCGTTCGGCATCTGACAGTTTGTCGATGTCAAAAGCGAGCGCTGGGGAGGCAGCCAGGGCAAGCGCCAGAGCGCTGCTGGCCAGTTTGGTTTTGAATGTGCTCATGGGGTTTTCCTCATTTCTTGTCTTTGCGGCGCTTGGCAGCGCGGGCGATGTCGTCTGCCCGGTTAAATGCGCTGGAGCCTTGGGGAAGGCGGGCCATAGCGCGGCGGGCGTGGATTTCTGCGTCGTCCAGTCGGTTGGCGAGCGCATAGCGTTCGGCGGCCAGAAGGGAGGCCATGCCGTGCTGGTTGGTTTGCGCGTAGGCGGAACCGAGGTCGCGCAGGACCCGTGCATCGCGGAAGTCACGGGCGCGGGCGGCTTCGAGATATTGCAGGGCTTCTTTGGGGTGGTTCACGGTCAGAAGGGCGCGGCCGAGACCGCCAAGGATGAGCGCGTTGCCGGGGGCAAGTTCATCCGCTTTTTTATAGGCGGTGACGGCGTTTTGGAACTGGCGGCTTTCCAGCAGGATTTGCGCTTTGAGTTCGTAGTAATAGGCGTCGTCAGGGCGGGCGGCGAGGGCCTTGTCGATGTGGGAGAGCGCTTTGGAGGTGTTTTGTTGCCGGTGGTAGGCCACGGCAAGGCGCATGTGGCGGACGTCTTCGGCTTTGCTTTCCTGATAGCGCGACAGGGTCCATTTGGTGGGGCGGATGAAGGCGGTGGTTTTGCCGCGGGCGCGGTCGTACCAGTAGTCGAGTTCCGGGTTGGGTTTGGCGTTGCCCGCGTAGGCCGCCACAAAGCCTTCTGCCGCGCGTAGACGGTCCCGGGTCAGCGGGTGGGTGCGCATATAGGGGTCTTGGCGCGAGGTTGAGAGCAGTTCTTGGCCTTCAAACAGTCGGTGCACATCCAGTGTGCCAGACGGGTCGATGCCCGCGCGGGCGAGGTAACGAATGCCGGATTGGTCGGCGGAGGATTCCTCAGCGCGGGTGTGGGCGAGAAACTGTCGCAGGGCAGAGCTTTGTGTGCCAAAGGCCAGGGCTGCGCCGACGTCGCCGCGTCCGGAGACCGCGGCGGCGGCCAGTCCTAGCGCGAGGCCAAGGCCGGCGGTGGTGCGGGCCGAATCGAGGTTGGCCATACGCCGCGCGATATGGCCGTTGGCGATATGGGCGGCTTCGTGGGCGATCACCGATTGCAGCATTTCCGGCGTGTTCATGCGCATGATCATGCCGGAGTTGATGAAGATATGGCCGTGGTCGATGACAAAGGCGTTCAGGCGCTGGTCGTCCACCATCAGGATTTTGATATTTCCGCCCAGCCCTGCGGCATAAAGCACCGGGGCGGCCATACGTTGCAGGGCGTGCTCGATGTCGGGATCACGCAGCAAAGACACGGCCTGGGCGGCGGTTGCGGAGATCACAAGCGCAAGCGCCGTCAGCAGCGTGACGACGCGGGCGCGCAAAGCGGTGATTGACGGCGCCGTCATTTCGCGGTGAAACCTCATGAGCGACAATAGGAACGAATTTGATGCGGACTTCAAGGCGTGGGGCGGTTGATCCCTTTATTGTGATGGATGTGATGGAAGCGGCGCGCCAGGCCGAGGCGGACGGCCGCCACATCATCCATATGGAAGTGGGCCAGCCGGGCACGGCGGCGCCGGAAGGCGCGCGCAAGGCGCTGACCGAGGCGATGGCGGAAGACGCCATGGGCTATACGGTTGCGTTGGGCTTGCCAGCGCTACGTGCGCGGATCGCGCGGCTCTATGGCGAGTGGTACAATGTGGATCTGGATCCGAGCCGGGTGATTGTTACGCCGGGTTCTTCTGGGGCGTTTTTGCTGGCGTTTTCTGCTCTGTTTGATGCGGGTGAGCGGGTGGCGATTGGGGCACCGGGTTATCCCAGCTATCGCCAGATTTTGAAGGCGCTGAGCCTGCAGCCGCTGGACGTGCAGACCGCGCCGGAAAACCGGTTGCAGCCGGTGCCGGATGATTTGGGCGCGTTGGATTTTGAGGGACTGATGGTGGCCTCGCCTGCGAACCCAACAGGGACGATGCTCGACAGCGCGGCGATGGGGGCGTTGATTGATCTGTGTCGCGAGAAGGATGCGGCCTTCATCAGCGACGAGATTTACCATGGCATTGAATATGAGGCGAAGGCGGTCACGGCGCTGGAACTCACCGATGAGTGTTATGTGATCAACAGCTTCTCCAAGTATTTCAGCATGACCGGTTGGCGTGTTGGCTGGATGGTTGTGCCCGACGATCACGTGCGCAAGATCGAGCGACTGGCGCAGAACATGTTCATTTGCGCGAGCCATGCCAGCCAGGTGGCAGCTTTGGCGGCGATGGATTGCCATGAGGAGCTTGAGGCCAATATGGCGGTCTACCGTGCCAATCGGGCCTTGATGGCGGAGGGGCTGCCAAAGGCGGGTTTCACGCAGTTTGCGCCGCCGGATGGGGCGTTTTACTTTTATGTGGATGTGAGCGCCTTCACTCAGGACAGCCGGGCCTTTGCACGGGAGCTGTTGGAGGAAGCGGGTGTGGCGGCGACCCCGGGGTTGGATTTTGATCCGGTGCGGGGTCATCAAACGCTGCGGTTCTCCTATGCGCGCAGCACGGCGGACATTGAAGAAGGTTTGGCGCGGTTGAAGATGTTCATGGCGGCGCGTGGGTTTGTCTAAGGCGTAAGGGTGCCGGGGGCCTTGCCCCCGTCGCCATTTGGCGACTCCCCCAGGATATTTACGGAATGAGAACACACGGCGTGGCGATGGGCGGCACGCTGTTGTACTGTGTCGCCAAAGAAGACGCGCAACAGCGGGCAGGACGGCAGCATGAGCAGAGTGTTTTGGGCTTTTATTGTGATGGTTTGGGCCGGTGTGGTCTGCGCGCAGGAACAAGAGTTTTCGGCGCTGGCACGGTTGGATCGTGCGGAAAGTGGCCTGTCAGAGGGCTGGCGTGGGGCGGTTGAGCTGAAGCTGAGCTTGAGCCAAGGGGTGCCTTGGCGGGTGTTCACGCTGGATGAACCACGTCGGGTGGTGCTGGATTTCAAAGAGATTGACTGGGAAGACCTTACGGCGAGCGAACTGGGCGCGGTGGACGGCGTGGAGGCGGTGCGGTTTGGCGCTTATCGGCCGGGATGGAGCCGGATGGTGCTTGATCTGGCGGGTCCCTTTGCGGTGCAGAGCGCGGGCATGGTGGTGGAAGAGGCCACTGGGCGGGCGCGGCTGGAGCTGGTGTTGGCGCCAAATGACACGCTGGGTTTTGCCAAGACAGCGGGCGCGCCACATGATCCGCGTTGGGATTTGCCGGTGCCAGCGGACACGACTGCGATCGCGCGGGAATCCAAACCAGACTGGGCACCGACTGTGGTGGTTCTGGACCCTGGGCACGGGGGGATTGATCCAGGTGCAGAGCGTGATGGCGTGCGGGAAAAAGACCTGATGTTGACGTTTGCGCGCGAGTTACGGGATGTGCTGCGCCGCGCAGGCGGCTTTGAAGTGATCATGACGCGGGATGCGGATGTGTTTGTGTCACTGGAAGGCCGGGTTGCGTTGGCGCATCAGCATCAGGCGGATGTGTTTGTGTCGTTGCATGCGGATAGTCTCAGCCAGGGCAATGCCAAAGGTGCCACTTTCTATACTCTGTCGGAGGAAGCCAGTGATGCGGCCTCAGCGCTGTTGGCGGAACGGCACAATCGGGCAGACATTTTGTCGGGCGTGGATCTCTCTGGTGCGGACGATGAAGTGACGGATGTCTTGTTGGATCTGGCGCGATTGGAAACTGAACCGCGGACCATGATGTTGGCGGAAACTTTTGTCGAAGCGCTTCGAGAAACAACTGTAAGGCTAAACCGTAAGCCATTGAGAGAGGCCGGATTTTCTGTGTTGAAGGCCGCCGATGTACCGTCGGTTTTGGTGGAGCTGGGGTTCATGTCCAATCAACAAGATCTGGCCAATCTGGTGGATCCGGGCTGGCGTGCGGCGATGGCGGCCGGGCTGCGCGACGGATTGTTGGCCTGGGTGGTTGAAGACAAGGCGGTGCGGGCTTTGGTGCGTCAGTAGGGCGTCGGTATCGGCGGAGCGTTGCTGGTTTCGTCTTGGTGGCGGGAAACCGCTTTCCTTTGAGCGGTGAAGTTTGTCGAGTGAGCCGAAATTGGCAGGCACAGAGGGCGGACAGCAATGCAGGAGACAGACGGGTTTCACGGGGCCAAGCTGGCGCTTTTGATCGGGGATCGCTTGGTGTCGATCCTGCGCGATAAGGACCCTGAGATTCCCTATCCGGATATGTGGGACTTGCCCGGTGGTGGGCGGGAAGCGGGTGAAAGCCCGGAAGCCTGCGTGTTGCGCGAACTCAAAGAAGAACTGTCACTTACTCTGAGCGAGGCGGATTTGCGTTGGAAGCGTCAGTATGTCTCAGACCTTGATGGCAAAAGCGCCACCTGGTTTTTTGTCGCCGAGCTGCCGGAGCTGGACATCAACCGAATCCGACGGGGGGCGAAGGGCAGGCCTGGCGGATGTGGGATGTGGCGCGTTTTTTGAGGATGAGCAATGTGGTGCCCATGATGCAGGCACGGCTGTCAGACTATCTGGCGGAGCGGGAGGGGGCCTAAGTCAAAATTCGTCGGATCGTGATGGCACATATAGGACATAAATTGTCACTTTAGTGCCTATCCCCTCATGGAGACAATTCATGAGGAAAGACAATGTCTGAGACCACCCCTGCAAACCTGACCCTGTATTTCGCCCCGCGCACCCGCTCTTTTGCAGCGCTTTGGCTATTGGAGGAATTGGGCGAACCGTACCAGCTGGAAAGCTTTGATTTTGCCACCGGCCGTCACAAGCAGGCGGATTATTTGGCGATGCACCCGATGGGGAAAGTGCCGTTGGTGGTGGATGGCGAAACGCCGGTTCCAGAGATCGGCGCGATGGCGATTTATCTGGCGGATCGCTATGCGGCGGCGGGGCTGGCGCCTGCGGTGACGGACGCTAAGCGGGCGGAGTACCTGCGTTGGATGTTCTTTGCCAGTGCGATCATGGAACCGGCGTTTGCCCAGAAGCTGTTTGAGTGGGAAGTGTCGCCGTCCACGGTGGCCTGGGGGTCGTTTGAGCAGATGATGGAGGTGCTGGCCGACGGATTGGCAGAGGGGCCTTGGTTGTTGGGGGAGACGTTTACAGCGGCGGATGTGGCCGTGGGGAACAATCTGGTCTTTGGGCAGATGATTGGGCTGATCCCACAGGATGGGCCGATTGGGAATTATCTGGCCCGCCTGAAAGCGCGCGCGGCGTTTCAGCGCGCTGAGGCGATTGAGCTGCGGGAGGGGGAGCGAATCCCGGTGGCTTCGGAGTAGATCAAACGACCAAACGGTTTGAGAGTTGGGCGGCACCGCGTGTGTCGCCCTTATTTTGTTGAGAAGTCGGACACTGGGTTGTTCGGTTTTTCTTATATTGACAATATGCATGTCAATTTGACATCAATAATGACATGGAAAAGATTGATCGCTTATATCATCTGGTTTGGATGTCACGTCCCTTGATGCAGGTTGCAGAACTGGCTGTGGAACAGGGGCTTGAAGGGACAGGCCTGACGGTGCGGATGCGGGCTGTGCTGGAGGTTTTGCGGGAGCAGGGCGCACTTCCGGTGCCGGAGATTGCCCGCAAATTGGACATTCAACGGCAGTACGTGCAGGTCATGGTCAATGAGACTTTGGCGGAAGGGCTTACGGAACAGCGCCCCAATCCACGTCACAAGAGATCGTCACTTTTGGCTCTGACAAATAAGGGACAGGCCTTGATAGGCGCGGCGGTCGCGCGGGAGCGGGTGTTGCTTGAGGGCATAGGCGACGGGTTTGAGGAACAGGAGATTGCCACGGCCTTGGATGTGGTCCGGCGGTTGACGGAGAGCCTAAAGGGCAAAACGGGGGATGAAGTATGAGTATTGTGTATGTGGTAGCCGTTGCGCTGTTGGCGGGTTTTTTGTGGCTGGTGGCCGGTGTGCTGCGAATTGGCGCGGTGAGCCGGGGTGCGAAGATTGACGGGCGAAATGGGGAAGCCCTGCTGTTGGTCGACCTGCAAACGGTGTTTTGGAGCGAGGGGCCGTATTCGGAGGCATTGAAGACACAGGCAGCGGCAGCGATCCGGGCAGAAGTTGCGGCGGCGAAAGCGAACGGCTGGCCGGTGGTTGCTCTGCGGCAAGAATGGTCTTTGCCCGCGACCAAGGTGATTGCACGGCTGACGATGAAGGGGCAGGCGGTTGCCGGAACTTCTGGCACGGAAATGGCTGCGCCCTTTGAAGGGCTGGCGGATCATGAACTGGTCAAGCGGGTGCAGGACGGGTTTGAAACCGGCGCGCTGGATGCCTTGTTGGCGGATTTGAACGTTGGCGCGGTGCGGATTGTCGGCTTGGATTACAACTATTGCGTGGCCAAGACCACACTGGCGGCGGCGCAGCGTGGCTATGGTGTGACCGTGGTTGAGCCGGGTGTTCTGGCGGCGCAGGACACCGCGAAAGTGCGGGCGGGGCTGCTTCAAAACGGTGTCGCGCTGGTGTGAAGGCCGCATTTGGACGGCAAAACCACGCGCAACGTAGCGGGATCGCAGCAAGGTGTTTTGACCCCGCTATCGCCCCCCTATATAGAGGGGCCTTGAGACGCGACTTCAGAAGGCCTCCAGCGTGATACGATTCATCCTCTCGTTCTTCGGGACCATTTTTACGTTTGTGACCATGGGGATTGCCGTGGTGGCGCTGTCCATTGGGGCGGTGTTCTGGATTTATGGGCAGGAGCTGCCCAGCCATGAGAGCCTGGCGCAATATAAGCCGCCGACGATCAGCCGGATCTATTCCGGTGAGGGGCATATTATTGATGAGTTTGCCAAAGAGCGCCGTCTGTTTGTGCCAGCGGATGAGATTCCGGAGCTGGTGAAAGAGGCGTTTATCTCGGCGGAAGACAAAAACTTCTACACGCACTCCGGTTATGACGCGCGCGGTATTGCGGCGGCGGCTGTAGAGGCGGTGCAGTCGCGCGGGGCCAATGTGCGCGGGGCGTCGACGATCACGCAGCAGGTGATGAAGAACTTCCTGTTGTCTGGTGACCGGAAAATTGAACGGAAAATCAAAGAGATTATTCTGGCGACCCGCGTTGAAGAGACGCTGACCAAAGACCAGATCCTTGAACTCTATATGAACGAGATTTTCCTTGGTCAGAACTCCTATGGGGTCGCGGCGGCGGCGCAGACCTATTTCAACAAGACGTTGGAAGAGTTGGCCCCGCATGAGGCGGCGACGCTGGCGTCGATGCCGAAAGCGCCTGGTAAGTTTCACCCGGTGCGCAATATGGATCGGGTTCTGGCACGGCGGAACTTTGTGCTCAAGGAGATGGCCGAGAACGGCGTGATCACGCAGGCGGTTTATGAGAGTGAGCGCGAGCTGCCATTGAAATCGGTACAGAACGGCGATTATGAGAGCTACAAGACCGAGCGTCCGCCGCGGGATTACTTCACCGATGAAATCCGCCGTCAGCTGAGCCGCGACTTTGGCGAAGACGAGTTCTTCTCCGGCGGCATGGCGGTGCGGTCCACTGAAGATCCGGAAATGCAGGATGTGGCGGCAAAGGCGTTGCGTCGGGCGCTGGAGAAATATGACCGTTCGCGCGGTGTGTGGCGTGGCACGGGTGAGGTGTTGCCTGACGAGGTGCTGGGCGATGAGGCGGCTTGGCGTGAGGCGCTGAGCGCGGTTGAGATCCCGCGCGATGTGGACCTGGAAGGCCAGTGGCATCCAGCGGTGGTTCTGGACGTGGGCAAGAATGATGCGCGCGTGGGCATCGAAGGGGTCGATGAGGATGACGACGGTCATTGGATTCCAGCCAAGGACGCGCAGTGGGCGCGCAAGCGGCTGGAAGATGGCACTTTGGCGCGCAAGGCCAAGGTCGCCGGTGATCTGGTCTCCAAAGGCGACGTGGTGCTGGTCCGGGCGATGACCAAAGACAGCGACGGCAGCTTTATCCGCTGGTCGCTGCGGCAGGTGCCGGAGGTGCAGGGCGGCTTTATGGCGATGGACGTGAACAACGGCCGTGTGATCGCCATGCAGGGGGGCTTCAGCTATCAGGACACGGTGTTCAACCGGGCGACACAGGCGAAACGTCAGCCGGGCTCCAGCTTTAAGCCGTTTGTCTATGCTTCGGCGCTGGACAGTGGCTATTCCCCGGCGACGATCGTGATTGACGCGCCAATTGAGATCAACACGCCACAAGGGGTGTGGCGTCCTAAGAACTCGACCAACAAATTCTACGGCCCAACGCCGCTCAGGACCGGTATCGAAATGAGCCGGAACCTGATGACCATTCGTTTGGCGCAGGAAGTTGGGATGGAGACCGTGGCGCGTTATGCGGAGCGTTTTGGCGTCTATGACAATATGGGAGCCTTCCTCGCGAACTCGCTGGGCGCGGATGAGACCACGCTCTATCAGATGGTCGCGGCCTATGCGATGTTCGCCAACGGTGGTGAGCGTGTGGAGCCGACCTTGGTGGACCGCGTGCAGGACCGCTATGGCAAGACGATTTATCGCCACGATCAGCGGGAGTGTACCGACTGTCTCGACCCAAGTGTGCCGGAAAGCCGAGGCCCGCGCATTGTGACCAACCGTGAGCGGGTGATGGATGCGATCACCGCCTATCAGTTGACTTCGATGATGGAAGGCGTTGTGAGCCGCGGGACCGCGTCGAGCCAGATCAACCTGCCAGTGCCGGTTGCGGGGAAAACCGGGACCACCAACGAAGCCAAAGACGTGTGGTTTGTGGGCTTCACCAGCAACATCGTGGCGGGCTGCTACATTGGGCACGACCGGCCACGTCCGTTGGGGGCGGGCACCTATGGTGGTACGACATGCGGACCGGTGTTCCAGGAGTTCATGAAAGAGGTGATCAAGAAATACGGTGGCGGGAAATTCCGCGTGCCGCCGGGTGGCCACTTTATCAAGATCGACCGTTATACCGGTGCACGTTTGGACAATGATGCCAGCGGGGTCAGCGTGGTGGCGGAGTACTTCCGAGACGGTGAAGAGCCAATCTTTGGTATCGCCTATGACGGTGGTTTTGCCATGGGCAGCAACCTGCCGCTGGTGGAAGAAGTGGCCTCGTCGCGTGGCCGTCAGGTGACCACCTCGTCCGGCGGCACCGGGGTTGTGGGGCCAAAGGCGGACTTTGGCACGGTCAGCTCTGGCGGGTTGTACTAAGCGCTGTAAGTCACTCTCCGGAAAGTGAAATATGAGCGGGAGCCGGAAGCGGCTTCCGCTTTTTTGTGCAGAATGTCGCAGGTCGCGCAAACGCTCAGTCCAGTTAACGAGGCGGCAACACTTGGCTCCTATGCAGGCGCAGCAAATTGCAGCCTAACAAGGACTCCTCCAATGAAAAAAAAACGCTTTTGCCGTTGTGGCCGTGCTGGCCGCGACACCTGTTGTGGCCAACGAGTATGAACCTGCGATGGCAGCGTTCCTGAACGACAACATCCGCACCTGGGCACAGGATCCGATTTTGGTGTCTGCGATCAAGGCGCAGAACGACGTGACCGCAGGGTACGATCAGGCAACCATCGACCAAATGGACACCACCTGGCGCGCGGAAGTGGGCGCAGCGGCGACCCCGACCATCACACCTGTGATCGAAAACCCGGCGGCCGATTTCCTGCGGACGCAGGTTGAGGCCTCCGCCGGTCAGATCACCGAGATTGCCTTGATGGATTCGGTTGGTCTGAACGTGGCGCTATCAGGTGTGAACTCCGACATGTGGCAGGGTGACGAAGCCAAATATCAGCAGACTTACAGCGTGGGTCCGGATGCCTATCACTTCAGCGAAGTGGAACTGGACGACTCCACCCGTACCTATCAGGTGCAGATTTCGATGACGATTGTGGACCCGGACACCGGTGCCGGCATTGGCGCGATCACCGTGGGTGTGGACGCAGAAACCCTCGAATAATTGCTGTGCGATCCCCTCCAGGGATCGCAGTCTCTTCAGGAGTAGAATATGAAGTTGTTTTCGTCGGTTCTGGCGTTGTTTGATAAGCTGTCTGTGTTTTTAAAAGCCACGCTGTTGATTGTGGGCACCACGTTGATCGTGGCCACGATGCTGACCGTGGATTCCCAGCGTCAGGTGACCAAGTCGATCAAAAACGGTCTGTTGCAACTGGCCACCGAGATGACCAGTTCCACCGCAGCCAACGCCAGCGGTGCCATCCGCTTTGGTGACACCGAGTCCCTGCAGACCATTCTGGACACCACTTTGGCGCGGGCAGACGGGCAGGCGTTGTATGCGGTGGCCTTCAACAAAGCGGGGGAGGCGATTGGCACCTCTGGGGCCAAGCCAAGTGGGGTAGGCTCTGAGGTTGCGGTGCTGGCCAAGAAGGCGCTGGAGAGCGGTGAAGCGGCGCGGTCTGAAAACGGTTATGTTATGGCGGAACCTGCACGCAGCGGCAAAGACGGTAGCAAGATTGCCGGTTCTGTTGCGATCGTCTGGTCTCCGGATCAGGCCCTCGCACAGGCGCAGGCGGCGAATATGCTGTCGATTGCCACCGCCGGTGTGGTGTTTCTGGTGATGTGTACGCTGTGTGCCTGGGTGATCCGCACCGTTGTGTCGCATCCGCTGCAGGACGTGCGTGAAGTGGTGCGTGACATTGCCGAGGGGCGCTATGACACGCCTGCAAAACACGTGGAGCGCGGTGACGAGATTGGCGGGATTTCCCGCACGGTTGAAGGCCTGAAGGTGCAGCTTGCCGAAGCCCATGAAGTGGAACAAGAGCAGAATCTGGCACAGCAGGAGCAGGACCGTGTGGTTGAGGCGCTGACAGCGGCGCTGCAGCGGTTGGCCGAAGGCGATTTGACCCATCCAATCGAGCAACGTTTCTCGGCGGGCTATGAGCCGCTGCGGGAGAACTACAACAACACGTTGGTCACGCTGGTGTCGATTATGGAAACCGTGGTGGAAAACTCGCATCGCATTCGCGCCAGCTCCAAGGAGATTGGCGAGTCTTCTAACTCTCTGGCGAGCCGCACCGAAAGCCAGGCCTGCACGCTGGAGCAAACCGCCCATGCGATGGAAGAGTTGACCGCCAGCGTCAGCGCGGCAGCCGAAGGTGCCCGGAATGTGGAAACCATCGTTGCGGGGACCAAGCGGACGGTGCAATCCAGCGGCAATGTGGTGCAGCAGGCGGTGGATGCGATGTCGCTGATCCAGGCGTCGTCCGATAAGATTTCGCAGATCATCTCGGTGATTGACGACATCTCGTTTCAGACCAACCTGCTGGCGCTGAACGCCGGTGTGGAAGCGGCGCGGGCCGGGGACGCGGGGCGTGGCTTTGCGGTTGTGGCCTCTGAAGTGCGCGCTCTGGCGCAGCGGTCGTCTGAGTCTGCGGCGGAGATCAAAGAGTTGATCAACGAAAGTGCGACTCACGTGGACGAGGGCGTACGATTGGTGGGCTGCACTGGCGACGAGTTGACCAAGATCATCAGCGGCGTGGCCACCGTGTCCGAGCACATCAGCGGCATTGCCGACGGCGCAGCGCGTCAGGCGGACACCCTGAGCGGGATCAACCGCGGTGTGGCGGAGCTGGATCGGGTGACCCAGCAAAACGCCGCCATGGTGGAAGAGACCGCCGCCGCCAGCACCGTGCTGCACAGCGACGCCAGCGAGTTGGCCGGGCAGGTGTCAGTGTTCAAAGTGACGCCGGAAGGCGCGGCACGCCGGGCGGCGTAAGCACGCGATAGTCTGCTGAACAGGCTTAAACACTTTGGAACGCACGGCTGGGCAAAGCGCTTGGCCGTGCGTCGTCACTTGCGGGGCAGGCGGGGCTGCGCTATCACGCTGATCTGAACCCATAAGAAGGTCTTTTCCCATGCGCGCCGAAGCTCAGAACACCGTTACAGAGATCGAAAAATCCCTGACCCTGTTGCGCCAGCGCATGGATTGGGAAACCGCGGCCTATCGTCTGGAAGAGTTCAACGCGCGGGTGGAGGACCCCAACCTGTGGGATGACGCCGCAGCGGCGCAGAAGCTGATGCGCGAGCGTCAGACTTTGGTGGACGCGATGGACAATGTGACCGCGATTGAGACTGAGCTGTCTGACAACATCGAGCTGATTGAATTGGGCGAGATGGAAGAGGATGAGGAGGTTGTGGCCGAGGCCGAGGAGGCGCTGAAGGCGCTGGCGGTCAAGGCGGCGGAGAAAGAGCTGGAAGCGCTGCTGGATGGCGAGGCTGACGGCAATGACACCTTCCTGGAGATCAACTCTGGCGCGGGCGGCACAGAAAGCTGTGACTGGGCCAGCATGCTGGCGCGGATGTATGTGCGTTGGGCCGAGAAAAAGGGCTACAAAGTCGAGCTTCAGGCCGAGAGCGCGGGTGAAGAAGCGGGCATCAAGTCGGCGGCCTATAAGATTTCCGGACACAACGCCTATGGCTGGCTGAAGTCTGAAAGCGGCGTGCACCGGTTGGTGCGGATTTCGCCGTTTGACAGTGCCGCGAAGCGCCACACGTCGTTCACCTCGGTGAAGGTCTATCCTGTTGTGGATGACAACATCGAGATTGAGGTGAACCCGGCGGATATCCGGATTGATACCTATCGGTCCTCCGGCGCCGGTGGTCAGCACGTGAACACCACCGACTCGGCGGTGCGGATCACCCACCACCCCACCGGGATTGTGGTGACCAGCTCCGAGAAGTCGCAGCACCAGAACCGTGACATTGCGATGAAAGCGCTGAAGTCACGTCTGTATCAGATCGAGCTCGACAAGCGGTCTGCGCTGGTCAACGAGGTGCATGAAAACGCCGGTGACGCGGGCTGGGGCAACCAGATCCGCTCTTACGTGTTACAGCCCTATCAGATGGTGAAAGACCTGCGCACCAGCTATGAGACCAGCGACACCAAAGGCGTGCTGGATGGCGATCTGGACGGGTTGATGGCGGCGACATTGGCGATGGACGTGTCGGGCATGAGCCGCGCGGATGCGCAGTCTGAGGACTAACGTCATAGCCGGTTTGAGGGGGCTTTGCCCCCGTCACCGCGCGCGGTGACTCCCCCAGGATATTTGTGGAATGAGAATGTGCAGGCGCTTCATCGGGAGATGGGGCGCTTTTTGTTTGTGCGTGCGCTTGTGTGTTTAACCTGTTCATGATCCTCTGAGCGGGAAGAGGAGCAGGGTATGTCAGAGTTTCTGGATTGGGATGCGGGTCTGTTGGCGGCAGCGTTGCGCGGTGGGGATCTGAGCGCCGAGACCGTGATGGCGGCGACTTTGGCGCGGATTGAAGCGCGCAATCCTGCGGTGAACGCGATTGTGGATTTGCGCGACGCAGAAGTGTTGCTGGCGGAGGCGCGGGACGCGGATGCGGTGCCGGTTGCCAAGCGCGGTGCGTTGCATGGCATGCCGGTTGCGGTGAAAGCGCTTTCGGATGTGAAGGGCATGCGGACCACTGAGGGCAGTCCGTTGTTTGCGGATCGGGTGGTCGATAGCGACAGCGCGTTTGTGGCACGGATGCGGGCGGCCGGGGCGATTTTTATCGGTAAGACCAATGTGCCGGAGTTTGGGCTGGGATCACACAGCTACAATCCGGTGCATGGGGTGACGTTGAATCCCTATGACGGAAGCCGAACGGCGGGGGGCAGTTCGGGCGGAGCCGGGGCGGCCTTGGCGATGAACATGGTGGCGCTGGCGGATGGCAGTGACATGATGGGCAGCCTGCGCAATCCGGCGGGGTGGAACAACGTCTATGGCTTCCGGCCAAGCTGGGGGACCGTGCCCAAAGAGGTTGGGGCGGAGAGCTTTTGGCAGCAGTTGTCGACCATTGGCCCGATGGGGCGCTGCCCGCGTGATTGTGCGCTGTTGCTGTCGGTGATGGCCGAGGCTGAGCCGGGGGTGCCGTTTAATATGCCAGAGCGGGATTGGGGTTTGCCGGAGGCCTGTGAGGTTGTTGGCGCGAAGGTTGGCTGGTTAGGCGACTGGGGCGGGGCCATGCCGATGGAAACGGGTATTTTGCCGCTTTGTGAGACGGGGCTTGGTGTGCTGCGCGCGTTGGGCGCGGAGGTGGAGGATGTGGCGCCGCCCTTTGATGCGGAAGCGATGTTTGAGAGTTGGAGTGATTTGCGGGCCTTTGCCTTGGCTGGTGAGTTGGCGGCTCTCTATGAGGATGAGAGCAAGCGGGCGCGGCTGAAACCGGCGGCGCAGTGGGAAATCAAGCGGGGCATGGAGATGGCGGCGATGGAGTTACATCGCGCCACCAAGGTGCGCTCGGAATGGTTTGCGAGAGCCGCTGAGCTTTTTGAAACTTATGAGGTTTTGGTGTTGCCCGTGGCGCAGGTCTTTCCTTTCCCGGCAGAGTGGGATTGGCCTAAGGAAATCGCCGGGGAGACGATGGACACCTACCATCGCTGGATGCAGGTGATGGTTCCTGCGAGCTTGCTGGGCTTGCCTGCGATCAGCGTGCCGGTTGGGTTTAGCGACGCGGGTCTGCCTATGGGGATGCAGATCATTGGGGCCAAAGGTACGGATGTACGGGTGCTGGAGATTGCGCAGGCCTACCACACGGCGACCAACTGGCCGAATAAACGCCCGCCGCACAGCGCAAACGGTTGATTTAAGATAGCAAACCAGCTTTGATCGCGGAGGAGCGAGCAGGCGCGGGGAGGGCGCATGTCTGAGGAGACCAATGTGGGTGCGGAGGACGAAGGCACCACGAGTAAGCCCATGAAGGAAACACAGCTGTCTGCCGCGCGCACCGCGAATGGCGAGCGCGACCACGGGGCGCCCGCTTTGGGAAATGTCACGGTGGGCATGTTGGCACAGTCGCTTAGGTTGGGGCTGCGCGATTTTATCCGCAAGCCGATGTACGGCATTGGCTTTGGCCTGTTTTATGTGATTGGCGGCTGGCTGATGACATGGCTGACCGTGGCGAGCGGGCAGAGTTATTGGCTGACCTTTGCGGCCATTGGCTTTCCGCTGTTGGGACCGTTTGCTGCCGTTGGGCTGTATGAGGTGTCGCTGCGGCTAGAGCGGGGCTGGGAGATCAATTGGCCTTTGATTGCTGGTGTGGTCTGGCGTCAGAGCAAACGTCAGCTGCCGTCGATATGCGCCATCATCATTATTGTGTTCCTGTTCTGGTTCTTCCTGGCGCATATGATTTTTGCACTGTTTCTAGGGCTGGCACCGATGACCAATGTGTCGAGCTCCTTTGAGATCTACACCACCACAAACGGCATTACGATGCTGCTGGTGGGTTCAATTGTCGGGTTTCTGTTTGCGCTGCTGCTGTACATGATCACGGTGTTGTCTTTGCCGCTGTTGCTGGATCGGGAGATTGATTTTGTGACCGCGATGATCACCAGCTTTGCCTATGTGCAGAACCATTTTGTGGTGATGCTCGTCTGGGCGGCGATGGTCGCAGGCTTGACCTTTGCCGCGCTGATCCCCGGGTTTCTCGGTTTGTTGATTTGCCTTCCCGTGCTGGGCCATGGCAGTTGGCATCTGTACGCGCAGATCAAAGCAGCGGGTGCGCAGGACAGTTAATCAGGGGCAGGCAAGATGGTCGAGATTAAGCCGGAGTATGTGATTTCGGACGAGGCGGGGTTGCGGGAGGTGTTCAAGACGCCGAACCCGGAGTCGTTGTCGCAGAAGAAATGCATCGACTATCTGGACAAACATGCGCGCGATTTTATTGCGCGCGCGCCGTTCCTGTGTCTGGGCACGCAGGCGCCGGACGGCTTGGCAGACGTGACGCCGCGCCGTGATCCCGAAGGTTTTGTGAAAGTGCTAGATGCGCGCACATTGGTGATCCCGGAGCGGCCGGGAAACAACCGGATAGACAGTCTGACCAACATTGTGGCGAACCCCAATGTGGGGCTGATCTTTCTGGTGCCGGGGTTTGACGAGACGTTGCGGGTGAATGGCACGGCTCAGGTGACAACGGACCCCGAGCTGTTGGCACTGATGGAGGTGCAGGAGCGCCTGCCGCGCGCGGCGATTGTGGTGTCGGTGAAAGAGGTGTTTCTGCACTGTGCCAAAGCGTTCCGGCGCTCCAAACTGTGGGATCCGGCGTCGCTGCAGGACCGCAGCGAGATGCCTTCATTAAGCAAAATGGTGCTGGATCAGAGTACCGGTGCGCCAGAAGATCCTAAGGAAATGGCCGCACTCGATGCGCAGCTGGAAGCGCGGTATCGGGAAACGATGTACTGACAAGGTGCGTCAGGCCTCTCGGCCCGAGGCTTTGAGGCGCAGGTGAAGGTCGGCTGCTTTGGGGTGGCCTGTTTCAAGCGCGTAGACGTAGGCCTGGGTGAGGAAAAAGCCCTGTGCCTCGGGGGTTTTGGCCGCTGTTGCGGCCTCTTCGTAGAGTGTGACCAGCGCCTGTTTTTCACCCTCGGAATGAGCGGCGAGCAGGCGGGCTTCTAAGCCGCTCATTGGTCGCGGTGTGTTTGCAGGCGCGCGGCGACCCAATCGTGAAAACAATGGGTGGGCGCGTCCATGGCAGGGGAGAATCGCCCGCCGTCAAAATGCGGGGCGGAGCGGCCGCGTTGCATGCCTTCGACCACAAAGATGTCTTCTTCAAACACCTGTTTCCATTGGGTGGCGTTTGTGGCGCGTAGGGTGTCGTCGGTGTTTTGTGCCGCGTAGTAGAGATGCACGTGTTCGCGGGTTTGATTGTGGGCCAGTGGCTCGAGGAGGATGACAAAGGCGTGGTCGCGTTGGGCGCCGAGGAGCACGTTGGGGTAGAGCGCGACGTATTCGGCGCCGTGGTCCCAGAAGGCGGGCAGGTTGGTGAAGTCGGGGAAGGTGGTGCCATCCTCCGACGTGAGTTGGCGGTAGACGCGGGTGCCCTGGCCGGAGAAATGCTCCGGTGCGACGATGTTGTAGTGATCCTCGAGGCGGGAGTAGCTGTTGAGGCCGGGGTGAACCCAGGGCAGGTGGTAGCTTTCGCAGTAGTTTTCGACGGCGAGCTTCCAATTGGTGGCGACATCCAGCGTGAAGCGGCTGTCTGCGCCGCCGTGGATGTGGGGTTGGTCAAAGGCGTCCCACCGGGAGAGCAACGCTGCGTGTTGGTCTTCAAAGGCGGGGGCATCGCCGGAAATGTTTATAAAGACAATGTCGTGCCAGATGTGGGAGCGGACTTCGATCAGGCCGAGCGTGGCGCGGTCGATATCTGGATCGGTGTTTTGGCCGGGCCCTCCGACATGGGGGGTCGTGACGAGACGACCATCCGTGGCGTAGCACCAGGAATGGTAGGGGCAGCGGATGGCGCCTTCGATTTTGCGGGGTTCCTCTACGAGGATCATGCCACGGTGGCGACAGACGTTGTTGAAGACACGTACAGTGCCAGCCTTGTCGCGTAAGAGCAGAAGCGGCATGCCAAGAAAGGTCAGTGGCACAGCGTCGCCGGGCTCGGGCACATCGGAAGCGACGGCGAGCCCCGCCCATGTGGTCTTCAGCAAAGCGTCGGTTTCTTCGGAAAACACCCCCGGATCGGTGTAATGCGCATTTGGCAAGCCGTTGGCGGTGGCCACGGGCTGGCGCACGGCGGCGAGGGGATCGGCGAGAGATTTTGGGTTGGACATGGCGGGCTCCAGGCGCTGGCACTAGTAGCCTAGGCGGCAAAGCTGAGCATGGTCCGGCCTGTCTGCGACAGCAGATGCCGCAGATGCGCCAGTCAGGTGAATGGGGTGTCCAGCATCAGGTGGTGCAGGTGGAACTCGGGCAAGTCATCCGGGCTGACGTATCCAGTTTGACGGGCCAAGGCGACGATGTCGCGCAGCGGGGCGTCAACATGTTCGTAGACCATGCGCGCCACGCGGCGCCCACGCAGGGTTTCGCGTGTGGGGCGGGCTGCATAGCCAACCCAAAATGTGTTGTTGAAAGCGGCGACACGCCCCAGGTAATTGAACGTTGCCGCCATGTTGTGGCGGTGGGCCACATTGATGGAGATGCCATCTTCCTGCGCGGACACGTATCCTCGGAACTCCCGTAGAGGGCTGTTGGTGGGCAGGCCGTGGGTGCTCATGGCTTGGCGGGGTTCATATCCGCGCAGAAACGTGTACTCCCCATCCCGGAAAATATAGACCAATCCAACAATCACCAGGTCGTCTTCCACAAAGCTTTTGCGGGAGAAACGATAAAACCCGGATGGCAAGGCCTCTTCAGATAGTGGGAGCATGCCACTTCCAACATTGGCCGCCAGGAAGGGATGATTAAGCACGCCCGGGCGGGTGTCCAGCTTGTCCAAAGGCTCAAGCAGAATGCGAGCGTCGACGTCAAAGAACTGGCAGATCAGGTGCAGCACATCGGGGCGGGGGAAGCTTTCTCCAGACAGGTAGCGGTTGAATTGTGTGCGGTTGATTCCCAACTGACGGCATAAGTCGGAGACAGAGCGATAGGGCGCGCACAGCGTGCGTAGATTTCGCCCAAACATTTGTCGAAGTTCTGCAGGATGAGTTTCACTGCTCAATACAGTTTCGGGTTGTGACAATTGGCTCTCCGGCTGTGTTTGCCATTGAAAGACTCGCAGAACGTGTGCAAAATCCTCATGCGGTCAATTTAGACGCTGAATGGCGTCATCTTGGCGCATATTGGCACCAGCTTGCAATGGGGTCGACACAAAATTGGCCATAGGTTGATGGGAAACTGGCTGTAGGCTGGGGCAGGGACATGATCCGGCTGTGTTTTTGGCAGGGTCATTTGTGCACGGGACATAACGAGTTTCAGGGGAGGGAAGGGAATGAATGGCGTTGTGCTTTGGCATGACAACAAAGGTGGTACAGCGGTTATTTGGTGTGAAGATCACGCGGATCTGGCCTATTTCAATGCCGAGAAAGACGCGTCTGCTTTGGGGAGCGACGTGGTAACTTTGTCGGCAGGCGATCTGGTGATGTTCGACATAATGATGGTTGGGCATCAGCGGCGGGCGTTTAATCTGCGTCGCTTGGCGTCGGGCACGCCTTTGGCTGAGCACCTGTTACAGGCGGCGATGGCGGTGGAAACCGGAGAAGTTGGCCGCGCGTTGCGGGCGGCGTTGCACTTGCCGGAAGCGGTGGAGGACACAGAGACCTCGGCAAAGGTGATTGATCTGGAGGCGGCGGCGCGGTCGCGCAAGGTCAGTTAGCTGAACCCGGGTACTCCGGACCATCAATCAAAAGAAAAGGGGCCACGCGGCCCCTTTTTTACTGCGCTCGTGCAGATGGTCTTATTCGGAACCGCGCGACAGGGCAGCAACGCCGGTGCGCGCCACTTCGATCAGGCCCAAGGGACGCATGAGGTCGGCAAAGGCGTCGATCTTGCTGGGCGTGCCGGTGAGTTCAAACACAAAGCTCTCCAGCGTGCTGTCCACCGCATTGGCGCGGAAGATGTCGGCCAGACGCAAGGCTTCGACACGTTTGTCACCGGTGCCTGCCACTTTGAACAGCGCCAGTTCACGTTCTACGGAGGCGCCTTCGACGGTCAGGTCATGCACGTCGTGTACTGGCACAATGCGGCCAAGCTGTGCTTTGATCTGTTCGATGACCTGCGGCGTGCCGGTGGTCACGATGGTGATGCGAGACAGGTGTCCGGTGTGGTCGACTTCAGCCACGGTCAGGCTTTCGATGTTGTAGCCACGCCCGGAGAAGAGACCAATCACACGCGCCAGAACGCCCGGCTCGTTGTCCACCAGAACGGCCAATGTGTGGGTCTCGACCTCGTCGGAGAAGTTTGGACGTAGGTTATAAGCGGAGTGGCTCGTGGAGCCTTTTTTGATTTTTAGAGCAGCCATAGGTTTGCCTTTCAGTAAACGCTGAGAGAAAAGCTATCTCCAGCCTTTCTTAGTTCGAAGGCGACTTCATCGCCTTTGTTCTTTTCGAAGCATTTTTGTTTGGACGATATGCTGGCAACGCGCACTGGTTTGGATTGGGTTGATACTGGTCCAGACGGTGAAGCCAGAACATACCTCGAGTTTGTACCGAAAAATTTGCGGTCGTTGACGATCAACGTAGCTTCAAACATCGAAGCACATTCATATGGCGGGCAGATACAGTATTCACCCGATGTCGTCGCAATTTCACTTGCTCTCCATAGGTCTGCATTTTGCATCCATTCAACCTCCAAAAGCGTCGGGCGCTTAGGTGCCAACTGGTAGCCGACAATAACGACGCCAATGGCAATCGCTATTATCGACACCAATCGCATTGGTTACACCAGAACCGCGCCGCCGGCTTCGATGGCGCCTTGGGTACTGGCTTCGCCCAGAAGCATTTCGTTGTGCGGTTTGCCCGACGGGATCATCGGGAAGCAGTTCTCGTGTTTCTCCACCAGACAGTCAAAGATCACCGGGCCGTCGTAGTTGATCATTTCCATGATCGCCTCGTCCAGATCATCCGGGTCGGAACAGATAATGCCTTTTGCGCCAAAGGCTTCGGCGAGTTTTACGAAATCAGGCAGGGCTTCGGACCAGCTGTGGCTGTAGCGTTCGCCGTGCAGCAGCTCTTGCCACTGACGCACCATGCCGAGGCGTTCGTTGTTGAGGATGAACTGTTTCACCGGCAGGCGGAATTGCACGGCAGTGCCCATTTCCTGCATGTTCATCAGCCAGGACGCTTCACCGGCCACGTTGATCACGAGGCTCTCGGGGTGGGCCACTTGCACGCCCACAGAGGCTGGCACGCCATAGCCCATGGTGCCGAGGCCACCAGAGGTCATCCAGCGGTTGGGATGTTCAAAGCCGAGGTATTGCGCGGCCCACATCTGGTGCTGGCCCACTTCGGTGGTGATGTAGCGGTCATGGTCCTTGGTCAGTGCCTCAAGACGCTCCAGCGCGTATTGCGGTTTGATGACTTTGCCTTCCTGAACGTATTTCAGGCATTCCACTTTGCGCCAATCGCTGATCTGGCTTTGCCACTTGGCAATCGCTTCGCGGTTCACGGTGCGGCCACGGGCTTTCCAGACTTTCAGGATGTCGGTCAGCACGCTTTCCACGTCACCCACAATCGGGATGTCCGCCGGGATCACCTTGTTGATCGAGGACGGGTCGATGTCGATGTGGGCCTTTTTTGAGCCGGGCGAGAAGGCGGAGATCAGGCCGGTGATGCGGTCATCAAAGCGCGCGCCGATGTTGATCATCAGGTCGCAGTCGTGCATCGCCATGTTGGATTCATAGAGGCCATGCATGCCCAGCATGCCCAGCCAGTTTTCACCAGAGGCCGGATAGGCGCCAAGGCCCATCAGGGTGGAGGTGATTGGAATGCCGGTGGCGTCCACAAGTTCGCGCAGCAATTTAGACGCTTTGGGGCCGGAGTTGATCACGCCGCCGCCGGTGTAAAAAACAGGACGTTCGGCCTTCTCCATCGCTTCAACCAATTCGTTGATCGCGGTGATGTCCCCTTTGGTTTCAGGCTCATAGATCGAGGTGTCCGACTTCTCCGGTGCGGTGTATTTGCCGTTGGCGAACTGCACGTCTTTTGGAATGTCGATCAGCACCGGGCCGGGGCGGCCGGAGCGCGCCACGTGGAAGGCCTGGTGCAGGGTTTCAGACAGGGTGTCCGTGTCCTTCGCCAGCCAGTTGTGCTTGGTGCAGGGGCGGGTGATGCCCACGGTGTCTGCTTCCTGAAAGGCGTCTGAGCCAATCATGAAGGTTGGCACCTGGCCTGTGAGAACCACAATCGGGATCGAGTCCAGCAGGGCATCGGTCAGGCCGGTCACGGCGTTGGTTGCGCCCGGGCCGGAGGTTACCAGCGCCACGCCAACCTTGCCGGTGGAGCGGGCATAGCCTTCGGCGGCGTGCACCGCGCCTTGCTCGTGACGCACCAGGATGTGGCGAATGTCATTTTGCTGAAAAATCTCGTCGTAAATCGGTAGGACCGCGCCTCCGGGATAGCCAAAGACTGTGTCCACACCCTGATCCTTCAGGGCTTGAACCACCATTTTTGCTCCGGTCATCTGACGTGTCATCATTCTCTCCGTTACCGACGACATTACTAGCTCACACAAAAAAGCCCCCGCTTGTAAGCGAGGGCGCATGGGGTACCATTATGGTGTCCGTTACCGGCCCATGCGCCTTATTCCGACAATGACGACTAGCCTTGGCATCGTTTTTGTCCTCAAGTGGGGTCACTTAATGTGTTCGGATCGGACCTTATGGCTGCTGCATCGCGGCGTCAACCGCGAAATCTACAGAAAAGCACCGTTTCGGGCGTAAAATCTTTGCATTTGTTGCGTGAGTGGCGGGTTCCTGCGAAATTTGAGGAAATATCATGGGCAAATTCAGCCTGAATCAGATCACACCGTTTGTTCCCTGCAGCAATTTGGCGCGGCAAATCGCGTTTTACCGGGATGTGCTGGGCTTTGAGGTGGGATTTACGGCCGATAACTACGCATTCTTGCGGCGCGAGGCCGTGGCGGTGCGCTTGATCGAAGTGGAGGCGGGTGACGACCTGACGGGGCGGGAGACGTCATTCTACATCGACGTCCAGCAAATAGACGCGTTGTTTGCTGATATGCAGGAGGCGTTAGACGCATTGCCACAGGGCCGCGTTCGGGCGCCCTTTGATCAGGACTATGGGCAGCGTGAGTTCCACGTACTGGATGAAGATGGAAACCTGGTGTTTTTCGGTGAGGGGATTTCATAGCCGTATGGGAGCTACTGTGTTCGCCTCTATGCCGTTTTGACCATTAGGCGCGATAAAGTTGAGGAACCAACTTTGGACGTCGACACGTTTTGGAGCGCCACCCTGCAAAAATCGCTGTTTTATGTTATTATTTGCGCATTCATTTCACAGCAGCATTTTGAAAGGAGAGGGCTATGCCCTACCGGCGATTGGTTATTCCCAACATGTGGGCGCGGATGCAGCGCCTACAAGACGAAGACCTCAATGATAAGGACGATGATCCCGGCGATGATGAGATTTACAGGATTGTCACAGTGATACAGCGGTCCAATAGAGGCGTGCTTGAGGACACCCATGTGGGCGGGTCAGACAACTACGTGACCTTTACTCAAGCTGATCGCGGCAAATGGAAGGAACTGCAGCATACCGGGGAGTGGATGGGTGTCTGGGTCCCTTCGGACAGTCAAATCGAAGTGACCTGGTACCTCATGGAAGAGGACAGCATTTTAGATGATGATTTGGAAGAAGCTCTTGGCGACTTGGTCAAAGGGATCACCGAGGAGATCGAAGGGCTTCCAGGGATCGCGCGCGCAAAACGGCTCTATGCGCTGATTACAAAAGTTGTGGCGAGTATCAGTGGTGACGATGTGCTTGGCACACACAAGCGGTTCTTTGACTTAAGCCAACTTCCGCAACCTTTTGAATACCGGCGCACATTTTCATGTAATGCCAATGATGCGGATTATACCGCCTGGGCGCGGTTGAATCTTGGAAAGAGCCGCAAGCGGTAACGCCTATAGCCCAACACCGGTGCCTTGCAGCACGCCATGCTCCATCGCATAGCGGGTGAGGCCGGCGGTGGACGAGATACCCAGCTTGCGTTTGATGTTTTTGCGGTGGGTTTCCACGGTGCGCACCGAGATGTTGAGCTCGTTGGCAACTTCTTTGTTGGATTTGCCCTGGGCCAGTTGCAAGAGCACAGTTTGTTCGCGGCTGGTGAGTGGTTCACGGGCCCCATCTTCTGACGGTTCCAGCGAGCCTTTGGCGCCGGTGCAGAGGTATTTCTTGCCACTCATCACCGCATCTATGGCGGTTTTGATTTCTTCGGTGGGCACATCCTTGAGCACATAGCCCATCGCCCCGTGGCTGAGCGCGGTGGAAATGTACTCCGGGCTGTCGTGCATCGACAGGATCAGCACCCGCAGATCAGGGTCCATCTCCAGGAGCATTTCTGTGGCGGTGAGGCCGCCGATTTCTGGCATGTTGAGGTCCATCAACACCACGTCGGGATTCAGAGTTGGCAGTTGGTCCACGGCCTCGCGGCCATTGGAGAGGGTGCCGACAACGGTGATGTCATCATAGCTCTCCAGAATGGATTCGATGCCTTCGGCCACCATGGGGTGATCGTCGACAATCATCACTTTGATGGTTGTGTCTGAACTCATGCGCTGGCCTTTCGGGTCTTGTCATTGCCCTCGGTTTCGGGCGTCAGGATGTGGCTTAGCGGGACTTCTGCCACAATCACCGTGCCGGAGCGAGAGGAGAATATGCGCAGAGTGCCGTCGAGCTGTTCAACACGTTCCTGCATATTTCGCAGGCCGAGGCCGCCACGCGCGGAGGGGTCGCGTTCCTGAGGCAGCCCCTTGCCGTTGTCGGCAATCCGCAATGTGGCGCCTTTCTTGTGGCCGCGCACGTCGATGGAGACGGTGGTGGCGCGGGAGTGGCGTTCGATGTTGGTCAGGGCTTCCTGTGCAATTCGGTAGAGTGCGATCTTGGCGTCTTGGTCGAGGCGGTTGCGGAAGACCACTGTGTTGAAGTGTGTCTCAATCCCGGTGCGGGTGGAGAAGTCGTCGGTCAGGGCTTTTAGGGCGGGGCCGAGGCCGAGATCGTCGAGGACACCTGGGCGCAGATCGCGGGATATGCGGCGGACTTCTTGAATGGCACCAGAGAGGTGATCGACGCCCTTTTCCAGCGACTCCAATCCGCGCTCATCCCCATTCTTGAGGCGGCGGGTCGCGCTATCGAGTGCATACCGTACGCCAACAAGCAGTTGTGAGATGCCGTCGTGCAACTCGCGGGCTACGCGACCCCGTTCTTCTTCTTGCGCGTCAAACACCCGTTGGGTCAGGGCTTTGAGTTTGGCGTCTGCCAAGCGGCGTTCGCGCACGGTGATGAAGAAGCCGGAGAGGAAGACAAGGGTGAGGCAGGCAACAGTGATGACAAGGATATAGAAGGAGGTGCGTTGCACGCGTTCCTCCACATCGGCGCGGGCGGCGGCGACGCTTTCGAGCACGTCATCGATAAAAATGCCGGTGCCCACGACCCATTGCCAGTCTTGCAGGCCGACCACATAGGTGACCATGCGGGCTGTTTCTAAGGAAGAGGGCTTGGCCCAGTCAAAACTGTGATAGCCGCCACCGGTGCGGGCGATGTCGATCATCGGGTCTGTGACTTCGGTACCGTTCAAGTCGGTCAATCCGCGCCAGTTTTTGCCAATCAGATATGTTTGCCTCGGGCTGACCAAGTTGTTGCCGTCGTAGTCAAACACGAAGAAATAGCCGTCCTGGCCATAGAGCATGGACGACAAGATTTGCGTGACGGCGAGCTTGGCCTCTTCGTCATCTGGAGCCGCGCGGCCATAGATGTTTATGAAAGCAGTGCGGGCGATGGAAATGTAATTCTTAAGTTCAGCCTTTTTGGCTTCGATCAGCTGGGTTTCCAGCGCACGGATTTCGCGGTCGGCCAATTGGCGAGATTGGTTGGCCACCAATACGGAAATGGCCGCCACAGCCAAAAGCAGCGGTACAGTGGCCAGCAAGAAGAGCTTCTGACCATAAGACAGGCGCAAGTAGGGCAAGAAAGGTCGCATGTTCGATTCGTTACGAGAGATCGGGGGCGAATCATAGAAGAGAATCAAAAACGGTGGCGCTAACGTTGCCGTGATTTACGATTTTTTTGCCGGAATTGGTCAGCATTTTTTGCCATTTGGTCGGTTTCTACGCGGTAGTGGGTATTTCCTCTACGTAGGGTCACCGCTAGGCTCGCCACACTTCAACGATCCGCTCGGACTCTCTGGAGGGAGAACCGGGCTGAACATAATTTCTGGGAGGAAAACCTTAATGGATCGTCGTTCTTTTCTAAAAACATCTGCACTTGGCGGCACCGCAGCAGCGGCCAGCACTCTGGCAGCACCTGCTTATGCGACCGGCAAGCAGACACTGACCATGGTGACATCCTGGGGTCGCGGCCTCGCGGGTGTGTTTGACGCGGCTCAGCACGCAGCAGACACCATCAACGCGATGTCCGATGGCAACCTGACCGTTGACATCAAAGCCGCAGGCGAACTGGTTGGCGCGTTTGAAGTATTTGACGCTGTGACCGCTGGTCAGGCTGACATGTACCACGCGGCTGACTACTACTTCGTAAGCCAGCACCCAGGTTACGCGTATTTCACCGCGGTTCCGTTCGGCATGACCGCACAGGAATTGGTGAACTGGTACTACCACGGCGAAGGCCACGCACTGCATGACGAACTGGGCGAAATCTTCGGCCTGAAGTCCTTCATCGCAGGTAACACCGGTGCACAGGCTGGTGGCTGGTACTCCAAAGAGATTGCTGGTCCAGAAGACTTCCAAGGTCTGAAGTTCCGTATGCCAGGTCTGGGTGGTCAGGCGCTCGGCAAGATGGGTGCTTCCGTACAGAACCTGCCAGGTTCCGAAGTGTATCAGGCGCTGGCGTCTGGCGCGATCGACGGAACCGAGTGGATCGGTCCATGGGCCGACGAGAAAGCTGGTTTCCAGGAAATCACCAAGTTCTACTACACTGCGGGCTTCCACGAGCCAGGTGCCGCTCTGACGCTGGCGACCAACCGCGAAGTGTTCGAAGGTCTGTCCCCTGCAAACCAGAAAATCATCGAAACTGCCGCCGCAGCCACCCACCAGTGGAACCTGGCGCAGTTCCTGAACAACAACGGTGCGGCGCTGCAGCGTCTGCAAGCCGGTGGTGTGAAGGTTCTGGAATTCCCAGATTCCGTATGGGACGCAATGGGCGCAGCTGCGAAAGAGACCATGGACGAGTACATGGACGACGAACTGTTCGCAAAAATCCGCGCGTCTGTGGAGACCAGCATGGCTGCGTCTTCCAACTGGCTGGTTAAGTCCGAAGGGACTTACCGTGCACAGCGTGACCGCGTGATGGGCTAAGCCCTTGAGATGCTAAGCAAATTGGCCCCCCGGTGATTTCCGGGGGGCCTTTTGCAAAAACAGACAGGGCGCGGATCGCAGCACTGTCAAAAATCCAAAAACAATAAGGGGATGAGGGGACAATGCTGGACGGTCTGGTCTGGTTCTTTTCCAACATTGGCCAAGCCTTTGTGAACGCGGGGTACGCGATCACACATCCGGGCATGTGGCTGAGCTGGATTGGCGGCCTTGAGACCACCGAGGACAAACAAGCGCTGATGCGGTTTGTTTACTACGGTGGCTCGGTTGAGTTTTTCTTTGTGGTGTTCACGCTTTTCCTGATCGTTACGGCGGTTGGTATTGCGCGGCCCAATTTCATGTGGGGATGCGTGCGCGTTCTGGAAGGTCTTGCCAACTCGGTGGGTCGTTTATTTGCGTGGGCGGGTCTGTTGATGGTTCTGCAGCAGATCGTGATCGTCTTTATGCAGCGGATCTTCACGGTGCCAGAGATCAGCCTGATCTACGGCGTGAGCTGGCTGACGTTTGACGTGAGCTGGTGGGCCGAAGAGCTGAAGCTGTATAACGCCATGATCGTCTGCATGTGTGCGACCTACACCTTTGTGCAGGGCGGCCACGTCCGCGTGGACCTTGTCTATTCCGCGATCAGCCACCGTGCTAAGCGTGTGATCGATATGCTCGGTTCGTTGCTGTTCATGATGCCGGTTGCGGTTCTGACCTGGATGTACGGCTGGTTCTTCATGTGGCGTCACCTTGTGACCCCGAAGGTATCGGCGTCCGACAAGGTTGAGATCCTGATGAAAAAGGCCCGTATCCTGAAATGGAACGTGGAAACCATCGGCTTCTCTCCAAACGGCTTCAACGCTTACTTCCTCTTCAAAGTGCTTCTTATTTGCTTTGCCGGCATGGTCTTCTTGCAGTCCATTGCGTTCTTCTATCGCTCGTATCTCGAGTTCAAAGAAGGTGCGGGCAGCGCTGGCAAATACCTCGACCGCGACACGCTGGGCGAGGGTGAAGAAGCCTATGAAGGCACACACTGATCTAAGGGGCAGAACTAATGCTATTTGGACTTGATGGGGTCGAGATCGGCCTGATTATCGTCTTCCTCTGCCTCTTTGGGGGCATTCTCTCCGGCTTCCCTGTGGCGTTTGCCATTGGTGGTGCAGGGGTTATCTCCTTCGGGATCATTGCGGCGCTGGACAGTGCCGGGATCCTGATTCACCAAGCGATTGACACCAGCTCAACCATGTACGCCGATTTGATCGCGCAAGGGGTGAAGGCGGACGCAATCTCGATCTTCCGATACCCGGATTTGCCGCGTGTGGCAGAATCCGTGTTCCCGGGCGGTTGGGAACAGGCAATGAACCGCAACATCAGCTTTGTGGTCAACCGGATGAACGAGCGTGTGCTTGCCGGTCAGTCTATCGAAACGCTGTTGGCGGTTGTGATGTTTGTTCTGATGGGCATCACGCTGGAACGCTCCAAGATCGCAAACGACCTTCTGACCACTATGGCGCGCGTCTTTGGCCCGCTGCCAGGCGGTCTGGCGGTGTCGGTTGTGGTCGTGGGTGCTTTCCTCGCGGCCTCCACCGGTATCGTGGGCGCAACGGTTGTGACCATGGGCTTGCTGTCGCTGCCAACCATGCTGAAGCACGGGTACAACCCGAAGTTGGCAACCGGTGTGATTGCGGCGTCCGGTACGCTGGGTCAGATCATTCCGCCGTCCATCGTGATCGTTCTTCTCGGCACGCTGGCGGGCGACCTTTACTCTGCAGCACAGGAAAACCGTGCGCAGGTGGCAGGCTGTTCTGATGCGCTGACCTTCTTGGGCGAGCCCGCGGTTGTGTCTGTTGGGACACTGTTCCAGGCGGCGCTGATCCCCGGCATCATGCTGGCGGTGCTCTACGGCCTCTATGCCTTCGGCTATGCGTTGTTTAACCCCAAAGAAGCCCCAGCGGTGGAAATGGGAGACAGCGGCGGTGAAGCTATCACCCGTGGTGAGAGTCTGACTTGGTTCCTTGCGGTTCCGGCTGGTCTGATTGTCGGTGTTATCCTTTTGGGACAGGTCAATGTGATTGGCTCTCAGGATGTGACTGTGGACAGCTTCTCGGATGCGGGTCAAACCGCAAGCCTGCGCACCAACGTTGGCGAAGAGTGTAAAGCGTCGATGATTGAGCTGCATGGTCAGTTGGCCTGGGATCAGGCGGTTGCCGAACAGACAGCGATTGACGAAGCGGGCGGCGTGGCCGAAGCGCGGGCTCTGACCGACGAAGAGCGCTCTGCTCTGCGTGTTGAAAAGATTGCCGCTGCGGCGCCAATCGGCTCTGGTCTGGCCATCGGTTACCTGTTGCTGGCTCTGATCCTGACCACTGCACGCGGTGTGGCACCAAGCGCGGACACTCGTCCGTTGCTGATCGGTGGCGCGGGTATCGTGCTGGCGCTGGCTGTGGATGCGATTCTTGTATCGCCCATCACCACGCCGGGTTGGACGCTGATCTACATGGCAATCCCTCTGGCAATGACGCTCTACGGTGTGCGCTATGGCGCAGGCCTGCTGGGTAAAAACGAACTGCTGCGTGTGGTGTTCCCACCGCTGGTTCTGATCATTGCTGTGCTGGGTTCGATCCTCGGTGGTATCACCAACCCGACACCAGCGGCTGCGCTGGGTGCTGGCGGGGCGATCATGCTGGCGGCTTACCGTCGTCTGCACGATGAGGGCCGTTCCGGCGGGATCATCATCTGGTCGACCTTTGCTGTGATCATCATGATCCTTGTGGGCGTGAACTTTGACCTGCGTATCAATCAGGAAGTTGTCTCCACTGAGAACGTGATTGCGTTCTTCGTGGCCAAAGGCACATACCTGTTTGCGATGTTTGGTCTGCTTTACGGCTGTTTCGTGCTGTTCCGTGGCAAGGTGCTTTCGCCGATCGTGCGGGAAACCGCGAAGGTGACTTCGATGGTGTTCACCATCCTGATCGGCTCGCAGCTTCTGAACCTGGTGGTGATCAGCTTTGGTGGCGAGCATTACATTCAGCAGTTCCTGAAATCGTTTGACAACGAGTTCAAGGTCTTCCTGATCGTGATGCTGGTGCTGTTTGTGATGGGCTTTGTGCTCGACTTCCTCGAGATCATTTACATCGTGATCCCGATTGTTGGCCCGGTCATCTACGGCGGTACCTTTGATCCGAAATGGGTCACCATCATGATCGCGGTGAACCTGCAGACCTCGTTCCTGACACCTCCGTTTGGCTTTGCGCTCTTCTACTTGCGAGGGGTGGCGCCAAAAGAGGTCACGACCGGGCACATCTACAAGGGCATCATTCCCTTTGTGCTCATCCAGGTCGTGGGGCTGGCGATCCTATGGTACGTGCCATCGATCGTGACGATCCTGCCGGATCTGATCGGGAACTGATCTAAGACGCAAAAGACAAAAAGAAGCGGGGGCCATTTGGCCCCCGTTTTGCGTTTGGGTGTTTGGGGTCCCGAAAAGGGGGAGCTTAATTGTTGCCACTGAGGTTAGTGGCAGCTTTGAACACTAGTCGCTTGGCCTGTTGTTGACATTGAACCAACGACTCTCGCTTATCTTTCAAGGAAGAGAGTATTGAGGCACTGTATGAGAAACATCATTTCGCTCGCCATTGTAGTTACGAGTATTTTTGCTTCGCCGACCATGGCGAATTTTAAAGTTACAGAACGGCAAACCACTTTCGGTGAGTGCAGAGCAATGCTGCAAGCACTGGCTGGGGCGCTGTCTGGGAAACTTGCAGAGTATAGCAGAAATACAAGCTCCATCTTGGAGAGCTCATTTGAGAGCATTGATGGAGGCACGAAGTACACGATTACCTGTTTGGCGGATGAGCAAAAAATGGTCATTCGCAAAGAGCCAACCTAATCAACAGCTTTGTCTGCAAACTGCATATTTTTTCAAGGGGACAAAGACACAAGGTTTCTGGATCCCTCAGACAGCGTGCCTCGATCCCGCTGGAGACCGAGGGGTTTTCCTATCTCGCATAAAACCGCGCGGCGCGGTTGATGGCGACGGAACCCATGACGTGGTCGGTGAGGCCTTGTTTGCGGTCCGTAGTGATCATCAGCACAATGGAGATGATCTGTAGGATCGGGAACATCACCGACACGGTGAAGCCCAATGTGTGCAGGAAGGCGGACCCGAGATCAAAACGGCTGCCGTCGGATTGACGCAGTTCGATGGACATCAGGCGCATCCCCCAAGTAGCGGAACCGGTGGCGATGGTGACCACGCGGTAGGCAAAGCCAAACACAAACAACAGCGCGCCAAAGAAGAAGATGCCGGTGAAGGCGGTGAACGGCAGCACCAGCACACAGAGCACAAAGATAAGGCCGGTGTCGATCAGCCACGCCAGCAGGCGCTTGAAGGTCACGTCCTCGTAAAACTCGGACTGGGTGTCCGGATCGGGTAGGGCAAAGCTGCGGTCGCTCATGTCTCTCTCGTTTTGGTAGGGGCCGGTACTGTATAGAAAACGGCGCGGAAGATGTCTCCCGCGCCGTGACTGCTCAAAAGGGCGCGCGCTTAGGCGTCTTCGGTCTCGCGACGTTCGTCGGCCGCTTTGGTGGCGCGTTCGTCCATGAACTGGTCAAACTCTGCCTTGTCTTTGGCGGCGCGCAGACGCTCCAGGAAGTCCTCAAAGCTCTTCTGCTCGTCTTCCAGACGGCGCAGGGTCTCGTCGCGGTAGCTGTCAAAGGCACTGTTGCCGGAGGAGGCCATCACATGCATGCGACGGGAACAGCTGCGGTTGCGGGAGGATTTCTTGAACATATCTTTGCTCCAGATCATGTAGAACAGAAGGGCCAGGCCAACAGGCCAGAAGAACACGAAGCCAAGAACCATGGCGGCAATCCAGGCACCTTTGCCTTTGCTGTCCAGCCAGGCCTCGCTCTTGCCAAACCAGCTGAGGTGCTGGGTGTCGGCGGTATGGGCGGTTGCGGCAGGGGTCATATCGGTCTCCGAGTTTGTGTCTTTTGTTGCTCCGTGAAGCGGTATGTAAATCGCTTTCACATTACCTAGATTGGGCGTGCCACGTCACTTTGCAAGGAAAAATGTGAAAGGTTTTTACATTTGGCGGTTATGTGTTTGTTTTGGTGGGGAAATTTGGGTAAAAATTTTTGGGCTTAGGTGCTGAAGGTGCAGACTTTGGCGCCTGAAATCTGCTCCAAATCCTCTGGCGAGAGGCAAAATACGTGGTTTGGCGTGCCGGCCGCGGCCCAGATTTGGGCAAACTCAGTCAGGCGTGTGTCCATAAAGGCCTGGATCGGGGAGAGGTGGCCCACAGGGCTGACCCCGCCGATAGCAAAGCCGGTTTGTTTGCGCACCACGGTGGCATCTGCGCGGGTCAAAGGCACGCCAAGGAGCGTTTCGGCCGCCTGCGGATCAACCTGGCGGCCGCCAGCGGTCAGGAACAGGACGACCTCTCCGGTGTCGGCGTTTTGAAACACAATGGACTTGGCGATTTGATCGACGTCGCAGCCCACGGCATCGGCTGCCATTTGCGCGGTGCGGGCGCCGTCGGTTTCGCGGATGTCGATCTCTTTGCCTGCGGCTTCTAAGGCGGCGCGCACACGTTTCAGGCTTTTGCTCATGGGTGGTCTCCTCGTCCTCGGGTTGATTTCTGCCATGGCGCGCCGCAGGGTGCCAGCATGGAAAAACAGACTGATTTGAAAGAGAGCTTGTTGGCACTGGAAACCCAAGTTTGGGATGCGCTGGTGACAGGGGATGGGGACGCGGATGGCGCGTTGCTAAGTGAGGATTTTATAGGGGTGTATCCCGATGGGTTTGCCGGAAAGGACGCCCACACGGGGCAGTTGGATGGCGGCGCCACGGTGGCGGAGTTTCGGCTGAGCGAGGTGCAGGTCCGGGCAACCGGAGCGGAAAGCGGATTGCTGATTTACCGTGCGGATTATCTGCGGCTTGGCAAGTCTGACTGGGAGGTCATGTTGGTGAGTTCCCTGTGGGAGCGGCGCAATGGGAACTGGGTCAACAGCTTCAGTCAGGACACGCCGTTGACCGGGGAGGGGGTGCCGTAAGCCGCCCCTGCGGCAGCACCGCCAATTGACCTTCGCGCAATGCGGTTTCAAAGTCGCGCCATGTTGTTTGAATCACAAATCACCCGCCTGCCTCGCCCGTTTGACACTGATCTTGGTGCGGAGGCGCGGGCGGCGGTGCCGGCGTTGTCTGGCGATCTGGCCAAGTTGATTGAAGGCACGGCGGGATCAAGTCCCTACCTGAAAAGCCTGATCCACAAGGAAGCGGCCTGGTTGCCGGAGGCTTTGCAGGATGCGGATGCAGCGTTGGCGGCGGTTTTTGCCGGGTTGCACGCAGGGGCACCGGATCAGCGGCCAACCGCTTTGCGGGTTGCGAAACGCAAGGTTGCTTTGCTGACGGCGCTGGCGGATTTGGCGGGGGCGTGGTCGCTGGAAAAGGTGACCGGCACGCTAACGGATTTTGCCGATCTGGCGAGCCAGTTGGCGCTGGAGGCCACGATTGGTGCGGAAATTCGGCGCAAGAAGCTGCCCGGGGCCACCGAGGATGACATTCCGACAGCGGGTGGCATGGTATCGATTGCCATGGGCAAGATGGGCGCGCATGAGCTGAATTACAGTTCTGACATTGATCTGATTTGCCTGTTTGATGAAAGCCGGTTTGATCCGGACGACTATCACGACGCGCGGGCGAGTTTCATTCGCGCGACGCGCAAAATGGCGGCGATGCTGAATGACATCACCGGCGATGGCTATGTGTTCCGTACGGACTTGCGACTGCGGCCTGATCCCGCGGTGACGCCTGTGTGCCTCGCGATGGAGGCGGCGGAGCGCTATTATGAGAGCCTGGGGCGGACCTGGGAGCGGGCGGCCTATATCAAGGCGCGGCCTTCGGCAGGCGATCTGGCAGCGGGGCAGAGGTTTCTCGACACGCTGACGCCGTTTGTCTGGCGCAAACACCTGGACTTTGCCGCCATTCAGGACGCGCATGACATGCGGTTGCGCATTCGCGAGCACAAGGGTCTGGGCGGCGAGATCACCTTGGACGGTCACAATATGAAGCTGGGGCGCGGTGGTATTCGTGAGATCGAGTTTTTCACCCAGACCCGGCAGTTGATTGCTGGTGGGCGCGATCCGTATCTGCGAGACCGCCATACGGTTCCAGGGCTGCGCAAGCTGGCCTCCAAAGGCTGGGTGCCTGAGGATGTGGCTGAGGCGCTGTCGGATCATTATCGCTTTCATCGCGAAGTGGAGCACCGCGTGCAAATGGTGGCGGATGCGCAGACGCATTTGTTGCCCAAAAGCGAAGAGGGCTGGGGCCGGATTGCGGGCCTGATGGGGCGCGACGAGGCGGAGATTCGCAAAGAGTTGCAGGAGCGGCTGACCGAAGTGCATGAGATGACCGAGGGGTTCTTTGCACCGGATGCTGCGCCGGAGGGTAGTGAAGAGGTCACCCACGTGTTTGATGAAGAGGTCATCGCGCGGTGGGAGAGCTATCCGGCCATGCGTAGCGTGCGTGCGGTGGAGATATTCAACCGGGTGCGGCCAGAGATTTTGCGGCGTCTGGCGCAGGCGCCAAAACCGGATGAGGCGCTTTTGGCGTTGGACGGGTTTTTGCGGGGACTGCCCGCTGGCGTACAACTGTTCTCGCTGTTTGAGGCCAATCCGCAGTTGATTGACTTGTTGGTGGATATTGTGGGCACTGCGCCCGCGCTGGCGCAGCACTTGTCGCGTAACTCCGGTGTGTTTGACGCGGTGATTGGCGGCAGTTTTTTCACGGGGTGGCCGGGCGTGCGCGGGTTGACCGAGGAGTTGCAGGAGCGGCTGGCGCGGGATGACGACTACGAAGCGCAGCTGGATGGCACGCGGCGCTGGGCCAAGGAATGGCAGTTCCGCATTGGTGTGCATCATTTGCGCGGTTTGATTGGTGCGGAGGAAGCCGGGCGGCAGTATGCGGATTTGGCAGAGGCGGTTTTGGCGGGGCTGTGGCAGCCGGTGGCGGATCATTTTGCCGCCAAACACGGGCCAATGCCGGGGCGGGGCGCGATTGTGCTTGGCATGGGGTCTTTGGGGGCGCAGCGGCTCAACGCGACGTCAGACCTCGATTTGATCGTGATCTATGACGCCGACGGCGTGGAAGCCTCCGACGGGCGGCGGCCTTTGGCGGCGCGGCCGTATTATGCTCGCTTTACGCAGGCCTTGGTCACGGCGTTGAGTGCGCCCATGTCGCAGGGGCGGCTCTATGAGGTCGATATGCGCTTGCGCCCGTCGGGCACGCAGGGGCCGGTGGCGACGTCTTTGGCATCGTTTAAGAACTACCAAATGAATGAGGCCTGGACCTGGGAGCATCTTGCGTTGACGCGGGCGCGGCCTGTGACCGGCGCGCCGGAGTTGATGGCCGAGGTGGAAGGCTTCCGGCAGGAGGTTTTGGCGGCGAAGAAAGACCAGGCGGCGATTGGCAAAGATGTGCAGGAGATGCGGGCGCGGATTGGGGCAGCCAAAGCACCGGATGGACCGTGGGATGCCAAGATTGGCGCGGGGCGGCTGCAGGATATTGAGCTGTTGAGCCAGACTGGGGCGCTTTTGGCGGGCTCGCCGCGGCGCGCGGTGACACAGGGCCTGCAAGCGGGTGTCGCAATTGGCTGGCTATCTGCCTCAGACGCGTCAGACCTCGCCAGCACCTATCGGCTTTGTTGGCAGGTGCAACTGGCGTCCAAGTTGTTGTCAGGTAGTACCATTGCACCCGATGCGATTGGTGCAGGTGGTCGGGCGTTTTTGTTGCGTGAAACCGGTGCGGACGATATCGAGGCAGTGTTGCGCAAGTTGACCGACGCGACAGAGACTGCGGCGGAGACGGTCACAGCGGCTTTGGCGGCCACAGGGGAGGCATGACATGGATATTTCGCATTGCGACCCCAAGGGGCTGATCCACGAGAGTTACCGGATGGAGGGTATTGAACCTTCAGAGTGCCGGACGATCTTTCTGGATTGGGCACTGTCGCTTCCGGACGGTGTGGACACCCGCGACGCGATTGAGATGTTGATTGTACATCTGGGCAGTAAACATCCGGGCCATCCGATGACGCAGGTTCTGGAAGAGGGCAGCGTGGAGATGCGCGCGCCCAAACGGCGCGGTGGGTGGCGTTCAAGGCCTCGTAACTGAGCGGGCGTCAGGCGTTTGCGTCAAGCCAATCGAATGCTTCCAACACGCTGTCGTGTATGAAAGTGTCGCCAGCCGGGCGATTTTGTTTGAGCGTGCTTAGGTTGTCTTGGTCAATCCAACACCATGCGTCGACTTTGCCGGTTTCGAGAACTGGTGCTGTCAGATCGCCTGAAACGGTGAGGATGAATTGCCGCTCATGTCGAGGGCCGTCTTCGGCTTGCCACGCCTTCGGGGACAGTTCCGCGCAGACCTGATCTACTGTCCAGCCGGTTTCTTCAAAGACCTCGCGGGACAAAGCGTCTTCGACGGTTTCGCCGGGGTCGACGTGGCCACCCGCAAGATCCCAGCAGCCGGGAAAGAGGCGCCGCGTTCGGCTGCGCCGTTGTGCAAAGATCTTTCCTCCAGGATTGAGGATCAATGCGGTGACGACGGTTTGCGTCATAAAACAAGTGCCTTGAGCAGTGGTGACGGAGTGTCTCAACTTTTAGTTAATTCCTTTGAAACGTCCAGCGCGGGTCGCAATCGTGCCCCAATTGGCGCGCAAATTTGCAGGGACACAGCAGAGGCGAGAACCGCCCGAGGAGTTGGACATGGCGATGGGAAAAATCTTTGCAGCACTGGTCTTGGCATTGGGTGCAAGCGCATGTGCGTCGGTAGACACCGCAAGCCGGAACGCGTCTTATGACGTGCCTTCCACCGAAATGGCCGCGCCAGCGCCCTCTTACGCGCTAGAGAGCTTTGACGTTATGGTGCCAACCACGCTGAAGGTGTCCGAGGCGAACCTTTATTATCCACCAGGTGACATCGTATGGCGCGGGGATGCGCCGGGTGACCGCTATCAGCAGGTGAAGGCGATCTTTGATGAGAGTGTTCGTTTGGGCGCCTATCCGCTGGACGGTGCGATGCCGGTGCGAGTGGAGATCGAAGTGACCCGCTTCCATGCTCTGACCGAGAAGACCCGCTACACCGTGGGTGGGGTGCACTCGATTGAGTTTATCATGACCATCATCGAGCCAGAAACTGGCACCGTGTTGCGTGGTCCAAAGCCGATCACAGCGAGCCTTGTAGCTTATGGTGGGCAGATGGCCATTCAGGCGGAATCCCGTGGTCTGACCCAGAAATACCGCATCACGCAGCACCTGGCGCGGGTTGTTCGTGATGAGCTGACCAAAGCGGAAGGCTTTGTCGCTCCAGACCGTGGCGCCACCAAGCGTATTCAGCCGCTGGAACCGATTGGCAAGCAATTGGCCGCAGCAGAATAAGCCAGGCGCGCAGACAAGGGTTTTCACACCCGAGAGAAACAAGTAGGAGGGCGGCATGTCTATGCCGTCCTCTTCTTCGTCCAGCCGCCCTGTGGTGCGGCTCAAGCCCAAAGCCAACGCCCGCGCGATCCGTCATGGATTCCCCTGGGCCTATGACAATGAGCTGGTCACCGACCGGCGCACCAAAGGGCTTGTGCCCGGCACGCTTGCGGTGCTGGAAGATGACAAGCGTCAGCCGTTGGGGCTGGTGGCGACCAACAGTCAGAGCAAGATTTTCTGTCGCATGCTGGATCGTGACCCTGAGGCGCAGGTGGATCAGGCGTGGTTTGAGGCCAAGTTTGCGCGTGCTTTGGCGATGCGGGAGCGTCTGTTTGGGGCGCCGTTTTATCGGTTGATCCATGCGGAAGCCGACGGGCTGCCCGGCGTGGTGGTGGACCGGTTTGGCGACACCGCTGTGGTGCAGCCCAACGCCGCTTGGGCCGAAACACTGCTTGAACCGCTGGTGGCTGCCTTGGTGGCGGTGACGGGCGTGTCCAATGTGCTTAAGAACGGTTCCGGTCGTGCAAGAGGCTTGGAAGGGCTGGAAGAGGACAGCGCTGTGATGGTTGGCGCGGCGCCAGAAACGCCGGTGCCCGTTGTGATGAATGGCGCGACCTATATGGCTGATTTGACCGGCGGTCAGAAAACCGGGCTTTTCTACGATCAACGTCCCAACCACGGATTTGCTGCCGAGCTTTGCAAAGATGCAAGGGTTTTGGATGTGTTTTCCCATGTGGGCGGGTTTTCTCTCGCCGCTTTGGCGGGCGGGGCCAGCCATGCGACTGCGGTGGACGGCTCTGCGGCAGCGCTGGAACTGGCGCAAGCCGGAGCTGCGGCGGCGGGTGTGGCAGACCGTTTTGCCACGCGCAAAGGCGACGCGTTTGAAGTGTTGACCGCGCTGGGCGAAGACGGCGCCAAGTTTGATGTGGTGATCTGTGATCCCCCGGCATTTGCGCCGTCTAAACCAGCGTTGGAAAAAGGTCTGCGGGCCTACGAACGTGTAGCGCGACTGGCGGCGCCTTTGGTGGCGGAAGGCGGCTATCTGGGGCTATGTTCCTGTTCGCATTCTGCGGATTTGGCGCGGTTCCGGGGCGCATCGGTGCGGGGCATTGGCCGGGCGGGGCGGCATGCGCAGCTCATTCACACCGGTTTTGCCGGGCCGGATCACCCGCTGATGCCGCAGCTGGCGGAAAGCGGATACCTCAAATCGCTGTTCTTTCGCCTGTGAGGCGCCTGCTGCTTGATACCTGCGTTCTGTATCCCACCGTGATGCGGGAGGTGTTGTTGGGCGTGGCCAAGACCGGCGCGTTTGAGCCACAGTGGTCCGACCGCATTCTGGAAGAATGGGCGCGGGCGGCGCGGAAACTGGGACCCACCGGCGAGCCGCAGGCGCGGGTTGAGATCGCGTTGGTTCAGGCGGGCTGGCCTAAGGCGGCGGTCACTTGGAAGCCTTCGCTGGAAGACCGGCTGTATCTGCCGGATGAACACGACGTACACGTGCTGGCGGCGGCGATTTCTGGATCGGCGGATGCGATTGTCACGGTAAACGCCAAGGATTTTCCCAAGCATATTCTGGCGGAAGAGGGGCTGGAGCGGATTGCGCCGGATGAACTGCTGCGAGGATGTTGGGACGAGGATCCAGAAGGTGTGGCCGCGGTGTGCGAAGCGGTGCGTCAGGAGGCGGAGCGGTTGAGTGGCGCGCCTTGGGAGATGCGCAAGTTGCTCAAGAAGGCGCGGCTCCCGAAACTGGCAAAAGCGGTGAGCGCGTAAAGAGGGGCTTTGCCCCGTCACAGCTGGGGCTGTGACTCCCCAGGATATTTTGGGCAAGAAGAAGCGGTTAGGTTTGGGCAATGCCCCATTTGCGTTCGAGCTTTTCGATGGCTTGAATGCGTTCTTCGGTTTTAGGGTGGCTGAGCAGCCAGGCGGGCGTGCTGGCCCCATGCGCACCGGTCAGGTGTGACAGTTTTTCAAAAAGGGCTTTTTGCGGTGCCGTGCCGATGCCCGACTTCACCAGAAGGGCAGCGGCGTATTCATCAGCTTCATATTCATCACTGCGTGACAGGCGCGCGGAGAGCAGGCTGGTGGCGGTGTTTGCCACCAGAGGGCCGATGCCGGGCAGGAAGCGATTGAGCACCATCGCAAGCGCTGTGCGCAGAGCGTTTTGACCGGAAAAGTCGATCATGCGCCGACGGGAGTGGCCCAGGGCGACGTGTCCAAGTTCATGGGCCACCACGGAGGCGATTTCTTCGGCGGTGACGTCGCCGGCGCGATAGCGGTTGTAGAATCCTCGGGTCAGGAAGATGCGGCCATCCGGGGCGGCGAGGCCATTGACCGGTTCGATCTCATAGATGTGCACCCGGATGCGCGGCAGATCCAAGGCTTTGGCCATGTCTTTGATCAGGGGATTGAGGCGCGGATCGGCCAGTTCCGTCGATTTGGCGTCCAGCTCCCGCGCGGTGCGCCACGCGGAAAAACGCATCATCAGCAGGCCGTAGACCACGGCGATGAGGATCGGCATCAGTTTGATCATGGTAGAGATATGTGCCAAGCCGTGGGCGGCTTCAACCCGCGCTCACGTCAGCGTGTCAATTCCCGCATGCCGCGTTCAAGACCTTCTAGGGTCATTGGCACCATCCGGTTTTTAAAGATGTCGCGGATCATGCCGATGGAGTGGGTGTATTGCCAATGCTGTTCCGGCAAAGGGTTGATCCAGAGATTTGATGTCCATTGGTCAAGGGCACGTTCCAGCCAGACTTGACCCGCCTCTTGGTTCCAATGCTCATTGGCCCCGCCGGGGTAGGCGATTTCGTAAGGCGACATGGAGGCGTCGCCGACAAAGATGCATTTGTAGTCTGGCCCATAGGTGCGCAGCACTTCGTGGGTAGGCGTCTGGTCGTTCCAGCGGCGTTTGTTGTCGCGCCACACGCCTTCGTAAAGGCAGTTGTGAAAGTAGTAGTATTCGAGGTGTTTGAACTCGGCCCGGGCAGCGGAGAACAGCTCTTCGACCACCTTGATGTGCGGGTCCATCGAGCCGCCAACATCCAGAAACAGCAGGACTTTTACCGCGTTGTGGCGCTCAGGGCGGGTTTTCACATCGAGGTAGCCGTGCTCGGCGGTGGCCTTGATGGTGCCATTGAGATCCAGCTCTTCGGCGGCGCCTTCACGTGCCCAGCGGCGCAGACGCTTGAGGGCCACTTTGATGTTGCGCGTGCCCAGCTCAACAGAGCCGTCGAAGTTTTTGAACTCCCGTTTGTCCCAGACTTTGACCGCCTTGCGGTGGCGGCTTTCTTTCTGGCCGATGCGCACGCCTTCGGGGTTGTAACCATAAGCGCCAAACGGCGAGGTGCCGGCGGTGCCGATCCACTTGTTGCCACCCTGGTGACGGCCTTCCTGTTCCTTGAGGCGCTCCTGTAGCGTTTCCATCAGCTTGTCAAAGCCACCAAGGGCTTCGATCTCGGCCATTTCTTCGGCAGAGAGGTGCTTTTCGGCCATCTTGCGCAGCCACTCCTCGGGAATGTCGACGGCGTCGAGCACGTCTTGGGCGGAGATTTCGCCCAACCCGTCGAAGGTGGCCGCAAAGGCGCGGTCAAATTTGTCGATGTTGCGCTCGTCTTTCACCATGATGGTGCGGGCGAGGTAGTAGAAGCTCTCCACATCGTAGGTGGCCAGCCCGACCTTCAGCCCTTCCAGAAAGCCAAGAAACTCACGCAGGGACACCGGCACACGGGCCTCGCGCAGGTTTTCAAAGAAGGGCAGGAACATGGATCAGAGCGCCATACGGTGGATGAAGAGCGTGATAAACAGGCCGATGATCGCAAAGATCATGGCGTAGACAAAGCCGTATTGCAGGATGTCTGCGCCTTTGCCGCCGCGGCGTTTGGCCAATGTGCCACCAGTGAGTGCGCCGATGAGGGCGCCAATAAGTACAAACATGGTGTCTTAAGATCTCCCTTTGATCGGGCTGAGTGCCGTGATCTCGCGCAGTTTGGCGCGGACGGCCCAGTCCGGGCCAAAGCCGTATCGTGCCCAGCCAAGACTGTCCAGACGCAGGGCGCCGGCGTCTTCGAACTTGCCTTCCATCTCCAGTGCCTCGGCTTGCAGAAGCATGAGAGTGGACAGGAGCGCAGCGTTCTCAAAGCGGCCGGCGGGGCCGATTTGTGGGCTCAGGATGTTGAGCGCCTCGCGGCTTTGACCGGCGCTGATGGCGTAGGCCGAAAGCTGGGTTGCGACAAAGGCGCGGTGCGGGCCAAAGCGTTCAGCGGAACGATAGGCGCGGTCGGCGGCCTGAAAATGGGTGAGCGCAGCGGCAATGTCCTGTGACTGCAGGAGGCGCCCAAGTGCGTAGTGGGAAAAGCCAAGACGATGATCCTGCCAGCCATTGTTTTGTGCAATCACAAGCGCTTGGCGTGCAGCGGCGCGGCGGTTTCCGGGCGAGGTGCCGGGGCCGAGGGCGGTTTGCACCGCGTTGATCCAGGCGCGTGGGGTTTCCGGCAGCGGGTTGCTGGAGAGTTGATCGCCACGCGGATTGATGCGCGACAGGATCGCAGGTAGGCGGGCGGCCACCTCACCACGGGTCATGCCGTTGCGCAGCGTGGGATCGTAGTAGGCACGTAGGATGGTCATATCAAAGCCGGTGAGCACCGCGTGGATGTTGTCGTCGTTGAACACGCTGTCTGGCAGGCGGTAGAGATCGTTGAGCGGACCTAAGGCCTGCGCCAGCTCTTCATGCAGACAGTCGCGGGTTTCTTGCGGGCTGGTGTCGTTGGGCAGGAAGATCGCGATTTTGGTGCGGTTTTCCTGCAGGGCCCAATTGGCCGCACCGCTGCGGCGGGCTGCGCGATATTGCGACAGCGACGAAATGTTGGGCACCACAAAGCAGGCGGCCTGTGGCAGGGCTTTGCGGATGTCGCGACGCGAGACAGCTTGAATAGTGATGTTGGCGGACGGCGATTGGGTCAGCGAGATGTCGATGCGCGCTTCGTTGCGCAGGCGTTGCAGCAGTGCCTTGAGGTCCGGCATCATTCCGGCGGGTGGCGCGCCGGTGACGCGCACGGTGATTGGGCCTTCAAACCGGGTGAGTCGGTCGAGACTGCGGCCGCTTTCCAACTCAAAACTCAGATCAAGGAAGTCGCGGGCAATGTCGCGGTTGGAGCGGTTGGGTGGAATGGGCCGCGGGGTGGAGAAGGCTTTGACCGGTGGCAAGGTGGTGTCGCTCACTGCGGCGCGGGTTGGCACGCCGTTGCCGCCGATGGGCGTACATGCCGCCACGGCAAAAGCCAAAGGGATCAGTGAGGACAGAAAAGAGCGCAAAATCAGGGCCTTTGATACTTAATAAACGGGGACAACTGCCCAATGCGGTCATACAACTTGCGGGCGTTGGTGTTAAATTCTTGGGTCATCCAATACACGCTTGGCGCACCGGCGTCATCAGCTGCCTGATACACCGCTTCAATAAGTTTGCGGCCCACACCGGTGCCGCGCACCTCTGGATCGGCATAGAGGTCTTGCAGATAACAGACGTTTTCGACCTTCCAGGCGTGGCGGTGGAACAGGTAGTGCGTCAGGCCAATGAGCTTGCCGTCGAGCTCTGCCACAAGGCAGGAGTAATCCTGCGGATCATCGCCCAACAGCCGGGCAAAAGTGGACGCGTAGACCTCTTCAGACACCGTACTTTCATAGAAGGTGATATAGTCGGTCCAGAGACGGCGCCACTCTGCGTGGTCGGCTTGGGTAAGTGGACGGATCAGGACGTCAGGCTGGGACATGGGTGGTCGGACTCCGGTTGGATGCCGATTCATTCTACGAAATCAGGCCTTAATTGGATCGTAACATGCGCAAAGACTTGGGCAAGAATGCGGTGTCTGTGGTGAGAATGAAAGGCCTGCGTGGGGGCAGGCCGTTCACAAACTTGGCAAAACCTCAGCGGCCGGAGCGCGCCATGAAGGCCAGGCGCTCAAACAGATGCACGTCTTGTTCGTTCTTGAGCAAGGCGCCGTGCAGTTTGGGTAGGGCGTTTGCTCCATCCCGTTTCAGGTCTTCCGGCGACAGATCTTCGGCCAAAAGCAGTTTCAACCAGTCGATGACCTCGGATGTGGAAGGCTTTTTCTTCAATCCGGCGGTTTCACGGATTTCGAAGAACTGCGTCAGCGCGGTGGTCAGCAGCGCCTCTTTGATGCCGGGGTGATGGACCTCAACAATCTTTTTCAGCGTCTCCATTTCCGGGAAGCGGATGTAGTGGAAGAAGCAGCGGCGCAGAAAGGCGTCGGGCAGTTCTTTTTCGTTGTTGGAGGTGATGATGATGATCGGGCGGTGCTTGGCTTTGATGGTCTCACCCGTCTCATAGACGTGGAATTCCATCTTATCGAGTTCTTGCAGAAGGTCGTTTGGAAATTCGATGTCAGCCTTGTCGATCTCGTCGATCAACAGGACAACTTTCTCATCACTTTCAAAGGCTTCCCAGAGTTTGCCGCGCTTGATGTAGTTGCCAATGTCATGGACACGTTCATCCCCCAGCTGGCTGTCACGCAGACGGGAGACGGCGTCGTACTCATAAAGACCTTGCTGGGCTTTGGTGGTGGATTTCACATTCCACTCGATCATTTTTAAACCCAAGCCGCGGGCGACCTGCATCGCCAATTCGGTCTTGCCGGTGCCGGGTTCGCCTTTGACAAGCAGCGGGCGTTCCAGCGCCACCGCGGCATTGACCGCGACTGTCAGGTCGTCCGTGGCCACGTAGTCTTTGGTGCCCGAAAACTGCATGAAATTTCTCCGCCCGTTCGCTTAATTCGGCGCAGACCCTATCGTGAACATAATTTGTCCGCAATGAGGGGTTAACAGGTAGTGACATTCCCTGGCCAAGGGAGTATTTGCTGCAAGCATAGAAGGGGGGTTGCATGTCTGACTTGAATACCACGATGGACGTGAGCCGCGATGAGGGAGCAGAAATGAAAGCCGAAACTTTCCTGCCCGACGATTATCGTCCCGCAGAAGATGAGCCGTTCATGAATGATCGGCAGGTTGAGTACTTTCGACGTAAACTATTGAACTGGAAAGAAGATCTGTTGGCGGATACCCGCGACACGATCGAGGGTCTGCAAGACAGCACCCGCAATATCCCGGATGTAGCTGACCGCGCTAGTGAGGAGACTGATCGCGCGCTTGAGCTTCGCACCCGGGATCGCCAGCGCAAATTGGTTGCAAAGATCGACAGCGCCATTCGTCGGATTGACGAAGGGGAATATGGCTATTGCGAAGTGACGGGGGAGCCAATTTCGCTCAAACGTCTGGACGCCCGTCCAATTGCAACCATGAGCCTAGAAGCGCAGGAACGTCACGAGCGCCGCGAAAAAGTGCATCGCGACGACTAAGTTTGCACAGCCCTGTGACGGTAAATCGCAGGGTTTGGACCAGAAAACAAAGACGCCGGGGCTGTTGCTTCGGCGTTTTTTCATTAGGGTTAAGCCATGGATTTGCAAGGTAAAAAGATCACCGTGATCGGCGCGGGGATTGGCGGGTTGACCGCCGCGCTGGCGCTGAAACAGCGCGGGGCCTCTGTGCATGTGCTCGAACAAGCCGAAGCGATCAAAGAGGTGGGTGCGGGTCTGCAGATCAGCCCCAATGGTATCGTCGTGCTCAAGGCGCTGGGCGTGGATGGCGCGCTCAAAAAACGCGCAGTCCGGGCGGATGCGGTGGAGTTGCGGGATTATGCGGCGGGGCGGTTGGTGAGTCGTCTGGACCTTGGGTTGATCTCTGAAAATGATCCCTTGCACCCAACAGAATATTACTTCGTGCATCGCGCGGATTTGATTGATGTGCTGGCTGAAGCCGTACGGGCAGCTGGGGTAAAAGTGCTTTTGCTTCAGCAGGTTGAGGCCGTTGTCCCCGGCGATCGGCCAAGGGTGATGATGGCCAACGGTGCTGAGATGATCGTGGACTTGGTGGTTGGTGCGGATGGACTGCACTCCAAAATGCGGCCGGTTCTCAACGGCACCGTGGCGCCCTTTTTCACGCGACAGACAGCCTGGCGGGCGACGGTGCCAAATACCATGGCACATCCGGATGTGGCGCAGGTGCATATGGGGCCGAAACGCCATGTGGTGAGCTATCCGCTGCGCGGCGGCGAATTGGTCAATATTGTCGCTGTGCAAGAGCAGGTGGGCTGGGCCGAGGAGGGCTGGCACATTCCCGATGATCCGGACAACCTTCAGAAAACATTCAAGGATTTTGGTGGCGCTGTGCGGCGCATGCTGACTGAGGTTAGTGATGTGCGCAAATGGGGATTGTTTCGACATCCGGTGGCGCCGGTGTGGCACAAGGACCATTGCGTGCTGTTAGGAGACGCGGCGCATCCGACCTTGCCATTTATGGCGCAGGGGGCGGTGATGGCGATGGAAGATGCCTGGGTTTTGGGCGATGCGCTTGAAAAGGCGGAAGATTTTGCCAGCGGGCTGGCGGCATATCACGCGCGGCGCGTGGGGCGTGTGACCAAGGTTGTGGACACCGCCAGCAAAAACGCGTGGAAATATCACCTGAGCAATGGACCACTGCGGATGGCAGCGCATTTGGGGATTCGCATGGCCTCCACTTTGGCGCCGCGCAAGATGATGGGGCAGTTTGACTGGATCTATCTACACGACGTCACTAAAGAGTAAGTGTTGCGCCGGATTTTGGCGGCGTTAACCCCCAAATTTCACGTCGGTATCTTGTCGGTATCACGACTGTTTTGCGGAGGTGCGGATTTTGGGGTCGGCTCTCGCCTTAACGCAGCGTGCGTTGCGTCAGAGGGTTTCCCCAACATCCCGCACCACGTCAGAGAGTTCTTGCAACTGGGACGCCAGCGGGCTGCTTTTGCGCCAGATCATGCCGATGGTGCGGGCCGGTTGCGCCCCGGCAAACCGCGCGACGCTCACAGCGGCGGCGGGCGTGTCCACTGGCACAGCCATTTCCGGGATCACAGTGACGCCAAGACCAGCCCCAACCATCTGCACCAAGGTGGAGAGGGAGGAGCCATCCAACCCCTCGTGAGGACGGGCCGTGGGCAGGGAGCAAAACGATAGGGCTTGATCGCGGAAGCAGTGGCCTTCTTCAAGCAAGAGCAGCCGTTCGCGCTCGAGGGTTTCTGGTGCGGGGACCGGCGTCGCGGATTCGGTGTCAGGTCTTACGAGCACAAACTCTTCGGACCAAAGCGGCACTTCGGTGAAGGCGGGCTCGGACACGGGCAGGGCGACAATTGCGGTGTCGATGCGGCCCGCGTGCAGCTCGGCCAGAAGGTTGGCGGTCATGGTTTCGCGCACCATGAGGGACATGTCGGGGAAAGTGGTTTTCATCTCGCGCAGTAGCGCGGGCAGCAGGTAGGGCGCAATTGTGGGAATCACCCCAAGGCGCAGGCGACCGGTGAGGCCGGATTGCGCCGCGCGGGCCATGTCGCGCAGTTCATCGACGCTGCGCAGGATTTCGCGTACGCGCACAACTACGTCTTCGCCAAAGGATGTGAGCCGCACACGACGGGTGGTACGCTCCAACAAAGGTGCGCCGAAACTTTCTTCCAACTCCTTGATTTGCACGGATAAGGCGGGCTGAGAAATGGCGCATACATCCGCCGCGTGACCAAAGTGACCGTGTTCGGCAAGGGCGTCAAAATAACGGAGTTGGCGCAGTGTGAGATTATTCATAGCCTGTAGTTATCAATGTGATCGGAAAATGCAAATTCGTTAAATGAAAATCCTGTGCTTAGAATGGTTCCAGAGATTACGTGACCCATCTTTTGACAGGAGGACGACATGGACGGTGACATGAAATCAGGTGGCTGCCCGGTGATGCATGGCGCGGTGACGCAGCAGGCACGGGGCAATCGTGATTGGTGGCCCAACCAGTTGAACCTGCGGATTTTGCACCAGAACTCTGCCAAGTCTGACCCTATGGGAGCAGATTTTGACTACGCCGCAGAGTTCGCCAAGCTGGATTTTAAGGCGCTCAAGGAAGACCTCTATGCGCTGATGACGGACAGCCAAGAGTGGTGGCCGGCGGATTACGGCCATTACGGTGGCTTGTTCATTCGTATGGCTTGGCACTCGGCCGGGACATACCGCACCGCGGACGGTCGCGGTGGTGGTGGCACTGGGCAACAGCGGTTTGCGCCGCTGAACTCTTGGCCGGACAACGGTAACCTGGATAAGGCGCGGCGGCTGTTGTGGCCGATCAAGCAAAAGTACGGCAACTCCATAAGCTGGGCGGACCTTTATATTCTTGCGGGCAATGCGGCGATTGAAAGCATGGGTGGCAAAACCTTTGGCTTTGCCGGTGGTCGCCCGGATGTGTGGGAACCGGAAGAGGACGTCTATTGGGGCGCTGAGACTGAGTGGCTGGAAGAATCTGGTGGCGAAAACTCGCGGTATTCCGGGGATCGTGATCTGGAGAACCCGTTGGCGGCAGTTCAGATGGGCTTGATCTATGTGAACCCGGAAGGGCCGGACGGTCAGCCGGACATTTTGGCCTCAGGGCGTGATATTCGCGATACCTTTGCCCGGATGGCGATGAATGATGAAGAGACTGTGGCGCTGGTTGCTGGTGGTCACACCTTCGGCAAGGCGCATGGGGCGGGCGATCCGATCCTTGTGGGGCCGGAGCCGGAGGCCGCAGGCATCGAAGAAATGGGACTTGGCTGGATCAACGCACTTGGCACAGGCCACGGTGGTGACACCACGACGTCGGGCATCGAAGGCGCGTGGACGGCGAACCCAACCCAGTGGGACAACGGCTATTTTGATCTGCTCTTTGGCTATGATTGGAACCTGACCAAGAGCCCTGCCGGGGCCTGGATTTGGGAGCCGGTTGGGGTGTCTGAGTCGGACATGGCGCCAGCGGCACATGACGCGAGCCAGAAGGTCAAAACCATGATGACCACCGCTGATATGGCGATGCGGATGGATCCGATTTATGGGCCTATTTCCAAACGGTTCCATGAGAACCCCGAGGAGTTCCAGGATGCCTTTGCAAGGGCGTGGTTCAAGTTGACCCACCGCGATATGGGGCCGCGGGCGCGCTATCTTGGCGAAGAAGTGCCGAGCGAAGAGCTGATCTGGCAGGATGTCATTCCAACGTCTGAGACGGACTTGTCAGAGGAGGATGTGGCGGCGCTGAAGGCGGCGGTGATGGCCTCTGGCCTGTCGGTGAGCGATCTGGTGAAAACCGCCTGGGCGTCGGCGTCCACCTTCCGTGGCAGTGACATGCGCGGCGGGGCCAATGGGGCACGGGTCGCGCTGGCGCCGCAGAAAGACTGGGCGGCCAATGAGCCGCTGGAGCTGGCGCGGGTGTTGTCAGAACTGGAAGGCGTGAAGGCGGACTTTGGCAAGCCGGTGAGCCTCGCGGACCTGATTGTGATTGGTGGCGCGGCAGCGGTAGAAAAGGCAGCGTTGGATGCCGGGCACGATGTGTCTGTGCCGGTGACGCTGGGCCGTGGTGATGCGACGCAAGAGATGACCGACGTGGAGAGCGTGGGCATGCTCGAGCCGCAGGCCGATGGCTTCCGTAACTACGCCAAAGCGCAGTTCACCGTGTCGCCAGAAGAAATGCTGGTGGATAAGGCGCAGCTGTTGACGCTGACCGCACCGGAGATGACAGCGCTGGTGGGTGGCCTGCGGGTGTTGGGCGCGAACCATGGCGGCAGCTTGAATGGTGTATTCACCGATCGGGTTGGGCAGCTGACCAACGACTTCTTTGTGAATGTGCTCGACATGGGCACCACCTGGGCTGAGGCCGGTGACGGCGTCTATGAGGGCAAGGACCGTGCCAGTGGCGATGTGAAGTGGACGGCCACCCGGGTGGATCTGGTGTTTGGTTCCAACTCGCAGTTGCGCGCTCTGGCTGAGGTCTATGGTCAGACTGATGGCGCGGCCAAGCTGGTTGGCGATTTTGTCGCCGCATGGTGCAAGGTCATGGATGCGGATCGCTTTGATCTGAAGTGATCTTTGGCGAAAGGAATGAGGAAGGCGCGGTGAATGCCGCGCCTTTTTGCGTCAGAACGCGGGTTTCATCAGCATCAGCCAGACAATCCCCATGACCGCAAAGAAGGCCGGGACGCCGCAGGCGAACCAGATGTGATAGAGTTTGAGGTAGCGATCTGGCAGGGGCGATCGAGTGTCGTGGGCGATGCGGGCGATGTTGCGCATTTGTAGTTGGATCCAGACGACCGGCAGCCAGAAGGCACCAACCACCACATAAAGGATCAGCGAAATCAGTAGCCAAGGTTCCAAGAGAGACCAGCCGAGGTGCCAAGCCAGCAGTGTGCCGGTGATCGGTTGCAGGACGGCGGCGGTGGCAGTGAAGATGGTGTCGGCGATCACTACGATGCCAGCGACATGGGCGATCAGTGCGGGGTCGCGGCTGCGGTGAGATAGGACCATAAAGAAGGCGATGCCAGCCCCCGTACCCAAGAGAACGGTAGCGCCGAGGACGTGGGCAAAACGGAGGAGGTCTTCGATCATCTGTCGTCCATCAGCAGGGCCACCAAGGCGGCGAGGGTCATGCCGGGCAGGACTTTGACCATAGGGCCCAGTGGATCAGCATAGAGGGCAGGTGTCATCAATGCTGCGCCGAGAAGGTAGGCGGCGGAGAGGAGGATCATGCCGATGGAGGCTATGCGGGTGTGGCGTCGGATGAGGATTGCGCCTCCAAGAAGGATGTCAGCGATGCCGCCGCCAATAACGGCGAAAGCGGCGAAGGTGGGGCTGCTGCCAGTGGTGGTTAGAACCCGCATGGCTTCGGGTGCTTGAACTAGGCCAATTGCGCCGGAGAGTTGCCAGAACAGTGACAATGTGGCGATTGCAAAAGGCAGGGCCAGATAGATGCGGGCGGCGGTGCGGTCTTGGGCTGTTGCCGGGTGGCTTGCCAGAGTGTCCGCCAATGGGTGGCAGGTGTGGCCGGTGAGGTGGTGCCAGGGCAGCGGGTCGCCGGAAATGCCTTTTGAGAGAACCGTTAGCGACGTGCTGCGCAGGGGCGCACGCCATCCCAGCCAGCCAAGTGTGTCGGCGACGCGGGCGGTGAGCTTGAGGGTCCAGTTTGGCAGGTGTGGTCGCCAAAGAGGGGCAGGGACGCCAAGCCAGGCGCGGGTGTGCAGGGTTAGGCTGTTAAAGCTGTGCGCATTTGGCTCGGTGATGTCGGCGATGGTGCCGGAGGGCACTTGGGGATCACAGGCCAGTGCGACGGCATGGGCGACGTCCGTCAAAGCGACGGTTTGGATGGGAGTGTCCTCAAATACACGCGGCAGGACTGCAGGCAAGGCCGCAAGCGCGCGCAGGAGGGCGCTTCCGCCGTAGGCTTCGCGGCCCAGCACTAGAGTGGGGCGCAAAATGACGTGGTCGGCTTGAGAGTTAGCCAGCAGCGCGTCGCCTTCGGCTTTGGTGCGGTAGTAGGCGGTGTCGGCCTCTGGCGATACGCCTGCAGCGGAGATTTGGATGACGCGGGATTGGGTTTGGGCGGCAGCGGTTGCGAGGTGCCGGACCACGTCGATGTGAATTTGGGAAAGACTGTCGCGGGCGCCATCCTGCAAGGCGCCGGAGGCGTTCACCACCACATCGGTGTCTTGCAGCAAGGCGACCCATTGATCCGCGCGCAAGGACGTGAGGTCGAGGTGTTTCCAGCGATACTGCGGAAAGCGGGCGGCGGCTTTGGCATTGCGCCCGACGCCGGTCACGTCATATCCGGCCTCAGCCAGTGCCGCCATGCAGGCGGCACTGGCTGAGGCCGTAGCCGCCAAGAACAAGGGCTGTGGGCATCGCTGCGCTCCGCTAAATCCTGCTGGGATGAGACTAGCATAAGAGCTTTTCCGTGCACGAAAAATTGCGGGTCTTGCGGCAATCTGACGTTAAGCGGTTAGAGTCTCCGAACCGGGTGACGCAGGACGGTGCGCAGTTTTTCCGGAGCGGTTTTGCGCGGGTCGCCCAGGTAGATTTCGTGGTGGTGGCCGTTTTCTGTCAGGCCATTTTGCGGCAGGTATTCTTTGTGCAGCTTGGCGATGGTCGGGCCTTCTTCGCTATACGGACCAATGTGCAAGATTTGGGCGCAGAGACCCTCGTGCAAGACCTCGCGCCGTAGAGTGGCAGGAGGGTCGCCGAGCTTTTTGGAGGCTTTTTCCACGCTGGCGGCAAAGGCGGCGTCATCAAGCCAATCCGGCAGCATGATCATCATGGTCCAGTGCCATTCGTCGCGCCGGTCGTCGGTATAGGCGGTCATGTCGTCGGCCCACCAGAGGCCTTCGAGGGGTGGCACAACGTAGTCTTTGTCCAAAACCTGTTTGGAGTAGAACTTCAGGCCGTAGCTGACAGGGTAGAGCCAGGAGAGGGCGTGTTGATAGGCGTCGTTGCCCGGGGCGCCGTGGCCGTCGATTTTCACAAAGGTCATGTCCGGGACTTCGACAAGGGCGAAGTCTTTGGCGGAGGGCACGTAGAGATGTTTGAGGGTTTTCTTGAAATCGATTTTGGTCATGTGATGGCCTAGAAGACGAACGGCTGGATGAAAATGTATTGTGCAGTGTGTGTTTTGAGAACTTAAGAGAAAAGGAACAAAGGGGCAACATTTGATTGCTGGCGGGGTGCCTTGCTCCGTAGATTTTTGGTGGAGCGGTGTGATCGGGTTAGGACAGGCGGTGGCCCGCGATATTGGCCAACTCTTGGTTTCTATGAAGACTGCAACCTCACGAAATCCGCCTGTTGGTCATGCCTTTTGGGCGCTGGCAATCAGTGTTTTCAAGGCATTTGTCTGGCGCATTTTGAAAACAGGACTCATTTGTTGAGGAAACTGGCTCTATTGAGTGCTGTCGGCTTGACCTAGGGTCGGTCAATTTAGGCGGGAACGACGCAAGATCGATACGCCTAAGTGTATATTCAATAGGGAGTAAGTTATGGAAAATGTTGTACTATTGGCGGTGGATGGGAGTGACGGGTCTGACCGTGCGCTCGACCATGCTATTGCCAGAGCGAAACAGGGTGGGGCCAAAGTTGTTGTTGCCTATGTGATTGAATGGTCGCCGTATTCCTTTAGCACCGCTGAGGAGAACGCGACCCGCCACAAACGTCGGGAAACCGAAATTGAACGCGCCAACTCAGAGATTGTCGCCCCCGCCCTAAAGCGGCTTGAAGGGGAAAGTTTGGAGTACGCCGGGATTGTACGTCACGGACACCCCGCGGAAACTTTGATTGCCATCGCCAAAGAATACGGCGCGGTTCAGATATTGATCGGGCGTCGCGGTCACAGCGGATTGAAGTCACTGCTGTTTGGCAGCGTCGCAGGCAATCTGATCCAGACCGCGCCCGTGCCGGTTGTCGTCGTTCCTTGATTTTGAATATGAGTAACGGAGGAGCATTATGACTCGCATCCTGTTTTTTCTTTTTGCAGTGCTTTCGATTGCTGGGCCAGCCCACGCTGGCATTGATGAAACCATCAACAATTTCACCGCGCCGATCGCCTCGTTTATTGGCTCTGTTGTGTTTTTTAAGATCCCGGTTGCCGGGGCCAAACTTCCACTTGTTGTGCTGTGGTTGGTCGTGGGGGCTGTGTTTTTCACGATCTATATGGGCTTCATCAACCTGCGTGGATTCAAACACGCGATTGCGCTTGTCCGTGGAGACTATGCCGACCCCAACAGCGCTGGGGAAGTGTCGCACTTCCAAGCGCTTGCCACAGCGGTGTCCGGCACCGTGGGCATTGGTAACATTGGCGGGGTTGCGGTTGCGGTAACCGTGGGTGGCGCCGGGGCGACGTTCTGGCTGATCGTTGCGGGCTTTTTGGGCATGTCTACCAAGTTTGTCGAATGTACGCTGGGTGTGAAGTACCGCAACGAGAACCCGGATGGGTCTGTGTCGGGTGGCCCGATGTATTTTCTGACCAAAGGGTTTGAAGAGCGTGGCATGGTGGGCTTTGGCAAGTTTATGGGCACGTTTTATGCCATCGGTATTTTTATCGGCGCTCTGGGCATTGGGAACATGTTCCAATCCAACCAGGCCTACGTGCAGTTGAACACCGTCGCCGGTGGGGCGCTGGATGGCTACGGTTGGCTGGTGGGCTTGATCCTTGCAGGGGTTGTTTTTGCCGTCATCATTGGCGGGATCAAATCCATCGCCCGCGTGACTGAGAAGATTGTGCCGTTTATGGCGATCTTCTACTGCGTGTTTGCGATCATCGTGATCCTGATGAATCTCACCTCGATCCCGGCAGCGATTGGCAACATTTTCTCCGGTGCTTTTACCGGTGAAGGCGTGACCGGCGGGGCATTAGGGGCGTTGATCATTGGGTTTCAGCGGGCGGTGTTCTCCAACGAGGCGGGCATTGGGTCCGCGTCGATTGCCCACGCGGCTGTGCGCACGGATGAGCCGGTGACAGAAGGCTATGTGTCGTTGCTGGAACCCTTCATCGACACCATTGTGATCTGTACCATCACCGCGCTTGTCATTGGGACAAGCCAGGTGGCTGATCCCAACTTCGCGGGGGAGGCAACTGGCGTTGCGATGACCTCAGCGGCGTTTGAGCAGCAGATTGGCTGGTTCCCGGTGCCTCTGGCGTTTGGGGCGCTGCTCTTTGCTTTCTCAACCATGATCTCTTGGTCTTACTACGGGCTGAAAGGATGGACCTACCTTTTTGGTGAAGATCAGACACTGCAGACGGTCTACAAGCTGATCTTCTGCGCATTTGTGGCTTTGGGCTGTGTTGTGCAGCTGGGGCCGATCCTGGATATTTCGGATGCGCTGGTGTTCCTGATCTGTGTGCCAAACATTCTGGGGCTCTATTTCCTGGCACCCGTGGTGAAACGCGAGATGCGGGCCTATGTGGCCAAGCTTGAGAGCGGGGAAATCAAACGCTTTAAGCACTAAGGTATTTTGATTCTGTAGGAAGGTCCCCACCAGAGATGGTGGGGGCCTTTTTTATGGTGGGCGGACTAAACCAGTTAGTGGGTGGTCATCTTTTTGACGATGTCCGCGCCGCTCCAGGCGGCGGGGAAAAAGGTTGGCCAGTTGGTGACTTCTCCCAGCAGGGCGGCGCGGTCGTCGCCCCAATAGAGGTGGTAATGGTCAACCTTGGTGGGCACCATTTCGTGGTCGCTGAACTGAATGTACTGCGGTGCGGCGGCGTCGCCACCGGATTTTTCATAAACGAAGCGGATGCCTTGATTGCCGGATTTGTAGGTCAGGATTTCATAGCAGTCCGCTTGATAAGTGCCTTGCACCGGTTTGCCGTCTTTGAAGAAGGCAACGGTGTCGCCGGCGATCTGGATGCGGTCGACGTCGGTTTTGAAACCCGTTTCATAGTAGGCGCGGTACTCCTCGGCGGTTTTTTTGCCGGTTTTGGCTTTGTGCTCCAGCACCGGATCAAGGGTGCCGTCCTGCAGGAAGGGGTAGACGGATTGCCAGTCGTTTTCCCAATCGGTCAGGGCGCGGGCTTGCACCTTGGTCTCGTCGATCAGTTTTGGCTCGGCCTTTTTGTGATCGTGGGCATGGGAGTGCTTGTGGTCTTTGGTTTTGGTGTCGGTTGTGGCGGATTGCGCAACTGCCTGGGATGAAAATGCGATCAGCGCGCCAATTGAGAGGGCGGTGAGATGTTTGAAAGCAGTGTGTTGCATAGGGTGTCCAATTTTCACTCAGGAATTATGTTATAACATAACATATGGATCCTTTAACGTGTGATTTTGGTGTGTTCAATATGCTTTGAGGTGATTTGAGAACAAAGGCGCAGTGGTAGGCTGCGCCTTTGTCCCTAGGAGCAACAAGGCGAGGATCGTCTTGGGATCTGCTCCTATCTCCGAATAGTGCTGTCGGGATTGCGGCTTAGGAAGCGACAACCGCTTGTTGGCCGGCTTGGCGCAGCAGGATTTGTTTCAGCGCGGTGAGGTGGGGAAATTCGATCAACATGCCAATTACGAGGGCGGCCAGGATTAATGGCTGGTCCGGAATTGCGACGGCCGTAATCGCCAGCATCATGGGGGCATTCCGCGCGGCGGTGGTCATCGACAAGAGTGCGTGTTTTGGATGATCCAGACCTGCGAATTTTGAGAGCAACTCTCCTAGGATGAATGTGGCCACGAAGAACAAGAAAATCGCGAGTAGAATTGTGGCGAAGGCATCGGCATGCGCGGCAATGACGCCGATGTTGGCGGCAAAGATTTGCAGGATCAGGGCAGCGATCACCACTGGTACAATGTGACCGACCCAGCGCACGACAGATTGAAAGCTGGCTTCCGGAAGTAGTTTGTCGAGCGCAAACCGGAGCGCTTGTGCAGCGATCAGCGGTACAAAGAACCACTGTGCCAAGGTGCCCGGGATGGATGCGAAATCGACAAGACCTGTGTGGCGCGTGAACAGCCAAAGCCAGACCGGAAAAAGCAGGATCTGTGTGAGCATATTGATTGGAATGAGGGCTGCGCCCAATGCGGTGTCGCCACGCGCCATACGTGTGAAGCCAAGAAACCAGTCGGTGCAAGGAGACATGAAGTAGATTACCAGCCCTGTGAACAGAAGGGGCTGGCCTGACAGGAACAGGGACGCAATGCCAAAGCCGATGAAGGGGATAATCAGGAAGTTGGCCACCAACGTGAGGCCGAGGAAACGTAGGTTGCCAAAGCCTTGGACAATGGACTTGGGGCGCAGTTCGAAAAGCAAGAGCGAGATCATGAGGAGCAGCGTTGGGTCAATCCAGTTTGAGGCCGTGTCGCCTGTGGTCGGGGACAAAAGTCCCATCGATGCCCCGGCGAGCATTGCTCCCAAAAACAGGGCGGCAACGCCACCACCCGCCAAGCCGGGTTCGGTGGTGTTGGGGGCATTGGGGGGCTGTGGCACAATGTGTTCAGCGGTCATGGAGCGAGATCACTTTCTTTGAGATTTGGAGGTGTCAGCAAAAGCACATGTCGTCGTCGCAACAGGAAAGGTCGTCGAGGAACATGTTGTTTTCGTAGTAAATTTCGAGAGGGGAGGTATCCACACCCATGCGGGCTGCGATGGCGCGCGCGACCACTGCAAAGCGCTGTCGAAACTTGTAAATGAAACAGAAGAGATAGCCGTTGTGGGAGACTTCTGGGCCGACAAGGAAGAGGCCGGGGAAGACTGCGGACTCGTCCTGTGAAGACAAGATCGGAGACCCGTTGTCATCATAGTCGAAGTAATCTGAAACCGGCGCTGTGCCGCTGCCAAAGCCGGTTGCAAGGATTGGCGTGTTGGTGGACAGCCAGCTTCGCCCGTCCGCGGCAAGGATATGGATGCCGTCTTGTTCTTGGTCCAGTGCGATGATTTCAGCATCCGGTATGAGCGTGATGGGCGCGGTTTCGCGGGCTTCATCAAGCCGCTGAAGTGTGTATGGGGAGAGGCTTTTGCTTGGATCTTTGTCCCCATCCAGCCACGGCGCGCCCGAATCCAGCACGATCGGGTGTTTGCCTGCGCGGGCCAAACCGATGGCCGCATCTATGCCGCTTTCGTATCCGCCAATGATGAAGACCTCTTCGCCTAAGATGTCTTGCCAGTTGCGTACTTGGCCGTAATGGTGTGCCAGTTCCGCGCCAGGCAGATCGCCGTCGGAGGGGGCGGAGAATTGTCCGCAGGCCCAGATGACAAAGTCGGCAGTAAACCGCCCGCGATTTGTGTTCAGGGCAAACCCTTCGCCTTCTGGTAAAATGGATTGGGCTTCGATGCCGCATTGAACATTTATGCCAAAGGCGTCGGCGGTATGTTCCAAGTATTGCGCGTAAGCCAATCCATCAGGATGTTCGCGCCGCAGGGACCATCCTGGGGAACTGTCAAAGCTGATGGCGTTGAGGTCTGTCATGCCAAAGACGTTGCCCGCAAAAGACGGTGTCAGAAGCTTGGTGCCGGATGGCCAGTTGAGAAAGCTCTGGCCGATCTTCCCGCGTTCCAGCACCCAGACGTCGGGGATAGCGAGGTCACGCAGTACGCGGGCAACGCCAAGGCCCGCCGGGCCTGCGCCAATAATCGCAACGCTCATATGGTCGGGGAAATGGATGTCGCCTTCCCAGATCATCGTCTTAGCGCCCCGGGTGTAGGAGACGGTTTTGGAGTGAAAACTATGGGCGAATATTGAGTTTGGCGGCCGGTGTAGCAGAAGCCGCTTGCGGTCAAAGTGCCGGAGTGCATCGGGCAGACATCCTATTTGGGCGCCTTTCCAGAAAGGAGACGCAGGTGTTGGGGTGTTTTGCGGGGCTGAGCCGCACCATTGGAGTGGGTGCTGGTCTACTTTCAGGTGAGAGAGACACTTCGCTGACTACGTAATGTTATATTATAACGAATAGTTGGCAGGCAGCAAGGCGGATTGTCAGGGAGCGGCTGGTAAACGAAAAAAAGGCGCAGCCGAGGGGCTGCGCCTTTGGGATGGCATAGTTAGAGGCGGGAGAGGGTGTCCCGAGGTGCCTCTACTGGGACATGCCACCTTCCGTTGAGACCTGTTCTTTGACGTGCTCCTCATTGCCGACGGCTTTGCCGCGTGGCGGGAAGTTCGCAAAGGTGGACAGGTGCTTTTGTACGAGGCGGGCGGCGGGACCAAAGGCCCACATCTTGTTGCCCATCCAGCGGGTGTACATGCCGGATTCTTCTGCCGCTTTCTCATAGGGGTCCCGGCGCAGGTTGAAGAGCAGCGGGGCGTTGAGCTCTTCTTTGGGGCCAGCCCAGCCTTGTTCCTGGATCACGAAGTGGGCCTTCCAGTCGTTGTAGCGCACGGCCTGAAGATCGGTGCCTTCGTAGTAGATGATTTCCTTGCGGTTGCTGCCTGTTTCGCCGCGCAGGTAGGAGAGTTGGTTGTAGCCGTCCAGATGTACTTTGTAGCCTTCATGGCCTTCCAGAAGCGCGGCGGGCAGATCCGCGGGTCCGCCAGCGGCGGCAACCAGGGTCGGCATCCAATCCATGGCGTCAAAGATGCCGTTGAGAACCTGACCCTCGGCAATCTGGCCGGGCCAACGCACCACGGCTGGCACGCGGAAGCCGCCTTCCCATGTGGTGCCTTTCTCGCCATGGAAGGGCGTGGTGCCGCCGTCGGGCCAGGTCATGGTTTCGGGGCCGTTGTCAGAGGTGAACAACACGATGGTGTTGTCGCTGATCCCGCGCGTATCGAGATGCGCGAGCACTTTGCCGACGTTGTCGTCCAGTTCCTTCATGACCACGTCTTGAAGCCCACGCCCATCCCCGAGCATGGCTTCATATTCCGGACTCAAGTGAGTCCAGACGTGGGCGCGGGCAGGGGCCATCCAAACAAAGAAGGGCGTATCTGCGTCCACGGCGCGGTCGATGAAGTCCAGGGTGTGAGTGGTGACTTCGTCGTCCAGAGTTTTCTGACGTTCGGGCGGGGCGGCGCCGTCGTCTTCGATGCGTTGCTTGCCGACCAGTCCCCAGCGCGGATCAACGGTTTCGTCCACGGTGTCGGTGGCGTAGCTGTGAATGATGTTGCGGGGGCCAAACTGGTTGTTGAATTCGGGATCATCCGGCCAGTCCGGGTCGGTGGTGTATTCCATGGCGTTGAGGTGGTAGAGCCAGCCCCAATACTCATCAAAGCCTTTGTTGGTCGGCAGGAATTGGTTCAGGTCGCCAAGGTGGTTTTTGCCAAATTGGCCGGTGGTGTAGCCCAGCCCCTTGAGCATGGTGGCCAGGGTCGGGTCGTTTTCGTTCAGGCCAACAGGGTCGCCGGGCAGACCCACGGTGTGCATGCCTGTGCGGACCGGAAACTGACCAGTGATGAAGGCGGAACGGCCTGCGGTGCAGCTGGGTTGGGCGTAGTAGTCGGTGAAGCGTGCGCCTTCGGCGGCAAGTTGGTCGAGGTTGGGTGTCTCGATGCTTTTCACACCTTGATGGTAGCTGCCGAGGCTGGCCCAGCCGACATCATCGGCCATGATGACCAGAATATTGGGTTGCTCGGTTTCGGCGAGGGCGCCTTGAGCGGCGACGCCTAGGGCCGCGATGGTTGTCGTCATCGACACCATCATTGCAGGGAGTTTTGACACGAAATCACATCCTAAATACTTGCGCGTTTTCAAACAGGTCCAGTTACCTGCTGCAAAGTAAGGTTGTGTGCGCAGATGTGGCAACGGAGGTTTACAATGGTTTCAGGATTTGAAAGTTTGGCTGCAAGAATTGAAATTGAGGCTAGACATGCTCACTGAAACGTCGCTGGAAGCGTTTTTCCATTTGGCAGAAACCAATAGTTTTCAAGAGGCTGCGCGGCGTATGGGAGTCTCTAATGCCTCTTTGTCGCGTTATATCCAGCAGGCAGAAGAACAGGCCGGGATGGGGCTGTTTCACCGCAGTCGCAACAACTGTCGATTGACCCGCGCGGGGCAGGAGTTTCTGCCACTGGCGCGCAAGCTGGAGCAGGAGCTGGGGCTGTTTGCGCGACAGCTGGAATTGTTGCGCTCTGGCGAGGGGCGGCAGCTGCGGGTTGGTTGCGGGCCGTTGGTGCCGCGGGCGTTGATCCAGCCGGTGCTGCGGGAGGTGATGAAGGCGCATCCGAATATGCGGTTCCAACTGGAAGTGAGTGCGCGGATTGCGCCGCTGGAGCGGATGCAGGCAGGGGAGATCGACATGTTCATTGGCGATCTGACCCACACGCCGGAAGCGGACAATGTGGAGATCATGATGATTGCCAAACGTCCGGTGATGTTTGTGGCGCGGCCCGAGCATCCGATCCATGACCTGGGCGTGGTGACGCTTAAGCAGGTGTTTTCTTACCCGTTTGCCTCGCCACATTTGCACAAACACTGGCGCGCAACCTTGATCAACGCGCTAGGCGGAGACGCCGAGGCGGACGCGATAGTGAAAGCGCTGCCGCAAGTGGAGAGCGACGACTACCACTTTCTGGCGCAGTTGGCGGCGGCGGATGGGTTTGTTGTTGGCGCGGTGGCAGAAACGTTTGAAGAGATGCGCGCGCTGGGGCGGCTTAAGGAAGTGCCCACTCGCGCGCCGATCACATGGAATATCTGTGCGGTGCGCAAGACCGAAGATGTGACCGAGGCGCAGGAGGCGTTTTGGCAGCAGTTGAAGGCTTACGAGGTCAACCCGGCGGCCGCTTAGGACGTCTGCTCCAGATATTGCAGGCAGCCTTCGAGCGCGGCGGCATCGTCCGTAATCAGGCTGATCGGGATGTGGGTCGGGTCCAGAATGTCATGGGCGTCGCGGGTGAGCTCTTCCATAAAGTCGGACAGCGCGGCGGAGGTCAGCACGCCGCGGGAGGCGGAGCCGGCAAAGGCCACGCCGTCGCGCGGCATGTATTGCAGGATCATGGCTTGCGTCAGGCGGCCCAAGGCGCGGGCAAAGAGGCGCACCGTGCGGGTGGCGTCTGTGCAGCCGTTGGCAAAGCCGTCGACAATGTCTTTGCCGCCCTTACGTTGACCGCTGACCACCTGATGCAGGCGTTCCAGACCACGGCCGCAGAAGCAATCCTCATAGGTGACAAAGCCGTCGGCGCCGTCGCCCAATTCGTCGCGCAGCAGTTTGCCAACAGAATAGGGCAGCTCGGCGTGACCAAGCTCGGCCTCCATGGCAGTCAGGCCGCCACGGGCGTTGCGACGTGTGGGGCTGACGTTGAAGCCGGTGCCCATGCCAGCCACCAGCGCCTGGCCGTTTGTCGGCTCGTGTTTGGTGCCGCAGACCGGATCGGTGGAAATCCGCGCCAGCGCGCAACCCAGAGCGGAGAGATCGTTGATCAGTTCCGCATGGGGCGCGCCGGTTTGGTCGCGCAGATTTTCCACGCTGAGGAACCAGTCTCGGTTGGTGAGTTCGCCTTCGCCGGAATGCACGGGACCGGCGATGGCAATGCACACCCCGGCGAGGTCGCCGGGGGTGGTTTTTTCAAGATAAGCAGCAAGTACGGCGTCAAAGCTGTCGTAGTCATCATTGGTGGCGCGCATAACGCTATCAATCTGCACGCCGGAAGCATCCGCCAGTGCCAAGCGTGTGTTTGTGCCGCCAATGTCTCCAACCAGGAACGTCATAGTACCGCTACTTTCTTCATCTGAGTCAATTCGTTGGTTCGTCTAGCGAATTAAATCAGGTTTGAACAGGTACGCCTTCGGGCTTTTTGCCCAAAATAATCATGCCCAGCAAATCGTCGTCGGTGACGTCATCCACGTTCACGGTGCCAACCAATTGACCGTTCTTCATCACCGAGGCGCGATCACAGAGTTCCATGACATCGTGGATGTCGTGGCTGATCAGGAAGATGCCGATGCCCTGGGCCTTAAGCTGTTGGATCAGCTCGGAAACCATTTGGGTTTCATGTGGGCCAAGGGCGGCGGTGGGCTCGTCCATAATCAGGATTTTGGCGTCGAAATACACGGCGCGGGCGATGGCCACGGACTGACGCTGACCACCCGAAAGCGCAGAGACAGGCTCGGCGAACTTTTTGAAGTTCGGGTTGAGCTTGCCCATGATCTTGCGGGTTTCGGCCTCCATGGCGTCGTCATTGACGGTGCCCAGCGGCGTGGTGAGTTCACGCCCCAGAAAGAGGTTGGACGCCGCATCGAGGTTATCGGCCAGCGCAAGCGTCTGATAGATGGTCTCGATGTTGTATTTGCGGGCGTCGCGGGGATTGTTGATTTCCGCCTTTTCGCCGTTGATGTAGATTTCGCCGCCGTCACCTTGATAGGCGCCGGAGAGGATTTTGATCAGGGTGGATTTGCCCGCGCCATTGTGGCCCAGAAGGCCTACCACTTCGCCCGGCATGAGATCGACGGAGACGTGGTCCACCGCTTTGATCCCGCCAAAGGAGATGTGGATGTCGCGCATTTCCACGAGAGGGGTTTGCTTGTCCATGATGTTTCTCCTTATGCGCCAGTGCGGCGGCGGTAGACGATGTCGACCCAGACCGCGAAGACCAGAACCACACCCACAACGATGTTTTGTAGCGGGGCGTCGACGCCAACAGAGGCCATGCCGGATTGTAGCGACTGCATGATCAGCGCGCCAATCACGGCGCCATAAATGGTGCCAGCGCCACCAGCGAGGGCCGTGCCGCCAATGACGGCCGCTGCGATCACGCGCAGCTCATCCAGCGTGCCGAGGCCCACATCCACTGCGTTCAAACGCGCGGAGGCAATGATTGAGGCGATGCCGGTCAGCGCGCCCATCAGTGCGAAGATTTTCACGGTCAGAAGGCGGGTGTTTATGCCCGACAGCTCGGCCGCTTCAGGGTTGCCGCCGGTGGCATAGATGTAGCGGCCAAAGCGCGTGCGGCGGGCGATGATGGTCATGACAATCGCCACGGCCAGCAGGATCACCACCGGAATGGCCACACCGTGGTTCCAAACCAGACCGTCAGTGTATTCGATGCCTTGGGCAGCGGTCATGCGTTTCATCGCGCCTTTGGGAATTGGGTAGCTGTTCATGATCGAGACAAACAGCAGGATGCCGCCAGCCGCGATTGCCATGAGGATACCTTCGGCCCAGGCGGGTTTTACGGCAAAGCCGTGGGAGGCTTTGTTGCGGCGGTTGAGCAACATAAAGCCCACAGCCACAAGTGCGGCAACGATGCCAAAGACCCAGCTCATGGTTTCTCCCAAGGTGCCCTCAGCGCCGCCACCAAGCAGGCGGAAGGTGGGGTCAAGCGGGGCTTGGGTCTGGCCTTTGGTGACCCACCACATAGCGCCGCGATAAACAAGGAAGCCACCGAGGGTGACGATGAAGGCCGGTACGGTCAGGTAGCCGATGATCCAGCCCTGGAAGGCGCCAAGCACAGCGCCCATGGTGATGGCGAAGATCACGGCGATGATCCAGATCGACCAGTGGCCGAGACCAACCACATCCGGCAGGAATTGCACCTGCAGCGCGGCGGTGGCCATGCCGATGAAGCCGAGCATCGAGCCCACGGACAGGTCGATGTGTCGGGTGACGATGACAAACACCATGCCCGTGGCCATTACGGCGACGGAGGCGGTTTGCACCGAAACGTTGAAGAAGTTTCGTGGTGAGAGGAAGCGGCCATCTGTGAAGATGCCAAAGACGATCCATATCACAACAAGCGCGCCGATCATTCCAAGCAGGCGGGGATCCAGCCCCAGCTTGTTGATCAGGTTCTTAGCTTGGTTTTGCATTGTGCGTTCCCTTTTTGGTTCGCGATGCTTGAGACATCTCCCCCAGTCTGCGCGGAGTGTTCCGCATCAGTCAAAGGGCTTAAAAATCTCAGGGGAGTGGGGAAATTAAGTGCCCCCCCGCGCCGTAGAGCGGAGGGGCAGGGTTTAGCTTATTGGCACGCTGCGACGGAGGAGCCGGCGCAGAGCACGTCTTTCTCGATCCAGCCTGCGTCCAGAACAACGTTCAGGTTGTCAGCGGTCACTGGAACTGGTGCGAGGAACATGGAGTTCAGTGTGGTGCCGGCTGGAGAGGTCCATTCTGCGGCGCCGTCTACGTCCATGCCTTTGGCAAGCGACACAGCGATTTCACCGGCGGCGGTGCCCAGAGCGCGGGCGTCTTTCCAGACAGATACAGTCTGGGTGCCCATGGCGACACGGTTCAGCGCGGCGTGATCACCGTCCTGACCAGAGACTGGAATGCCTTCCATGCCCTGTGCGGTCAGTGCGGCCACAACGCCACCAGCGGTGCCGTCGTTCGACGCGATCACGGCGTCAACTTTGTTGTCAGCGGCAGTCAGGATTTGCTCCATGTTGCGCTGTGCGTTGGCTGGCACCCAGCCGTCGGTGTAGGCTTCGCCAACGATCTTGATGTCGCCGGAGTCGATTGCCGCCTGAATGATTTCCTGCTGACCACCGCGCAGGAAGTCTGCGTTTGGATCGGTGGGCGAACCTTTGATCATCACGTAGTTGCCTTTTGGCATGGCTTCGAGAACCGCACGGGCCTGCATGCGGCCCACTTCAACGTTATCAAAGGTCAGGTAGAAGGCGCGGCTGTCTTCGATCAGACGGTCATAGGCGATCACAGGGATCTCTTCATCGGCCGCGGCCTGCACAGCAGGACCAACCGCGGACGCATCTTGCGCCAAGATGATCAGCGCGTCGGCGCCTTGAGCGATCAGGCTTTCGATGTCGCTCAGCTGTTTGGCAGAGGAGCTCTGCGCGTCAGCGGAGATGTATTTGGCGCCAGCGGCGTCCAATGCGCCTTTGATGGCGGCTTCGTCAGTTTTCCAGCGCTCTTCCTGGAAGTTGGACCAGCTTACGCCGATGACCAGATCATCAGCCCAGGCTGCGGTGCTCATGAGGGCGCCGGCGATAACAGCCGTCGCGGTTGCAAAAAGTTTCATGGTGTCCTCCCAAATGGTCTTCCCGGTGGTTCGGCCGAAGTGAGTCTGCTCTGACCGGGTGTGACCAATGGTAGCGCAATAAATTTGTAAATCAAATTAAATAAGCTAACCTTGCATTGATCCGACAAACATCGGCATGGTTTTGACGCCGGGGAAGGGCAGCTTGTGTTTTGGTTGCAGGCCGTGTTCGGTGAAGAAGGAGCCAGTATATGTCTGTGAATCAAAGAGAAATTGGGCGGCGTAAGCTGCTGGGAGAAATTCGCAGGCAGCAGCGTGTTCCACGCATTGACCTGAGCGAGCTGACAGGAATCAGTCGCGCCACTGTCACGACGATCACTGCAGAACTGCTCCGGGAAGGATTGATCGAGGAGGTCTCCAGCGACTTAGGAGAGAAAGATTCGAAGCGCGGACGCCCAAAGGTGGACTTAAAGATTCGCGGCGCGGCGCGTCTGATTGCGGGGGCGAAAATCTCCCACAAGACCATCTCTTTGGTGCTGCTCGACTTTGAAGGCACGCAGTTGGCCGCTCATGAGGCGGAGTTGGAAGAGGCCGTTATGCCTGCGGACGACATGACGGTGGTTTTGGCGGACCTTCTGGAGGTGTTGGCGCGCAAAATAGGCTTGTCCCGGACTGATATTGCCGGTTTTGGGCTTGGGATCGCGGGCATTGTCGATGCGCCGCGCGGCTTTGTGCATTGGTCGCCGTCGCTGGACAGCCGCAATGTGATGCTGGGTGAGATCCTTGGACGCGGGCTGGGAATTCCTGTGTTTATCGACAACGATGCCAACCTGGTTGCCATGGCGGAAAAAAGCTTTGGCCTGGGTGTGGGTCATAATGACTTCATTGTGGTGACCATCGAAAGCGGTGTTGGCATGGGCATCGTTATCAACAACGAGATTTACCGAGGCACACGGGGCTGTGGCGCGGAATTTGGCCACACCAAGGTGCAGCTCGAGGGGGCGTTGTGTCGCTGTGGGCAGCGGGGATGCCTGGAGGCCTATGCGGCGGACTATGCTTTGACCCGTGAGGCGATGATGGCCAGCGGCGAGGCGGCGGAGCGGGAGGTGGAAGACATCTTGCGGGCGGCGAAAGAAGGCGACGAGATGGCCGCCTCGATTGTCAGCCGCGCTGGGCGCATGTTTGCCATGGGGCTGGCCAATATCGTGAACATCTTTGATCCGGAGCTGATCATTCTGGCGGGCGAGCAGATGCAATCCAGCCATCTTTATGCGGAAGAGGTGATTGAAGGCATGCGCAAGTTGATTGTGCAGGTGGATAAGGCACCGCCGGAGGTGGTGGTGCACAAGTGGGGCAACCTGATGTGGGCCCGTGGGGCCGCGGCCTATGCGCTTGAAAAGGTGTCAGAAAACGCGCTTCTGGAGATGGCAGAGAATGTGGCTTAAGGGCGTCAGTGCACTGGCACTTGTCGCGGCAGGTTCCGCGCAGGCCGAAGTTGGTTTTGCACCGGTGGACGTTGCAGAGCATGTCTATGACGGCGGCTGGGAGTTTTATGTCGGTGGCGGCGCGGCGGCGTTTGATTGCAGTGGGGACGGCTTGCCGGAACTGGTGGCGGCGGGGGGGGGAGAACCCTCCGATGTTGCTGCGCAACCAGAGTGCGCATGGCGGTGTAGTGACCTTTGAGGACGACACGCCGGATGCTTTGATGTTGCCGGGGACCACGGGGTTTTATCCGCTTGATATTGACGGCGATGGCTGGCTGGACCTTGTGGCGTTACGGGTGGGTGAGAACCGCATTTTGAAGGGCGGAGCGGAGTGCAGTTTTGAACCGATGGACGTGCCGGGGTTTGATGGCGGCGATGCCTGGACGACGGCGTTTTCCGCCACCTGGGAGCGGCAGGATGCGTTGCCGACATTGGCGTTTGGAAATTACGTGGATCGCGACGATCCCAAGGGTCCGTTTGAGGCCTGTGATGAGAATGATTTGTTTCGCGCCGAGGGCAACGGTTACGTCCACACTGTGTTGGCGCCGGGGTATTGCCCGCTGTCGATCCTGTTTTCCGACTGGGGCCGCTTGGGGCGTGCTGATCTGCGGATGAGCAATGACCGGCATTACTATGTGAAAGGCGGCGCGGAGCAGCTTTGGGCGATGGAGACGACGCCGCGGCTTTATGGTGAGGCGGATGGCTGGGCCACACATATGCTGTGGGGCATGGGGATCGCGGAGCGGGACCTGGATTTTGACGGCAAGACCGAGGTGTTTTTGTCGTCGATGGGCGATCAGAGGTTGATGAAACGTGTGAGCGCGGAGGCGCCAACGTTTGAGGATGTGCCGTATGAGATGGGCATCTCGGCGCATCGGCCCTACACTGGTGGCGACGGACGGCCCTCAACCGGTTGGCACATCAGTTTTGGCGATGTGGACAACGACGGGTTAGACGATGTGTTTATTGCCAAAGGCAATGTGCAACAGATGCCCGGTGCGGCGATGGAGGACCCCAACAACTTGTTGATTCAGCAAGAGAATGGCACTTTTGCGGAGCAGGGCGACGTGGCGGGGATTGCCACTTTGGCGCGTAGCCGTGGCGCGGCGCTGGTGGATATGAACCACGATGGTTTGCTCGATCTGGCGGTGGTGAACCGACGGGCGCCGTTGGAGATCTATCAAAACGTCACTGAAAGCACGGGCAATTGGGTGGCCCTGACCCTAATGGGGAAAGAGGCCAACAGCCAAGCCGTGGGAGCCTTCATTGAGGTGAAGGTGGGCGATCACGTTCATCTGCGGGAGATCACCGTGGGCGGTGGCCATGCGGGGGGCGTATCCGGGCCGCAGCATTTTGGGCTGGGCGATGCGGAGAAAGTAGAAGTGCGCGTGCGCTGGCCAGATGGTACACAAGGCGACTGGATCGAAGTGCCGGTGAATGGCAGCTGGCGGGTTTGGTCCGAAGGGCCGGTGACGGTGTTGTCCGCGTACTGAGAAAGCCGCGTGGATCAGTTGGAAAGCTGATCCATCGGTAAGCCGGAGGGCACCGAATCTGGCACGCCAAGGCGGCCTTGGATGGCGTCGTAATCGGTTAGGCTTTCGAGGAACGCGAGGATGTCGGCGACCTCTTTATCCGTGAGATCAATCGGCGAAATTTCGTTGGCTGCGGCGATTTCTATCACTTCAGGATGGTCCTTCATCAATTTGAAATCCGTATCAAATTTCCCATCTGAGTAGGTGGAGTTGGCCTCGGCATAGGCGTTGAGCGACCCCACCGGATCAAGGTGGTGACGCACCATGGCCTCAAGCGACGTGTAGGCCCCGTTGTGGCCGTAAGGCGCAGTCTGCGTGATATTGCGCAAGGACGGCGTGCGGAAGCGGTAGAAGTCTTTTTCATTGCCGGTCACCCGCCCACGGCCGACGTCGCGGTTGTGGCGTTCAAACGGTGCCGCTTTGCCCGGGCCGATTTGCGGGAGGGCGATGGCGTGAAAGCCGTGGTCGGTCTGGAATTGGCCGGAATGGCAGGTGCCGCATTGGGCTTTGCCGTAGAAAAGATCGAGGCCTGTGGCAGCCTCAGCAGTGAGCGGCGTGCCGTCGCGCAGGTAGGCGTCAAAGGCCGAGGCATCGGCGCGCCATTCAAAGGCGATGAAGGCGGCGAGCGCGTTGGCGATGTGGTGGAATTTGATTGGTGCGTCAGAGCCAATCACATCATCAAAAGCGGCGCGGTAGGCGGGGATGGCCTCGACCCGTTTGGCGAGGATGTCCCAGGCGCCGCCGGGGTCGGTGAGTTGGCCAAGGCGCACGGCTTGGCTCACGTCATTCTCGGAATAGTGGCCGGCCATTTCATCGCCTGACAAAACCGGGAACATGGCTTGCGCGGCGAGGGCGTTGTCAAAGCCCATTTCCATTTCGCTGCCCAAAGGTGTGCGGATGCCGGAGGGGCGGGTGGGGTCGTCTTCGAGACGGCCATCATGGAAAAAGACAGTGAATTCGGTGGCGCCGAGGTTCCACAGTGCAGGGGCGTTGCGGGGGATGCGTTTTTCCGGTGGATTGTTGGCGTCGATCTTGCGCTCTAGGCCAAGTCCCGTGGCGCCGTCGCCAAGGCCAAGGGAGACGCCGTCCGAGGTGCCCAGATCGGGATGGTGACAAGTTGCACAGGCGACGCTGCGGTTGCCCGATAGGATGGGATCGTAGAACAGTTGCCAGCCCAGCTCGACCTCCGTCACGCCCTGCGCCGGGAAGGTGGCGTCCGCCTTTGGCAGCGGTGACGCGCTGGCATTGGTTGCCAGAATGGCGGGCAGGAAAGCGGCTGTGAGCATCAAAGGGCGCATGGCGTGTCTTTCATTTTGAAAAGCCCTCCGCGCAGGAGAATATGCGCGAAGGGCCAGAGCATCTTGGATCAATAACGGTTTTGAAACAAGATATTACACAAAGCGGTTCACGTAGTTTTCCAAGATCTCCTGACGGCCGGATTTGGGCGCTGGATTGATCTTGCCGCTCATCACGTCCTCAAAAGTCCCATCCAGATCCCCGGCCAACATGGCTTTGGCTGCGTCGGTGTCCCAACCGGCGTAGCGCTCAGCCAGCGCATCTTCGAGGCCACCGTCCTCAATCATCGCAGCGGCGGCTTTCAGGCTGCGGGCGCAGACGTCCATGGCCCCGATGTGGCCCGCGATCAGGTCTTCGGCGTCCAAGGACTGGCGGCGCAGTTTGGCGTCAAAGTTGGTACCGCCGGTTTTCAGGCCGCCGTCTTTGAGGATGTGGTAGTAGGCCAGCGCAACCTCGGGGACGGAATTCGGGAACTGGTCGGTGTCCCAGCCGGATTGATAGTCGTTGCGGTTCATGTCGATGGAGCCGAGAACGCCAAGCGCGGCCGCTGTCGCAATCTCATGTTCGAAGCTATGACCGGCAAGGATGGCGTGGCCCTGCTCGAGGTTCAGTTTTACCTCGTTTTCCAGACCGTATTTTTTGAGGAAGCCGTAGCAGGTGGCGGCGTCAAAGTCGTATTGATGCTTGGACGGTTCCTGCGGTTTGGGCTCCACCAGGATGGCGCCTTCAAAGCCAATTTTGTGTTTGTAGTCCACCACCATGTTGAGGAAGCGGCCCATATTGTCGAGCTCGCGGCCCATGTCGGTGTTGAGCAGGGTTTCATAGCCTTCGCGGCCGCCCCAGAGCACGTAGTTTTCGCCGCCCAGGCGTTTGGTGGCGTCCATGCAGGTTTTCACGGTGGCGGCGGAGTAGGCGAAGACATCCGGGTCCGGGTTGGTCGACGCGCCGCCCATCCAGCGGCGGTGGCTGAACATATTGGCGGTGCCCCAGAGCAGCTTCACGGCGCGGGTGCTCATCTTTTCTTCAAAGTAATCAATGATCTCTTCGAAGTTCTTCAGGCTCTCGGCAAAGCTATCGCCTTCGGGGCGCACGTCGGCATCGTGCCAGCAGAAATAAGGCTGCTGCAGAATGTCAAACATCTCAAAGGCCGCGTCGGCCTTGACTTTGGCCATGTCCATGCGGGTCTGCGGATGCCATGGGCGCTCAAACGTTTGGCCGCCAAAGGGGTCGCCCCCTTCCCAGGCAAAGCTTTGCCAGTAGGCGACGGCGAAGCGCAGGTGGTCTTCCATGCGTTTGCCCATAACAACTTCATCCGGGTTGTAGTGGTGGAAGGCCATCGGGTTGGTGCTGTCCGGCCCTTCATATTGGGCGGGGGCGATGTTTTTGAAGAAATCGGTCATTGTGTCAGGGCCTTTATGCCGGGGTAAAGAGTGACGAAGTTCGCGTAGGCGTCTTCGTAGGCGTCGCGCAGATCACTGCGGGGGGAAACGGTTGTGGCGATCTCGGGCCGGGTCATGATGGCCTCGGGATCGGCGTTGGTGGCGGCGCAGATGGCCAAGCGGGCTGCGCCAAGGGCTGCGCCAAATTCGCCTGCTTTGGGCAGAGAGATTGGCAAGTTGAGCAGCGTGGCAATGAGCTCGACCCAATAGGGCGACTGGCTACCGCCGCCGATGGCAATCAGGCTTTGTAGGTCCGCGCCGGTGGATTTCAGCGCTTCGAGGTTGTCGCGCAGGGCGAAGCTGACACCTTCGAGCACGGCTTGGGTGAGGGCGGCGTGGCCTGAGTCTATGTCAATGTTTAGGAATGCACCGCGCATGGTGGCGTCATTGTGCGGGGTACGCTCGCCGGACAGGTAAGGCAGGAAGCGCATCGCGCCGGGGCCGGTGATGCTGTCACCAAGCAGTTTTGTGAGGTTGGCCGGGGTGTCTTGCAGATTGCGCGAGAGCCAGTTGAGGCTGTCGGTGGCAGCCAGAATGACGCCCATCTGATACCAGCGGTTTGGAATCGCGTGGCAGAAAGTGTGCACAGCGCTTTCCGGTTTGGGGGCGTAGGCGTCGCGGCCGGTGAGTAGCACGCCGGAGGTGCCTAAGCTGACAAAACCGTCACCTTCGTTGAGCGCGCCAATCCCACAGGCGGCGGCGGCGTTGTCGCCGGCGCCCGCGGCGACAATCACGCCTTTGGGCAGGCCCAGCTCGGCGGCAATGTCGTCGCGCACGGTGCCGATGGCGTCTGAGCCCTCAAACAGGTCGGGCATTTGATCGCGGCGCATGCCCGAGGCAGTGAGCAGCGTGTCAGACCAGTCGCGGGCGCCGACGTCAAGCCAGCTTGTACCAGCGGAATCGGACATGTCAGAGGCGTAGACGCCGGTTAGCCAGAAGTTCAGGAAGTCTTTGGGCAGCAGGACTTTTGCGGTTTTGGCAAAAATGTTCGGCTCGTTTTCGGCGACCCACGCTACTTTGGGGGCGGTGAAGCCGGGGAAGACGATGTTGCCGGACAGGTCGCGGACTTGATCGGTGGCGTCGAGTCTGGCGGCCTGTGCCGCGGAGCGGGTGTCGTTCCACATCATACAAGGGCGCAGCGGAGCGCCGTTCTTATCGAGCAGATTGGCGCCGTGCATGTGACCGGAAACGCCGATGCCTTTGATAGCGGCGACCTCGGCGGGGTGGTCGGATTTTAGCTCGGCAAAGACCGCTTGGGTGGCGGTGAGCCAGTCTGATTGCAGCTGTTCGCTCCACCCAGAATGCGGGCGCGCGGTGTCCACAGCGGCTTCTTTTGCGCCGATCACGCGTTGGGACGCGTCGATCAGCAGGGCACGTACACCAGACGTGCCCAGATCCAATCCCACAAACATGGGGGCTCCTCCTCAGGTCTCCTTACTTAATTTGTGCCTCAAATTAATTTGGGGATCAAACTAGAAATTGCGCATGAGATGTTTTTTTTTGACCAAGGGAGGCTGGATTCAGTGGTGTCTGTTTGGAATTGTGTTTTAAATTCAATTGCTTGATGGCGCATGGTGCACGCCAGCGAAATTTTGCGAGTGCGCTTGACCTTCCCGTGACTGGAATCCTTATGTGAGGTGCTGAGACCAAACGACGATAAAGAGGCGAGTCGATGACGGCGCATGTGTTGAATTTCCAGTTGGACGGGCTGAGCTGTGCGGGCTGTGTGAACCGCGCCCAGAAAGCGATGGCCGCTGTGGAAGGGGTGCAGGACGCAAGTGTGAACCTGGCAGACACCTCGGCGCGGGTGGCGTTTGAGGATGAGGCGGTGCGCGACGGTGTCATCGCAGCGCTGAAGTCGGCGGGCTATCCGGCGCGGGAAGCCTCGGTGACGCTGGATGTGGGCGGGATGACTTGTGCGGGCTGTGTACGCCGCACGGAGGCCGCGATGGCGGCGGGTGAGGGCGTGCTGTCCGCGGAGATCAACTTTGCCAGTGAAAGCGCGAAGGTACGCTATCTGGAAGGGGCGATCACAGCCAATCAGATTGCGGCGCTGAGCACACGGGCGGGCTATCCGGCGCGGGTGCCGGAAGAAGGTGTTCCTGAAGACATTTCCGACCGAAAAGAGGAAGAGGCCAAGGCGGCCAAGCGGCGGGTGCTGCTGGCGGCGGTGTTGGCGTTTCCGGTGTTCTGCATCGAGATGGGCGGACATATGGTGCCTGCGTTTCACCATTGGCTGATGGCTAATGTGGGGATGCAGAACAGCTATTTGTTCCAGTTTGTGCTGACCTCGATCCTGTTGGTCGGGCCGGGGCGGGAGTTTTACGCGAAAGGCATTCCGGCGCTTTTGAAAGGCGCGCCGGAGATGAACTCGCTGGTCGCCTTGGGTACGGGGGCGGCCTATCTGTTCTCGGTGGTGTCGACCTTTGCGCCGGGGCTGCTGCCGGCGGGTACAGCCAACGTGTATTTTGAAGCGGCGGCGGTGATTGTGGTGTTGATCCTGGCGGGGCGCTGGATGGAGGCGCGGGCCAAGGGGCGCACTGGCGCGGCGATTGCCGAGCTTGTGGGCTTGCAGCCGCGCGTGGCGCAGGTGGAGCGCAAGGGCAAGGTGTCCGAGCTGGCGATTGAAGAGGTCGCGGTGGGCGATGTGCTGCATCTGCGGCCCGGAGAGCGGGTGGCTGTGGATGGCCGTGTGCTCGATGGCAGCTCCTTTGTGGATGAAGCGATGATCTCCGGTGAGCCGGTGCCGGTGGAGAAAACCGCTGGTGACGCGGTGATCGCGGGCACGGTGAATGGTGCCGGTGTGCTGCGCTATGAGGCGGAGCAGGTGGGGCGCGACACGATGTTGGCGCAGATCATCGATATGGTGCGTCAGGCGCAAGGCGCCAAGCTGCCGATCCAGAACCTGGTGGACCGGATCACGGCGATGTTTGTGCCGGTGGTGATCGCGATTGCCGCGGCAACATTTGTGGTCTGGATGCTGGTCGGGCCGGAGCCTCGGTTGGGCTATGCGCTGGTGGCAGCGGTGGCGGTGCTCATTATCGCGTGCCCCTGTGCCATGGGATTGGCGACGCCGACCTCGATCATGGTGGGCACCGGGCGGGCCGCGCAATTGGGCGTGTTGTTCCGCAAAGGCGACGCGCTGCAAGGGTTGCAGGATTGCGATGTGGTGGCGTTTGACAAGACCGGTACGCTGACCCAAGGGGCGCCGTCGGTGATCGATGTTGTGTTGGCCGAGGGGATTGATGAGAACGCGGTGCTGGCGCAGTTGGCCGCGGTTGAGGCGCAGTCCGAGCACCCTTTGGCGCGGGTGATTGTCGCGCAAGCAGAAACTCGCGGGCTGGATGTCGTATCTTGTACGGATCTGGAAGTGCGCGTTGGGCACGGATTGATTGGCACTGTGGAAGGCGCACAGGTGGCTGTGGGTGCAGCACGGTTGATGACGGCGTTGGAGGTGCCTCTGGGGGCACTTGAAGCGCGGGCCGTGGCTTTTGCCGAGGCAGGCAAGACGCCGATATATGTGGCGGTTGAAGGTAATCTGGCCGCTGTGATTGCGGTGGCAGATGCGGTGAAGCCGACCTCGGCCGCGGCGATCAAGGCCTTGCACGGCATGGGCAAAACCGTGGCGATGATTTCTGGTGATACAGAGCGCACGGCGCGGGCTTTGGCGCGGGAGTTGGGCGTGGACCATGTGGTGGCAGAGGTCTTGCCAGACGGTAAGGTTGCGGCGCTGAAACAGCTGCGCGACACCGTTGGCAAAGTGGCCTTTGTTGGCGACGGCATCAACGATGCGCCAGCTTTGGCGGCGGCGGATGTGGGCATTGCCATTGGCACCGGCACGGATGTGGCGATAGAGGCGGCGGACGTGGTGTTGATGGCGGGCGACGTGGGCGGCGTGGTGACCGGATTTGACCTGAGCCGCCGGGTGATGCGTAATATCAAAGAGAACCTGTTCTGGGCGTTTGGCTACAACGTGGCGCTCATTCCGGTGGCGGCGGGCATTCTGGTGCCCTTTGGCGGGCCCGCGCTGTCACCGATGTTGGGGGCGGGGGCGATGGCGCTTTCCAGCGTGTTTGTCCTGTCCAATGCGCTGCGGTTACGGCGCATCCAGCCAGCCTTTCAGGCCAGCAAGAATGAAGGTGTGTGATGAATATCGGGGAAGTGTCCAAGAACACCGGCCTGCCAGCGAAGACCATTCGCTACTATGAGGACATCGGTTTTGTGACCCCGGCGCGGGGCGACAATGGCTATCGCAGCTTTAGCGAGAAGGATCAGCACAAGCTGGTGTTTCTGGGCCGGGCGCGGGGGCTTGGGTTTTCGATTGAGGATTGCCGGACGCTGCTGGCGCTTTATGAAGACCAAGGTCGGGCCAGCGCGGATGTGAAACGGGTGGCGCAGAAAAACCTGAGCGAGATTGACCGCAAGATTGCAGATTTGCAGGCCATGCGCGGGACGTTGAGCCATTTGGTGGCCAATTGCGCGGGCGACGGGCGGCCGGACTGTCCGATCTTGGAGGATCTGGGGCGCAGCTAATGCGCTGATGTCACAAAAGGATTGCTCTGTAGCGGCGGCGTAGTAGCATCTCGCCATGGGACCCATTCATTACGCGCTGTTGCTATCTTTGTTTGCCGGCCTAGCGATCCCGCTGGGGGGCGTACTGGCGCGGGTGGAGCATATTTCCAACCGTGCGGTGGAGGCGCGGTTTTTAAAATCCATCACAGCTTTTGGCGGCGGGGCGTTGCTCTCGGCGGTGGCCTTGGTGCTGGTGCCCAAGGGCGCGGAGGTGCTGCCGGTGGCGCTGGCCGTGGGGCTGCTTGTGGCGGGTGGCGTGTGTGTTGCGTTGGTGGATGCGGCCCTGGCAAAGGCGGGCGGCAGCGGGGCGCTTGTTCTGGCAATGCTGTTGGATTTCCTGCCGGAGGCCATGGCGCTGGGGGCGTTGCTTGTGACCGAGGCGGCGACAGCGAAGCTATTGGCGGCGATGATGTTTTTACAGAACTTGCCGGAAGGGTTTGCGGCGTTTCGCGAGATTTGGGCGCAGGGGAAGTTGCCCGCGGCCAAGGTGCTTTTGGTTTTTGTCGCGCTGGCTGGCTTGGGGCCGCTCTGTGCATTGCTTGGCTTTGCGTTTTTGGCGGATGATCCGGAGACGCTGGGGGCGATCACCATTTTTGCCGCCGGTGGGATCCTGTATCTGGTGTTTCAGGACATCGCGCCAGAAGCGCATGAGAGCGGGGCCTATTCGCCCGCGTTGGGGGCCGTGGCTGGGTTCGCCTTGGGGCTGGCTGGGGATATGGTGATTGGGTGAGGTGGGCAGTTGCATGTATTTCGAGAGCCGCGCCCACACCACCTTGATCCTATTCGCAGATAGAGCTGTCGGATTTTCGTGTCCAGACGGTTTCGCCTCTATCATTTGTGTAAATCTGGACGTTTAGTGTTTTCCCCTGACCCAGATCGAAGACTGAGTTCACGCCATAACTTTCCAGTTCGCTTCCCGGCGATATTACGTAAGCTTCAGTTTTGGGTTCGCCCCACTTGTGACTTTGAGTCCAAACCGTTTCAACATAGGTTCTAAGATTGCCGTCTAAGTATGTATCAACTGATGTAAGGTGCTGATCGCAAAAGTAAAATGTTAATCCATTCGCGTCATCTGACCAGGTATTCGAGTTAAATGTGGTTTGTTTTAGATCCCAACCGTGCGAATGAGCAATTTCCAGAACTTCAGGAATTGTCGCTCCGAATGAAACTCCACCGGGCAAATCAAGGGCGGCAACTAGTGAAGGTGAAATGCCGGCAACAGCAATTGAAATCCAGAAGCTAGACATGTTGGAAAAAGCCATGAGGTCGCTTCGAAAAAGCGGGACAAGATACGGTATTTGGTTTGTCGAAGGCCGTTGATACAAAAGTCCTCAAAGTGGCCGTTGAGGAAGTCTAAAAAGGCTGCCCCAATCAGGAACAGCCTTTCGTGTGTTTATGCAAGGTCCTTATAGGACACCTCTTTGGCGTCTGCGCCTTCGCCCACTTTGTCGCGGCGCACTAGAAGACGGTTGAGCGCGTGGATGTAGGCCTTGGCAGAGGCGACAACCGTGTCGGTGTTGGCGGACTGGCCGGTGGCGATCACGCCGTCTTCTTCCAGACGCACGGAGACCGTCGCCTGCGCGTCGGTGCCTTCGGTCACGGCGCTCACCTGATAGAGTTGCAGGCGGGCGGTGTTGGGGTGGATCTGGCGGATCGCTTTGAAAGTGGCGTCCACCGGGCCGTCGCCCTCAGAGGTAGCCGACATGTCTTTGCCGTCCACTTCCATCTCGATGGTGCTTTCGGCTGGACCGCCGGTGCCGCAGACCACTTTCATGGACACGAGCTGCAGACGGTCATCTTCGTCTTCACCGCTGTCGGCGCGCACGAGCGCCACAACGTCGTCGTCAAACACTTCTTTCTTGCGGTCGGCCAGCTCTTTGAAGCGGACAAAAATGTCTTTGAGCTGGTTGTCGCCCACTTCAAAGCCGAGCTGTTCCAGCTTGTCGCGCAGGGCAGCACGGCCGGAGTGTTTGCCCAGCGGCAGGGAGGTGCCGGAGAGACCCACGTCTTCGGGACGCATGATCTCGAAGTTCTCGCGGTTCTTCAGCATACCGTCCTGGTGGATGCCGCTTTCATGGGCAAAGGCGTTTTTGCCAACGATGGCCTTGTTGGGCTGCACCAGGAAGCCGGACACGGTGGAGACACGGCGGGAGATCGCCATGATCTTGGTGGTGTCGATGCCGGTGGTCCAGGGCATGATGTCGTGGCGGGTTTTCAGCGCCATGACAACTTCTTCAAGCGCAGTATTACCAGCCCGTTCGCCCAGACCGTTGATGGTACATTCGATTTGACGCGCACCTCCTGCGACGGCCGCCAGGGAGTTGGCGGTCGCCATGCCCAGGTCGTTGTGGCAGTGGGTGGCGAAGATCACCTCATCCGCGCCTGGCACGGTTTCGATCAGACGTTTGATCAGGTCGGCGCTTTCTGCCGGGGCGGTGTAGCCTACGGTGTCGGGGATGTTGATGGTGGTTGCGCCCGCCTTGATGGCGATCTCGATCACGCGGCAGAGGTAATCCCACTCGGTGCGGGTGGCATCCATCGGCGACCATTGCACGTTGTCACAGAGGTTGCGGGCGTGGGTCACGGTTTGATGGATTTTATCGGCCATTTCGTCCTGGGTGAGGTTCGGAATGGCGCGGTGCAGCGGCGAGGTGCCGATAAAGGTGTGGATGCGGTTTTGCTTGGCGTGTTTCACCGCCTCCCAGCAGCGGTCGATGTCGGCGAAGTTTGCACGGGCCAGACCACAGATGCGGGAGTTCACGGAGTTCTTGGCGATCTCGGAGACGGCGGCGAAGTCACCCTCGGAAGCAATCGGGAAACCGGCTTCGATGATGTCCACACCCATGTCATCGAGCATGCCGGCAATTTCCAGCTTCTCGTCATGGGTCATGGTGGCGCCGGGGGATTGCTCGCCGTCGCGCAGGGTGGTGTCAAAAATCAGGACTTTGTTGTCGGACATGGGTTTGTTCCAGTTTAGATATGCGGTTTGGGAGACGGGGCGCGGTCGCTGTCTCCGGAATTGGGTTCGCCGGTGGGCTCGATCAGAAGCACTTTCACTTCTTTCTCAGCACGGGGGCGGTGGACCTGGCCTTTGGGCACAATCAACAGCTCGCCCGCACCAAAGGTGACGGAGAGGGCGTTGTCGTAGTCCATGGTGACCTCGCCTTCGAGCACGAGAAAGAAGTCATCGGTGTTGTCATGTTTGTGCAGCGGGTACTCGCCCTGAAATTTCACCACCATGACGTCGTTGCCATTGTAGTTGGCAACCACATGCGGGTCCCAATGGCTTGAGAACATGGATAGTTTTTCGGCGAGATTGATCTTTTGCATCTGGGTTTCCTAGTTACCTGTGGGTGTCGATTGGCTGTGAAGCGGGTCAGACATGTGGCGCGAGACAATCTCCTCTGAGCACGCGCGCCAACAGGGTCACGCTCAGAGGCGGACTAGGAGTAGGTCGAGGCCACGCGCAAAGGGCGCCGGAAGGCGCGCGTCTGTTGCGATATGGGCTCGTTTGGTCATGGCGCAGATTTATACATGCCGTCTGGTAAATGAAAAGGGCAAAAGTTTTGGAATTCTATTTGAGGGCGTTTGGGGCTTTGCCCCGTCACAGCGGGGCTGTGACTCCCCAGGATATTTGGGGTCTGTGAGTGACTTAGAGCATCTGGTTTGCCGTCTTGTGCGTACTCTCAGGACAAGAGGGAGTGAGACATGCGCGCATTGGTGGTTGGCGATACTGGGGGCATAGGGGTGGCGGTGGCAGAGCTGTTGCGGGGGCGAGGCGCGCAGGTTGTCGGGCTATCGCGGCAGCGGGACGGGTTTGATGTTGCCGATCCTGTGCAGTCTGAGGTGGTTTTGGAGGCGCTCGACGGGTCGTTTGATCTGATCTTTGTTGCTACGGGGGCTTTGGTGAACACGCGGTCTGCACCTGAGAAAGCATTGCGCGAGGTGAGCGCGGTGGAAATGGCGGCGCAATTTGCTGTGAACACCGTTGGACCGACGCTGGTGTTGAAGCAGGCGCCAAGGTTGTTGGCGCGGCGAGAGCGGGGCGTGTTTGCGGCTTTGTCGGCGCGGGTCGGGTCGATCGGCGATAACCGGGCGGGGGGCTGGTATTCCTATCGCGCGTCCAAGGCGGCGCTTAATCAGGTGATCCGAACCGGGGCGATTGAGCTGGCGCGCAGTCACAAGCAGGCTGTCTGTGTGGCGTTACATCCCGGTACTGTGGCGACGGACTTCACGGCCAACTATCCGGCGCATAAGAAAGTTGCGGCTGACGAGGCTGCGGCAAACCTTCTGGGCGTGTTGGACGGGCTGACGCCCGCCCAGAGTGGTGGGTTCTATGATTATGCGGGGCTTGAAGTGCCGTGGTGAGATCTGGTTGTGAGGCGGCTGATCGCGGATAGGGCCCAGTAGGCGAGCAGGCCAGCCGGACCAAACAGGAAGATCAGCGGCAGGCTTGGGGCCACCCACCAAAAGCGGATGCCCTTTGCGCTCGCAGAGCGGCAGGCCCAAGCGCCAATGAACAGATCAAAGGCAAGGAAATGCACCCAGCCGGCCAGGAGCGCCTGGTCGTAGGAGAACAGGGTTTTCACGCTTGCGAGACTGTCAAAACCGCCGGTTGTGTCGGCCGGAAGCAGGATCAGCGCGACATAACCGAGCGAGAGCAAAGCCGGCAGGAGGAAGCCCGCGATTTTGTCTGACAGGGTGGGCAGCCATGGGGAGGCGAGGAGCAGGAGCCAGCCAGACATGGCGAGGAGGCCTGCAAGAGAGAAGGCGGTTTCGAAGGGCATTGGGGGATCCATGGTAAATGTGGTTTTGGCTATATGTTGCGATTCGCTTGCATATGCAAGTATATTGCAATAAGTGGGGTGTATGACGGATATCAGAACCACAAGCGCGCTGCGGCTCTTGCAGGCGGCGGACGAGTTTCGCGCCGGGCTGACCGGGGAGTTTTCCTCGGTGCACGGCATTTCTGTAAATGAGTTTTTGATGCTGCTGCATTTGCAGCGATCGCCAACGCAGCGCTTGGCGCGGGTGGAGCTGGCCAAGCGTATGCATGTGAGCGCTTCCACCGTGACCCGCATGGCTGCGCCGATGGAGAAAATCGGGTTGCTCAGCCGCGATGTGGATGAGCGGGACGCTAGGATTGTGTTTGTTGTGCTGACAGATACAGGTGCCGAGCGTTTGCAGGAGGCGCTTGTGACTTTTGCCAAGCGGGCCGGATATTTGCTGGACGCGCGGTGGGATGACGCGGATGTGGGGCAGTTGGCGGAAATGCTGCGGCGGTTGGCGCCGGGAGCCGCTGGCACGCTGACCTGAAATGAAAAAGCCGCGCAGAAAGCGCGGCTTTGTGATTTTTGCTGGCGGTGGGGTTAACCGTCGTTTTGGGCTGGTGCTGCTTCGGACAGGGTGCCGTTGGCCCAGTTGCCTTTGCGCTCTTCTCCGGAGGCGTATTTCATCGTGCCTTCGCCCTGACGCTGGCCACCTTTGAAGGTGCCCTCATAGATGTCGCCGTTGGCATAGGTGGCCACGCCAACGCCGTCGATCTCGCCAGATTTCCATTCGCCCGCGTATTTGAAGCCGTCAGGCATGACAATTTCGCCAATGCCGTTGCGCTGACCGAGAGAGAATTGGCCGGTGTAGGTGGTGCCGTCGGTGTAGGTGGCGACGCCCATGCCGTGGCGTTGGCCGTCTTGCCATTCGCCCTCGTAGCGGTAGCCGTCGGCGTAGGTCATCACGCCGCGGCCGTGGTTCTTGGCGTTTTTGAAGTCACCTTCATAGACCAGACCATTGGCGTAGACCGCTTTGCCGACGCCATCGTTCACGCCTGCCTTCCAGTCGCCTTCATAGGTGGTGCCGTCGGTGTAGGTGATTTTGCCCTGGCCGTCGGCGAGGCCATTGGCGAACTGACCCACATAGACCGAGCCGTCAGCGTAGGTGACTTCGCCGTTGCCTTCGATGTCACCGTTGACCCAAGTGCCTACGTAGACGTATCCATCGCTGCCTTTGAAGGTGCCCTGGCCGTGGCGTTGATCCGCCTGGAAGTCGCCCTCGTAGGTGTCGCCATTGGCGTAGGTCACCATGCCTTTGCCTTGGCGTTGACCGCCAACAAGCTGACCAACGTAGATGTCGCCATTAGGCTGGGTAAGGGTGCCGTCGCCTTCAATCTGGCCTGCGGCCCAGGTGCCCTCGTAGATCAGACCGCCAGGCATGGTCAGGCGGCCTTGGCCGGCGCGTTCGCCCGCCTTGATTTCACCGTCATAGATGGTGCCGTCAGCATAGGTGATCTTGCCGAGGCCTTCTTTGACGCCGTTGAGCCAATCACCTTCGTAACGGTAGCCTGCCGGGCTGATCATCACGCCTTTGCCGTGGTGGTTGGCGTTTTGGAAGCTGCCTTCGTAGCGCACGCCGTTGGCATAGATCGCCACACCTGCGCCGGTGATTTTGCCGTCGGTCCAGTCGCCTTCGTAGGTGCCGCCATCGGTGAAGGTGATTTTGCCAAAGCCGTGTGGTTTACCTTTGGCGAAAGTACCTACGTAAACCGAGCCATTGGGGAAGCGGGCCATGCCTTCGCCAACGATCTCGCCATTGACCCAGGCGCCTTCATATTCGTAGCCGTTGGGCAGGCGGTAGATGCCGGTGCCGTGTTGCAGCCCGTTCTTGAAGGTGCCCTCATAGACACCACCGTCGTCATATTGTTTGGTCAGAACCTGGCTGTCCTGTGCGAAGGCAGCACCGCTCAACGATGTGCCTGCCATCAGGATGGCTATGGTAAGTGCCTGAGTTCTGTTCATAATTTTCAGTCCCACTGTTGCTCCGATGGAGCATCCCCGTCACCTTGCGGTGTTTTGCGTGATTTTAGGGCAAGGGTGGGATTGGGGCAAACGGTTTTGCACGTTGGCCCTGATTTGGCGGGATTGAGCGGCTTGAAGGCGGTGGTTTGCGCTTTTCCTTGGCGCTGTGTCTGCTACATCTTTGCGCAAGCAACGCGGTGCGGGAAGAGAAGACATGGCTGATACATTCCGTTTGACACTGGCGCAGGCCAATCCGGTGATGGGGGATCTGGCGGGCAACGCCAATAAGGTGCGCGAAGTCTGGGCCGAGGCCAAGGCGGTGGGCTCTGATATGGTGGCATTCCCGGAGATGTTCATTGTGGGCTACAACGCGCAGGATCTGATCCTGAAGCCAGCGTTGCAGGCGGCGGCGCTGGCAGAGATTGAGAAACTGGCGGTGGACTGCGCGGACGGGCCAGTTGTGGCTGTTGGCGGTCCACTGGTGCAGGAAGGGGCGCTCTATAACGCTTACTTCATTCTAAAGAGTGGCAAGATTGCGCATACGCAGCTCAAGCATCACTTGCCCAACTACACCGTGTTTGACGAGGAGCGCCTGTTTGCCCATGGGCCGATGGGCGGGCCATATGATGTGAATGGCGTGCGCGTCGGCAGTCCGATCTGTGAGGATGCCTGGTTTGAGGATGTGCCGGAGACCATGGAGGAGACCGGGGCAGAGATTTTGGTCGTGCCCAATGGCTCGCCTTATTACCGCGACAAGTTTGATCGCCGTATGAACCATATGGTGGCGCGGGTGATCGAGACCGAATTGCCGCTGGTCTATCTGAACATGGTGGGTGGTCAGGACGATCAGGTGTTTGACGGGGGCTCCTTTGTGTTGAACCCCGGTGGACAGTTGGCGATGCAATTGCCGGTGTTCGACGAGGCGGTGGCGCATGTGGAGTTTGAACGCACCGCCGCTGGCTGGCGCTGCAAGGATGGGCCAAAGGCGCTGTTGCCTGCAGGGGAAGAGCAGGATTATCGCGTTAGCGTTGAGGCGTTGCGGGATTATATGGGCAAGACCGGCTTCAAGAAGGTGTTGCTGGGGCTGTCCGGTGGCATTGATAGTGCGCTGGTGGCGACGATTGCGGTGGATGCCTTGGGGGCAGAGAATGTGCGCTGTATGATGCTGCCGTCGGAGTATACTTCGCAGGAGTCGCTGGATGATGCCGAAGACATCGCCAAGCGATTGGGTGTGCATTACGATTATGTGCCGATTGCCGAAGGCCGTGCTGCGATCACCAACACGCTGGCACCGCTGTTTGAAGGCACGGAGCCAGGGCTCACCGAAGAGAACATTCAGAGCCGTTTGCGCGGACTGTTGTTGATGGCGCTGTCCAACAAGTTTGGCGAGATGCTGTTGACCACGGGCAACAAGAGCGAGGTCGCGGTGGGCTATGCCACGATCTATGGCGACATGGCGGGTGGGTATAATCCGATCAAGGACATGTACAAAACCCGCGTGTTTGAGACCTCGCGCTGGCGCAACGCTGTGCATCGCGACTGGATGAATGGGCCGGAGGGCGAGGTCATTCCGGTGAACATCATCGACAAGCCGCCGTCCGCGGAGCTGCGTCCGGATCAGAAGGATGAGGACAGCCTGCCGCCTTATGATGTGCTCGATGCGATCCTGTTCATGCTGGTGGATGAGGACAAATCCGTCGCGGATTGTGTCGCCGCTGGCTATGATCGGGAGACGGTAAAGCGGGTGGAGCATCTGGTCTATATCAGTGAATACAAACGCTTCCAGTCCGCGCCCGGCGCGCGGTTGAGCAAGAAGGCGTTTTGGTTGGATCGACGCTATCCAATTGTGAATCGGTTCCGCGATCCGAGTTGAACGGCAGCACTAACGTAGACATAACAGGGGCTTAAGCATGATTGAGCGCAAACACACGGGCACACGGATGTCCAAAATCGTCATCCACAATCAAGTGGCTTACCTGTGTGGCCAAGTGGGCGCGGGGGACACGGTTGCGGAGCAGACTCGGGATTGTCTGTCTCGTGTGGATGCCTTGTTGGAAGAAGCAGGATCGGATCGCGAGCATATCCTTCAGGCCATCGTTTGGCTGTCTGACATGGCGGATTTTGCCGAGATGAATGCGGTTTGGGATGACTGGGTGCCGGAAGGCCATGCGCCCGCGCGGGCCTGTGGCGAAGCCAAACTGGCGCGTGATGTGCTCAAGGTTGAGGTGATTGTGACGGCGGCTGTGAAGGGCGATTGAGGCGACGAAGCACGAGAGAGTTTCGCGAGGTTTCTGTTATTGACACAACAATTGTGTGCTAGCTACCGGCGACCGCCACCCGACGGAATGTTTCCGGATAGTCTTGCACAAGCCCATACTCGTCTATTTCAAGTTCGGCGGTAAAAGCCCGAAAAATACCCTCGTAACGATAAAGATTGTCAGGCTCCAAGCAGGTATATCTCTGCTCGGCGCGTTGCGGCAAAAAACTGTTTTCGATCTGATCTGGCAGAGGAATGTATGCAACTGCAATTTCTTATTTTTGCTGAGCTGCCAGTTTCAATCGTTTGATTGGCAGCGTATTTGTTGCGGGAGTCATCCCGATATCAACGTCGAAACAGCCTTCTAGTACGGGTAACGGCGAGTCTGTAATTAAGTCGTGCCAGTTTCCGTCGCCATCGGAAGTAATGTGTAACCTGAGTCCCCCAACATACTGCACGCGAACTTCTCTCGTTTGAAATTGCGCATCAGTGCGTACAAAATAATGACCGCCATACGCCCCAAGCCGTGTACCAGCGACTATCCCCTCTAGGGTTAGGCTGTCGCCATCCTCTCGGCACACACAGTGTTCAAGCCCATGACCTTCCCAGTCTTGCCAGCGAACTACGACCATTACTCACCCCACAACTTTCAACCGATTTCAAAAATCTATTGTCTATTTTTGCGGTAGTAAATGCCAATTTTCTGGCACCAGTTTTTGTGCTGTTGCGGCCATAAATCAGGCAAAGCTAACCTTTGTCTCGGCATGAAAAAAGCTCTCGAAGTGGCCTTCGAGAGCTTTGTGTTTCGTTGATCCATTTGGCCGGTCAAGAGGCTTGCCGGTCAGGAGACGTGGCAAGAGCGGATCAACCGCGTGCTTTGATGACTTGCAGTAGCGGCATCAGGGAGGCCATGTCGGGGCCATTTTTCTGACCCGTCAGGGCTTTGCGCAGCGGCATGAAAAGACCGCGGCCTTTGCGGCCGGTGGCCGCTTTCACCGCAGCGGTCCAGGTGGACCAGGTGTCGTCGTCAAAAGGGCCTTCGGGCAGGAGCTTCATGGCCTCGGCGATGAACTCTTTGTCTTCGTCGTCGATCTCTGGTTCCGCGCCATTGGTGTAGAGGTCCCACCATTTGCCCAGATCGTTGAGCGTGTTAATGTTGTCGCGGGTTACGGTCCAGAAGCGCTCGGCTTTGTCGGCGGGGACACCAACGGCGGCAACGGCGTCTGCCACGTCTGCGAGAGGTTTTTCCTGCAGCACTTTGGCGGTGAGCGGGTAGAGGTCTTCGACGTCAAACTTGGTCGGCGCGGCGCCAAATTTGGTGATGTCAAAGCCGTCCGCGATCTCTTCGAGGTTGGCGCGCAGCTCCATTTGGTCGGAGCTGCCCAGGCGGGCCATCAGGCTCAGAAGCGCCATTGGCTGCACACCGGCTTCGCGCAGGTCGCGCAGGGCCAGGGTGCCGAGGCGTTTGGAGAGCGCTTCGCCTTGTGGGCCGGTCAGCAGGGAGTGGTGCGCGAAGTTTGGCACCGCGCCGCCCAGGGCTTCGATGATCTGGATTTGCGTGGCGGTGTTGGTGACGTGGTCAGAGCCGCGCACCACATCGGTGATGCCGTAGTCGATGTCGTCGCAGACGGAAGCCAGCGTGTAGAGGAACTGGCCGTCGGCGCGGATCAGGACCGGGTCAGAGACAGAGGCGGCGTCAATTGAGCGGTCACCCAAGATGCCGTCAGTCCACTCAATACGTTCGTGGTCCAGTTTGAAGCGCCAGTGACCGTTGCCGCGCTCTGCGCGCAGGTTGGCTTTCTCGTCGTCCGACAGGTTCAGCGCCGCGCGGTCATAAACCGGCGGTTTGCCCATGTTGAGCTGCTTTTTCCGCTTCAGGTCGAGCTCGGTTGGAGTCTCAAAACACTCATAGAACCGGCCCATGTCGCGCAACTGCTGTGCGGCGTCTTCATAGCGCTCCAGACGGTCGGACTGTTTCTCGATGCGGTCCCAGGTCAGGCCGAGCCATTCGAGATCTTCTTGGATGGCGTCGACATATTCCTGTTTGCTGCGCTCCGGATCGGTGTCGTCGATGCGCAGGATGAAGGTGCCGCCTGCTTTGCGGGCGATCAGGTAGTTCATCAGCGCGGTGCGCAGGTTGCCAACGTGGATGTAGCCGGTGGGCGAAGGGGCAAAACGGGTGGTCGTCATGGGAATCTCCTGTTGCGTTCCCAATTCCACACCTTGCGCAGTTTGTCCAGAAATGTGGAGCCTAGCCCGCGTGGACGGGCCATTTGGCGTTGAGGTCAGTGAGGCCGATTTGGATGAGCTCTTCGAGGACTGCGATGTCGATGTCGGCGAGTTTGTTGATGTAGAGGCAGGATTTGCCAAGTTTGCGTTTGCCGAGGCGGGCGAGAAGGGCGCTGTAGTCTTGATAGCCGGGCATGATGTAGAGCACGAGATTGGCTTTGCGCGGGCTGAAGCCGGTGGCCAGGAAGTCGCCTTCGCGGCCGCTGTCATAGCGGTAGTGGTATTGGCCAAAGCCGATGATCGAGGGGCCCCACATGACAGCAGGGTAGCCGGAGACGCGTTCGAATAGGTCGAGCAGGACACGGGCGTCGGACTGGCGACGCGCAGGCGCAACGGTTTGCAGGAAGTCGTGCGGATCCACGTCCGTGGGGGCGGTTTTGTTGCCTGACATTTGGGCGTTCCTTAATGGGGGTACGTCACTTCTACGTGATTATTGATCCAAATTCTCGCACCTTCCGTAAAGTCGATATTATCAGTAAATATCGATATTTTTGACAGCAGTGGGAGAGGACCAATGTCAAAGAAGACCGGACTGACGCGGCGTGGCGTTTTGGCGGGGGCAGCGGCGATGCCGTTGGCCGCGACGATGGCGCCGCAAATGGCCACAGCCAAGGCGGAGATGATGGGGGTGGGTGCAACGCGCTTCAACCGCATGAAGCTTGGCAATTTTGAGGTGACCACCTTGTTGGTGGGGACGCGCACGGTTGAAAACCCGCAGAGCATTTTTGGTATGAACGTGAGCGCGGAGGAGTTTGCGGAGGCCTCCGGCGCTGCCAACATTCCGACCGATGCGGCACAGTTTTTCTTCACGCCAACTGTGGTGAACACAGGAAATGAGTTGGTGCTGTTTGATACAGGCCTGAGCCCGGAGAGCATCACGGTGGCGTTGGAGGCGGCGGGCTATTCGGCGGATCAGATTGATACCGTGGTGATCACCCACATGCATGGTGACCACGTTGGCGGAGTGGCTGGTGAAGGCGGCGTGACCTTTGGCAACGCGCGTCATGTGACTGGACGCGTGGAATATGACGCCTGGGCCGCGATCGATGGCAACAAGGCCTTTGAGGGCAAAATTCGCCCGAATGCCGAGCGCTTTGACATGATCGAAGATGGGGCTGACGTGGCGGGGGGGATCTCCGCCGTTGGCGCCTTTGGGCATACGCCTGGTCACATGGCCTATCGCATCGAGAGCGAGGGGCAACAGCTTGTGATTGCGGCAGATTTCGCCAACCACTATGTGTGGTCTTTGGCCTACCCGGATTGGGAGGTGAAGTTTGACCGCGACAAGGCTGCGGCGGCGGCGAACCGGCGCAAGATGCTGGATATGCTGGCGGCGGACAAAATTCCGTTCATTGGCTATCACATGCCATGGCCAGCGGTGGGTTATGTTGAGAAACATGACAGTGGCTACAAATACGCGCCAGCAAGTTACCAGCTGATGCTGGGATAAGAGCCGTTTTGGCTCTTAGAGGCGGCGCTCCCCTCGGGGCGCCGCTTTTGTTTTGGTCTTTGATCTAGAACAGAGTTTCGCGCGCCCTGTTTGCGGTAACGGTTTGCGGGTGTCGGTGACGGCACGTGCTGTTTGCCTTCTGGAGGATGGACCGTTGCAAGATATTCTGACCGTGACTTTCAACCCTGCGGTGGACATGTCCACCGCGACGCCTGAGGTGAGCGCTGGGCCGAAGCTGCGCTGTGACGCGCCGGTGTTCAGCGCCGGTGGCGGCGGGATCAATGTGTCACGCGCGATCCGGATTTTGGGCGGGCATTCGCGAGCGTTTGTCGCGGCTGGGGGCACGGCTGGTGTGAAGCTTGCAGATTTGTTGGCCGAAGAGGGCATCGCACGCATTCCCTATCCGGCACCGGGAGAGACGCGGACCAATGTGGCGGTGATAGAGGGCGCAAGCGGGGATCAGTATCGCTATGTGATGCCGGGGCCGACTTGGCGGGAGGCGGATTGTGAACTGATGTTGGACAACCTCTGTGCGATGGTGTCGCCGTCTGGGTTGGTTGTGTTGTCGGGCAGTTTGGCGCCTGGCATGCCGGTGGATGTGATCCGGCGCATCATGCAGCGGCTGGGGGCTGACGGACCGAAGGTCATTTGTGACATCTCTGGTGCGCCACTGGCCGATCTGTGTGGCCTTGAGGGCTGTGGGCTGGAGGTGCTGCGGATGGACCATGATGAAGCGGAAGAAATCGAAGACGCGCCATTGGCGAGCCGCGAGGACAGTGCCCGGTTTGCGCGGAATTTGGTGGCCAAAGGTGTGGCGCGCACGGTGATTGTGGCGCGGGGGCCGGATGGGTCGGTGCTGGCGACATCGGAGGGCTGCGTGCATGCCTCAGGATTGGATGTGCCGGTGGATAGCAAAGTGGGGGCCGGGGACAGTTTTGTCGGGGCGTTTGCTTTGTCGATGGCCATGGGTAAAGACGCAACCACAGCCTTGCAGTGGGGCACGACGGCGGCGACGTCGGCGGTGACCACACCAGCAAGAGAGCTGTGCCGGAAGCCGGATTTTGAGCGCTATCTGTCGGAATGTGCGTTGAGCGACCTGGCGGTGTAGCTCAGAGATACAGCACCGAGGCGACAAGGAAGAAGCCCAGCACGCCAAACACATCGTTTGTGGTGGTGATAAAAATGCCGGTCGCTACGGCAGGGTCGAGCCGTAAGGATTTCAAAATAAACGGAATAACAGCGCCGATGGTGCCTGCGATGGTGGTCACCAGTGTGAGGGCGCAGAGCGCGGTGAGGGTCAAATAGGCTGGCGCGTGCAGCGGGATGACCAGGCTGACCAACAGGACCATGAACGCGGTGATGCTGCCAATAGAGAGCCCGTTGAGCATGGCACCCAAAAGCTCGCGCAGAATGCGGCCACCAAAGTCACCCTTCCAGTTCACACCGGAGGTGAGGGACTGCACGGACACGGTGGAGGCCTGAATGCCCGCGTTGCCTGCGGTGGCCATGACCACCGGGATGAAGCTGGCCAAAACGGCGGCCTGGGCCAGCGCGTCCTCAAAGGAGCCAATCACTCCGGCAGCAAAGCCCGCCCCGCCGAGGCCGCCTAGCAACCAAGGCAGACGGCGGCGCAGGATAGTGAGGGGGCTGTCAAACTGTGTCGTTGCCGGGGAAACAGAGCCCATGCGCAGCATGTCTTCTTCGGCCTCTTCGCGGACAATTTCGGCCAACTCGCGGGGGGAGATGCCGCCGACAAGTTTGCCGGTGCTGTCGATCACCCCAATGGCGTGAAGATTTTTGGCGCGGGCCATAGACAAGACGTCTTCGCGGTCCCAGTCGGCGCTGACCAAAAGCAGTTCCGGGTGCAGGATGTCGTGCAGGATCACGTCGTCGGTGGCGGCCAACACCTCGCGGAAGCGTAGGAACCCCAGTGGTTTGCGGTTGACGTCCACCACAAACATCATATCGATTTTGGCGAGGTTCTGGCTGCGGGCGCGGATGTCTTGGGTGAGCTGTGCGACGGTCCAATCCGCCGGAGCCATGAGGACGCCCAAACGCATGACGGTGGCGGCGCTGTCGTCGCGTGCTTCAAGGACGGCGGCTATGTCGTCGGCCTTTGGGTGCGCCGCGACCAGTTGTGCTGCGAAACTGCGCGGTAGTTCGAGCAGCGTGTCGACGGCTTCATCCTCATCCATCATCGCGATGATGTTGGAGAAAGTGGTGAGGGACGTTTCCGAGAACAGAACCGCACGCAGATCGGGGTCGAGTTCGGCCATGACCTTGAGGCCAAGCGCATCCGGGATCCAGTCAAACATCACGCGGGCACGGGCAGGGCGCAGACGCGTGAGGGCGGCCAATGTGTCGGCCGCGGGCCAGTTCTCGAGCGCTTCGAGCAAGGCAGCTTTGTCATCAGCCGCAATCCAGTGATCGAGCTGTTTTAGCAGCTTGCGGTTGGCCTGCTTGCCGCCCTCTGTATGGTCGTTGTGCCAATTCATAGAGGGCATGGCGGCGGGCCTTTTAGCTGGTGAATTTTGCGTTCAAAGCGGCGAGGTGGCGATCCACCAGCGCGGTCTCGTCTTTGGTCAGCACGCGGTGACGCGGGTATTGCGGGTCGGCGCGGTCATGTAGGATGGGCGCGTCCCAACCGGTTGTTGTAGCAAAGAAATCCGCTACGCCTTGCTCGCCAAATTCATGCAGGTAGCCTTGGACCACGACGTCCAGATAGCTCAGCAGAATGGGGTGGCGCATGTCTGCGGGCAGACCAATATCGTGGCGCGCGGTGTAGACGGCGATTTCAATCGGATCGGTAATCGGGTGGGTGACCTTCGGAGTGCTGATCACGCGGGTGTAGGCAAACTCACGGGCATCCAGAGCCTCCCAGTCATCGCCGGGAACATGTGCTATAATACCATCAATGGCGCAGGAGTCGTCTGGCACAGCGGTAAGAAACGCTATGGGGCGCAGGTCGGTGTGACACCACTGCCGCCGCCACCCGTTCAGGCGCGCGGGATGCGCATTCTCGTAAGAATTCGTGCTGTGGTTCACGAGGCTGCCATAGCCAAAGAAGTAGGAGGCGGTCATGTCTCCTCCCTACACGTGTGTTGATCCATGTCAATGCTATGCGCGGACCACTCTGGCACAACCCGCTCACCCATCTGACCGCCGGGACGGACTGAGAGGAAGAGAATGCGGATTACCAAACGGACGAATATTGCCATTCGTGTGCTGATATATTGCACAGCGCACCGTGGCCGCTTGGTGACCAAGCATGAGATTGCCGGGGTGTGCAACGCCTCCGAAAACCATTTGGCGCAAGTCATTCACCAATTTGCGCTCATGGGCGTGTTGAGCACGCAACGAGGGCGTAATGGCGGGCTTGAGTTGGCTCGCGAGCCCAAAGACATTGAGATCGGTGAGATTTTCCGTGCGATGGAAGCCTCTGTGCCGCTGGCCGAGTGTTTTGCGGATGTGGACAATTCCTGTCCGCTTGTGGCGGCCTGTCGATTGAAGTTGGCTTTACAAGAGGCCGCGGAGGCATTTTACGCGCGGTTGGATGTTGTGACGCTGGACTCGTTGGTGTGCAACAACACCGCGTTGCTTGGCATTCTGGCGCCTGATCCTTGTGACTCAAAAGCCAGCTAAGAACGTGTTCGCGGGCTTAGTGGCGAAAGTCGACGCCTGAGAGGACGACGCCCGCGGCGATAACAATTCCCCAAATCAGGCAGGCGAGAACCGCCATCCAGCGGCCTTTGCACTGTTCGGGCCAGTGGAAGGTGCCAATCAGCAGGGTGAGAAATAAGGCGCCGGCCAAAATGACCAGCGTTTGCTACAGCGTAGCGCCAGAGGGGAGGGCGGAGAGTTCTGGCAGGTTGAGCCCGAGGTCATATCGCAAGCCCCAAATGGCCAAGAGCCCCAGAGTGGTTGTCAACAAAACGGCGATTGGCCCTCCCGCTTTCCCGCCGCGCCAGAGTTGCGTGCCTGCGCCAAGGGAGAGCGCGCCGCCAAGAAGGGGGGCGACAAAAAGGATCAGGGCAATTACAAGCATCAAAGAGGTCCTGTTTGGATGGGGGCTTACCTAGGGAGCCGGGCTGGCGAAGCCAAGGGGATTTGCAAAACCGCGTGATTGGCGGCTGCTAAGTGTCTCCTCCATAAGGTGGCGTAAAGGTGCCGCGCGAGGTAATGAGCCGCCGACGCGCCTCAAAAACCTTTTGTTGGTTTGCAATTGCTTACCTAGACGATCGGTGGCTGTGATAACTTTTGCTTATTGCGCAATAATTCGTTGCGATATTGAGGCTTGTCAGCTTTGGTTCTGCATACTACGGTGCACGCCAAGGTGAATCGGGAGAACTGGACGATCCAGTGCCGAAGGAGCAACCGCCCCGGAAACTCTCAGGCCACAGGGACCGACCACCTTTGAAAACACACTCTGGAGAGTGGTGTTCGTCAGGACACCCGCCGAAGGGATAACGATCTCAGGCAGTCGGACAGAGGGGGCATCGCACGCGCAGAACAGTTGCGCGAAAATGGGATGCCGGATGTGACCTCCAAACATGGACACGCCCGGAAGGAGAAGGGCGAAGCCTATGGGAGATTTGAAGCGGACACCGCTGTATGATCTGCATGTTGAGCTTGGCGCCAAAATGGTTGGGTTTGCGGGCTATGACATGCCTGTGCAGTACCCGCTGGGCGTCATGAAAGAGCACCTGCATTGTCGCGGGGCTGCAGGTTTGTTTGATGTGAGCCACATGGGGCAGGTTGCGCTGCGTGCCGGGAGCTATGAGGCCGCTGCGAAGGCGTTTGAAGCGCTGGTGCCACAGGATGTGATGGGCCTTGGCGCTGGGCGACAGCGCTATGGGTTTTTCACCAATGATGCGGGCGGGATCGAAGACGATCTGATGTTTGCCAACCGCGGCGACCACCTGTTTGTCGTGGTGAATGCGGCCTGCAAGGAGGCCGATATTGCGCGTATGACCGCGGCGTTGTCCCCGGATGTGACGGTGGAAGAGATCACCGACCGCGCGCTGGTGGCTTTGCAAGGCCCGGCGGCTGAAACCGCTTTGGCGCGGCTCAACCCTGCCGTTGTCGACATGGCGTTTATGGATTTCACAGAAGTTGAGCTGGATGGCGTGGCCTGTTGGGTCAGCCGCTCGGGCTACACCGGGGAAGACGGCTATGAGATTTCCATTCCGGAAGCCGACGCGGAAGGTATTTGCCGCAAACTGTTGGCGATGGAAGAGGTGGAAGGCATTGGCCTTGGCGCGCGCGACAGTCTGCGTCTGGAAAGTGGCCTGTGCCTTTATGGCAATGACATCGATGCCAGCACCTCCCCCATCGAGGCGGCGCTGACCTGGGCAATCCAGAAAGTACGCCGCGCGGATGGCGATCGCGCCGGTGGGTTTCCTGGCGCGGATCGCATCTTTGGCGATCTGGCAGAAGGTGTGGCACGCAAGCGCGTCGGGCTGGCCCCAACGGGCCGCGCCCCGATGCGGGCGGGCACACAGCTGTTTGCCGCAGCTGAAGGCGGTGAACCGATTGGTGAAGTCACTTCGGGTGGCTTTGGTCCGACCTATGAAGGTCCGGTGGCCATGGGATATGTCGGCACGGCGCAGGCCGCTGTCGGAACAGAAATTTTTGGTGAGGTACGGGGCAAGCGTATGCCCGTGACCGTGGCAAAGATGCCTCTGGTGCCCGCCAATTTCAAACGTTGAGCAACAGGAGAGCAAGCAATGAAATATACCGAAGAGCACGAATGGCTGCGGGTTGAAGGCGACGTTGTGGTGGTGGGCATCACCGAACACGCCAGCGAGCAACTGGGCGATGTGGTGTTTGTCGAACTGCCAGAAGCGGGCACCGAGGTCACCAAAGACGAAGAGGTCTGTGTGATTGAGTCCGTGAAAGCCGCGTCTGACATTTTGGCGCCGATTGATGGTGAGATCGTTGAAGTGAACGAGCCGCTGGTCGATGAGCCGGGCAAAGTGAACGACGATCCCATGGAAGGCGCCTGGTTCTTCAAGATCAAGCCGTCCGAACCGTCCCAGATGGACGACTACATGGACGAGAACGCCTACAAAGAATTCATCGGGTAAGCCTTTGGCTGCGGGAGGGAGGCAACTCACATCCCGCGCTCGATGACCAGCATCTACGAGAGGTTTGGTTCGGTCTGTAAGACCGGACCGCGCCCGACCCTCCCTACGGGAGGGCGCTTTCAGCCCCCACCCAGGGTCAGGCGCGGTCCTTCCGAGCCAAGCCCTCACTTTATCTAACTTCCGCACCTGTTGCCGCGGATTGTTGAGGAGATGAAGATGACCTTCAAACCCACCGACTATCTACCTTATGATTTTGCCAACCGTCGTCACATCGGCCCGTCTCCGGATGAGATGGACGCGATGCTTGAGGTGATTGGCGCCGACAGCCTTGACGCTCTGATTGATGACACGATGCCTGCGAGCATCCGTCAGAAAGAGCCGCTGAACACCGGCCGCCCGATGTCTGAGCGCAAAGTGCTGCGCCACATGCGCACCACGGCTGAAAAAAACAAAGTGCTGACCAGCCTGATTGGGCAGGGGTACTACGGCACTGTGACGCCGCCAGCGATCCAGCGCAACATTCTGGAGAACCCGGCCTGGTACACCGCGTATACGCCATATCAGCCTGAGATTTCCCAAGGCCGTCTTGAGGCGCTGTTGAATTACCAGACGATGATCACCGACCTGACTGGTCTGGACGTGGCCAACGCCTCTTTGCTGGATGAATCCACTGCCTGTGCCGAAGCGATGACCATGGCGCAACGTGTGTCAAAATCCAAAGTCAAAGCCTTCTTCGTGGACGAAAACTGTCACCCGCAGAACATTGCGGTGATGCAGACCCGTGCCGCGCCACTGGGCATTGAAGTGATCGTGGGCAACCCCGACGATCTGGAAGCTGACAAGGTGTTTGGCGCGATCTTCCAGTATCCTGGCACCCATGGTCACGTGCGTGACTTCACCGCCGAAATCGAGGCCCTGCACGCCAACAAGGCGATTGGTGTTGTGGCGGCCGATCCGCTGGCGCTGACCTTGCTGAAAGAGCCGGGAGCGATGGGCGCGGATATTGCCGTTGGCAGCACCCAGCGCTTTGGTGTGCCGGTGGGCTATGGTGGTCCACACGCCGCTTACATGAGCTGTAAGGACGCCTATAAGCGCTCCATGCCGGGCCGGATTATTGGTGTGTCGATTGATGCGCAGGGCAACCGTGCCTACCGCCTGTCGCTGCAGACCCGTGAACAGCACATCCGCCGCGAGAAAGCCAACTCCAACGTCTGTACTGCACAGGCGCTCTTGGCGGTGATGGCCTCCATGTATGCTGTGTTCCACGGTCCGGAAGGTCTTAAGGCGATTGCGCAACGCGTGCACCGCAAGACCGCCCGATTGGTGAAAGGCCTTGAGGACGCAGGCTTCACTGTGGAGCCGGGTGTGTTCTTTGACACCGTCACCGTGGATGTGGGTCTCTTGCAGCGCGGTGTGTTGCAGCACGCGGTGCAGGAAGGCATCAACCTGCGCAAAGTGGGCAAGACCAAAGTTGGTATCTCGCTGGATGAAACCACCCGTCCGCAGACCATCGAAGCAGTTTGGCGTGCGTTTGGAATTGTGCAGGACGACAAGGACTACACGCCAGAATATCGTCTGCCAGAAAAGCTGCTGCGCGAAACCGGCTACCTGGATCACCCGATCTTCCACATGAACCGGGCCGAGACCGAGATGATGCGCTATATGCGTCGTCTGGCAGATCGCGATCTGGCGCTGGACCGCGCGATGATCCCGCTAGGCTCCTGCACCATGAAGCTGAACGCGGCGGTGGAGATGATGCCTGTGAGCTGGCCGGAGTTCTCCAACCTTCACCCGTTTGCGCCCAAGGATCAGGTCGAAGGCTATACGCAGATGATCGACGATCTGAACGACAAGCTGTGTCAGATCACCGGGTATGATGCGATTTCCATGCAGCCAAACTCTGGTGCGCAGGGCGAATACGCCGGACTGCTGACCATCGCAGCCTATCACCGGTCGCGTGGCGAAGATCACCGCAACGTATGCCTCATTCCGATGAGCGCGCATGGTACCAACCCAGCCTCGGCACAGATGGTGGGCTGGAAAGTAGTGGCGGTGAAATCGGCGGAGAACGGCGACATTGACGTGGAAGACTTCCGCGCCAAGGCTGAGAAGCACGCCGAGAACCTGGCTGGGTGCATGATCACCTATCCGTCCACCCATGGTGTGTTTGAGGACACGGTGCATGAGGTCTGTGACATCACCCACAAGTTTGGGGGGCAGGTTTACATCGACGGCGCCAACCTGAACGCGATGGTGGGCTTGTCCCGTCCGGGCGATGTGGGCGGTGACGTGAGCCACCTGAACCTGCACAAGACTTTCTGCATCCCGCACGGTGGGGGCGGCCCCGGCATGGGACCAATTGGCGTGAAAGCGCATTTGGCACCGCACCTGCCGGGTCACCCGGAAGCTGGCGGTGTTGAAGGGCCGGTGTCTGCGGCGCCATTTGGCTCGCCTTCGATCCTGCCAATCAGTTGGGCCTATGTGTTGATGATGGGCGGCGATGGGCTGACCCAGGCGACCCGTGTGGCGATCCTGAACGGCAACTACATCGCCAAGCGGCTCGAAGGCGCTTATGACGTTCTCTACAAAGGCCCAACCGGCCGCGTGGCGCATGAGTGCATCATCGACACCCGTCCGTTTGCGGATAGTGCCGGGGTGACCGTGGATGACATTGCCAAACGTCTGATCGACAGTGGTTTCCACGCGCCAACCATGAGCTGGCCAGTGGCAGGCACGTTGATGATCGAGCCCACCGAGTCTGAGAACAAGGCGGAGCTGGATCGTTTCTGTGATGCGATGCTGTCCATTCGCGAAGAAATCCGCGACATCGAAGAAGGTCGGATTGATGCGGAGAACAACCCGCTAAAACACGCGCCACACACGATGGAAGACCTCGTGAAAGACTGGGATCGTCCATACGCCCGTGAGCAGGGCTGTTTCCCTCCAGGTGCGTTCCGCGTGGACAAATACTGGCCGCCGGTGAACCGTGTGGACAATGCCTACGGCGACCGCAACTTGGTCTGCATCTGTCCGCCGATGGATGAGTACGCCGAAGCGGCGGAGTAAGTCTCGCAGGATTGGGTGAGGGGGCCAGCCCCCTCGCTTGCCAAGGCAAGCGCACCCCCGAGATATTTGAAGAATGAGAAAGCCGGGTTTTCGCCCGGCTTTTTCTGTTTGGTGCGTTAGTCGCGCGCGCGCAGGATTTGTGTGGGGCGATTGGCGAGCGAGGGCAGGGCGAAGACCATGCCAGCGAGGAGGTTGGCCAAGATGCCTGCGGACAGGATCAATAAAGCGTTGGGCCAGATCACGTAGAAATCGCTCTCCATGACAAAGGTCATTACCGCCCCGCCACCAGTCAGTCCTACTGCAAGTGCAACCGTGCCAGCCGCCGCCCCAAGTAGCGCTGCGCGCCACGCAAAGCTGCGCAGGACCTGCGCGCGGGTGGCGCCGAGGGTCTTCAGGATCGCGGCCTCATAGGTGCGGGCGGCTTGTCCCGCGGCGGCGGCACCAAAGATCACCAATAGACCTGTGAGCAGGATGGTCGACGCGCCGTAAGTGGTGGCGTTGGCGAGCTGCGCCACGAGGCTTGAAACTTGTTGTGCGGCGTCGCGTACGTGGATGGCAGTGACGTTGGGGTATTGCTCTGAGACATCCTTAAGCAGAGTCGCTTCGCTGTCGGCATCGGCATAGACTGTGGCGATGAAGCTGTGCGGTGCTCCCGCGAGAGCGGCTTCGTTCATTACAATCACAAAGCCCATGCCAGCAGAGGAGAAATCCACTTCGCGGAAGCTGGTCACGGTGCCGGTGATGTCACGGCCCAGGATGTTGATGGTCAGCGTGTCGCCTAAGGAGAGGCCCATCTCGAGTGCTTCCTCTTCGGCAAAGCTGATTTGGGGCTCGCCCGCATGATCCGGATCCCACCAGGTACCGGCTGTGAGTTTGGTGTCGGGTGGCATGGCGCCGGCGTAGGTTACGCCGCGGTCGCCGCGGACAACCCAGTGGTCGCCCGCGACCTCTTTGGCGGGTTGATCGTTGATGCGGGTGATCACGCCGCGCAGCATGGGGGCGGTTTCGACGTTGTGAATGGTTGGTGTGGCGTCCCAGTCTGCCTGGAGGTCTGGCATCTGGTCACGTTGAATGTCGACGAAGAAGAACGACGGTGCGACATCAGGTAGGTCGCTGGCGATGGCGTTGCGCAGGTTGCCGTCGACTTGGCCCACTGTGGCGAGCACGCTGAGACCCAAGCCGAGGGACAAAACCACAGGAGTGGTTGCGTCTCCGGCGCGGCCCAAGGATTGCACGGCCCAGCGGAGTTCGGGACGGTTGCGTAGGCGGGTGGCGAGGCGGCGCAGAAGCGCGCGCAGGCCGGTGGCCGCAAAGGAAAGCGCGATCATGGCGACCATGACGCCGCCAGCGAACCAAAGCGTGAGGCGTGAGGATCCAGAAAGCCAGCTTGCGAGGCCCAGCAGGAGGGCGATCAGCAGGCCAACCGCGAGAACGTAGCGCGCGGCGGGCAGGTGGCGGTTTTCGCCAAGTTGATCGCGAAAGAGCGCACTGGGACGGACGTTTTCGACTTTTGCCAGAGGCCAGAGGGTAAAGATCGCGGCGGCGAGGGCGCCATAGAGGGCGGCCTCGATCAAAGGGACTGGGTAGAGGCTGAAGCTGGCCGGGAATGGCAGGACAGCTTCAATCAGCGGGCCGAGCAGGATTGGCAAGAGCGCGCCGAGGGCGAGGCCGAGCGTAATGCCAAGCGAAGACACAAAACCGATTTGCAGGAAGTAACTGAGGAAGATCACACGACGCTCTGCGCCGAGGCTGCGCAAGGTGGCGATGGTTTCGGTTTTGCGCGAGAGGTAAGCGCGGATGGCCGTGGAGATGCCAACGCCGCCAACAGCAAGACCTGCCAAGCCGACGAGGATCAGGAAGGCGCCAAAACGTTCTACAAAGCGGGTGATGCCGGGCGCGCCGTTGCGGCTGTCGCGCCAGCGCAGGCCGGTGCTTTCGAATTTGTCACGGGCGTCGGCTTCGAGCGCCGCGAGATATGAATTGGCCGGTAGGTCGAGGCGATAGTGGCTGGTGAAGAGCGTGCCGGCGGCGAGTAGGCCGCTGTTGGCGAGGTCTTCGGTGCGGACAAAGGCGCGGGGGGCGAAGTTGAAGCCGCCTGCGGTGTCGGGTTCGCGATCGAGGCGGGCAGTCAGAATGAACTCTTGGGTGCCGAGTTGGAACGTGTCGCCGATGTCGAGCGACAGGCGGTCGGCGAGTAGGCCGTGCAGAACTGCACCAGGGAGGGTGGCAGATCCAGCTAAGGCGTCTTCCCATGAAATGTCAGGGGTGATGTCAACGCTGCCGACAAGTGGGTAGGCGTCATCAACGGATTTGACCTGTGCTAAGGCGCGTTCCGTATCGTCCGCGCGGGGCACCACCACCATGGACCGGAAGTCTATGATTTCGGAGGTGGCCTCAGAGTTTTGGGCCATCCACGCCAGTTCTGCATCGGTGCCGTGGCGGTAGGTGAAGCTCATTTCGGCATCGCCACCAAGTAGCGTAGCGCCTTCCGAGGCAAGGCCGGTTTGGATGGCGCTGCGCACAGAGCCGATGGCGGCGATGGTGGCCACCCCGAGGATCAGGCAGGCGAGAAAGACTGTAAATCCGCGCATGCCGCCGCGGATTTCACGGCGGGCGATGCGCGTCGCAGCAGAGAGGCTCATGCGGAGGCCTCAACCGCCGTCAGGGGCGCGTCAATGCGGCCGTCGCGTAGGCGCACGACACGTTTGCAGCGCTCGGCGAGCGCGTTGGAGTGGGTGACCAGCACCAGCGTGGTGTCGCGTTTGGCATGCAGGTCAAATAGCAGGTCCATGATGGTTTCGCCCGTGGATTGGTCGAGGTTGCCGGTGGGTTCATCTGCCAGCAGGAGGCGTGGCGAGGGCGCGCAGGCGCGGGCGAGAGCCACGCGTTGCTGCTCGCCGCCGGACATTTGACTGGGATAGTGATCGGCGCGGTGGGCGAGGCCAACGGCTTCGAGTTCCGCTTTGGCGCGCTCCATGGCGTCTTTGCGACCGGCCAGTTCCAATGGCGTGGCGACATTCTCAAGCGCGGTCATCGTTGGGATCAAGTGGAAGTTCTGAAACACCACACCCATGTTTTCGCGGCGGAAGCGGGCAAGGGCGTCCTCACTCATGGCGGAGAGGTCGTGGTCCAGTGCCGTTATTGTTCCGGAGGTGGCGCGCTCCAACCCGCCCATCAGCATCAGCAGCGAGGATTTGCCCGATCCAGACGGGCCAACCAGCGCCAAAGTCTCCCCCGCTTGCACGTCCAAAGAGATGCCGTGCAAGATTTCTATGCGTCCGGCATTGCTATCCAGCGCCAAAACCGCATCTTGAAGAGAGAGAATGGATGACATGAAAGAGGCCGCCTGTTGATGAATGTTTCCACCCTATATGGGGCGCTATCGCGCCGCGGCAAGGCGCTGGCGCTGAGCATTTTGGTTGTTCCGGTAACGGCTTGGTCGGCTTTGGCAGAGCCGGTGGTGATTGCGGCGCTGGGCGATAGCCTGACTCATGGCTACGGGGTGCCGCAGGGCGAAGGCTTTGTGCCGCAGCTGGAAAGCTGGCTTCAGGCTCAAGGTTTGGACGTGACCGTGCAGAATGCAGGGGTGTCTGGGGATACGACGCAGGGCGGTTTGTCACGGGTGGGCTGGACCTTGGGGCCGGATGTGGACGCGATGATTGTCACCCTGGGCGGCAATGATGCTCTGCGCGGGATTGACCCTGCGGTGAGCAAAGCCAATCTGGCGGGCATCATTGAGGCCGGGCAGGCTGCGGATGTGGATGTGCTGTTGATTGGGGTGGAAGCGCCGATGAATTTTGGCGCGGACTACAAACAGGCTTTTGATGGCATGTATGGCGAATTGGCGGCGCAGTATGGCGTGGCGCTGGCGCCGGACTTCTTTGAAGCCATTCGGGATTTGCCTGCAGAAGAGTTGCGGGCATTGATGCAGGCCGATGGCATCCACCCAAATGTGCAGGGCGTGGCGCAGATTGTACCCGTGCTTGCATTATATGTGCAAAGCTTGGTGGAAGGTGCCGCAAAGGAGTGATCTATGCCCGGGCGGCTGTTTCTTGAGACCTCAATGACAGAGATTGGCCAGTGGGTTGGTCGTGATGTTGGTGGAGGGTCTGACGAACCGCCGCGACGGAATATTGCTCCTGGGCAAGAGGTTGTGTGCCTGACTTCTGATGGTTTCAAACGCATGCGGTGGGGGATTATCCCGGTTGGGCGCGTGAATGCGCGGGGGCGGCCGGTGATGGAGACGATTGTCAACGCGCGCTCAGAAACGGTGTTTGATAAGTCGGCGTTTGACGGCGTTGGCCGGGCAATTGTGATCGTCGATGGCTGGTATGAATGGACTGGCGAGAAGCGTAAGAAAACGGCGTGGCGCCTCCGTGGAGAGGCGCCGCTGGTGTTTGCCGCGATCACGGATGTCTGGACCGCGCCCGGGGGGCGGGAGGTGCATCAGGTGGCGACAGTGACCTGTGAGCCCAACGCGGATGTAAAGCCGATCCATCACAGAATGGGGGTGCTGCTTGAGAAAGATGCGATTGATTTGTGGCTCGACGGCACGCCGAAAGAGGTCGCGCCGTTGATGGTGCCTTGGCCGGAGGGGCGTTTGATCATCGAAGAAGCCACCAATGTGGATTGGGACTCGCCTTAGGCGGCGAGGTCGACCCAGACAGGCACGTGGTCAGACGGCTTGGAGCGGCCGCGCTCCTCTTTGTCGATTTGGCAGTCTTGCAGCAGGTCCGCGCATTGTGGCGACAGCAGGAAGTGGTCGATGCGGATGCCGTTGTTACGGTTCCATGCGCCGGCTTGGTAGTCCCAGAAGGAATACATGCCGGGTATTTGGTTGCGAGCGCGGAAGGCCTCAGTAAAGCCGAGGTTTAGCAGGCGACGGTACGCTGCACGGCTTTCGGGGCGGGTGAGGGCATCTTCTTGCCAGTCCTCAGGTTTGGCTGCGTCTTCGTCCTGTGGGATGATGTTGTAGTCACCAGCCATGAGAAACGGTTCCTCTGTCGTCATAAGTTCTTGGGCGCGTGCGTAGAGCCGCTCCATCCACGCGAGCTTGTAGTCGTATTTGGGGCCCGGACACGGGTTGCCGTTGGGCAGGTAGAGGCCGCAGACCCGCACCGGGGTGTCGCCCATCACGGTGGCCTCGATGTAGCGGGCCTGTTCGTCGGTCTCATCGCCGGGCAGGCCGCGTGTCACATCCTCCAGCGGCAGCTTGGACAGGATCGCTACGCCGTTGAAGCTTTTCATACCGTGGGTTTCGACCTGATAGCCGCGCTCTTCAAATATTTCGCGTGGGAAGGCTTCGTCCACGGATTTGATTTCTTGCAGTAGCGCCACATCAGGCTGCGCTTCGTCGAGCCAGCGGGGCAGGGTTTCGATGCGCGCTTTGATGCCGTTGATGTTGAATGTGGCGATTTTCATGGCGCGCTCCTCACTGCTGGATAGGGGTATCTATCCAGCCTGAGTGGGGAACGGCAAGGGGCGAAACGCGTCGCGCTTACATGGAGAAGCTGGTGCCGCAGCCACAGGAGCTTGTGGCGTTGGGGTTGTTGATCACAAACCGTGCGCCAATAAGTTCTTCGGTGAAGTCAATCACGGCATCTGCAAGGAAGGGCAGAGAGATGCTGTCCACGAGGACTTTTTCGCCAGCGCCCTCCAGCACAAGGTCATCATCTTTTTGTGTGTCGAGTGTGATTTCGTATTGGAAGCCGGAGCATCCGCCGCCTTCGACAGCCACGCGCAAGGCTTGTCCTTGATCGGCGGCGCCAATCTCTGCCAGTCGTTCGAAGGCTCTTTCGGTCACTTTTGGCGGCAACTGCATGATTTTTTGTCCTATTCGCGCGATTTGCCCGGTTCCTAGGCCGGACAAAACCCAATATAGAAGGGCCAAGGACAGGCTACAAGGACCACGCTCATGCAGGCGCCCTATGCCTCAGATCCGGCGCGCGCCAAGGGACGGCGTTTTCCGGAGGAGGAGAGCAGCTTCCGGTCGTGTTTTCAACGAGATCGGGACCGGATCATTCATGCGAGTGCCTTTCGGCGGCTCAAGCACAAGACACAGGTCTTTGTGGAGCATGAGGGCGATTATTTCCGCACCCGCTTGACGCACTCCATTGAAGTGGCACAGGTGGCGCGGACCATTGCGGGGGCGCTGGGTCTCAATCAGGAGATCACCGAGGCGATCGCGCTGGCCCATGATTTGGGGCACACGCCTTTTGGGCACACGGGCGAGGACGCGCTGCACGAGCTGATGGCGCCCTATGGCGGGTTTGACCACAACGCGCAGGCCGTGCGGATTGTGACTTCTCTGGAGCGGCACTATGCGGACTTTGATGGGCTGAACCTGACCTGGGAGACCTTGGAGGGGATTGCCAAGCACAATGGGCCAGTCACGGGCGAATTGCCGTATGCTTTGGCGGATTACAACACGGTGCATGACTTGGAGCTGCACACCCACGCGAGTGCGGAGGCGCAGGTGGCGGCTTTGGCCGACGATGTGGCCTACAACAATCACGATCTGCACGACGGTCTGCGGGCTGGGTTGTTCACGGAAGAAGAAATTTGCGCGTTGCCGATTGTGGGCGAGGCTTTTGCAGAAGTGGATTGGCAATATCCGGGATTGGAAGCGATCCGGCGGCGGCATGAGGCGTTGCGGCGGGTGTTTGGCGTGATGGTGGGCGATGTGATCGACACCTCTCGTGCGGCGTTGGCCGAAGTGGATGCGCAGTCTGTCGAAGAGTTACGCACCTGCGGAAGGCCTGTGGTGCAGTTCTCTACGGCGCTTTGGGCGGACCTCAAGGAAATCCGCAGTTTCCTGTTCACACGGATGTACCGCGCGCCGAGCGTGGTGAAGATGCGCAAGGAAGTCACGATTGTTGTGAAAGAGCTCTTCCCACTGTTTTTGACTGAACCCACTTTGCTGCCATCGCGCTGGCATGCGGATTTGGCAAAATGTCAGGACGAAACGGCCGTGGCGCGGATTGTGTCGGATTACATTTCCGGCATGACAGATCGCTATGCGCTGCAACAACATGAGCAGCTTCTGGGCAAGTGACGTTGACGTGACGGATTGGGGTGATAAACCACGCCAAATCCGAAAAGACCAAAGACACATTGATAGGACGGTCTGATGAACCTGTTTTCCGAGATCCGCGTTGCCGTGATCGACGCGTTGAACGCGATGCAAGCCGAGGGCGCGCTGCCTGAAGGGCTGGACTTCAAAAACGTGGCGGTCGAGCCGCCCCGCGATGCGCTGCATGGCGATATGGCGACCAACGCCGCGATGGTCTTGGCCAAGCCTGCCAAGATGAAGCCGCGCGACATTGCGGAAGTATTGGCCGGAAAATTGGCGGAAGACCCACGTGTTGAGGTGGCCGAGGTGGCTGGCCCGGGGTTCCTGAACCTGCGTCTGTCTGCCGGCCTGTGGCAGGGCGTTGTGAAAGCGGCGCTTGAGCAAGGCACAGACTTTGGCCGCTCCACTATGGGCGCTGGCAAGAAAGTGAACGTGGAATATGTCTCCGCCAACCCGACTGGGCCTCTGCACGTTGGCCACACGCGGGGTGCGGTGTTTGGCGATGCGCTGGCGTCTCTGTTGGACTTTGTCGGCTTTGATGTGACCCGCGAGTACTACATCAACGATGGCGGTGGGCAGGTCGACGTTTTGGCGCGCTCTGTGTATCTGCGCTACCTGGAAGCGCATGGCCAGGATGTGGCGTTTGAGGATGGCACCTATCCGGGTGACTACCTTGTGCCTGTGGGCGAAGCGCTGAAGGACAAGGTTGGCGATGCCTATGTTGGCAAAGACGAAGATGTCTGGCTGGCAGAAATCCGTGAGTTTGCCACCGATGCGATGATGGACTTGATCCGCGACGACCTGAAGGCGCTGGGCGTGGAGATGGACGTGTTCTACTCCGAGAAGTCGCTTTATGGTACCGGTCAGATCGAGGCGGCGCTAAAGTCTCTGGAAGACAAAGGCCTGATCTACGAAGGTGTGCTGGAGCCGCCAAAGGGCAAAAAGCCTGAGGACTGGGAGCCGCGCGAGCAGACCTTGTTCAAGTCGACCGAGCACGGCGACGATGTGGACCGCCCGGTGAAGAAATCTGACGGTGCCTGGACCTATTTTGCGCCGGACATTGCGTATCACTACGACAAGGTCACCCGTGGCTTTGACGCGCTGATCGACATCTTTGGCGCGGACCATGGCGGCTATGTAAAGCGGATGAAGGCGGCGGTTTCGGCGCTGTCCGGGGGAGAAATTCCACTGGACATCAAGCTGACCCAGTTGGTGAAGCTCTTCAAAAACGGTGAGCCGTTCAAGATGTCCAAGCGGGCAGGCACCTTTGTGACCCTGCGCGATGTGGTGGATCAGGTGGGGCCGGATGTGACCCGCTTTGTGATGCTGACCCGTAAGAACGATGCGCCGCTGGACTTTGATTTTGACAAGGTTCTGGAGCAGTCCAAAGACAACCCTGTGTTCTATGTGCAATACGCCCATGCGCGGGTGTGTTCTGTGATCCGCAACGCTGAAGCAGCGGGCATCACGGCGGATGACACGACATTGGCAGGCGCGGATCTGTCCAAGCTGGACCATGCGGCAGAGATCGCTGTTGCCAAGAAGCTGTCGGAGTGGCCGCGTCTGGTGGAAATCGCCGGCCGCACCAATGAGCCGCACCGGATTGCCTTCTATCTTTATGAACTCGCGGGCGAATTGCATGCGCTCTACTACAAAGGCAACGACGACACCTCGCTGCGCTTTGTGCAAGAGGGTGACGCAGATACATCACAGGCGAAAATTGCGCTGGCACGTGCCGTGGCCGTTGTTATTTCCGCAGGTCTTGGTATTCTGGGCGTAACTCCGGCGCAAGAGATGCGCTAAAGCTGCACGTTCGTCGGGGTTGAGGACTAGGCAAGACGACCCCGACGACACCGTACATCGCGGTCACGCGGACGGGCAGTGAGGCAAAAATGGCAGAAATTCCGATGGGTGCGCATGGCGTGCCCAAAGGCGAATCTTCCAACGCGGCACTTTTGGTGAACCGCGCCGGGATGTTTGTATCTTTGGCTTTGGTGGTTGGCACCGGCGTTTGGGGCTTTCAAATCCTCTCCCGCGATGTGAGCGGCGTGCCGGTGGTGCGTGCGTTGGAAGGGCCAATGCGTATCCAGCCGGATGATCCTGGTGGTCGCCAGGCAGGACATCAGGGTCTCATGGTCAATCAAGTGGCTGCGGATGGCAGCGCGGCTGGGCCTGCGGATCAGGTGATTGTAGCGCCGCCGCCGATTTCTTTGACAGAGCGCGATCAAGTGTCTGGCACCTCCGTTGTGGCGCAGCCCACCGAAGCGCCGTCTGCGGTGCCGAGCCTAGTAGAAACCGAAAAATTAACTGAAGTGGTGGCACGGGCGCCGTCCGCGCCAATCGTGGCGCCGGAGCCGCTGGACGTGAGCAAGCCGCTGTCGGTCGAAGAACTGGCAGATCAGCTGTCCGCTGGCGCCAAGCCGCTCGAAACGATTGAAGTGGATGAGGTTAAGCCCATTCAGGTGGCGTTGAGCGATCCGGAACTGGCTGTGGAGGAGGTTGCCGAAGCGCCGAAGCCAGAGATCAAAGGCGGGCTGAAACGTTCGCTGCGTCCGGTGTTGCGGTCTGCGTCTCTGCCCACCAAGGCGCAGGGTACACAAGTTGCCTCGATCGACGCAGCCGTTCAGGGCGCTTTGCAAGAGGTGGATGCCGAAACCATTCCGGCAGGCACACGCTTGGTGCAGTTGGGCGCCTACGCCAGCCCGGAGATTGCGCGCGCGGAGTGGGATAAGCTGCAACAGCGGTTTGACACTTATCTGGGTGACAAATCCCGTGTGATCGAAAAAGCCAGCAGCGGCGGGCGGGTGTTCTATCGTCTGCGCGCTATGGGCTTTGAGACTGTGAGCGATGCGCGACGTTTGTGTTCTGCGCTGAAGGCTGAAAACGCCGATTGTATTCCGGTCACCACACGATGAGCCGCTTTTGCGCTGCGATCTTTGGCTGTGATGGCTTGCGCCTGACGGCCGAAGAAAAATCCTTCTTTCGGGATGTGCAGCCGTTTGGCTTTATTCTGTTTGCTCGCAACATCGATAGTGCAGATCAGGTGCGCGCACTTTGTGATGAGCTGCGTGCTTGCGTCGATCACCATGCGCCGATCCTGATTGATCAGGAAGGCGGACGGGTCCAGCGCATTCGTGCGCCGATGGCAACCGAGTGGTTGCCTCCGTTGGAAGAGGTGCAGAAGGCTCGTACTAATGCGGCACGGGTGATGTATCTGCGCTATCGCATCATTGCGCATGAGTTGATGGCGTTGGGTATCGATGCGGATTGTGCCCCCATGGTGGATGTGGCGCGGCCTGACACCCATCCGTTTTTGCGCAACCGCTGTTATGGCGAAGACCCGCAGCAGATCATCGAGATTGGCCGCGCGGTGTCCGAGGGGCTTTGGGATGGCGGCGTTTACCCCGTGATCAAACATATGCCGGGGCATGGGCTGGCCGTGGTAGACAGCCACAAGGACCTGCCACGGGTGTCTGTGCCAAAGGCGGAGTTGGAAGGAGACTTTGCGCCGTTCAAAGCTCTGAATGATCTGCCAATGGGCATGACGGCCCATATTGTCTTTGAAGACATGGATCACGCGCCAGCGACAACCTCTGCGAAGATGATGCAGTTTATGCGTGACGAGATTGACTTTGACGGGCTGATCATGACCGATGACATCGATATGCAGGCGCTGAGTGGCACTGTCGATCAGCGCGCTGCGGCGGCGATTGCCGCCGGCTGTGACGCGGTTTTGCATTGTAACGGCACACTGGCGGATCGTCAGGCGGTCGCGGCAGCGATTGGCGAGATGACGGAGGCGGGGCAACGTCGCGCCGAAGCAGTGCTGGCTGCGCGACGTCAGCCCGTGCCTGTTGACATTGACGCGCTTGCCGAGGAACTTAAAGCGTTTTGAAACGGCGCTTGACGGGCAGGGGGCATGGCCGAAACCGACATTAATCAAACTCTCCAGATGTCCTTTGGGGACGAGCAAGAGGAGATGTCCGTTGCCGAACGTATGGCGGCGGAAGCTCTGATTGTGGATGTGGACGGGTTTGAAGGACCGCTTGACCTGTTGCTCACTCTCTCGCGCACGCAGAAAGTAGACCTGCGCAAGATTTCGATTTTGGAGCTTGCGCAGCAGTATCTAGATTTTGTGGAGCGCGCCAAACGGCTGCGGTTGGAGCTGGCGGCGGACTATCTGGTGATGGCGGCGTGGTTGGCGTTTTTGAAGTCACGGCTGTTGCTGCCCCCCGATCCCTCGGAAGAGGGGCCGTCTGGTGAAGAACTGGCGGCGCACCTAGCCTTTCAGTTGGAACGATTGCAGGCAATGCGCGATGCGGCGGCGAAACTGATGGCAAGGGACCGGCTTGGACGCGATTTCTTTGCCCGCGGGGTGCCGGAAAACGTGGAACGTGTGCGCAAGGTGACGTTTACCGCGACGTTGTTGGACCTGATGCAGGGCTATGCGCGGCTGCGCACGCGGGACGAGTTTCGCCCGTTTATCATGGACCGGGATTCCGTTTTTACGATGGAAGAGGCGCTGGAGCGGATGCGCGGTTTGATTGGCTATGCCGGGACGTGGACAGATATTCTGAGCTATTTGCCCGCAGGCTGGGAAAACGACCCGAAAAAGCGGCGCTCTGCGACGGCGGCGACCTTTGCGGCGTCTTTGGAACTGGCCAAAGAAGGCAAGGTGTTCATTCGCCAAAGTGAGACCTTCGCGCCGATTGAAGTACGAAAGAGAGACGGCAGGGATGAGTGACGATATCAACGCATCGGAGCCAGAGGCCGAGATCGTGGAGCAGGGTGTTGCACAGGAAGAAAGCTTGTTTGAAGCGCCGCCGGTTGCTGAGCAGGAACGCATGTGTGAGGCCATCCTGTTTGCCAGCGCGGAGCCTGTGACTGTCAAAGAAATGAATGACCGCATGCCTCATGGCTGCGACGCGGCAGAAGCCCTGGTGCATCTGCGCAAACGTTACGAAGGGCGCGGCGTGCATGTTGTGAAGGTGGGCGACGCTTGGGCCATGCGCACAGCGGCGGACCTTGGGTTTCTTATGCAGAAGGAAACGGTGGAGACGCGCAAGCTCTCGCGCGCGGCGGTCGAGACGCTGGCGATTATCGCCTACCATCAGCCAGTTACGCGAGCCGAGATTGAAGAAATCCGAGGCGTGAGCGTGAGCCGGGGCACGGTGGATCAATTGCTCGAGATGGAGTGGATCCGCTTTGGGCGCCGCAAAATGACACCGGGCCGTCCGGTGACCTTTGTGGTGACGCAGGGCTTTCTCGATCACTTTGGCCTGTCCAGTCCGCGAGATTTGCCGGGGTTGAAAGAGCTGCGGGCAGCTGGCTTGTTGGAGAACCGGCCCCCTCCGGGCACCATTCCGCTTGGGGTCAACTCTGACGAGGATGAGGACGGCATGGTGATCGACGATGGTCAGTCCGAAATGTTTGAGGACTGAAGCATTGCGCACAAATTGCTGTGTCAGCCTTACTATTGGCGCAATTGGTGCTTACGTTACCCGCGAGCGAACCTGTGGAGAGAATGGTATGAATGCCAACCAACTGATCAATATGGTGACCCGGATGGTGATGCGCCGTCTGATCAATGGCGGCATCAACGCGGGTATCAATGCCGCGTCCAAGGCGCAAAAAAAGCAAGCTGCGCGGGAACCTGGGCCTTGGCGTGAAAAGAAGCAAGCGCAGCCGAAGGCTGCGCCACAGTTTGATGCAAAGCGCGCCAAACAGGCCATGCGGGTGACCCGCAAGATTGGCCGGTTCTAAGCCGTTAGCTGGCTTTGAAGTGTTTGCTGAGCTTTAGCCCTTGCCCCTGATAGTTTGACGCGATGCCGGAGCCGTAGAGTTGTTCTGGCACATCTGCCATGCGCTCATAGACCAGGCGACCGACCACTTGGCCGTGCTCTAGCACAAAGGGCGCTTCGTGACAGCGCACTTCCAGCACCCCACGGGATCCTGTGCCGCCGGCGGCGTCATGGCCAAAGCCGGGGTCAAAGAAGCCTGCGTAATGCACGCGGAACTCCCCGACCATGGCCAAGAACGGCGCCATTTCGGCAGCGTAGGCGGGCGGGATATGCACGGCCTCGCGGCTGACCAGAATGTAGAAGGCGCCGGGGTCTAGAATGATTTTGCCGTCAGACGCGTGCAGCTCTTCCCAATAGTCGGCTGGATCGTAGTGACCGATGTTGTCCAGGTCGATCACGCCGGTATGCGGTTTTGCACGGTAGCCGACCAATGTGCCTTCGGTGGGTTGTAGATCGACAGAAAAGCCGAGGCCGTCGTCTATTACGGCGTCGCCGTCTACAAGAGGGCTGCGGTCATGCAGGACAGCCAAATCTGCGTCAGTCAGGACGCTTTGGCCTTTGCGGAAACGGATTTGGTTAAGGCGCATGCCGGGACGAACCAGAACGGAAAAGCTGCGCGGGCAGATTTCGGCATAGAGTGGTCCAGTGTAGCCGGGGGCGATGCGGTCAAATTCGGTGCCGCCATCGGTGATGGTGCGGGTCAAAAGGTCAAGGCGGCCGGTGGAACTTTTGGCATTGGCCACCGCTTGGACGCCTTCAGGAAGCGCCAGGCTTTCCATAAGCGGCACCACATAGACGCAGCCTTTTTCGAGCACGGCGCCGTTTGATAGATCAATGCGGTGCATCTCGAACTCAGACAGACGATCCTGCACGCTGCGGTCGGTGCCTGCCAGGAAGGACGCGCGCACGCGATAGGCGACGGTGCCAAGGCGCAAATCCAGAGAGGCGGGTTGCACCTGACCTTCGGCGACAGGTTCCGCCACCGAGATCTCGCCGGTTTGCAGCATGGTTTCAATGGTTTGGCTGGGTAAAACGCCGGTCATATTGGTCCCCCCGGATGTACAAAACGCCCGGGCCTTACGGCACACGGGCGTTTGTGATTGGTCGGGCTAGCAGGACTTGAACCTGCGACCTTCCGTCCCCCAGACGGACGCGCTACCAGGCTGCGCCATAGCCCGACGATGGGCTGTTCATAACGGAATTGAGGGCAGGGGCAAGTCAAAAAATGCAAGATCTGCCACGCCCCAGTGATTAGCCAGCATTGCTGTGCAAAGCTTCCAGTCGTGCCAGCAGGCTGGCGGCGCGCGAGGCGTCTTTGGCCTCTACGGTGACCGGCTTGGTCAGCATCAGCAGGAAGTCGTCACGGGCGGTTTCGCGTGCTACGAGCGTTTCCAGATCAGGCGTGCTGGAGGACGGTGTCGCCGATACTTCACTGGCCGTCTCAGGCGGCGCCTGTGGGGCAGAGCTTGGTTCCGTTGCTGCTGTTTCCGAGCTGGAAAGGGCGCTGGTTTTTGGTGCCTCTGCTAAGCCGGTGCCGTCCATGGCGTGGGTATTCAAGCCGCTATCCACTTCAGTGGCTGCAGGAGCCATGCCGTCTTCGCCGTTCGGAACTGAGTCAGCGTCCAGTGCAAATGCGGTTTCTGCTGAAGTGGATTCTGGTTCCGCGGAAACCTCCGCGGCCTCGACAGGCGACGACGCGGCAGGGGCGTCGGATGCAAACTCGCCAAGTGTCTCGGCCGCTGTTTCAGAGTCTTCTATTAAGGATGGAACGTCCTCTGGCTCGGCTTCCGCTGGTGCTGGCGTTTCCAGCGCAGCAAAGAGATCATCCATCGGCGGCAACTCACCGGAGCCACCCGTGGCCCCTGCGTCGGTTGCAGGGTGCTGTTCCGATTCCACCACTGGGGCGGGCTCGGCCTGGTCCGCTTCCGAAGCCTGTGCTGGGCTGGTCAAGCCAGAGGGTAGTCGACCCGGATCGGACGAGGTCGTGGGCACATCATCTTCGATTTTGACCAGAAGATCTTCCGGTATCCCGTCGTTGTCATCTTCGGCATCGTCTTCTGAAGAGGGCGCAACGTCCGGTTCAAAGTCATCCGGCGCGGAATAGAGGGTTTCCTCGGAAACTTCCTCATGGGTATCTTCCGGGGCGGCGATGGTCTCTTCTTCAGTTACGTATTCAAAAGGTTCATCGGCTTCCGCAGCGTCCTCAATGTCTTCGTCTTTGGCCTCTACAGGCTCTTCCTGCGCAGGCTCACTTTCGAGAGCTTCGTCTTGCTGGAGGTCGACTTGTGGTTCTTGCTGAGGCGTCTCGACCGGCTCCTGTGCCGTTTCTTCGGTCACGTCTTCTACGGTCGCCTCAACAGGTTGGTCCTCTTGATCGACGGGGCGAGAGAGGTTGGACACATGCTTGACGCCTTTTTCACGCAGCAGTTGCTGCGCGTCTTTGATCGGCATGCCATCTTCATGCAGCAGCTTTTTGAGGCCGCCAAGCAACTCCATGTCCTGGGGGCGGTAGTACCGCCGCCCACCGGCGCGCTTTACAGGTTTGACCTGAGAGAATTTGCTTTCCCAGAAACGCAGCACATGCGTTTGCACATCAAGCCATTCGGCAACTTCGCTAATGGTGCGAAAAGCCTCACGCGATTTGGCCATGGAGTTTGTCTCGTCTTATTTTTTGTTACCAGCGGCGACGCGATCTTTCATCAGATGCGAAGGCCGGAAGGTGAGGACACGGCGCGGTTGGATTGGAACTTCTTCGCCCGTCTTGGGGTTGCGGCCCACACGTGCCGCTTTGTCGCGCACGCTGAACGTGCCAAAGGAAGAAATCTTGACCTGTTCGCCGTTCACCAAAGCGTCGGACATATGGGTCAAAATGCTCTCAACCAATTGAGCGGAGTCGTTTCTGGACAGGCCCACTTCGCGAAACACTGCTTCGCTCAGATCCATCCGGGTCAATGTCTTGTCAGTCATGTGGTCCCCCCTGCCGGTACACGTTTCAAAAACCATAGGGGCAAGAGAAATTGGGAGTCAATGATTTGCGCGGGATGTGAGGCGATTATCTGCGATATTCGCCAATCACTTAGGTCGGATTTTACCAGCGCAGAACCACCGCACCCCAAGCCAGACCGCCACCAATCGCCTCGGTCACCAGCAGGTCGCCCTGCTTGATCTTGCCGTCTGCAACACCGGTGGAAAGGGCGAGGGGGATCGACGCAGCCGAGGTGTTGCCGTGATCCTGAACGGTCACAATCACACGGTCCATGGGCACGCCGAGTTTCTTGGCGGTACCCTGAATGATGCGGATGTTGGCCTGATGGGGCACAATCCAATCCACGGCATCATCTGTCAGATCAATCTTGGTGAGCGCGGTGTGCGCAGTTGAGGTTAACTTCTCAACCGCTTGACGGAAAAGGGCATTTCCCTGCATGCGCAGCTTGCCGGAATCCCCGGTTGTGGACACGCCGCCGTCAACAAAGAGCATGTCTTTGTAGCGGCCGTCGGAATTCAGATCGGCGCTGAGAACGCCGCGATCTGTGTTCTCTCCTGTGCCTTGTTCAGCTTCCAGGATCAGTGCGCCTGCGCCGTCGCCAAACAGCACGCAGGTGGCGCGATCTGTCCAGTCCATGATGCGGCTGAAGGTCTCGGCGCCAATTACTAGCACACGCTGTGCCTGACCGGAGAGGATCAAAGCATTGGCATTGGTCAGCGCATAGACAAAGCCGGCACAAACCGCCTGTACGTCAAAGCCAAAGCCACGAGTCATGCCAATTTTTTGCTGCACCATGGTGGCAACAGAAGGGAAGGTCAGATCCGGTGTCGACGTTGCGACGACCACCGCGTCGATGTCATCGGCTTTCAATCCTGCGTTTTCCAGAGCGGCGTTGGCGGCAAGACTTGCGAGATCGGAGGTGGTCTGGTCGTCTGCCGCAAAGTGGCGACGCTCGATGCCTGAGCGGGTGCGAATCCACTCATCCGAGGTGTCCAGCGTTTCTTCGAATTCGGCGTTGGGAACGACCCGTTCCGGCAAGTAGTGGCCTACGCCTTTAACCACGGCGCGTGTCGTCATATCGGTGCCTTGCTAACTTATTGTTATTCGTTGGTGCTGTCGGCATCTTGCGGCAGAGAAACGGCAGATGCAACCCGCGCTGCAAGCTTTTCGGAGAAGCCTGATTGCGCAAGTTTGAAGGCGAGTTTGATGGCCGAGGATACACCTGTTGCATCAGAGGAACCGTGCGATTTTACGACGGTGCCATTGAGGCCCAAAAACACGCCGCCATTGACCCGTCGTGGGTCAATGCGTTTGTTCAGACGGTTGAGCGATGTGTAGGCCAACAAGGCAGCCAATCGGGACAGTGGCGAGAACTTGAACGCTTCTTTCAGAAGCGAGCCGATAAGCCCGGCTGTGCCTTCGCCGGTTTTTAGGGCCACGTTGCCGGTGAAGCCGTCGGTGACAATCACATCGGCCTTGTCAGCGGGCAAGTCGTTGCCTTCTACAAAACCGACAAAGTCATAATTGGCGACATGCGCGTTTTGCGCGATTAGGTCGTGCGCCAGTTTCAACTCGGTGCGCCCCTTGTGCTCCTCGGTGCCCACGTTCAGCAGGCCGACGCGCGGGCGTTCCAAGTCCATGCCATTGCGGGCGTAGGATGCGCCCATCAGAGCGTATTGCAACAAGTCATGTTCGTCGGCGCTGATGTCGGCGCCAGCGTCGAGCATGATGTTGAAGCCCTGCGGGGCACGGGAAGGCCAGAGCACGGCAATCGCCGGACGGTCCACGCCGAGAATTTTGCGCAGACGCACCACTGAAAGCATCATCAAGGCACCGGTGTTGCCACAGCTGACTACGCCGTCGGCCTCGTCACTGCGCACTGATTCCAAAGCGGACCACATCGAGGTGGTTTTGGACCGGATCACATCTCGGGGTTTGTCTTCCATCGAGACGACGTCAGCCGCGTCGCGAATCTCCACACGCCCATCCAGAATGCGCTTGCGCGCGACCAGCGGCTTCAGCTCGTCTTTGGGGCCGTGTAGAATGAAGGCAATGTCTGGGTTCTTCTTCGCGGAATGCGAAATGCCGGCAACAACAGCTGCCGGCCCGCGATCGCCACCCATGGCGTCAACAGAGATCACTGTGCGCCCGCTGCCGGGGTTTGCTGTTTGCGTCAAACCGGTCATGCGGGCTCAGATCCCGTTGTTTATGCTGCGTCTTCGTCCAGATCGACGTCGTCCACCATGGCAACCACTTCACGGTCGCTGTAGTGGCCGCAAGAAGCGCAGACGTGGTGCGGGCGCTTCAGCTCGCCGCAGTTTTCACATTCGTTTGGGTTCGCTGCAACCAGGGCGTCGTGTGCACGGCGGTTGTTGCGGCGCGATTTCGATACTTTGTTCTGCTGGACAGCCATGTCGCAACCTTTGATTTACTTGGGGGCCGAAGCCCGGTTTCCTGAGCGTTTGGAGCCTCTACGCGGTATGCGCGCCCGAGTCCAACGCTAAATTCGAATGAGCGCGCGAAAATACTGCGATTTTCGCACAACGCAAGCCCTATTCGTCCTCTTTTGAGCCCAGCTGGTCACGCAGGGCGGCCAAACCGGCAAAGGGGCGGGCGTCTTCGTCTGTCATGGCCTTTTTTCCGGCCTCGGTAAAGACAGCATCTTTCAATTCTGCCCCTTCTGCGCGAGGAAATTGCGGCAGGTTCAGCGCCAAGGCCTCATGCAGGATCGCACCGACATCAATATGTGATTCCAGCGGCTCTGCGTTTTCGTCCTCCGGCATCTCGATCTCTTCTTCGTCATCGCCCGACAGATCGGGCATGTGCGCCAAAAAACGGCGCTCGACAGGTTCGTCGATGCGGGTGGTCACAGGATCCAATGTGACAACACAGGGCTGCACAGCGGTGGCGCCAAGTTTGCCAACCAGCTCCCAGTCATTTTTGCCATGGGCACGGATTTCGCCGGTGAAGACCACTTTGCGCAGCGTGGTCAGCTCCAGCGCCTCGGCAAGCGCAGTCAGTTCCTGTGCGTTGGGGCGCAGGTCAAAACTTGTGGGGCGATTCTGTCGGAGGTCGGCCACACGAAACACGGTGGAGGGGGAGGCGCTTGAGGACATGGTACTGACTTTGAATTGAGGGCGGTTGCGTGGCGGGACGCGGTTGTCATCTTGAACCAAGCGCGTTCCTTCTGTAAGCGAGATAAAAGGCAAGACAGGCCAAGACAAGAGGGCAGACATGAAGACGCGCACCAAAATGATCAAATATGCGGTCATGGGAGCGGCTATGCTGTCTCTGGCTTCCTGCGCCACGCGCTATCGCAATCATGGATATGTGCCCACCGAAGAAGAACTGGCTTCGATTACGCTGGGCGTGGATACGCGCGACACGGTTGTGGAGACTTTTGGACCGCCGTCGGCGTCCGGTGTTCTGGATGACAGCGGCTACATTTATGTCCGTTCGCGCATCAAGCATTTTGGCCCAACCCGTCCGGAAGTTGTGGATCGCCAAGTGGTCGTGATCGGCTTTGATACCAAGGGCATTGCCCGCAACATCGAGCATTTTGCTCTAGCCGATGGGCAGTTTGTTCCGCTGCAACGGCGGATCACCGACAACGGAATCGAGACCGGTGGACTGTTGCGTCAGCTGAGTGCCAATATCGGTAACTTCGGTCCGTCTGGTGCGCCAACTGCAAGCACGGGCAGCTTCTAAGTTGCGATCACTTTCATGACGGGATGGTTTGTCATTCGGATGTCACCGCGACTGTGATAGAGTGTGTGGTATGGTGATGCAGTTGGACAAACCATTACGGCAAAAGGGGCGCTATCGTGTGCGTGAGGCGGAAGGCGTGGCTGATCTGCGGGCTGCGCAGCGGTTACGGCATTTGGCGTTTCATGGGGATGAGGCGTCGCTGGATGTGGATGCCTTTGATCCGATCTGTCGCCACTTTCTGATCGAGGACAGAGAGTTCGGGAAGTTAGTATGTGTTTTCAGGATGTTACCTTTGATTAGTGGGGGCGACATTGACCGCAGTTATTCGGCTCAGTTTTATGAGTTGGAGGCCCTGCGCGCATATCCCGGACGCATGGTTGAGATGGGGCGGTTTTGCATGCATCCAGATGTGCATGATGCCGATGTGCTGCGCGTGGCTTGGGGCGCTATGACCTCATATGTTGATGAAAACAAAGTTGAAATGCTGTTCGGTTGTGCGTCTTTTACGGGCACCGATACCAGCAGTTACCTCGACAGCTTTGCCATGTTGCGGGACCGGCATCTGGCGCCCAAACGTTGGCTGCCACGGGTGAAGGCGCCAAATGTGTTTCGATTTGCCGCGCGGTTGCGGCGTAAGCCCAATCTCAAGGCGGCACAGGTGAACATGCCTCCGATGTTGCGCAGCTATTTGTTGATGGGCGGCTGGGTCAGCGATCATGCGGTGGTCGACCAAAAGATGAACACGTTGCATGTGTTTACCGGTGTTGAGGTGAAGAGCATTCCTGCGGCGCGCAAGCGGCTTCTGCGGGCTTTGGCTTGCTAGGGCCATAGGCTGGTTGACGGGGCGGCGTCTGCGGGCTAGGCGCATCTCATGGCACGTATACCCCTTTTGCAGATGAGCGATATTTCCCTGACCTTTGGCGGGGATCCTGTGTTTGATCAATTGAGCCTTGTGGTGCAGCCCGGTGATCGGGTGGCGCTTGTGGGGCGCAACGGATCGGGCAAGTCGACCTTGATGAAAGTGATGGCCGGGCTGGTGGAACCGGATCGTGGCGACATCGTTGTGCCGCCAGGGATGAGCGTGGGCTATATGGAGCAAGACCCTGATATGACTGGGTTTGCCACGCTTGGTGACTTTGCTTCTGCGGCTTTGGAGCCGGGAGAGATGTATAAAGTTGAGCGCGCGGGTGAGGGGCTGAAATTTGATCCGGCGCGGGCTGTTGAAACAGCCTCTGGCGGTGAACGCCGTCGGGCGGCTTTGGCGCGGCTGATGGCCGAAGCGCCAGAGTTGATGCTTCTGGATGAGCCTACCAACCACCTGGATATTGAGGCGATTGCCTGGCTTGAGGAAGAGCTGAAAGCGACGCGTGCAGGCTACGTTTTGATCAGTCACGACCGGGCGTTTCTGAGGACGTTGACACGTGCAACCCTTTGGATTGACAGGGGAATGGTGCGTCGGCAGGAGAAGGGTTTTGAGGATTTCGAGGCCTGGCGAGACAAAGTTTGGGACGAAGAGGACCTGCAGCGCCACAAGATGGATCGTAAGATCAAGGCCGAGGCGCGGTGGGCTGTGGAAGGCATCAGTGCGCGGCGCAAGCGCAACCAAGGCCGTGTGCGGGCGTTGAAAGACCTGCGGGCTGAGCGGGCGGCGATGATCAAGCGACAAGGCTCGGCGGCGATGGAGCTGTCGGTGGGGCCGAAATCCGGTAAAAAGGTGATTGACGCCAAAGGCTTGTCCAAAGCTTATGATGGCAAGAGCATCGTGCGCGACTTTTCACTGACGGTGCAGCGGGGTGATCGGGTTGCTTTTGTCGGGCCGAATGGTGTTGGCAAAACCACCTTGATCAAGATGTTGATGGGCGATGTCGAGCCGGACACGGGTACGGTCACTTTGGGCACCAATTTGCTGTCTGCGGTGTTTGATCAGGCGCGGGCGAAGCTGGACCCGGATATGACGCTTTGGGATAGCCTCACAGGCGACCCAGAGATGCGGGTGTCGGGTAAGGCCGATCAGGTGATGGTGCGGGGTAACCCCAAGCATGTGGTTGGATACCTTAAAAAATTCCTGTTTGATGATCGCCAGGCAAGAGCGCCAGTGCGGTCTTTGTCCGGTGGTGAGAAGGCGCGGTTGTTGTTGGCGAAACTGATGGCCAAGGAGAGCAATCTTCTGGTCATGGACGAACCAACCAACGATCTGGATGTAGAGACCCTCGATCTTCTGCAAGAATTGTTAGATGACTATGATGGCACCGTACTGTTGGTGAGCCACGACCGGGACTTTCTCGATCGGGTGGCCACCACAACCATTGCCATGGAAGGCAATGGGCAGGCGGTGACCTATGCCGGGGGCTGGTCTGATTACCGGGCGCAGCGGCAAGAGGATGCGCCGAAAAAGGTTGAGAAATCAAAGCCGAAAGCCGATAAGGTGAAGGCCGAGAAAGCCGCGCCAGCTGCTGGTTTGAGCTTCACCGAGAAGCACCGCCTGGAGGCTTTGCCGGGGATCATGGAACGGCTTGAGGCGGAGATTGCCAAGCTGGAAGAATTTATGGCGGACCCGGAGTTGTTCACCAAAGAACCGGTGAAATTCCAGAAAGCCACTGAGGCGTTGGTGGAACGTCAGACGGCGTTGCAGGACGCAGAGGAAGAGTGGCTGACGCTGGAAGAAAAGGCCGAAAGCAACGGCTGATTTTGACGTCGGTATTCTGTCGGTATTGCGACTGTTTCGCGACTGTCCACGGTTTTTGAATATGTTGCGGCGACACGGCGCCGCAACAGTTGGTTTACCAATCAGGCGTCGGTGTGCGCGGTTGGCGCGGCGGCCTGATCCTGCAAAAGCACCACCACGCGGTTCGCCATCAGATGCCGGTTGTGATCGTAGTCCCGTCCGTTGGCGCAGGCGGCCAAAGCCTCCAGCCCGTGCATTTTGTGCAGCGCAGGCGTGTCGTTGAGCGCGAGCGTGCAGTGGGGGCTGGGCTTGGTGAACTTCGGCAAAGTGAGTAGAACCGAGAGGTCGGCAACCTGGCTGCCGGAAATATCGAGCTGCTCCAGATAGGGCAACGAGCGCAGGGGATAGAGGTCGTTAACCGCAGTGCCGGTACAACTCAGGCTCTTTAGCGCTCGGCAGCGTTGCAGGCCATTGAGGGAGGCCAAGCCGGTGCCGGTGAGGCTGAGGGTTTGCAAGTTGGGTAGCTCGGGCCACGGCGCACGCATTGGGTGATCCGCCGAGTCGTCCAGGCGGAGATGCAGGGTGCGCAGTGTGTCGCTGTATTCCAGTGGGCCAAGATCCAGATCGGGATCCGCGGCCTGCAACAGGAGATAGTCGAGCTTGCTCAAAGAAGCGACCGGCGCGAGGTTGCAATGGGACACCGAGCCAAGCGACAGATGGTTGAGTTCGGTCAGCGGGGTGACGAAGCCGAGGTCTGTGATTTGGCCAAGGGATTGGATGGTCAAGTATTCCAGCTTGGTGGCCTGAGACAGCGCATCAAACCGAGTGGCCGGGGTGTTCCACAGCGACAGGGTTGTGAGTGCGGGCAGGGCGCCCAGAGCAGTGAGGTCGGTGGTGTCCGCACCAAAGAGGTCCAGCGTTTCCAAGTGTTGCAACTTGGCGAGTGGCGCGATGTCGACTTTGCCGTCACAACGCAGAGACAGCGTGGTGAGGGCGGTGGCTTGCGCGAGAGGTGTCAGCGATTGGCCTTTGGCGATGCGGGTCTTGAGGTCTGTCAGTTTTGGGCTTTGGGTGAGCGCAGGGAGCGTGTCACATAGGGCCAGCAGGTCGGCCTGCTCCAGGCTGGGCAGGGAACCGAGGTGGACCGGCTTGCCGGGATGGGAAATTTTGAGCCGCTGCAGGTTTGGCAGGTCAGGCAGGGTCACATCGATGTCAGAGGGCAGCGAGAGTTTGAGTTCTGTCAGGGCCGGTAAGTCCGCCAGCGGCGATAAATCCGTGACCGGAGAGGCCGTGATTTCCAGCGCTTCCAAATTGGGCAGGTCGCTTAAGGCGGCGATGCTGGTGATCGGAGTGTGGCGGATGCTGAGTGTGCGCAGATGAGGCGCAAGCTCGGAAATTTCTGGCAGCAAGCGGCCGTTATCGCCGGAGATGACCATCTGGCGGGCGCGGGCCTCCTTGTGGCGCTCTAGGCTCCAGAAGAAGAAGGCGGCAGGATCGGCTGGGGTGCCAGTTGGGGCAGGGCCGGCTTTGCGACGGGCCCGCACTTGCGGGCGCATGCGTTGTTTGAGGCTCTGTTTGGCCACGGTGAGGAAAGATTGGATTTTTAAACTGGTCAGCACGTGAGCACTCATCAACGGCGCCTGTGGAGAGGGACGGCGCGGGGGAAAAAGAAGTCAGGAGCGTTAGTGGATGGTCAGTTTACTGCGGAACGGCTTTCGGACAACTCACTTTTTGGTAAATTTGGGTGGTTTTTTGAGGCAGGTGTTCTGTCCCAAAGACGTAGCGCGCTGGACCTTCGTATAAAACAAAGGCGCCCGCCTGTGGGGAGACAGGCGGGCGTTGTGAATTTTTGCGGTTTTTGGCTGCGCAAGTTTTAGGCAGGCGCGGGCTTGGGGAGGTCTGTGCTTGGCGTCAAATGACGCGCCATCACAAAGCTGAGGCACAGACCGGGCAGGAGCGCGGCCAAAGCCATGGCGATGCCAAAGTGGTCGGCGAGCAGACCAATGACGGGCGGGGCCACCACATTGGTGCCCACCGCCATGATCGATAGAAAGGCGATGTTGTCCGCGTCATGCTCGTCTTCCAGCGCCGCTGCCGCCGAGACCGCCAGCGGGAAACCCACCGACAGGCCCAAGCCGATGCAGGCAAAGCCGACAAAGGCGACCAGCGGTGGGAAGGGCGCGACCAGGATGAGCAGGCCGACAATGGCGAGGCCGACGTTCATGCGGGCGAGATTGGTGCTGCCCATGCGGACCTTCAGGAAGTCGCCGATAAAGCGACCTAAGGCGACAAAGGCGGAGAACACGGTGACGGCGAGGCCTGCGGTGCTGCTGCCTTCGGGCAGGCGTTCGGCCATATAGACCGCGCCCCAGTTGGCCATGGCGCCTTCGGACATGGTGACGGAGACCACAAAGAGCACAATCAGGAACAGGGTGGTTGGGTAATCCCGCAGTTTGCGGCGTTTGGTTTTGGCCGGGGCGTCGGAAGATTGCGGGCGCAGGTTGGGAAGCGGCCGTGCCAGCCACAGCGCGATGAGCGTGGTGGAGCCCGCGAGGGCAAACATGGTGAGCGCCGGAGACAGGAGCTCGGTGGGCATGGAGGCCAGGAAGGAGGCTGCGGTCATGCCAAGGGCCCAGAAGCCGTGGCAGCGATTCATCACGGATTTCTTGGCAACTTTCTCAAACTGGCCTGCATAGACGTTGAGCGCCACGTTCAGGAAGGTGACGGTGGCGCCAAAAACCAGCAGTGCTAGAAACAGCGTGATGTGATCTACGGCAAACAGTGGAAGGACCACAGTGACGGCCTGAATTGGGAAGACCGCGAAGAGAACTCTCGGCGCGCCATGTTGCGCGACGATCTTGGCAGCGAACTTGGAGAAGAACACAAAGGCCATCGGCAGGCCCAGCAGCGAGAGGGCGAGCTGGGCGTTGGTGAGATCCAGTTTGGTTTGCACAAACGGGATCTGTGGCAGCCAGCTTCCGAGCGCGAAAGGATGCAGGAAAAACAGCGCCATAATGAGGCGCACGGTCCCTGGGGACAGTGTGGGTGTCATGAGAGTAGGTCCTGTTGGCGGATATGGCGCCAGCTAGACCCAAAGTTGCGCAGGGAACAAGTCACCTGCGTGTATTTTTCTGCGAAAAACAACTTAAGGGGGTTTTTAGGCGATTTTGGCTCTACCCTGTCAGAAAATTGGTTGGGTTTTTTGAGGGCAATTCTGGCGCGTCAGCCAAGTAGTGGGGAGATTCGCTGCCAAGCACGGGTTTCGAACGTGTCTTGTTGCGGCTCCAGCATGTGTTCTGACAGGAACCAGTAGAGGTATTTTGCATAGTCAAAGCCTGCCAGCGTCGCTTGTGCAGTTCGGAGTGCCTTGCGCAGCTCTTGCGGCGTGTGCGCCACCAGCGTTGCATGGTGGTAGTCCGTCCGAGCGCAGGTGATCACAGGTTTCTTTTGCAGGAGCGCCTCAAATCCGGCGGCGGAGTTTTGGGTGACCACGATGTCCGACGCCTTGGTGAGGGCATGGATGCTCTGGTCGCTGATGTGCACGTTCGGGAACCGTTTGCAGATGGAGGTGTAGCGGTTGCGGAAGACCTCGGACTGCGCTGGATGCAGTTTGACGTAGACCCTGCGTTCGGTGCTTTTGGCGACGGTGGCGATCATCTTTTGCGTGTCGATGTGGTGCACCGGGGTGGCGTAGCTGTCGATCTCTTGCAGGAAAAGCACGGCATGGGCGGAGGGGAGCTCCGTTTCGGAGTTGGGTTGCGCAAATTTGGAAACGTTGTGGCGCAGCATGTGGCCGCTGACGCCGTTGAAGAAGTAAGTGGCGGCGGTGGCGTCGATGTCCTCGGGGAGGAATGGTTTGGTTGCAAGAGAGGCGTGCCAGTTGACCCCCATCGGATCGAGATACCAGAAACCCCAGATGTAACTTGGCATGGCATGTAGAATCGGGCGCGATGTTTCCGGGCGGTGGCCGATGAAGATATGCGCGTGGTTCTGATCGAGAAGGGTGGTTGAGAGCGCGGTGGCTGCTTCGACCGTGTAAGTGAGGACACCTTGAGACTGAGCGTGGTTGGCGATCTTGCGGGTGAAGTCGAATTTTTCGTCACGAATGGAGCTCAGCCAGGAGTCCTTGGCGTGGAAGATCACGCTGGGAGATTGGGGGAGAGCTGAGGGCTCCGTGGGTTTAGATAAATGCTGCATTGCGCCTTTTGTGGCGGGGGTGTGGGCGTCGGTAAAGGGGGGGAGAAAAAATGCGCGGCTCGGGTGGTGGTGATGGCACAGTTCCCTCTTGCGTGATGTGTTATAGTATCACATATCTAGCGTTCACCAGCCCGGAAAACCCTGACAGATGTTTCGCGCGGGCTTGCGGATCATTTGCCATGTGGCGCCCAGCCAGTCCTGTTTCACAGGGCACTGCGTCCCGCAACCAAACGAGAGCTTATGTCATTGATACCGCAGACTTATGAAGAGTGGGAACATTGCATCACTGTCAAATGTGGCATTCCACTGACCCCAGATTATGTGGCTGAGCGCATCAAAGCGCTTGGCGATGCCAACGATTTCCACACCCAGAAGTTCATCGATCGGTGGGGCAAGATGCACCACGCGCGGACGCTGGCGTGGTTCAAACAAGCACAGGACCGATTGACCACATGACACAGGCGCAACCTTTGCAAGTTTCAGTGCTCAACGGGTTTCTGGGGGCAGGGAAGACCACATTGTTGCAAAGCCTTTTGGTGCAGGCGCGTGCGCTGCCGGATGTGCGGCTGGGGGTGATTGTCAATGAGATGAGCCAGCTGGATGTGGATGGCTCCATTCTGGACACGAGCGAGGTGCTGTCGCGCCACGACGCGCGGTTCGTGTCCATTCCCGCAGGCAGCATCAGCGGGGCGCAGGGGCTTGAGAAATTTTCCCAAGCTGTGGCGCAGGTCACGGAGGCCGGGGCCAGCCATGTGTTGATTGAGACCTCTGGCAGCACCCACCCTTGGCCGCTTCTGGAGGCCATTCGCGGGCATAAGGGGCTGAGGTTGCACGGGTTTCTGTCCGTGGTGGACAGCCTGACCCTTGCGCAGGATCATGATTTTGGTCGGACAATCGTGCCACAAGCCTCGCAGAACCTGGCGGCAGGGCGTCGGGGGATTGAGAACTTGCTGGCCGAGCAGATCATGTTTTCCAACCGCATTCTGCTGAGCAAGATGGATCGGGTGGACAGCACGGTGCTGCGCACGATTGCCGAGGCGATCCATCCCATTAACCGGGGCGCAGACGTCATGGGCATGCAGTGGGGCAATATCCGGCTGCAAGATGTGCTGGCGATGCCACCCTATGATCATGACCGCGTCGCGCAGCTGGGAGCGGAGCTAAGGGACTGGGACAAAGAGCATGACACCAGCTCGATGGCGGAGGCGTCTGATTATCATATCGACAGCGTGGTGATTTCTGATCCGCGGCCGTTTCATCCGCAGCGGCTGTGGCAGGTGTATAACCATTACCTTGGCACCGGGATTTACCGCAGCAAAGGGTTCTTTTGGCTGCCATCACGGGACAAGTTGCAACTGTTGTGGAACCAAACGGCGGGCAGCGTGGGGCTGGAAGTAGTCAACTATTGGAAGATCGCAACGCTGGAAGATGACGACCTGAATTTGCTGCCAGAAGAACGCGCGGAGATGCGGCGGCGGTTGGAAGGACAATCACCAGAGTTTGGCGACCGCCATTGCCGCCTGACCGTGATTGGGGACAGGGACGGATTACAAGAGTTTGCTGAGGCCGTGCGGGAATGTTTTTGCACAGCAGAGGAAGTGCAGGCTTGGAAAGCTGGCGCGGTGTTTGAAGACCCGTGGCCAAAGGCGCTGGTGGGGTTGGAGTAGGTCAGGATTGAGTGGCGGCTACACGAAAGCCGCTCCTTATCAATGCGGCGTGTGTCGCGCGGCGTCCAAGGACTTTCACACCACGATCTTCTAAATCGATTTAGCCGCTGGTCGGAAAGATCTTTTTGAAGTGGCTGTCGAAATAATCCCACGTGTAGACCGCTTTGTTGCCAGCATAGCCTTCGTAGTAGGATTTGCCGGTCGCTGTGGGCAGCCCAGCCCAGATTTTGGCCAAGTTCAGCATAAAGGTCGCGCGCGACATCTCGGCCGCTTGGAAATCGCTGAGCCCGGCCTCCTCTAGCAACTGATGGGCCAGCTGGTCCTGGATCTCCGGGCTGAACAGCTTGTCGTGCGGCACGTCCTGATGGCGCACGAGGCGGCGCAGGGTGGCGGGGATGAATTGATAGCGGCCAATCGCATGGGGCTGTCCCGGGGTGTTGTCGATCCATTGATAGATCTCGGCGATTGTCATTTTGGTGGGCGGCGCGGCAGGCTTGATCCGTGCGCCATATTGCACGGCGTCATAGCCAGCTTTGCCCGCTTCCGCGCCGGCAATCAGGGTCATCAGCTGCTTGGCCGCAGTCGGCAGAACCTGCCTCAACACCGGCGCAAATAGACCGCCGGTGGCACGGCCGCGGAACAGGCTGGCCGCGCCGGGGCGCAAGGCCAGTGCGCCGCGGCTGGTATCGGCGTCCGTCGGTTGCGCGAGGGCAGGCTGTTGTGGGGCGCGGGGGGAAGTGTCGTTGAAAGAGGCGCGCTGCGCAAAGAAACCGTTCTGGATCAGGGAGACGCTATTGGCCTGCGCTTGGGTCGCCATGAGGCTGACGGAAAGAAGCGTTAGACGCAAAGAGGAGGCAATCGACATAGGAACCGGCTTTCTGCTGGCGAGGTGTTTCACGCGGACTATGCAGAAAGAGGCTTGATAAAGGGTTTACTGGGGGAGGGAGGCAGGCGTTCCAAGAGTTGTGCTCTGTCGACATGGTCACACGGTGCCTAGAAGGGCATTGCTACAGGAGTATGTTCAATAGGAGGAAGGCGCGGCGGCGCGTGACTACCTGATAATGCGGGTACCAAACGGTCTACCAACCTGTTGTCGCGCGCGCTCCTTTTGTCATTGATTGGCCGCGCGGCCTGACCCTTGGCAATGACCAATCAGACTTGCAGCGCAGGAATTCAATCAATGGGCGGTTCGTGACCTTCCAAGCTATCTCTTAAGGGGATAATGATTGCGGTGCGTCAGACCTTCATCGAGCGAGTAAAAGACATGGCCGTAAACACAAACACTCTGATAAAATCTGCAGCAGACTTGGTAGAGCCAGAGATCCGGACAGAGGCGCCGTTTTATGCACTCTTTCTTTCCAGCGGGTTAGTTCGTCGCTTTGAGCGGGACCTCGTTGGGGATTTTCGCAGTCTACGGTTTGCACCCACAAAAGAAGCGCGTGTGATAGACGAACGTGCGGGTGTTCATTGGCGACCACTCCCAATTGAAGACAGGTCCGGGAATTGGATTCGAGGTGAAGTCACAATGAATCCAATGTTCATGAGAGAATTCTATCCGGATTACTCGATACTTGAAAAAGAAGCGGACTTACTTCCGGATGTAATGGTTTTTGACCACTTGACCGTCTCTGAGAAAGCGCGGGACCTTATCTGCAAATTCGCACCTAGCATGTGCGACTTTGCCCCCGTGAATTTCGTATCTGCGGAAAATCAAAGGCCTCTTGAAAAAGAATACTTCAAAGCATTTGTGCGTAATATATTTTGCTATGAGGGGCCCTTGCCGAAAAAGCTAGAAAAAATACCCGGAGATAGGTATGGCTTCCTGAGTAAAAAAAATTGGACTGCATTTAAAAATTCTCCACCCATAGTTGACTGCGCCAAGAAGTGCCCGATCTTCGTGATCAATAAAAAACAAAACCTCCCAATAATTGGGCGAGAACTTTTCCATGAGATGAAAAGTCAAGGCATCACAGGACTCCTAGAGGTAACGGATTTCCTTCGAGAGGAACCGTATGAGCGCCCAATGGAGTACTACGACTTTGAAACGGTTATGCCACTGAGGCCTTAGGCTGGGCATAAGGTGTTGAGTTTCCATGCCAGGAGACATCCTGAGACAGGTCCGATTTTGTTCTCGTGTCATAGCGGCTTTGAAAATGAGATTGGAGGCGAGGTTTTCGTTACTCCGTCCATCCGTTAACTGAAAAAGCCCCGACGCAACCGGCGGGGCTTCTCAAATCTCTCAACCAATCCGCTCAGATCAGGCTTTGAACAGGCCTTCGTAGGCAGGTTTCAGCGTCTCTGTTTCAAACAGCGCGCTCACAGAGGTGCCGTTGGCGCAAGTGGTGCTGCCCCAAATACCCACAACGGGTTTACTCCGCAGCCTCAAACCAAAGCGTTGGCGCATTGGCCCGTGCCCAAGCCCTTAGAGGCTCGGAGGTCTGAAGATGTGAGAGTTTTCCTGGCAAGCCATCCATCTCCTCTGCATGGGGCAGGGGATCTTTGCGTTCCGTGATGACCGGCCATTGGTTTGCCAGGCCTCGGTTGAAATCGACCCATTTCTGGCTGTCAGGTTCGGTGTCGGGCTGGATTGCTCCTGCCGGGCATTCCGGCTCGCACACACCGCAATCAATGCATTGGTCGGGGTGGATGACCACCATGGTGTCCCCCTCGTAAAAACAGTCCACGGGGCAGACGTCCACGCAGTCCGTGTACTTACATGCGATACAGTTTTCTGTGACAACATAGGCCAAGACACATCTCTCCATCCGGCGAACCGAATGGCTCGCCGTTTTGTGTTTTAAAATGGGGTGGGTTAGTCCGCGACGGTCAGGATTTCGTCGAGCGGCTTTTTCATCTTTGCGACTGCGGGCACCTTTGCGTCCTTTGCCGCATGTCCCACAGCCACAATCATAATCGGTTTTTCGCTCTCTGGACGCCCCAACATCTTGTTTAAAAACCGCATGGGGTTTGGGGTGTGCGTCAGGGTGACCAAGCCTGCATGGTGCAACGCTGCGAGCAAGAACCCACAGGAAATCCCGGTGCTTTCAGGGACATAGTAGTTTTTGAACCGCGTGCCGTCGTCAAAATGGCCCCAGCGCTGCGCAAACACCACGATGAGCCACGGCGCCTCCTCCAGATGGGGTTTGTGATCATTGGTGCCAATCGGTTCGAGCGCTTTGAGCCATTCGTCGCCGGCGCCCCCCTCATAAAACCGGCGCTCTTCTTCCTCGGCGGCTTCGCGGACACGTTTCTTAAACGCAGGATCGGAAATCGCCACAAAATGCCACGGCTGGTGGTTCGCCCCCGATGGCGCCGTGCCTGCAGTACGGATACATTCCTCGATCACTTCTCGGGATACCGGGGTGTCGGAGTAATCACGCACCGTGTGACGTCGTTTCATTCTGTCATAAAAGGCCTTTGCCTCTTTGAGGCTTTTTTCGGCAGAGTAATCCATCCGGTCTGGCAGGTCGGCAGGTTGGTATTCGATGTGATCGCGTGCGAACATTGGCGTCTCCTTTGCTGGGGATAGAATACCGCCGGTACTTCGGTCATTTCATTCCTCATTGATGAGGATTGCTGACTCTGATCCAAAAAGTGTTCGTTCCACCAAACTCAATAGTAACGGATCGCAAAATGGATCAGATCGTTGGAGGAGCAAGGTTAGCAACGGAGGTGCCAAAGGGCTTTGTCACATTGGACGTCCTGTCGGTGCAACATTACACGGATCGCTTATTTTCCTTCACAACACAGCGCCCGGCGGGGTTTCGGTTTCGCTCCGGTGAATTTGCCATGATTGGTTTGATGATTGATGGCAAACCACTGGTGCGCGCCTATTCCATTGCCTCACCCAACTGGGAGGAGCATCTGGAATTCTATTCAATCAAAGTGCCTGATGGCCCTCTGACGTCTAAGCTGCAGAACATTCAAATTGGCGATCAAATTTTGATCCGTCCCAAACCAGTTGGCACGCTTGTGTTTGATGCGTTGCTGCCGGGAAAGCGACTGTTTTTGCTGTCCACCGGGACGGGAATCGCGCCGTTTGCGAGCGTCATTCGAGATCCTGAGGTGTATGAAAAATTTGACCAGGTCCACCTGCTGCATAGCTGCCGAAACGTGGCAGAGTTGCAATACGGCATTGACTTGGTGCAGTCGGTTCACAGCCATGAATATCTGGATGATCTGGCCGATGGACAGCTGTATCACCACCCGTCGGCAACCCGGGAGATCTACAAAAATACGGGCCGTATCGATGACTGGATCAAAGACGGTCGGCTTGCACAGATGTGCGGCGGGGATTTGACGCCGGAAACCGATCGGGTGATGATCTGTGGGTCGATGGCGATGCTGGACACTCTCAAAGGCCTTTGCGAAGAGCATGGGTTTCTTGAAGGATCAAACTCCAAGCCGGGACAGTTTGTGATCGAAAAGGCATTCGCCGGGTAAAACAAGGGATGGAATTAGATTGAAACAGCAAAAGCTGCAGCCACCCTTTGCCGAACTGAGTTTGGGTGTCGATCAGGTCATTCCGCTGTCTCAGGCCGTTGGGTCTGAGAGCTTCTCTCAGGCGGTCATGGGGGTTGCGAGCGAGGTTTGTGGCGCGGATTTTGTGTCGCTGTTTTGTCAAGGAGACCGGGATGCGCCGCTTCTGATTGGCACAGCCTGTCGTTTGGGGCAGCGGCGCGCAACCCAAGCCGCAAAAGGGTATCGGCGCCACGTCCAAGAAGACGGAAATACGCAACTCCTTTGCGGTTCTCACGGACACGGCGACTTTTTGACGGTGCAAACCGCCAAAGATATCTTCTCGTTCACTTACCGGAGGGATTGTTATGATCTGCCGGGAATTTCAGCGCGCGTGTCCATTGTCCGGCGTACAGCGGACTATGGGCTCTCTGTCAGCATGTACTCAAGTGAAGAAAGCGGCCCATTCGACAATCCGGACAGCGGAAAAATTCAGGCGCTGCTTCGGCTGTTGTTGGCTTTGACGGAACGGCATGTCGCCTTTTCTTTGAGAGATGGTGTTTGGATGGAGAATGATATTCAGGCCCGGCTGGCGCTCACCTATCCAGATCTCACCCCGCGTGAGCGCGAGGTTGCTGCGATGGCGATCAAAGGCCGGACGGCAAAAGAGTCCGCGGAGCTGCTTGGCGTGGCGGAAACGACCATTATCACCCACCGCAAAAAAGCCTACAAACGTATGAACGTCACCTCGCTGCGTCAGCTAATGGCCAGTTATTGATATGCGTCTCATTTGGCGAGAGTCTTGAATGTGGTGACCTCGCGGGCAGGTTAGCTGTGTTACCGATGGAGACCTTGGATCTGGCATTCGCAGTTACAAAACACCAAAAAAGCCCCGACGTGTCCGACGGGGCTTTCCAAATCTCTCAATTGACCCGTTCAGATCAGGCTTTGAACAGGCCTTCGTAGGCAGGTTCCAGCGTCTCGGTTTCAAACAGCGAGCTCACAGACGTGCCGTTTGCGGTGTTCAGGATTGCCTGGGCAAACATCGGGGCGGTGGGCACGATGCGGATGTTGCTGGCGCCTTTGACGGCTTCGGTGGGCTCGATGCTGTCGGTGATGACCAGCGACTTCATCACCGAGTTGGTGATGCGCTCAATCGCCGGGCCGGACAGAACGCCGTGGGAGATGTAGCTGTGCACTTCGGTGGCGCCGTGCTCGATCAGGACTTCGGCCGCTTTGCAAAGCGTGCCGGCGGTGTCGCAGATGTCGTCCACGATGATACATTTCTTGCCTTTAACGTCGCCGATCACGGTCATCTCAGCAATCTCGCCGGGCTTCTCGCGGCGTTTGTCGACGATGGCCAGCGGCGCGTTGATGCGTTTGGCAAGCTCACGGGCGCGGGCCACGCCGCCCACGTCCGGGGAGATGATCATTACGTCTGACAGGTTCTCTTTGAATTGCGCTTTGATGTCGAGCGCAAACACAGGCGAGGCGTAGAGGTTGTCGACCGGAATGTCGAAGAAGCCCTGAATTTGCGCGGCGTGCAGATCCATGGTCAGGATGCGCTCGATGCCGGCTTCGACCATCATGTTGGAGACCAGCTTGGCGGTGATCGGCGTGCGGGCCTTGGTGCGGCGGTCCTGACGTGCGTAGCCGAAGTAGGGGATCACGGCGGTGATGCGGCTGGCCGAAGAGCGGCGCAGGGCGTCGGACATGATCAACAATTCCATCAGGTTGTCGTTGGCCGGGTTGGAGGTCGACTGGATGATGAACATGTCTTCGCCGCGCACGTTGTCGTAGACTTCGACAAAGATTTCTGCGTCGTTGAAACGTTCAACCCGGGCGTCGATCAGCTTGACGCTGCTGCCGCGGTGCATCGACATGCGCCGCGCAATGGCGCTGGCAAGCGGTTTGTTGGCGTTGCCAGTGATCAGTTTGGGTTCAAGAATGGTGGCCATAGCGCGGTAATCCCCAGGTGGCTTTGGTGACAGATTCGTGACGTTGCGCTTGCCTTAACATGGCCCTAACGTCTCGCAAAGCTAAGCGCGCCATCAGGGAGGCAGAAATGGCCACGATCACCTATTATTTCTCGACAATTTCTCCGTATACCTACCTTGCAGGCACCCGTTTGGAGGCGATTGCGGCGAAACACGGGGCGGAGATTGTCTATAAGCCGCTTGATATTGTTGCGCTGTTTGGCCGCACGGGGGGCACGCCGCCCAAAGAACGTCACGTCAGCCGTCAGGAATACCGGGCGCAGGAATTGGTGCGGCAGGCTAAGAAGCTGGGCATGGAGTTCAATCTGCAGCCGGCGCATTGGCCAACCAATATGGCGCCATCCTCTTATGCCTTTATCGCGGCGGCCAATGCTGGTGGTGGCGATCTGGGTGCGTTGGCGCATGGGTTCACACGGGCGTGCTGGGCTGAGGAGAAGGACATTGCGCAGGATGAGGTGATCCGCGCCTGTCTGGTTGGGGCCGGGTTTGACCAGGCACTGGCGGACAGTGGTTTGCTGGTGGGGGCGGAGACCTATGCCCGCAATTTGGATGAGGCGGTGGAAGCGGGGGCCTTTGGCGCGCCGTTTTACGTGACCGACGATGGGGCGCGGTTCTGGGGGCAGGACCGGTTGGACGATTTGGACGCGCATTTGGCGGGTGAGTTGTAAGGACACTTTAAGGACCATGGCATTGGACAGCAGAAAGACGCCTGACATGCATTGGCGCGTGTTGGGGCAGGGGGCGCGCGCGGCGTTGGCGCTGCATTGCAATCTGGGGCACTCAGGCGCCTTTCGCGGCATCGGCGCGGCGCTGGACGATCTGTTGACCATTCAGGCGCCGGACATGCCGGGCCATGGGCGCAGTGCAGGCTATGTGCCGGGCACGTTGACTGGGCAGACCATGCTTGATGCCATTCTGGCGCGTCTGGAAGGGCCGGTGGATGTGATTGGGCATTCTTATGGCGGTCTGTTGGGGCTGCGGTTGGCGATTGAGCGGCCTGATCTGGTGCGCTCCCTGTCGTTGTTTGAACCGGTGACGATGCTGGCGGCCAGAGATACCGCGCCGGAGGAAGTGGCCAAGAACGATGCGCATATGGGGCAGGTGTTTGCCTTAAACGACGCCGGTGACCCCGAGGCGGCGGTGCGCATGTTTGTGGAGGAATGGGGCGATGGCACGCCGTGGGAGGCGTTGCCGGAAGAGACCCGCGCGACCTTCACACGGCAGGTGCCTTTTGTGGTGGCCTCTCAGCAGGATGTGCTGGACGACGTTGGCAACATCATGCCGCGCCTTTGCGAGATTGCCGTGCCGGTGGTGGTGATGGACGGGGCGGAGAGCCCTGCGATCATGAAGCCGGTCTGTGATGGGGTTGCCAATGCGGTGCAGAACGGACGGCGGGTGACCGTGGCTGGTGCGGGGCATATGGGCGCGATCACGCACGCGGATGTGGTGGCGGCTGAGGTGCGGCGGATGGTTGAGGGCTGAGACCCGCTCTATCTTGACGTGTGTGAGAGTGGATTTCGAGTGATGATATGTTTGGTTGAGTATGACGGCAAGTGGCGGACGCAATTTGAGCAGGAACGGTCGCGGTTAGTTGCGGTTACCGGCGGCGTTCTGCGCAACATCGAGCACTTTGGCAGCACTGCCATTCCGGGGTTGAGCAGCAAGCCAGTGTTGGATTTGATGGCGCCAGTTCCAAGTTTAGATGAGACCGGACGTTATTCTTCATTGCTTGAGCCGTTTGGCTATGTGCACCTGGACGCTGGTTTTGCGAAACGATTGCTGTTTGTGAAACGGGATGATACTCAGGTGAACCTTCATCTGGTTCTAGCTTCGCACTGGCGTGACAAAAACGAGTTGTTATTTCGCGATTGGTTGCTGAAGCATCCCAAAGCCGTTCAGGAGTATGAAGAGTTAAAGCGGGAGTTGGCTCAGAAGTTCTCGGATGACATGGAGCAATATACGCAGGGCAAATCAGAGTTTGTGCGCTGGATTGTGAGCGCAGCGCGCGCTGAGCGTGGACTGCCTGAACGCGTAGATTGGTCTGAATAAATCAGGACGGGGTGAGGTAACACCGCGCACGAACCGAGGGGCTAGGAAGCGAAGCGCCCGCCCCGTGGGGGCGGTTCACCTCTCGGGAGCTTGCTGCGCAAGCCCCTGCCGGTCAGTGGGGCGCTGCCAAAGCTTTGATTTTGCCTCTGGAGCCTATTTGCCCGCGAGGACCATGTCCCGAATTTTGACCGCTTTCTCAAAGTGATCGAGCTCATGCGTCTGGATCCACCAAGTGGCGGCTTCCATCAGCAGGTCCGGGTTGTCGTTTTTGTTGGCAAAGAAGGCATAGAACGACAGGCCGACAGTCTCGCCTTTTTTGGCGATCTTGTCGTTGCAGATCTGAACCGCTTTGGCGCGCAGGGTGTCTCTCACCGGATTACTTGCCCGCTGCCAGATCGAGGAATTGGTCGATCAACTCTTTGCTGAGCGACCAGTCGCAGACCAAACGCGCGGTGACCATCTCGGCATCGTCGCCGTCCAGCGTGCCGTCCCAGAGGTGGTAGACCGCGCCGGCGTCCAGCAGGCGTTTGTGGGTGGCGCGGGGCAGGGCGACAAACATCATGTTGGCCTGTGGCGGGTATTTGAAGGTGGCCCCAATTGCGCGCAATCCGCCCGCGAGATGGGCGGCGTTGGCGTTGGCTTTGGTGGCGGCTTCGATCCAGACGTCGTCTTGCAGGTAGCCGAGCATTTGCGCGGAGAGGTAGCGGTGTTTGGAGAACAGGTGGCCGCCGCGTTTGCGGCGCAGTTCAAATTCCCAGGCGTGTTCGGGATCAAAGAAGATCACCGCTTCGACACCCATGCAGCCGTTTTTGGTGCCGCCGAAGCTGACCGCGTCGACACCGGCTTTCCAGGTCATTTCGGCAGGCGTGCAGCCAAGCGCAACCATGGCGTTGGTGAAGCGCGCACCGTCCAGATGCACGGGCAGGTCGTAGGACTTGGCGACATCACAGAGGGCGGAGAGTTCCGCCAATGTGTAGACCGTGCCGTATTCGGTGACCTGCGTGATCGAGACGGGGCCGCGTTGCGGGCCGTGTACGCCGCGGGTTTCTTCGCCCTCGATGGCGGCGCGCAGGGAGGCGGGTGTCATCTTGTCGACGTCTTTGTCCGCCGCCAGCGTGAGCTTGGCCCCGCCGGTGTAGAATTCAGGCGCGTTGCACTCGTCTTTGTGGATGTGGGCCACCTCGGAGCAGAAGATGGTTTGCCAAGGATCACAAAGGGTTGCGAGCGCCAGTGAATTTGCGGTGGTGCCGGTAGAGACCAAATAGACCGCGGCCTCAGGGGCCTCAAAGATCTCGCGGATTTTGGCGGTGACCTGCGCCATTTCCACGTCATCGCCATAACCCATGGCATAACCTTCATTGGCTTTGGTGATGGCGGCGAGGACCTCGGGCAGTGCGGCGCCGGAGTTGTCGGAGGCAAAGTGCATTAAGAAGGCTCCTCGATGATAAAGTCTTCCCACTGTTCCAGCGGGGTGTCGAATTCGGATACGGTGCGGTGGCGCATGGAGACGCCTGCCTCAAAAACGCTGTTTTGGCGGCCAGAGATCAGCGGGTGCCAGTCATACAGCGGTTTGCCTTCCCAAAGCAGGCGATAGGCGCAGGTTTGCGGCAGCCAATAGGCGTGATCGTCGATGTTGTCGGGGGTCATGACAATGCATTCGGGCACAAACTGATGGCGGATGTCGTATTGGCTGCACAGGCCTGTTTTGTCGTCCAGAAGGCGACAGGCGACGCAGGTCAGGGCGACCTCGCCGGTGTCTTCGTCTTCGAGCTTGTTGAGGCAGCATTTGCCGCAGCCGTCACAGAGGGCTTCCCACTCAATCTTGGTGAGTTTGGCAAGCGGCTTTTTTTCCCAGAAACGTTTGGCGAGGCCGTGGCGGGCTATGACGTCCTGGCTGCTCATAAAGCGTTCAAGAGGGCTCTGGCTTGGTCGCAGTCTGCGCCCATTTGGGTGATCAGAGCGTCAAGGCTGTCGAATTTCAGTTCCGGGCGCAGGTAGTCGACAAGGCCAACAGACAATGTGTGTCCGTAGAGATCGCCCGAGAAATCAAAGAGATAGGTTTCGATGTTGGCTTTGTTTTCGCCAAACATTGGGCGGGTGCCGATGGAGGCGGCGCCGTGATAGCTGCCTGTATGGGGGCCATCGAGCACGTCAACCAACACGGCATAAACGCCGTATTTGGGTTGGTGCAGGCCGTCGATCGACATATTGGCAGTGGGGAAACCAAGCTCGCGGCCGCGTTGTTCGCCGCCAATCACCGGGCCGTCGATGCGGTGCCAGTGGCCTAGCATGTTGGCGGCGTCGCGGGGGCGGCCGTCGGAGAGGGCCTGGCGGATGGAGGTGGAGGACACCTGACCGTCGCCACCTTGCACCAGCGGCGCGATGGTGACGCCAAAGCCGTAGGTTTTGCCATAAGCAACGAGGTCGTCAGCGGTGCCTTTGCGGCCTTTGCCAAAGCAGAAATCGGCGCCAACCACCACATGGGCGAGGCCGAGGCCCTCAGCAATCACGTCACGGGCGAATTCTTCCGGTGTGAGGCTGGACAGTGCGGTGTTGAACGGCAGCTCATAGAGTTTTTCCACGCCGAGTTTTTCCAAGCGGTGCGCGCGGGTCTCGGCGCTGGCCAAGCGGAAAGGGGCCGCGTCTGGCGCGAAATATTCGCGCGGGTGCGGCTCAAACGTCATGATGCCCAAAGGCGCGTCGGGTGCGGCTTTGCGCGCCAAGTCGATCACCGATTGGTGGCCCACATGCACGCCGTCAAAATTGCCAATCGCGACGCTGGCGCCGCGATCTTGAGGGGTCACAAACTGATAGTCGCGAATGATCTGCATGTGGCAGGGTTAGCCCCTTGAATGGTCAGGCGCAAGAGAGGACGGCGCGGCGTTACTCGGCGGCGCGGGCGCGGGCTTCGGAGATGTCGCCAAAGTTCTGCGCCGCCCAGCCAACCAGCGGTTTGAGCACACGCAAAAGGTCAAAGCCCTGCTCGGTTAAGGCGTAGGAGACCGCCAAGGGCGGGCCGGGATGTACGGTGCGGGTCAGGTGGCCGTCGCGTTCCAAAAGGCGCAGGTTCTCGGTGAGCACGCGCTGAGTGACGTCGCCAATGGCGCGTTTGAGCTCGCCAAAGCGCAGTTCCCCGTCCTCTAAAGTGAGCAAAATCAACAGGTTCCACTTCGCTGTGACTTTGGTCAGGACAGAGCGGACCGGGCAGTTTTCAGCCTCTTCTTTGTTGTGGGCGGTTACTTTGACCATACCTGGTTCCTTTGAGGTGCTTAATTGATACTTGGTGCAAAATTCATACCGTATAGCCTTACATGCAACAAGCTGATTCGAGAGGCTGACCAAAATGACCATCACCGAAACCGTGCTGAACGCGTTCTCCGCGCTTTTCATCCAGTTTGATCCTGAGGCGGCCAGCGCGCTGTTGGCGCCGGATTACATTCAGCACAATCCGGCTGTGCCCACCGGGGCGGCGGCGATTGTGGGCTTTGTGCCGGTGATCCAGCAGAGCGGCATGAGTGCGACCACGCATCGGGTGATCACCGAGGGCGATCTGGTGGTGATGCACAACATTTTTGACAATGCGCAGGCCTTTGGGGCGGAGACGCTGGTGGCGTTTGATGTGTTCCGGGTAGCGGATGGCAAAGTGGTGGAACATTGGGACAATCTGCAGCCCTTGGCGGGGCCGAACCCGTCGGGCCGGACCATGACCGATGGGGCCACGGAGATTGTGGACCGGGGCAAGACGGCGGAGAACAAGGCGCTTGTCAGTGCGTTTGTGAGTGATGTTTTGCACGGGAAGGCCCCTGAGAACATCGCCAACTACATTTCCACGGAGACGTATTTGCAGCACAATCCGCAGATTGCAGATGGCTTGGACGGCCTTGGTAGCGCGCTGCAGATGATGGCGGAGGCTGGCATCGAGATGCGCTATGACACGACGCATATGCTTGTAGCAGAAGGGAATTTTGTTTTCGCTGCGTCAGAGGGCGTTCTGGGCGAGGCGCATACTGCGTTCTTTGATCTGTTCCGTGTTGAGGATGGCAAGATTGTCGAGCACTGGGACACGGTGAGCGAAATCCCGGCGGAAATGGCGCATGAGAACGGTAAGTTCTAAAGCAAAAAAGGGCGGTGCTGTTTGCGCCGCCCTTTGAGTTTGGAGGAGTTTTTGGTTGGGGGGATCAGTCCAGTTTGCGCGACGGCGCCAATACAGTGGCTTCGCCCGCGAGGACTTTCTTGCCTTCGACCATGCAGGCGCAATCAAGTTTCACGCGGCGCTTGCTCATGTCGATATCGGTCACAGTTACAGAGGCCATCACAGTGTCATCGGGGCGCACAGGGGCGAGGAACTTCAACGACTGGCCCATGTAGATGGTGCCGTGGCCGGGCAGTTGCTCGCCGATGACTGCAGAGATTAGACCAGCGGTCAGCATGCCGTGGGCGATGCGGCCGCCAAACATGGTGTCTTGAGCATACTCTTCGTCCAGGTGCACCGGGTTGTGGTCGGTGGACACGGCGGCAAACATCTCGATGTCCTGATCGGTCACGGTTTTGCGCACATAGCGGGTCATGCCGATTTCGAGGTCTTCGATAAAGATTGTGCCGCGGGGCAGATTGTCCAACATTTGGCCCTCCGATTTTCTGGATTGGCTGTGCAACTAAATGGCGCTCCGTGCGCTTGATTGGCAATATTGTTACTTTGCAGTTGCAGAAAAATCAAGCGCTTTTGTGTTAACGCAGTTTGCCAATCGCAAATTGTGGGGTGACCTGCTGTTCTGCGAGGTAATTCGTTAACGCGGCTTCATCTGGTTGGTGGGCGGTTTTTGTCTCCGCTGCGGCGAGGCCGCCGGTGATGAAGAGCGAATCGATGTTTTCCCCCATGGCGCCGGAGATGTCGGTGTGGGGGCCGTCACCGATGGCGAGGATGCCCTCGTCTGCGATGGTGACACCCAGGGCTGAAAGGCGGCGGCGGGCGAGGTCGTAGATCGGCGGGTGGGGCTTGCCGAAGTACAGGCTTTCGCCGCCCATGTCGGTGTAGAGTTTGGCCAGCGCACCGGCGCACCATTCGCGCACCTCTCCGCGATCCACCACGATGTCAGGGTTGGCGCACAAAAGCTTCATGCCTTTGGTTTTGGCATAGAGAAAGTCGGCGCGGTTCGCGTCCGGGTCCGCCATGGTGTCAAACGGGCCGCAGCAGACAATGCCTTCGGCCTCAGACAGCGGAACGCGTTGAATGTTGACTGGGTTGTCAAGGATTTCAAGTGGTTGGAAGAAGCCTGCGTCGCGTTGCCATTCGCCCATGAAGTAGACCTTTTCGCCTACGGCACCATTGAACATGGCCGAGCGTGCGCTGTCCCCTGAGGTGGCGATGGTGTCATAGGCGTCGTCCGGCACGCCGAAGGAGCCAAGCTGTTCTGCCACGCCAGCGCGGGGCTTGGGGGAGTTGGTGACCAGCACCACAAGGCCGCCTTTGGCGCGGTAGGCTTGCAGGGCGGCGACGGCCTCTGGATAGGCGGTGACGCCGTTGTGCACGCAGCCCCAGAGATCGACAAACAGCGCTTTGTAGTTGTCGGAAATCTCGGCGATTGAGGAAACGATCTTGGTCATGTGTCAGTCCTGCGCGTGAAGTGTTGCGCAAGGTATGGCAGGGGCATTTCCAGAGTGCCAGCGATTCCGGTGGGCGATGTGCTGCGGCGCAGCAGTTAACGGCCAAAACCCACGTCGGTTTCATGTCGGTATCGCGACTGTTTTGCGGAGGTGGGGAGTTTTGCTGCGTCGCGGAAATTAACCTTTGGCGCGGTTCATCACTTTGCGTAAAGCGCCCACGATGCTGCGAAAGGGTTCGACCCGGTCATAGAATCTCAGGTCGTGAATGTCGGTGCGCGAGCTGCGCTGGCCCGCAAGGCAGGGCGTGGCGAGGCGGAAGGTGGTGTCGGGCACAATGGTGCGGACCATGTTGAAGGCACCGTCAAAGAACATCGAGCCACCCTCGGGATGGCCGGAGGGGCGGGAGCGCACCAGTTCAAGGTAGTCATGGAAGGCGCGGATGCTGTCGCCCTGGATGGCCCAGAATTGCGTGCCACGGGTGCCGCCGGTCCATTCGCTGAGGCCAACGGTGTCGGCGGGCGGGATTTCCGGCTCCAGATAACCAAGGGCGGCGATGGACCAGTGGGTGGTTTTCAAATCTGAGAGCACTTTGGCTACGGTGGCGTCAGGCAGGTCGTTGAGCTCCAGGTCGTCTTCGCAGATCAGGATACGCTCAAAACCCCTCTCCAAGGCATCCGCCAGAACGCGGGTTTGAGAGAGGAAGTTGCCGAGTGAACCAATCGAGGGGAACTCGCCTTTCTCTGTCGGGCGGGAGGCCTCAAAGAAAGTGATATGGTCATTAGGAATGGAGACACCAACGCGGGCAAAGTCGGCAATGGTCTCGCGGCGGCGGTCGTCCCGATAAGGCAGGTTCACGATGTAGACGTGGTCAAAGTGGTCAAACAGATCGGGAAAGCTCATTTGGGTGTCCGCGTTGGAGGTGTTTTTGCTGCACCTAAAGGCGCTTGGCGGCAGAAGTTTGTCAACAGCGCGGTGGTTTTGCGCTTAGGCCAGCAGGGTGGGCAGCCGGAGCGTAGGGCGGAAACCGTTGTGCAGGGCGACGCGCGTGGGTGCCGGGGTGAGCACGGGGTGTGTGCCTTGCGGGCGTTTGATCGGGGAAGTGTAGCCTTCCGGAGTAAACGGCAGGGCCATGTCCTCAAGCAGCAGCGCAGGGCCGTTGTCTATCAGGATAAAGGTGGCGTCTGGCAGGTGAGCTATGTCTTCGAGGGGCCGGTTTTGGCCGTAGGCGCGCGGGACGGCGCGGGCGGCGTGAAGTCTGTCGTCGAAGTCCGGGGCGCTGCCGGTGTGGTCTGCGGCGGCGAGGAAGGCTTTGTGATCGGCACGGCGGCATTCGGCGCAGGGACGATGTCCGGCGGCGAGGGCGACGGCCTCGTCATAGAAAAACAGTTCGGTGTAGCGGTTTGGCGCCATGAGTTGGCGCTGACGGTTTTTGAAAGATAACACGCAACAGACCCAAGCTTTGTGAAGCCACCGGCGGTGGGTCAGTTGGCCGTGTTGGTGGGCTGTTTCGTTGTGCAGAACGCCCCGGTTGCCTATGAAGGCCCCGCGCGTGGGGTGCGCGAGGATTTGGCCATCTGGTTGGACACGGTTTTGGCGGGGCATGGCACTCTCCTTTGCGGAGAGGATAGCAAGGTGCGCAGGGACTGCGCACCCTACGGTTTTGTTACTGCATGCGCAGGGCGCCGTCGATGCGGATGACTTCGCCGTTTAGGTAGCCGTTTTCCACGATAAAGCCTGCGAGACGGGCATATTCGGACGGGTCGCCCAGACGTTTGGGACAGGTCACGTCGGCAGCGAGTTGGTCTTGCACCTCTTGCGGCAGGCCTTGCAGCATGGGCGTCAGGAAGATGCCCGGAGCAATCGCCATCACGCGGATGCCGGAACGGGCCAGATCGCGCGCCATGGGCAACGACAGGCCGACGATGCCGCCTTTGGAGGCGGCATAAGCGGCTTGGCCGCGCTGGCCGTCCATGGCTGCAATAGAGGCGGTGTTGATGATCACGCCCCGCGCGCCGTCAGCTTCGGCTTCGTTTTCCGCAATCACCTCGGCAGCGAGGCGGGCGACGTTGAAGGAGCCCACGAGGTTGATGTCGATGGTTTTCTGGAAGGTGTGCAGCGGGTGCGGGCCGTTTTTGCCAATGGTGGTGGCGGCAGGGGCGATGCCGGCGCAGTTCACCGCGGCGGTGATTTTGCCCATGGCCGCTTTGGCCGCCTGGATGCCGGCGGCGGCGCTGTCCTCATCGGTCACGTCTACTTTGTGGAAGGTGCCGCCGAGGTCCGCTGCGATCTCTGTGCCGCGCTCTTCATTGAGGTCAAACAGGGCCACCTTGGCGCCGTTGGCGGCAAAGTGGCGGGCGGTGGCTTCGCCCAGACCGGACGCGCCCCCGGTGATCACGGCGCAGGTTTGATCAAGTTTCATTGGCGGCTCCTCCCAGTGAGACGTCTAGGTCGATAAATGAACGTGTGTTCAAATAACCTGAAGCGGGTGGGCCTGTCTAGGGGCAAGGGAGGGGCCAGCCCCTCTGCGCCTTTGGCGCATTCACCCCGGGATATTGGAGGAATGAGAAAGTAGAAGGCCCGCTGGGTTGTGCGCTTCGGGTTTTGCGGACTTGCGTCAATGCAAAGTGGTTAGTTTAAAGCCGGAAGTGTACGTGTGTCTGCGAAGTGAGGCGGTGTTTTGAAAGCTATTCTGTCCGTGTTGGTTTTGATGTGTTTGCCGTCGGGTGTGTGGGCAAAGCCGCTGTATGAAAACTCGGTGGCCTCCAACAACCTAGATTTTATTCGGGCAAATGACCCTGGCGCCTGCTGGTCCATCAAAGGCGGGAGCGGCGGTCGGACGGAAATGTATGATCCGCGCAGCGATAGGTTGTTTGTTGATGGGGCGCTGCATTTTGAGGTGCGGTATCCTGGGCAAGCCCTGCGCATCAACGTGCATCCTGGGGTGTCAAACCCGACAAAGCGGGCGCAACAGGCAGCGGCGTCTGTGTTCCGGCTTCCGGAGCAAATGCGGAAAACCCTGAGCTATGTGAATATCCTAGACGGAGACGGGGCCGCTTGGGCGGAAGATCGGGGGCGGTTCTTTACGCTGTATGACGGGCTGATGGCGCGGCGTTTGGCGGAACATGATCTGGACGAGACCGTGTTTCATGAGACAGCGCATGTGGCTTTTGACTTGAAGCACGCAAAGAAGCGTAAGTGGAAGGCGGCACAAAAGGCGGACGGGGATTTTGTGACGCGCTATGCCGCGCGACATGCCCATAAGGAAGACATTGCAGAGAGCGCGCTGTTTGTGTGGACGATGATGTATCATCCGGGGCGGTTGCCCAAACGCGTTGAACAGCAGGTGAGTGTGACAATTCCAAGCCGCGTGGCGTATTTGCAGGCCATGCTTGCAGGATATGAACCCCCGCGGTGTGCGTCCTAAGGTTGGTGGGCTGTTCGTTGGAAAGCAAAAGGCCCGCCGGTTGGGGCGGACCTTTGTGTGTGTTGGGTTGCGGCGGTCTTAGCCGTCCAGCTGCACCAGGGCGTGGCGCTTTTTGCCTGCGCTGAGCTTGATTGGCGAGCTGAGCGCGGCGGCGTCAATCATCAGACCCGCGTTGGTCAGCGGGGCGTCGTCCAGCTTGGCGCCGTTCTCTTTGATCAGGCGTTTGGCGTCTTTGCCCGACTTTGCCAGACCGGATTTCACGATCAACTGCACAATAGAGATGCCGTCGCCGAGGTCTTCGGCAGAGAGCGTCACGGTAGGCAGGTCGTCGCCCACGCCGCCTTTTTCAAACACTTCGCGGGCGGTGGCTTCGGCGGTGGCCGCGGCTTCGGCCCCATGGCAGAGTGTGGTCACGGCGTTGGCGAGGATGATCTTGGCTTCGTTGATCTCAGAGCCCGCCAGCGCGCCGAGGCGCTCGCACTCGTCCACCGGCATTTCGGTGTAGAGTTTGAGGAAGCGGCCGACGTCAGCGTCGGTGGTGTTGCGCCAGAACTGCCAGAACTCATACGGGCTGCGCATGTCGGCGTTGAGCCAGACGGCGCCGTCAGCGGATTTACCCATTTTCTTGCCGTCTGAGGTGGTCAGCAGCGGGGAGGTCAGACCAAACAAGCCGCCGTCGTCTACGCGGCGCGTCAGGTCGATGCCATTGACGATGTTGCCCCATTGGTCGGAGCCGCCGAACTGTACCAGACAGCCGTAGCGGCGGTTCAGCTCGAGGAAGTCGTAGGCCTGCAGGATCATGTAGTTGAATTCGAGGAACGACAGGGATTGCTCGCGGTCCAGACGCGACTTCACGCTTTCAAAGCTGAGCATGCGGTTCACCGAGAAGTGGCGACCGATGTCACGCAGGAAGGTGAGGTAGTTCAGATCGTCGAGCCACTCGGCGTTGTTGAGCATCAGCGCGTCGGTGTCGCCGTCGCCGTAGTCGAGGTATTTGGCGAAGACCTTTTTGATGCCGGCGATGTTGTCGTCGATCTGGTCGTTTGTCAGCAGCGGGCGTTCGTCCGCGCGGAAAGAGGGGTCACCGACTTTGGTGGTGCCGCCGCCCATCAGGGTGATCGGTTTGTGGCCGGTCTTTTGCAGCCAGCGCAGCATCATGATCTGGATGAGAGAGCCGACGTGCAGGGACTTGGCGGTGGCATCAAAGCCGATATAGCCGGGCACCACGCCGTCACAGAGAGCTTTGTCAAAGCCTTCATAGTCTGTGCAATCGGCCACAAAGCCGCGCTCTAGCATCACGGTGAGGAAATCCGATTTGGGCGTGTAGGTCATGGTGCCACTCATTTTCCGTTGTTGGTTGTCTCTTGCCCCTATGGGCGTCCCGTCCTGTTAGCACCTTGGGGGGCAAGTTGTAAGCGGGGAATGTTGTGGGGACGGTGGGCAGGGTTTCCGCACTTTGTGTTGCGGCTTCAAGCTGGTATATTCAGGCTTTTGAAGTTGTTTTAATGAGTGATCGTTTTGAGGATTTGACGCACCTCGTCTATGAGGCGTCTTTGGACAATTCCCTGTGGCCTGAGTTGATCTCGGAACTGGCAGAGGAAGTGCACCGCGCGCGGGACAGCCGCTATCTGGAAAGCCCGGAGGCCGTGGAGGCGGAAACGCGAGGGTTGGAGAACCTGTCGCGGCATTTTAGGCGGGCGTTTAGCATCTCGGAGCGCATGGTGGGGTTGCAGGAGCGGGAGGCCTATTTGTCCTCGGTGCTCAACAGCTTTGCCTTTGGGGTGGCCTTGCTCAATGAAGACGGCCAAGTGGTGATGGCCAACCGGGCGCTTTATGACGTGTTGCCGATGCCTGCCTTACAGGGGCAGGACATGCAGGTGTATTTGCCTAAGAGCGGGAAAGATTGGCTGTTGTCGCACTGTGCCCAAGAGGCCAATCGGAGGGGGCGGGCGTTGGAGTTTAAGAGCCGGGAGGACGGCGCGGCGGATTTGATGGTGCTGCCAAGGGAAGAGGCGGCGCGGATTGGCTTTCCGGCGATTGCGGCCAGTGTGGTGATCTCGTCCGGACAGCAGAGCCATATGGGTGTGGCGCATATTGCCAAAGTATATGGGTTGACCCGGAGAGAGGCTGAGGTGCTCAGCCATATGGGGCAGGCGTATGATCTGCGCGAAGTCTCCAAGCGTATGGGGATTTCTTACGAGAGTGTGCGGACCTACTTGAAGCGGGTGTATGAGAAGACCCAGACCAAGAGCCGCAGTGAATTGGCGGCGGTATTGGCGCGCTCGCCCCTGATGGCGGTGCGGGCGCATGGGGTCAGTGCGGGGGCGGCGTTTCAGGTGCGCAACCGGATCACCCTGCGCGATGGGCGGCAACATGAGTATTTCGCGATTGATCCGGAGGATGCCTACCCGGTGCTCGCCTTTGATGCGCTCTCCGGGGTGACAATTGACATGATTGGCTATCCGCAGCGGTGTCATGACCTCATGACGGAGGCGGGGGTGCGGCTGATTTGTCCCTGTCGGCCGGGCAGTTTCCGCTCGGACTTTGTGGTGATGCAGAGCTTGCGCGACTTTGCCAGCGATGTGCGGGAGCTGTTGAACCATTTGCAGATTGCTCAGGCAGGGGTGTTGTCGGTGTCTTTTGGCAGCGGATCGGCCTTGGCGGTGCCCCATGCGTTGCAGGACCGGATCAGCAAGGCGGTGTTGTCCTCGGCGGCCTATCCGTTCTACCGGCATGAGAACTGGCGGGAGCTGGATCAGTTTTATCACATGTCCTGTATTCTGGGGCGACACTGGCCAAGTATGTTGCGACAGGTCATTCCATTTCTGGTGCGCTCGATCCTGCAGAACCGGGATAGGTATTTTGACCGCTATTGCAAACGCTCGCGCAGTGAAGATGACATTCGCATTCTGTCTCATCCGGTGATCCGGCGGCGCACCGCGGAGATGCTGGCATTGCGGACGGCCTCCGGCACGGAAGGCATAGTGGAGGAGAACCTGCTCAATGCGCATGGGTGGGATTTTGGCCCCTCCGACATTCATACACCGGTGGAGGTGTTTCAGGGGCCCGATGACAATGTGGCCCCGGTGCAAGGGGCGGAGCTGTTGGTGCGGCATCTGGGGAATGCGAAGTTGCATGTTCTGTCGGGCAAAGGCCATTACCATCACATCGAGAGTTGGCCCTGGTTGGCGGCGCGGGCCGCGGGCAAAGACATGGCGCCGGGCGCGCTGGGCTATGACATCTCGGGTTTTTGACCAAATGGTAGGGTTTTCCTGAGCTGACGTTGAATGTCCCCAAATGGGGATAGGGGTTTTGCCCCCTGATCCGGTATTTCTTAAATCATTGAACAGGAATTTATTTATCGGGGGGCGCGGTTATTGTTTGCCTATGTTTTTGAGTTCATCCAGGCGCTCCCCAAACCTGTGTCAACGGCGTGTGGCGTGTTGGGGTTTTGCCTTTACCTGACCAACTATACCCTCATCACTTTTCGCATTCTCAGCAGTCAGGACATCCTCTTCTTTGTCATCAATATTTTTGGGGCAGGGTTGGTGTTGGTGAGCCTGGTGCAGGACTTCAACCTTGGGTCTTTTATGATCCAGGTGTTTTGGATCTGTTTGGGTGTGATTGCGATTGTGGTGCGGGTGAAGTCACGCGCAGCCTGGAGACGGCAGGGGACCCACGCGCCTCTGTCTCCGGCCTTGGAGGCTCCCCATTCCCGCTAAGGTTGGAGGGTTCCGGTTCACGGGCTGCCCCACGTTTCGGACATTACTGCCGGACGTGGGGCAAACTGTGCGCGGGGGACGTTTTGGGCTGGCGGTGCGCTGGGGTGATCCAGTAAGGTTTTGCCACTGCGCCGGGGGCGTGGATTGGGTGGGCAAACCAAAAGGATAAGGCCATGTTGAAGGGCCAGGGTGAGGCGGCGGTTGTGACCGCGCTGGGCGCGATGTCAGGCACGTCATTGGACGGTGTGGATGCGGCTGTGGTGGAGACCGATGGGCAGGCGATCCATGGGTTTGGGGCAACGGCCTATCGCGGCTATTCCGAAGCAGAACAGGCGGTTTTGACGCAGGCGCTGGGCCAGTGGTCCGGGGCGGAGGCTGAGGCGGCAGCAGAGGTGATTGAGGCGGCCCATGCCGAAGTGCTGGGCGGGTTTGACGGTGTCGATCTGGTGGGCTTTCACGGGCAGACGCTGGCGCATGAGCCGCGCGGACGTGGGACCTGTCAGGTGGGCGATGGGCAAGCCTTGGCCGAGGCGCTGGGCGTGCCGGTGGTTTGGGACTTCCGTTCAGCCGATGTGGAGCTGGGCGGCGAGGGCGCGCCGCTGGCGCCGTTTTTTCATTTTGCCTGTGCCAAGTGGTTTGGCGCCTCTGAGCCGGTGGTGTTTTTGAACCTTGGCGGGGTGGGGAACATCACCTGGATGGATCCGCGTAAGGCGGCGCCGGAAGACGAGGGCGCGTTGTTGGCGTTTGACACTGGGCCTGCCAATGCGCCGTTAAACGATATGCTGCGGGCGCGACGCGGATTGGCTTTTGACGAAGGCGGCAAAGTGGCCGCCAAAGGCACGGTGGCCACCGGCGCATTGGAGCTGTTTCTGCAAGAGGCGTATTTCTCAAGAATGCCGCCGAAGTCGTTGGATCGAAATGATTTTCCCGAGATGATGGATCTGGTTCGGGAACTGTCTGATGAGGACGCAGCAGCAACGATGACCGCGATGTGTGCGGCGGCGGTTGCGCAGGGCATGGGGCATTGTCCCGAAGCGCCGAGCCGCGTGTTGGTCACTGGCGGCGGGCGGCACAATCCGGTGCTGATGGAGATGTTGCGGGTGTCGCTGGACTGTCCGGTGGTGCCGGTGGAAGAGGTTGGGTTGGACGGCGATATGCTGGAGGCGCAGGCCTTTGCCTATTTGGCCGTGCGGGTGGCGCGCGGGTTGCCGACGAGCTGTCCCAGCACCACGGGCGTGATGGCGCTTGTTGGCGGTGGCACGGTGAGTGAGCCGGAGGGCTAGGAGATAAGGGCGTCGGCCGACCTCGGGTGGGCGACTATGGGCCGAATGTGTCGGCCAGCGTGACAAGCGCGCTAGTACAGAAGGATTTCCAATTGGACGCAAAATCGCCCTACCGTGGGGGAGGTCGGGCGAGCGCTAGCGCGGGATGTCGAAACCCGGGGCGGCCAATTCAAAGCCCTCAAATTGAAACGCCGGGGATACCGTGCAGCCAACCAGCGTCCAGTCGCCGGTGCTGAGGGCGGCTTGCCAGTGGTCCTTGGGCACGATCAGTTGCGGGAATTGGCCGGCGGCGAGATCGGGGCCCAGCACGTGGTCGGTGGCGGGGCCTTTGTCGGTTTCTGCAAGCGACAGGATCAGCGGCGCGCCGGCGTAGTAGTGCCAGATTTCGGCGGCATCGACGCGGTGCCAGTGCGAGGTTTCGCCGGCTTTTAGTAGGAAATAGATCGCGGTGCCTGTGGGGCGGGTGCCGTCTTCGCTCTCTGCAATCCAGGTCTGGCGGTAGTGGCCGCCCTCTGGATGCGGGGCGAGGTTGAGGTGGGCGATGATTTGGTCTGTGGTCATGGGCTGCGTCCGATGTCATTGGTTGGCGACATAGGGGCAGCTTGGTGTAGCGGAGGCAAGCGCAAAGCTGTCATCTGAGCCGGTCCAGGGCGGAGCGGGCGGCAGCGGCGACCTTGGCGGGTGCTTCCAGCGGCAGCAGGTGGCCGTAGTCTGGCAGGGACTGGAAGGTCATGTCCGGGCGGCTGTCGCGCAGGCTGCGGGCGATGGACGGGTCCATGAACAGAGAGGGCTTGCCGATGATGACCTCGGTGGGCACGGTAAGGCGTTTGAGGGTTGGAAGGATCAGCGGCGGGGTGGCGTAAAGGTGGGCTTCCCAAGTGCGCGGGTATTCCAGCTTGATGCCGGTGCTGTCGGGCACGGTGAGCGCGTCAATCAGGCCGCGCAGGGTGGCGTCGTCAAAGCGGCGGTAGGCTTTGGAGGCGCGGTAAAAGGCAAAGGCGGAAGCGAGGTCTGGCCAGTTTGTTGGGCCGCTAAGCACCTCGGCGGCAGGGCCTTTGGTTTGGCGCAGGCGGTAGGGCAGCAGCTTGAGCAGCAGACGGATGCGGCGGGTGACGCCGGAGGGCTCAATCAGCACGAGGCCTTTGAAGAGGTCGGGGCGTTTGACGGCGGCCATTGCGGTGGTGGCGGCGCCAATGGAGTGACCCATGGCCAGAACCGGCGCGGTTTGCGTGGCCTCGATCCATTCGATCATGTCATCGGCAAAGAGATCCCACTCGCGCCGGGGATTGGGCGGCGGGGCGTCTTGCCACAACGGGCGCATGGCGAGCGCCTTGAGGTGATAGTTGTCGCCAAGTTCGGAGAGGAACGGCGCGTAGCAGCGGGGGCCAAGGGCCGTGGCGTGATGGAAGACCACGGTTGGGCCGGCGCCGTGGTTCTGCCAAGCGGCAGCGGTGCCGCCGGAGAGCTTGCTGTGGTGCCATGTCATCTGCATGTGGCGCAGGCTAGTTGTGCCTAAGCTGTGCGCAAGGGTGACGTCGGGGACGGTGCCAGCGCGGAAAATTGGCAAAACCGCATTGGTCAGACTTGAAACGGAGCAAGTGGTCGTCCACATAGGCTCAAATTTGCTTCTAGTTAGAGAGAGGGACTCTATCGTGGCCATCACTGAATCCGAACTGAGCGCAGCACGTGAAGCCTGGGGCTCGGGCCTTGTGGCGATTTCCAAAGCCTATGAGGCGGGCGGAATTGACGAGGCGCGTCCAGTGGCCGAAGGGGTTCTGGACGCGGCTTATGGCTACAACCTGGGTCCTGTGCTGTTTAAGCCAACCCTCGCAAGCGGTGATCAGACCTTCCGCCCAAACAAAAAAGGCGCGTTGTCCTATTTTGTGGGCCATGACGAAGAATACCCGCTCGATGGTGGCTTTGGCATCAAAGGCTGGCGTGAGATGGAAAGCGTGACCTCCGCAAGCTTCATCGAGGGTGATGTAGCGATGTGGATGGGCTGGGTGATCCTGACCGACAAAGACGGCAACGTCACCAAGGTCGACAAGAGCTTTGGCTACAAGAAAGACGCCGAGGGCACGTTGCGGATTGTGCAGCACCACAGTTCGCTGCCGTATCAGCCGTAAGCGTTGAGAGACTTTGCGAGAAAGCCCCGCCGATGTGCGGGGCTTTTTTGTTTGTGCGCGGTGTTGGTGCCAGACTTGTCTCATCCCGGCATGTGGCGCATCGTGCGTTTAGCTTTCTAGGATGACAGGCGGGGAATGCGATGCGGGTTTTCTTTACGGGTGGCAGTGGCAAAGCGGGCAAGTGGGCCATTCGGCATTTGCAGGATCAGGGGCATCACGTGGTCAATGCGGATCGCGTGCCGTCGGGGTTGGACTGTTCGGAGCTGCTGATTGATCTTTGTGACGCGGGGCAAGTGATTGGCGCGATGTCACAGTTTACGGATTTTTGCGAGTTGGACGCAGGCACGGGCGTTCCAACTTACGATGCGGTGGTGCATTTTGCGGCGGTGCCACGGGTGATGATTGGCACGGATGGCGAGTGTTTTCGACAGAACACCTTGAGCACCTACAATGTGATCGAGGCGGCGGTGAAGCTTGGCATTCCCAAGGTGATCTTTGCCAGTTCAGAAACAACTTATGGCGTGTGTTTTGCTGATGGGGAAGTGAAGCCCGACTTTGTGCCAGTGGATGAGACCCACCCCACCGTGCCGCATGACAGCTACGCCATGTCCAAAGTCTGTAACGAGGCCACCGCGCGCAGCTTTCAGGCGCGCACCGGCAGCGACATTTATGGGTTGCTGATCAACAATGTGATCGAGCCAAATGAATACGCCGAGATGTTCCCGGCCTTTGTTGAAGATCCGGCCCTGCGGCGGCGCAATATCTTTGCCTATATCGATGCACGGGATCTGGGGCATATGGTGGACTGTTGTTTGAAAACCGATGGGCTGGGCTATGAGGTGTTCAACGTGGCCAATGATGACAGCTCGGTTGGCATCCTCTCGGATCAGGTGATCGCGCAGTTTTATAAAGGCGTTGAAGTGCGCGGCGAGATGGGTGAACACGAGACGTTTTATGCCAACAAAAAGGCCAAAGAGATGGTTGGCTTTGCGCCGAAACATGGCTGGCGGGAGGGTCTCCTTTAGGGAGAAGTGTCTTGGCGTGAACAATTTTTTCGCCAATATGGCGTCATTTATTTTTTGACCAAGGACGTTTTGATGACTTTTGTTCTGAAACCTATTGTTATTGCGGCCGCTTTTGTTGGCGGAATTGCCGGGCAGGTCTTAGTTGCCGTTGCCGATCAAACCCCGGTGATTGGCGCCAATAACACCACCTATTCGCCCAAGAACTTCTCCGGCCGCTGGAAGCTGCGGCAGAACGATGGGGAGATTTGTCTGGTGGAGCTTAAGGTCACGGACGCCAGCCCGCATGATCTGGGGCTGCGGGCTTGCACCGATCAGGCAATCACCAGCGCCAAACAATGGGAAATGCGCAACCGTGATCTTGTGTTTTTTGCAACTGACGGTGGCGAGATTGGGCCGTTTAAGGTGACGGAGCCGAACAAATTGGAAGGCGCGGGGATGATCCTGTTCCGGTGATCCATGTTGGTGCGGGCCCGCGGTTATGGCCGGCCCGCAGGGGGTGGATTTTGTGAGCGCTAGTTGGCGACTGTGGCGAGCTGCGTCAGGCAATGCTTGAGGGGCGTGTTGGGCGGCAGCGTGCAGTAGCCGTTGGCCCTCAGCTCCGCCGTAGGGTCGGGACCGCCACCGATCAGGATCAGAAGGTAGTCGTCCAGCGGCGGTAGATGGCTGTCCGCGTTGGCGATGATGTCTCTTGGGGAGGCATCATCAATTGCGTCGATGATAGGCAGGACTACGTTACCTTTGACCCCATTGGGGAATTCGCGCAGGAGTTGATTGACGCTCCAGATCGGATTGTGGAAGAAACGTTCAATGAAGAGCTTTTGCGCATCTTGGTGCAGCAACGTCAGGATTGATGTTGGCACATTCCCGCTGTGCGTAGATTGGTAGATCTCGCCGATCTCGTCATAAATTCGCGGCCAATTGTCTGCCTTAACCGTCGCACTGAGCAGCAGCACCGCCCGGTTTTTGTCAACGATATCAAAGTAGCTGCGCGGGTCATAAGAGGCGCGCATCTCCTGGCGTAAAATCCGGAACATGTCGGAGTTCGCGCTTGCGCCGATATGATTCATAAGCAGGTTTGCCCCAACCATCTGTGGCTCGTCCTCAAAGACTTCCGCCCGCGCCAGGATGATTAGCATTTCGCTGGATGTGGGGTCCTGAAAATGAATGGTGCCGGTGGGCAGTTCAAAAGGAAACCGTTTGCGGTCCAGTCTGGACTCAAGCCATTTGGGCAGGGTGATCCTGACACTTATGGCGGGTTGTGAGAGTTTGCTCAGCAGCTTGGCAAGGCGTTGCTCCACCACCGGGTCACCGGAACGCAGAATGGCCTGACTTGGACGGCCGAAGCGAAAGGTGGGTCCCAGTTCCGCCGGGTCTGCTTCACCAGCTTGATGGGAGAGGTAGCCTTGCAGTTCGGCGCGCACATCATCTGGGTTTCGGGAAAGCGTGGCGTGCGCATAGCGGACTGTTTCGCGCTCGCGTTGATACCAGCCTGAGGTATAGGTTGGCTCCATCAGGAGGTTTTCCAGATGCACAAGTGTTTCGGGAAAGACCTCCTTTGGCGCGGTGATCGTGAGCAGCAAGTGGCGGCGTGTTGTGGAGACGCTTTGGCGGATGCCCTTCACTCTGATGTATTCGACGACGTCCTGAGGGGAGCGTGAGGCCGTGCCACCAAAAAGAACACTGCGCAAACCAGCTTGCAACGCCAGCGCACGGTCTTCTGTGACTTGTCCGAGCGGCCAAACAAGGGTTAGCGCGGAGAGGCCATTGCGCAGAGGGTGCAGGTAGACGGTGTCGGTTTTGTGGTTGGCTGCGATGAGCTCAGCACGGGCCTGCGGAGCGGAGAAGGCGCCAAGTGAGAGCAGCAGGACGGCGGTCAGAGCTCGGAGGAGGGCGTGCATGTCAGTCTACCTTCTTGGCCAAAATGGTGGCGGTGGCCGAGGGTCTCATGGCTTTGATGGCAAAATCCAGCACCTCCTGATCGGTGGTGGCGTTGATCATGTCGATGTAGAGCGTTGGGCTGAACGGGGGAAAACCATCAGCGGCCAAGTTTTTTAGGAACCACCGTATGTCCGCCGGGTCGCGGGAGGCATTTTGAGCACTTACCACATCCTTCTGGCGGGCGCGTTTGATTTCTTCGGCGCTGATTGGGTCTCTAAGCAATAGCAAGAGGGTGCTGCGCAGGCGACGGCGGGCCTCACCAAGTTCGAAGCCAGGCATCAATTCAACACGTAGGGACATTTCCAGATCAGCGTTTTTGGCAAAGTACCAGTCAACCTCGACGTCCAAGAACCGCACATCATCAAAATGTAGGGCGTTTTGAATACGTGTGTTCAGGATTTCCGCGCTGAGAAAGAAGGCGCCTTGGAGGTCAAAACTGCTGTCTTGGTCTTTAAAGTCGATAAACTTGGCAAACTGCAAAGTGTCCCGAGGCAATCGGTTGGTTTCAATGTACTTCACGGAATTGAGGTTTGGATCTGGTTTCTGGTCCAGCCAGGGTTTGGCGGGTGGTGGCGTCGCCTGTGTGTCGCCGAAGATCTGGCTGACTAGGTTTGCCGCTTCCATTTGGTCAATTTTGCCGGAGACAATGACCGTGACATTGGAGGGCACATAGTGCTTCGCATGGAAGTGATAGGCGGCGTCAAGGTTCAAGTTTGGCAAGTCTGCCACAGTGCTGCTGGCGCGGCCCCGTGGGGTGCCGTAGAGGTCCTTTAAAGCCAAGCGTTTGAGCCATCTAGCTGGGTATTGCCGCTCTCTCAGGAAGGTTTCCCGCTCGACAATGCCAATTTCACTTTCGGCAAACCCCTCTGGAAGAACAGGGGTATCCAATACTGCTCTGGACAGGCGGAGAACTGTTTCCAAATCTTCAGGAGCGCCTGAGTTGGTGTAGATTGTGGCTGCATCGTAGGTGGCGGCGTTCAGATCGCGTTCGCGTGCCCGATCTAGGACGGCGGCGTCCGCAGAGAAAGCGGCAAGGTGTTCTGTTAAATGCGCTGTGCCGGACGGGTCCGGATCATCATAGGCGCCGGACAGGACAATCAACTGCACATCGACACGGTTAAAGTCCTCGATGGGAACAATGTATGCGCCGTGCAGGCCGCCCTTGTCTTCGACCGAGAATATGTCTTGTGCGGAAGTGGGCGCGGAGGAGATAGAGAGAAGACCTGCGAGCACAAGGTAGGCGGGCCTAAAAGGAAAAGAGGTAAAACGCATAAAGTCCAAATGGTAAGAGGGGTAGAAACTCTGTCTGATACTTGTGGTGGTTGTGTCGCTTTCTCAAGAGATCGTGTGGCGTTTTATGCGCAATGTGGCTGAGACACCGCAGGGTGCGCGAGATTTTTTACACCACCCTGATCCAGGTGCGCATACCTGCCGCCGCGTGAGACAGCATGTGGCAATGCATCAGCCATTTGCCCGGTGCGCCGGCGATGAAGGCGATTTCGCGGGATTCGCGGGGCTGCATTAGGAGGGTGTCTTTCAATGGGCCCAAGCTGCCGTCGGGCAGGACTTCCTGAAAATGGGTGCCGTGCAGGTGCATGGCGTGGGCAAAGGACGTGTCGTTTTGCATCGGGATGCGCACGATCTGGCCTTGGGAGACTTCCACCAGTGGCGTGTCGCTGAGACCGGCCTGGCCATTGAAGGCCCAGACCTGGCCTTTGTCGACCAGGCTCCGCACGTCGAGTTTTTCGCCTTGGTAGGTGGCTTCGCGCAGGCCGCCCATGGCGCCGCCTTCCATGTGCAGGGGCACGGTCAGGGCGTCGGCGAGGTCTTTGAGGCGCGGCATGGGGTTGGCAGGTAGGGGCTCGATCGCAGCGCGGGCGGGTTGGGTGCCCGAGATTGGGATTTCTTTAAGCAGGTAGCCTGTGTCTCCCTCGTGCAGGACAATTTGCAGCGCGTTGGCCTCGTTGGCTTGGGCGTCGATGATCACGTCGGCGCGCTCGGCAGGGCCAAAGGGCATTGCGACGAGAGGTTCGGGTGTTTCTAGGGGCATACCATCGCGGGCGACCAGTTTGCCGTTGCCGCCTTGTACGGAGACGGTGATGACGCGGTCGGTGGCGACGTTGACAAAGCGCAGGCGCAGGCGGGCGTTTTCCGGCACAGAGTCCGGCTGCTCGGAGAGTTGCGCATGAATGTAGTTGCCCAGACGTCCAGCGTGGGTCCAGTCGTGCATGGCGTTAAAGTCGTCGGTGATTTGGGCTTCGCCGCTGAGCCGCCAATCGTCCAGCACCACTACGATGTCGTGGTCCACGTCCGGCGCGTTGGTTTCCTCCACTACAACCACGCCATAGAGGCCGCGGGCGACCTGTTCGGTGGATTGGTTGTGGGAGTGGTACCAGTAGGTGCCGGCATCTTTGAGCGGGAACTCGTAGAGGAAGCGGTCGCCGGTGGGCACCGCGCCCTGGGTCATGCCGGGCACGCCGTCCATGGCGTTAGGCACGCGGATGCCGTGCCAGTGAATGGCGGTCGGGCTGGGCAGGCTGTTGAGCAGCTCTTGTTTGAGCGTGTCGCCTTGTTGGAAGCGCAGGAGCGGGCCGTGCACTGAGCCGTTGTAGCCCCAGACCTCGGTCTCCGGATAATCGCCAAACTCGGCATCAATCAGCTGCACGCGGCCTGTGGTGGCCTCGATCACCGGAGTGGTGGCTGCGATGCTTGTCTTGGGCGAGAGGGCGAGGGCGGCGGTGCTGGCGAGGAACTGTCGGCGGGTAAGGGGCATGGGGGCACTCTTACGGATCGGTATGGAAGCGGATACGGGGTGGCGGTGTCAGGCGTTTAAAAAAATGCCGTTTTCGCGTTGTAGCTCGCGGACGTAGGCCACGATGGCTTTCACGTCGCCTTTGGTCAAGCCTGCCACCGGGGGCATGTTGTCAAAGGCCCAGTGGTGGGCGCGTACGCCGTTGTCGACGGCCATGAAGAAGGCCATGTCGGAATGGTGGCCGGGCTCGTAGATCTTGTGTACAAGCGGCGGGGCAACACCTTCCTGCCCCGCCGCGTTGTCTCCGTGGCAGGCCGCACAGGTGGCCTCAAAAGCGCGCTTGCCCATTTGGGCCAGCTCGCTGTGGACGGCGGGTTGTGTAACGGCGACCATGGCGGTGGTGGATGTGGTTTCGGGGGTGGCGACGGGCTGGTGCGGGGAGGGCTGAAACTGGAGCACGGCAAAGGTAGCCGCGCCGAGAGCCAGCACCGTGCCTGCGAGAACGAGGTGTTTGGTCATCGTGTTGGGATCAGATCAGTTTGACTTTGGTGCCGACTTTGGTGCGGTCAAACACCTCTTCGATGTGTTCGTTATAGAGGCCGATGCAGCCGTTAGAGGAGCGGCGGCCGATCTTGCGTGTGTCGTGGGTGCCGTGGATGCGGTAGTACTGCCACGACAGGTAAAGCGCGCGGGTGCCCAGCGGGTTCGCCGGATCGCCGCCTTTGACATAGGGCGGCCATTCCGGGTTGCGCTCGCGCATCGAAGGGGTGGGCGCCCAGCCGGGGTTGGCGCGCTTCTCAGTGACTTCGGTGTAGCCACGTTTGGTGAGTTCGTCGGTGAGTGGCACAGAGGTTGGGTAAATGCGCATCTCGCCATCCGCCGTCCAATGCTGCAACACGCGGGTGGTGGTGTCGGAGATGATCAGCCCCACGCCAAGCGTGTCAAAGTGGTCCTGCCAGTCATGGGTGCGGAAAGAGGAGACGTTGCGCTGCACGGATGGTTCCGGTTCCGCCTCGGTGAGCGCCAGTGCGGGGGCTGTGGCCACAAAAGGGGTGAGCGTGCTGCTGATCAGGAAGGACCGGCGGGTGAACCGGGGAGATTTGCGGGAGTGTGCCATGCGTGCCTCGTGATTTTGTTTGCGCATGGTGTGACAGGTTCCAGTGGGGGGAGGTCAACACACATTGGGGTCACGAAGGCGTGAGGATTGGGGGGAATTCAGATGCTTGTACGGAGTAACTATTGCCCTTTTGAGCCTTGCTTGGCACGTGTGACGGCAACTTCAGTAAAAGTAGTAGTGCAATGAAATTAAACTCACTTCGTGTTTCGAACGTATTCTCCATTGGTTCTCTAGGGTCAGGACCCATTGATTTCCGTCTAATGGCATGCTTCACGGTTTGAAAACGAGCGGTGAACATGTCTGATCTTTTCTGGTTGACGGACGCGCAGATGGCGCGTCTTGAGCCCTTCTTT